>Ga0210398_10003181_pt1 | contig 15825 bp, 16 predicted proteins | sample IncBWC4OmetaG_FD_161047 | JGI IMG/M metagenome (GOLD analysis project Ga0210398, IMG submission 161047) | Forest soil microbial communities from Barre Woods Harvard Forest LTER site, Petersham, Massachusetts, United States - Inc-BW-C-4-O | ecosystem: Environmental > Terrestrial > Soil >...
GTCGTCAGCCACGAAGATGAGATCACCGTCCAGCGCCATGAAGCCGGCGCCAATTCACTATTCGATGTCGTCAGGGCACAAGGTTTGGTCGCGCAGGTTCGCGCCGGCATTCCGCCATTGGAGGGCCAGCGAAAAGCCGCACTGTTTGAACTGGCGACGCTGCTGGGCAGGGCACCCTCTCGGGCGCCGATGGAAGCGCTGGCTTGTGTCCGGCCTCCGCAACTGGATGCCCTCATTCCTGTCGGCGACGGCGTCGAACTTCTCAGGCGCCGCCCGGATGTGCGTCAAGCGGAACGTCGTCTGGCCGCCGCGACGGCACGCATTGGCGTCGCGACGGCGGATCTGTATCCGCGTATTAGCCTCACCGGCTTTTTCGGCGGCGCCAGCGCGACTCTTCCAGAGCTAACCACGAATGTTGGCCGAGCCTGGGGGGTCGGACCGAGCGTTCAGTGGAGCTTTCCCAACCAAGCAGGGCCGCGTGCGCGCGTCCAACAAGCTAAGGCCAATGCAAGCGCGGCGCTCGCAGGCTTCGATGCAGCGGTATTGGGGGCCCTCAAGGAGACCGAACAATCCCTGGCGATCTACGGCACGGAACTCGATCGGCGACAGGCCCTGGCCGATGCGCAAGCTCAGGCGCAACAGGCGTTCGATCTCGCGAACGATCAGTTTATCGCCGGTGCCTTGACGCAACTCGAGTTGCTCACTACCGAACAGTCATTGATCGACATCGACGCGTCCGTCGCCGGCTCCGATGCCGCGCTGATTCAGGATCAGATCGCGCTATTCAAGGCACTCGGCGGAGGTTGGCGCGAGAAACGCTGACAACGATCCTCACCCCTAAAATGTGCGCCCGATCGAATTCCGCAGCGGCGGGCAACTCCAAAGACGAAGCAACTCAATGGAAGCGAGGCCAGTCGGGCGCCATCGATTCTGATCGCGCCGCGAGTTGAGATCGGCGACGATCCGCGACGATTGGGACTTCAATAGCCCGCACTCACGCGCGCGCCAGAGAAGTTCCCCAGTCGCGCAACAGGGCAGGGATGTGGCGATTGCGCGCGAAAAGCGCGGCCTATCACTCACGGCGATTTGGGACCGGAGTCAGGCCGTGACGAAGCAGCTCCTGAGTAGCGGTCCTTATTGTTTTAGAGCACCTCTAAGTGGGAAACGAGGTTCCAAACATAGGCAGACCGCTCTGGGATGACGCTTTAGTGGCTTCATCCTGAAGAACGTCCCAGTGCTCGACGAGTCTTCCGTCTTGCAGTCGAACAATATCCGCGGCAATCCAGTCTGCAGGCAGCCCAATACCTGAGAATCGGCCGTGCAACATGACCAGGTCGCCCTCCGCCATGACGACGTCATGCTCGTACTTCATCGACGGGGGTAGGCTTTTGATCAGATCAAAAAGACCCGAACGTCCCTGAGGCACGTGTGCGCTGTGCTGAATGTAGTCTGGCGACCAGAAGACTTCCGCTGCCTTGTAGTCGCGTTTGTTGAACAGCGTATCAAAGGCCATCAATACGAATGTTTTGTTGCTCGTCGAGGCGGATGAATTCATGGAAGTCTCCAAAAATAGTTCGGGTCAAATAGAATCGATCGGGTCAGGGGTGTTGATGCTGGAGTCCGGCGCGTTGTGCATTGTTCGAAAAAATAAATAGACTTAGGGATCCCACGACAAACGCAGCCGCAACCATACCGAGATCTGCAACCCCGCCGTGGCTCAAAGTAATTGACCCTGCCATGGCACCGAGTGCGAATCCCAGATACATGAACGAGGCGTTCAATGAGAGGATGATCGGCGCTTCGTTGAGCCCTGCAATGTCGAGCAATCGACTTTGCTGAGCGGGGAAGAAACCCCACGCCGTGAATCCCCAGACGACCACCGAGACCAAGACAGGCGCGATTGCTTCAACAGGCGAGAGGTACCCCGCCCATACCGAAAGACTCGCTAGCGCAGCCGCCATTACCGACAGCGCCGATACGATCACGCGGCGCGGGCCGACGCGGTCGCTGGCGGTGCCGCCAAACAGTAGACCAGAAAATGCAGCGGCTCCATAAAGAAACAGCACGTAACCAATGGAAGGGCCCGTCAAAGCAAGTACGCGACTCAAATAGGGAGCAATAAACGTGTATACCGTATAGGCACCGGTTGCCCACAGCGTCGTTGTCAACAGGGCTGGGAGTACCCTGTCCTGACGCACGACCGTCAATCGGTCGTGCAACGTAGCGACTGCCAGGCCGGATCCGACACCGCGCGGCAAACCAATTAGCAGCCCGGCGAGGGCCACCACTGACAGCAAGGCCACCGCCGCGAAAGTGGCTCTCCAACCGTAACGACCGCCAATGAATGCGCCAAGAGGAACACCTAAGGCGACGGCGGCGCTGATGCCGCCGGTCACGATGGCGAGAGCACGACCTCGCCGTGCCTGAGGAGCTAACGCGCCGGCGAGTGCATTCGCGCTGGGGACATAAAGACCCGCAGAGAAAGCCAGCAACACTCGCGCCACTACCAATGTATCGTACCCGGGCGCCATTGCGGCGAACGCGTTCGTAGCGGCGAAGAGCGTCATGGATCCGATCAGCAATTTCCGTCGGTCGAACGCCGCGGTCAATGCCGTCAAAATCGGGGAACTGACCGCGTAGGAGAACGAGAAAATCGCAACTAAGTGCCCAACGGATTGCACACTCACCTTAAGGTCTGAGGAGATGCTGGGAAGGATCGCCGAAATCATGAACGCTTCGGTGCCTACCGCAAATGCTCCGACGGCCAGCCAATAGATCATATTCATATCTGATATCCCCTTTGATCCGGACGCCTTCGGACGCCCATGACCTCAAGCCTGAAGAAATCGCTCGCGAACACCCGGAGTCAGTTGGTTGGCCGCGCCGAGCATGTCGATCAGTTCGGCTGGACGGCTGCCGCGGATGCCCGCTGGGGTTGCTATGCCATCGCGAACGAACGTGTAGAAACCGGAAACCAGATAGGCACCGATGGCATCGATATGCTTTACCTGAGACGATAGGATCTTCTTGAAGGCGGCGCCGGCAAAGAAATCCCGGGCAGCGCGTGCGTTTTCGAACGCCACTTCGGCCACAGCCAGATGGAGCCTGTCCGACCCGACGGTGTGTTCGACATCGGGGGAGGGCGGCGCTGGATGTGCATTGTCATAGGGTTCAGGTAAATGGAGTTTCCACTTCTGAATGACATCCAGCGAGGCCAATTCAGCGCTGGAGTCGTGTAGCCATTGCGCTGAGTCGTTGCCGGGTCGGCGGCTCATATAGACGTGGACGCGGTGCAGTCGGTCCGGGCCATTGCGCTGGCTATCTTCCTCACGATCAACGAATGTTGTCGATCCGGTGGGTAGGAAATAGGCGATAGCTTCGCCAAATAGATTGTGTTCGTCTTCGTAGAGAATCTTGCCCGCTTCAGCAAAGGTGGCCTGATCCTGCGCGTTGGCGAAACCCAGTTCGGCCGAACCGTCGAGCACCGCCTCGATCCGAGCGACGCCGTCAGCGGTCGGCCATAAATTGGCTCCCCCACAGCGATCGAAATGCTGTTGTACGTAGAATCCCAGACCCGGCAATCTAGAACACAGGGTTGAGTGCACATCGCGCCAGTAATTGGTGAATCGTTCATGGGATACGCCGTCACGCCTGCGCACGGATGCGTACACGTTGTGTTTGACGGCCTTGTCGCGGGCGGAATAGTCAGGTCTTTGCATTGGGAGAATTCCTGTTTGGGGAGACGCGTTTAGGCGGCAGTCGCGTGGATCTGGTTAAGCAGCAAGGTGGGATCGAAATACGCCACGAGTAGACGTATGGCCTTGCCGTCCCGCACGTCCCAATGCTCGGAAATGATGATTGAGTCATCAGTTCCCCGGACACCAATCTTGATGAGAGCGACGACATGCGTGCCTTCCGCAATGAGGCTCAGATAGCTCAGCCGTTTAAAGTCCAAGACTGCAGCGACACGAGGCAGCAACGCGACGTATTGTGCCTTGTCGAATGTGCCGCCCCAGGGGAGTTGGGGCGGCACGGACAACTCAAAGTCCTCGTCCAGGCTGTCACGGAAACTCGTGATCTCACCGCGAGCGCCGCCGTCATAAAACCGCTTCACGATTGCGCGCGGCTGATCGTGCTGGGAAGAAATGTTCATCGCGCGGCCCGCTCGATGACCGCCGCGACTTCGGCGGGATGGGAGATGTAAGCCACATGACTCGACGCCAGCTCGGTTACTGTAGAACCGGCGCGCTTGTACATCGAACGCTCCAAATCGGGATTGATCGCCCGATCGTTGGTGGCGACGATTGCAAAGCTCGGTTTGTTTTTCCAAGCGGGCGTCGTCGCGGGCGCGCCCGCTGCTTTGACGCTCAAGCCGACCTGCGATAGCGCCATGAAGTCGGCTTGCGGTGCCGGAAGATCCGCGCAGAAATCAGCGTGAAAGTCGGCCCGATCCAGGTACAGAAAGCCGTCTGGCGAGGGTTTCGGGCCGGATGAGGCCGGCGGCTTGCCGGCCGAGAGCGATCCGAGACTCTCTCCCGCGTCGGGTTGGAAGGCGGCGACGTAGACCAGCGATTTGACGTGCGCGTTGTTGCCGGCCGCGGTGATAATAATTCCGCCGTAACTGTGCCCGACGAGCACCACGGGGCCGCCCATGGAATCGATGGTGCGATTGGTTGCGGCCACGTCATCCTCGAGCGAGGTCTCAGGCGGCTGGGCCACACTTACCTTGAAGCCGTCTTTCTCCAAGATCTTAGCGACGGCCATCCAGCCGGATCCATCGGCAAAGGCTCCGTGGACGAGAACGACATTTTTCGTTGGAGGAGAGGTGGCCGCAGACGCCCCCGCCGCGAGAGCGAGTCCGGCGAGCGCGGTGGCGAATCGGAAGTGCTTATTCATGAGAATATCCTTTTAGTTGGTGTGGAAATGAGGAGCTAGATTCGGGAATGTGGCTCAGCCGAGAGGCGGTCCGGCCGCGATGAGATCGTTGAATTGGTTCACCCAGACGTGCTCTTGGGTTCCAGGATTGGCACGCATCTGTGGGGCTTGCCCGACCAAGATCTCATCCGCGTCCGTCGCGAGCATTGCGATCGTGGCCTCGATAAATGCATCGAGCGGCATTGCACGCTCTTCTTCGAGGCTGTTGAGCAGCTCGGTGCGTACCCAGGGAGGCGCAATCTCAATGACCCGGATGCCGATGTCGCGCAGTTTGTAGCGTTGCGAGAGCGTGTAGGAGTGCAGTGCCGCTTTCGTTGCGGAATAGGCGGCGGTGGGCACCAGCGGCACAAAGCCTAATATCGAGGAAACATTGATGATCACAGCGTCTTTCTGGTTCTTCAAATGTCCTACCAATGCCCCGCTCATCCGAATCGGGCCGCCGAGGTTGGTCGTCACGGTCGCCACCAACATCTCTTCGTCGACCGCGCCCGCTACATCGTCTAGCTCCATGATGCCGGCATTGTTGATAAGGACATTGAGCGCAGGACGATCGGCGACGATCTGTGCGGTTACGCGTTTGACGGCTTCTGGATCCCGGATATCGAGCTCGACGGCGATCATGCCGGGATTTGCGTCGCATACGGCCTTAAGTCGCGATGCACGTCGACCCGTGATGATCACCTGGTTGCCGCGAATGTGAAACGCCTCGGCAAGACCGCGGCCGATTCCGGAACCGCCGCCGGTGATGAGTATCGTGTTACCGTTCATTTTCATGAAGCACTCCTGGAAAGTGTGTTGAAGGATTCCGTTTTTAACGAGTGCCTGCGCACAAGCTCCACCGAAAAGGCGTTTAGCTGCTCATAGGGGTAGTGAAATAAGCGGATACGCTCGATAGCACCTTCCGCGCCATAGGTGAGGATCGTGACGCCGCTAACCCCTTTGCCCTGGAATAACCCTTCCCATTCGAGGTAAGTTCGGGCGATCGTGCGAGTTTCCTGTATGAAGGCGATGCGGTCGTACATCGACAGGGTTGTGCAAAAAAATCCAAATACAGCGGCCACCCCGAGGAGCGGCTTCGCAACGACGGTGGCCTCGAGAATAGGGTCCGCGGAGAACGCGCATGAGAACTCTTCAAGTGTGGGTCGACGAACCATTTCGAGCCACGCGGCGCCTGGTTGTAAAGTGCTGCCAACCACGTTCAAGAGACCTCCGCGATCGGCTGCGGCTGCAGCGTGGGGTAGTCGGTGTAGCCGCGCTCGGCGCCTCCGTAAAAAGTCGATCGATCAGGGGTGTTGAGCGGAGCCCCCTGACGGACTCGTGCGACGAGATCGGGGTTTGCCAAGAAAAGCCGACCGAATGCAATCGCATCGGCCTGTCCCTTGTCCACTGCGAGCGCGCCGGATTGCGGCGTGTAGGCCGCAGCGGAGATCAGGGGACCTGAGAAGGCGGCGCGGAATAATTGCGCATTGTCGGGGGCATTGGCGTGAAGCACATCCGTGATCCCTATCTCCGAGCCGCGCGCCTCGATTAAGTGCAGGTAGGCGATCTTTCGCGAGCTCAGCTCGTGCAGAACGTAGGTAAAGAGTGCAAGGGGATCTGAATCAAAGATTCCGCCGTACCGGCCATAGGGAGATAAGCGAACGCCGAGTCGGTTAGCGCCGACCCTTAAGATTGTCGAATCGACGATCTCCAGCAGAAAGCGCGTCCGATTGGCGATGGTCCCACCGTAGTTATCCGTCCGCTGATTGCTGCCGTCACAAAGAAATTGATCAATGAGGTGGCCATTGGCGCCTTGAATTTCGACCCCGTCAAACCCTGCCGCCATGGCATTGGCGGCGGCTTTCGAGAAGGTATCAACGAGGATGCCGATCTCAGAGTATTCGAGGGCGCGCGGCGCCGGCGGATCTCGGGGCTCAAAGGTGGGCGTATAGACCTTTCCGACGTAGGGGATTGCGGACGGCGCCACCGGTAACGACCCGTCCGTATTGTAGGCGGGAAGCGAGCCGCGACCGTTGTGCTGAATCTGCATGAGGATGCGGCCGTTCATGCTGTGCACCTCATCAGTGACGGCGCGCCACGCCGCAATCTGTTCAGCGGTGTAAATGCCGGGCGATGCCGGGTAACCGTGCGCGAGCGGGCTAACCGCAGTGCCTTCCGTGACGATGAGACCGGCGCTCGCGTGCTGAGCGTAATAGTCGACCATCAACCGGGTGGCTATCCCGCCGGGAGCGGCGCGCATGCGAGTCAAAGGCGCCATCACCATACGATTGGGGAGATTGAGGGCGCCCAGTTGAAGGGATTCAAAGAGTGCGGAAAGGTTCATGGATGTCAGTTCCTCTCGAGCGTGATGCGGCTGATCCCGATATTCACCAGCAGCGGTTCCGGCACCAGCACATAGTCGCCTTGGTAGGCGTAAACCCGCCTTTTGGTGAAAAACTGAAGTCCCTCGACCTCCTGATAGTCATAGGCGTAATTGAGTCCCGTGGCTCCGCCCAAGATATCGACGGTGTAGTCGTGACGCCGCAGCAACCCGTCCGGCCCGAAACAAGAGAACTGAGTCTTGGTATGGCTCTTGATACGATCTGGAAAAATCACTTTGAGCCGCCGCCATCGCTCTCCCTCGACTTCGATTGGGCTGACCTCATCGGTGACGAAACCAGGCTGCGCATATAAAAACGGTGAATTGAGATAGGTCCAAAGCGCCTCACCCTGGAAATAGGCCACGTGCAAGGGGTCCCAAGGCGTCTCTAAGCTCTGTTCGGCAAACGATGCTTCCGGCACGTTGCGTTCTAGACTGATGCGTCCCTTGGGCGCCTCAAGCGTCACCCGCGCAGGCTCATACGTCAGTCGTTTGTCTTGGGTGGGGAAGTCGGTGACGACTCGCTGCTGCCGCGTATCGACGTGCACGACGATGTCTTTTAGGTAATTGGCTTGTCCTTTGATGGCCCAGATGGCACCGGTAATTGACGCCGAAGCGCTAACGGTTCGGACTTCCGACCAGCGCTTAAGTCCCCCATGGGCCTCTATTGCAATTTGAAGAAGCGGTGTCATAGAAGCTCCAGGGGGTTGATAAGTTCGCCAGAACGAGATTTGTTCGCGGACGTTTGATGGTGCGGGCGGCCTGCATACCGGCACCAATCCAGCACGGTACAAGCGGCCGAACAGAGGGCGGTCAAGATCATGGGAAGGATTCCCAATACCAGAGACATGATCAATGCAGCCAGCAATGGTTGCAGGGGCAATTGCCCGAGCAAAGCGCTGGCGTAACGGATTGCGCCCAGCGAGGCTCGAAGCTTTCCACCCACGGGATTGCGGGTTGAGCGGCTGGTTCCAAACCATCGGGACAGGCTCATGAGGTTCAGGCTTCTCGCTTAGTAACGGAATTGATCGGCGTGATCGCTGACGAAATCCGACAGCAGCCGAGGATGTCGCCCCACCAACGCCGGGAAGTTCTCGAAGACTTCGTCCGCCTTTTCGGCGCTTCCGTTCGTAAAATCGGTGTAGCTGTCGAATACGCACTTCATGTAGGCGGGATCAGCGCCGGCCGCGAGCACGTGACTCAAGAATTCCGAAGGCGGCCGCGCTTCGTAGCGGAAGGACTGACCCAAGGTGTCGCGCATGATTTGCGCGATCTCCTCGTAGGTTTTCGCCTCATATCCTAAGCGATAGGTGTTGCCGATATGCCGGGAGGGATTTAAAAGACATTCTGAAGCGACGGCGGCTACATCCTCGCAATCCACCCAACTTAAACGAGCGACGCCCACGTAGTGCCGAATGACACCTGCGTTCACATACCGCTCACCGCCATAGCCCAGCAGATTCTGCATAAAGATCTCCGGCCGCAGATGCGCGAACGGTATCCCGGAGGACTCGATATATCGCTCGATGAACTGGTGCCAGCCATAATGCGAAACGCGCGTATCGTCGTCCCCGCATGCCCCTAAGTGCACGATGAGTTTCACGCCCGCGCGTTTCGCGCAATTGACCATGTCCTTGCTCTGACGCAACATGTCCACCGTATAGCCTGTCGCCATGAATAGGCGATCGACGTCTCTGAGCGCGGGTGCGAATGTCTCGATGTCATCGAGATCCAGATGCACGACGGGGACTCCCAAGCTCTTGGCCTTCGACACGTTGCGAGCTGCGGCAACCACGTCGATCGACGCGATACCCTTCAATTGATTGACGACGGCGCCACCGACCTGACCGGTGGCGCCCATCACAAGTACGCGAATCGTGCGATCCATAGCAATCTCTACTCTTGGCGCTTAGGCAGCATCGGCGGAGAGCACGGCAAGAGATTCCACCGCCTCGCAAATGATGTCCGCCACTACTTGCGGGTGAGCGATGAAGGCGGCGTGGCTCGAGGCAACGGACCGCTGTGTGGCCTTCATGCGCTTCGCTAAGAACTCTTGCGCCGGCGGGGGAATCATCTGGTCGTCCGAGCAAAGCAAGAACCATGACGGAATATGCTTCCAGGCCGGCACACCTTCCTTCTCCGTGAAACTCGCGATGCTCAAGGGTCGCTGTACGGCTGCCATGATGGCGGCTTCGTCTTTCGTCGCATCCGCGACGAAACATTTGTGAAATTTCTCGCGATTGATCCACAGGTACCCCAACCCATCGGGCGCAATCGCCGCGGAGCCTGCCGAAGGCGGCCCTTGCTTGCTCAAGGATTCGAGGCTTTCGCCCTCATCCAAACCGAAGGCCGTTATGTAGACGAGCGCTTTGACCTGGGGAGCGCTGGTCGCGGCGCCCGTGATCACTGCACCCCCGTAGGAGTGACCGACCAATACGGTGGGCTCCTTGTGCATGGACAAGAGACGCTTGGTCACCGCGATGTCGTCGGTGAGCGAAGTGAGCGGTATTTGTGCTGCAGTGACCGTGATGCCTTTCGCCTGCAGCAACAGGATCACTTTGCTCCAACACGATCCATCGGCCCACGCGCCGTGTACGAGTAATACGTTTGCTTTGCTGGTCATCTAATTCTCCGAGTGTTAGCCATGCGATGTGCGGAAGCTGACAGTACACTCGCCCGCGCTATTTAAAATCCCACAATTTGACGGCTGATACCCCCCTCCAGGGGGGTATATCTAAATACCCCTCGAAAGGGGTGGCCTTGTCTTGTGTTTGTGTCAATGTGTGTGCGTGGGAAACGCGTCCGCCACAATCAGAGTATTCATCGCCGACAATCAGCCTTTGTTTAGCATCGGCTTTGCGACGGTGATCGAGAAGGAGCCCGGACTGCGTCTAGTGGGCGTCGCGTCCAGTGGCAGGGGGACCTTGAGGCGACTTCGTGCGCATCGTCCTCACGTCGCGTTGATCCACGGCAGGCTACCGGATATGGAAGGAGTCGATTTGGTGTCGGCAATCGTCTCGAGATTCCCGCTGGTGAAGATTATAGTTATTGCGGATGACCGCGGCGACTATCCGGCGCGGCAAGCGCTGTCCGCGGGCGCACGAGGGTACCTTTTCAAGGACTTATCGGTAGAAGATCTCGTCGAGGCCATCAAGGCCGCTCAGTCAGGCGTAAAACGAATTGATCCCGCCATTGCGAGGGAGTTGGCCATTCATTCTGCAGAGCGAACCTTAACGGCGCGAGAGCTAGCCGTGCTGACCTTGCTAGTGAAGGGAAATAGCAATATTCAAATTGCGAGGAAGCTCACATTGCATAAAGATACGGTCAAAGGCCACCTAAAGCGCATCTTTAAAAAGCTATCGGCGAAGGATCGCACGAACGCCGCTCTCATCGCTGTACGCCGTGGGCTCGCCAATATTGAATAACCTCTAAGGTGTTGTACTCTGCACCGCACATCGAGGGATTCGCGCGGCGATTTAAAGTGTAGGCTCGTTGTGTGGGATCCATGCAACGCCTATTTCTAACATTTCCAAACGGTTTGCCAGGCCTCGGCCTGCTCTTGCTGCGAGTCTGCGATGCGGTCTTTTGGGTACGCACCGGGGGCGTACATCTTTCAGAGTGGAGCACGCCGAAGGGCGCGCTCTTTAACACGCTGAATGCTGTGGGCGCCGCTCTAATGACACTTGGTGTTTGGACCCCGCTCATTGCGGTCGCGCAAGTTGCACTTTTCTCGATCCTGCTGTGGAACAACGGCCTCGCGGACGCTCGGGTGATGTTAACGATTATTGCCGCGAGCCTAGTCATGCTCGGCCCAGGGGCGTTTTCAGTAGACGCTCGCCTATTTGGCCGCCGCCGCATCGATGTGGGCGACTTTGCTGATTGAGAGCGACTGAGCCGACGCTAGAGTTGAATGATTCCGCGGCGAATTCCGATTGATACAGCCTGAGTGCGATCGCGCGCATCCAGCTTGTCCAATATGCTACGCAGATGCGCCTTGACGGTCTCTTCCGATATCGACAAGAGTTTCCCAATGTCCTGATTGCGATTCCCTTCGGCGACTTGGCGGAGGACCTGGATTTCCCGCTCGCTCAATCCTTCTGAACCCACATGTTCGGCCAGATTCTGCGCGACTTGATTAGGCAATGCCATGCGCCCTACATTTACACTGCGGATGATCGCGACGAGTTCCTCAGGCGGCGTGCTTTTCAGGATATACCCGCGTGCGCCCGCGGCCACCGCACGTTGGATTTCCACATCGCCCTGAAAGGTTGTCAGCACCACGATACGAGCGGTCGGAAACTTCTCGCGAATGCTGGATATCGCTGCAATACCACTACGATCCGGCAATCTCAAATCCATTAAGGTTACATCGGGACGGGCGATCGAGAATTTTTCGATAGCCTCTTGCGCGGTCGATGCGGTGCCTACCAGGGACATGTCCTTCTGCGCCAAGATGACGGTTGAAATACCTTCCCGAAACAGCGGATGGTCATCCACACACATTATTCGAATTGGTGTATTGGCAGTCATACTGTTCTCGCGGCATCGCAATATCGGCCAAGAAACCGGGTCGCGACCAAATTCAAACAGTACGCCCATCAGTGGTCGCGCTGCAATCACCTTACGCGCTGAAGCGTGAGTAAATGTCTGCGGTAGGGGCCATATTCACTGGGCGGGTTTCACTGGCATCCTCCAACTTGGTCCCATCGAGGAAGTTTCTATCACTCGTCGAAAGCCGCTTTGCTGCCGACTATCAGTTCTATTTCCGTTCCCGCGCCGATTGCACTCGAGATGTTCAGTTCCGCGCCGACCTTACGACTACGTTCATAGATTCCCGTCAATCCCCAGTGTCTTTCGCCTCCCGATCGAGACGTTGCCGGATCCATACCGCAGCCATCGTCGCGCACGACGACGCGGAACCGGTCTTTTGAATACTCAATAACTGTCTCAATCAGGGAGCCGTGAGAGTGGCGAAATGCGTTCGATATGGATTCGCGGGCAATCCAATACACCTCATCGCGGATTGGGGCACGCAAATGCCGTCTAGTGCCTTCGATAAACACGCGAAATTGAATGTCGCTGCCGATGCTTAAATCTTCGGGAATCAGTGAGATAGCCTTTTCTAGATCATCTGATTCCAATCGACGAAATCTCAAGCCCTGAACTGTGTTTCGACTCTCATCGATCATCAGACGCAACAACTCAACGACACGTTGCACGAGGGGCTTAGCCGGTGAATCGCCAGGCAACCGGCCGTTTGCAACTGCGAGCTGCATTGACGCGCCCAGCAGACCTTGTAGCAGTGTGTCGTGCAAGTCCTGCGCGATCCGCGTTCGTTCATTGACGCGCTCTTCCATTCGAACAGATAGCTGGCGCGAGATTTGCCGTATCCTCCATCGGTAGGCACTCCAGGCGACCAGTAGGATTGCCAAGACATACATGGAGCGAAACCACCACGTAGCCCACCATGGAGGCAGGACTAGGATCTGTAGCGCAGTACCCGGTTCATTCCAGAGCCCACGCGAACCCTTTGACTGGACCCAAAAGGTATAGTGTCCAGCGGGCAAGGTCGTAAAGGCGGCCCATCTTGAATTGTTGTCGACCTCAAACCAATTCTGGCTGAGACCCTGAAGCCTGTAGCGATAGCGGGTAGATTCCGGCATTAAATATTGAAATGCGGCGAATTTTACGGCGAATTGATTTTGCTCGTGAGACAGCGTCACGCTGTCGGTGTAGGCGATTGATTGCTTGAGCACCGACCCTGGGCCAACGCGAACGCTCAATCCAGAAATCTGAAAATCAGTCAGCAAGAGAGCGGGCACATACGAAGTGTCGGGTAAATTATCAGGTGAAAACGCCACCGCGCCGGCAAAGCCAGCGAAAAACAATTCTCCGCGGCGATTTTTTTGGCACGCTGACCAAGCGGTTAGATCATTGCCCGGTAACCCATCCATGACGGAGTAGTTCGCAAAGGTTTCGCTTGTTGGATTGAATCGTGAGAGACCCTTGTTGGTACTAAGCCACAGATTGCCGTGATCGTCTTCGAGGATGCAGTCAATCATGTTCGCGGGAAGGCCTTTACCGATGTCAAAGGCTGAAAACGTTTTGAGCGAGGGATCGAATCTGTTGAGGCCATTTTGCGTCCCGATCCATACGATACCCGAGTTGCTCACATGAACTGACGGTGTCATGGCGTCCTGTAACGAGGCGGGATTCGTAGGATCGGGCTTATATACGGTGAACCGACCACTGGAAGGATCGAATCGATGTAAGCCGGAATCATGGGTGCCCAACCACAGTATCCCACTGGCATCTTCGGCGATAGAAATATAGCGCTGGCTACTACTACTCTCCGAATCGACCTTGTAAACCTGAAATTGTTGAGTGCGCGGATCGAGGCGATCCAAGCCATCGTCAGTTCCGATCCAGAGAGCCCCACTGTGGTCGAAGAACAAGACGTGAACCTGATCGCTGCTCAAACTGTTGATGTCGGTGGGATCGTGGCGATAGTTCCGGTAGCGTTGGGTGCGTGGATCGTAGCTCACCAAACCATGGGAAAAAGTGCCTAACCAGAGGACACCCGTCGAGTCTTCCGTCATTGCGTCTATCATCGGCGTCAACCCTAAGTCGCCGATCGGCCTAAGGACTCGCCTACCGCTTTCACGGTCTATCTGGCTCAAGCCTTTTTCGCTCCCAATCCACAGCGATCCCTTCGAATCGTCATAAATGGCGCTCACCATATCTTCGATCAAGCTATTCGGGTCATTCGCTTCGTGCTTGAACGACTGAAATTTAGAGCGGCTCGTGCTGAAAACATTGGCTCCCGCATCAAGACCGACCCAAATATGGCCATCACGGTCCGAGAAGACGGTATTGACGCGATCCTGCGCCCTACTTTGCAGATCTAGCGGTCGCTCCATGTAGTGGATGAAGCGGTTCTGCTTCCTATCGAATTGAAGGAGACCACTCCCCGTCGAGGCGATCCACAGATCCCCCTGTGCGTCTTCCACCATTTCGTTCACACCCGACAAAGAATCCCCGGCCGGATCGTGTTCGTACAGCGAGTACGGTGTGACTGTATTGGACGCTCTATCATAAAGGGACAGTCCGCGGCCGGAGGCGTGGGTGATCCAAAATCGCCCATCGCGATCTTCAAAAAAGGAAACACGTATCGCGTCGGGGACTGGGATGTGCAGTCGCACCGCGCCGTAGGCGGGATCAAATTCATCGAGACCGTCGGCGGTTCCGACCCACAGATTGCCTGCACGATCTTCGCCGGACCATTTGATATCGTTAGTGCTCAGACCAGCGACATCCCCCGTTTGATGCCGGTAGCGTGCCCTTTCCTCGGTGATCGGATCTAAGCTGTACAGTCCCTCCCCGGTGGCTAACCACAGCTTGCCGGTGTGATCCTGTGAGATGTGAAATACGGTTGCGCCTAGGTTGTCTGTTTCACCTGTTCCAAGGCGATAATGCTTGAAGGTTTCGGTGCGTGGATCAAATCTATCCAAGAATTGGCTGCAGCCGATCCAAATGATGCCATCACGATCCTCGAACAGCGAAAAGACGTAGACGCAAGATAAGCTGTTGTCTTGGCCCCGCTCGTGCACAAATACTTTGAATTCATTGCCGTCAAATCGATTCAAACCGTACTGGGTCCCAAACCATATAAACCCCCGACGATCCTGGACGATCTGAGCGACACGGGATTGAGAAAGACCGTCGGCTGTCGAAAGGCGTCTGACACTGAGTCGCTCTCCTTCGATCAGCGGAAAGTGCACGGTTTGTGCGGCTAAGTGCGGCTCAGGCGGCCGATTGCGAAGTTCGTTGCTTGAGACGCCCTTTGCCAGGTGAGGCGGAATCGCCCCACTAGTTTTTAAAGCCGAAGCGCCGCACAACACGGCAGTGATCACGATCGCAAAGGCAGTCACTGGCTTCTTCATAAAGCAAGAAATCTCAGTCGGGCCTCCGTCCAAGGATTTGTTGTCGTCCTCGAACTGTTTCTAGCCCGTCTTCGAGACATCTGTGATGTGACCGCATTGGCCAAGCCCCTGTAGTTTGCCGCTTGATGGGATACCCTTGGCGTCCGCAGTCCTTGTATCCTAAACCATTTAGCTCGCGGGATGCGTCTGCCAACTGGCTTCCCTGATGCCCATCAACCCCACGGTGTCAGAAAACATCAGGAGCACATGGTCGCCATGTTTGGGCCGACGTCCGATCTGCGGATCACCGCACACTCGGTTAGCTTTGGCGCCGACGGCGCGGGGATGAGGATGATCCCATCTTGAGCATGCTCATCTTGACTGATGTCTACGGCAACCGCGTTGAGCTTCTGATCTGCTGCAAAAAGCGGGGTCGTCCGGGTAGTGTCACGACGGCGGCAGCCACCATGAAAGGCGAAAAGTGCCATAAGAACGACAAGCGGTGACGGAATCGCTTCGCTCCACGGCTGCGGGCGCGCAAGATATCCGCGCCTGGCGGAGAGGGGTTCACTGAGCGCGAACCACCCTCCGCTACCGCATTATTTATGA
>Ga0210398_10003182_pt1 | contig 15819 bp, 10 predicted proteins | sample IncBWC4OmetaG_FD_161047 | JGI IMG/M metagenome (GOLD analysis project Ga0210398, IMG submission 161047) | Forest soil microbial communities from Barre Woods Harvard Forest LTER site, Petersham, Massachusetts, United States - Inc-BW-C-4-O | ecosystem: Environmental > Terrestrial > Soil >...
TTGCGGTCAAGGCGAAATCTTGGAACTGAAAAATACCATCAATACCATGGTGGACCAGCTCAGCTCTTTCGCCTCGGAAGTGACCCGCGTGGCGCGCGAAGTGGGTACCGAAGGAAAACTCGGCGGCCAGGCGGATGTCAAGGGCGTGGCTGGCACGTGGAAAGATTTGACAGATAGCGTGAATTCCATGGCCGGCAATTTGACCGGCCAGGTGCGCAATATCGCCGCCGTCACCACCGCCGTCGCCAATGGCGACTTGTCGAAAAAAATCACCGTGGATGTCCGCGGCGAAATTCTTGAACTCAAGGACACCATCAACACCATGGTGGATCAGCTCCGTTCCTTCGCCTCGGAAGTGACCCGCGTCGCGCGCGAAGTCGGCACCGAAGGAAAACTCGGCGGCCAGGCCGATGTCAAGGGCGTGGCCGGCACCTGGAAAGATTTGACCGACAACGTCAATCTGATGGCCGGCAATCTCACCGCCCAGGTGCGCAATATCGCCACGGTGACCACCGCCATTGCCAACGGCGATCTTTCCAAGAAAATCACGGTGGACGTCAAAGGCGAAATCTTGGAAATGAAGAACACCATCAATACACTGGTGGATCAACTCAGCTCCTTTGCTTCGGAGGTGACGCGCGTCGCCCGTGAAGTGGGCACCGAGGGCGAACTGGGTGGCCAGGCGGATGTCAAGGGCGTGGCCGGCACGTGGAAGGATCTGACGGACAGCGTGAATTTCATGGCCGGCAATCTCACCGGCCAGGTGCGCAATATCGCCGAAGTGACCACCGCGGTGGCCAATGGGGACTTGTCCAAAAAAATCACGGTCGATGTCAAAGGTGAAATTCTTGAATTGAAAAACACCATTAACACGATGGTGGATCAACTCAGCTCCTTTGCGGCGGAAGTGACGCGTGTGGCCCGCGAAGTCGGCACCGAAGGAAAACTCGGTGGACAAGCCGAGGTGCGGGATGTGGCCGGCACCTGGAAGGATTTGACCGACAGCGTGAACTCCATGGCCGGTAATTTGACTTCACAAGTGCGCAATATTGCGGCCGTCACGACGGCGGTGGCGAAGGGCGACCTGTCCAAAAAAATTACTGTGGATGTCAAAGGAGAAATCCTTGAGTTGAAAAACACCGTCAACACCATGGTGGATCAACTCAATTCCTTCGCTTCCGAAGTCACACGCGTGGCCCGTGAGGTCGGCACCGAAGGCAAACTCGGCGGACAAGCTGATGTCCGCGGCGTCGCCGGCACCTGGAAGGACCTGACCGACAATGTCAATTTCATGGCCGGCAACCTGACCTCGCAGGTGCGCAATATTGCTGCCGTCACCACTGCGGTCGCGAACGGCGACCTTTCGAAAAAAATTACCGTCGATGTTCGAGGTGAAATTCTTGAACTGAAGGACACTGTCAATACGATGGTGGATCAACTGAGTTCGTTTGCCTCGGAAGTGACGCGCGTCGCGCGCGAAGTCGGCACCGAGGGAAAACTGGGCGGCCAGGCCGAGGTGAAGGGCGTCGGCGGCACTTGGAAGGACCTGACGGACAACGTCAATTTCATGGCCGGCAACCTGACCAGCCAGGTGCGTAATATCGCCGCCGTCACCACCGCCGTGGCCAAGGGAGACCTCTCCAAGAAAATCACGGTGGACGTGAAAGGGGAAATTCTCGAATTGAAAAACACCATCAATACCATGGTGGACCAGCTCAGTTCGTTTGCCGCAGAAGTCACGCGCGTCGCGCGCGAAGTCGGCACCGAGGGAAAACTGGGCGGCCAGGCCGAGGTGAAGGGCGTTGCCGGCACCTGGAAGGACCTGACCGACAACGTCAATTTCATGGCCGGTAATCTGACCGGTCAGGTGCGTAACATCGCCGCGGTCACCACCGCCGTGGCCAACGGCGACCTGTCCAAGAAAATTACCGTGGACGTGCGCGGTGAAATCCTTGAATTGAAAGATACCATCAACACTATGGTGGATCAGCTCCGTTCCTTCGCCTCGGAAGTAACCCGCGTCGCGCGCGAAGTCGGCACCGAAGGCAAACTGGGAGGCCAGGCCGATGTCAAGGGCGTGGCCGGCACCTGGAAGGACCTGACCGACAACGTCAATCTCATGGCCGGTAATCTCACCAATCAAGTGCGTGGTATTGCAGTCGTCGTTACGGCTGTCGCGAACGGTAATCTCAAACGCAAGTTGACCGTGGAAGCCAAGGGTGAAATTGCTGAATTGGCGGAAACCATCAACAACATGACCGATACCCTGGCTACTTTTGCCGACCAGGTGACCACGGTCGCCCGCGAGGTGGGTGTGGAGGGCAAACTCGGCGGCCAGGCCAGCGTCCCGGGCGCCGCTGGCACGTGGAAGGATTTGACGGATAACGTCAATCAACTGGCGGCCAATCTGACTTCTCAAGTGCGCGCCATCGCCGAGGTCGCCACCGCCGTCACGAAAGGTGACCTGACGCGGTCCATCACCGTTGAAGCGCTGGGCGAAGTGGCTGCCCTCAAGGACAATATCAATGAGATGATCCGCAATCTCAAGGACACCACCCTGAAAAACAGCGAACAGGACTGGCTGAAGACCAACCTGGCAAAGTTTTCCCGGATGTTGCAGGGCCAGAAGGATCTGTTGACCGTTGGAAAATTGATCCTCTCGGAACTGGCTCCGGTGGTTTCCGCGCAGCAAGGCGTGTTCTACACCATGGATTCCGGCAAGGAAGGGGACATGTACTTGAAACTGCTGGCCAGTTACGCCCATCGCGAGCGCAAGAATGTGGACAACAAATTCAAGCTGGGCGAAGGGCTAGTCGGCCAGTGTGCCCTGGAGAAGGAAAAAATCCTCCTGACCAATGTGCCCGATGATTACATCCGGATCGGCTCCGGTCTCGGCGAGGCGAAGCCTTTGAACGTCCTCGTCTTGCCGGTTGTGTTCGAAAGCCAGGTCAAGGCGGTCATGGAACTCGCGTCCTTTGACCGGTTCAGCCCCACGCATCAGGCCTTTTTGGATCAATTGACCGAAAGTATTGGTATTGTGTTGAACACCATTGAGGCCAACACCCGCACGGAGGATCTGCTCAAGCAATCCCAATCCCTCGCCAAGGAACTCCAGAGCCAGCAGCAGGAATTGCAGCAAACCAACCAGCAACTGGGAGAAAAAGCGAAGCTCCTTGCCGACCAGAACGTTGAAGTCGAACGCAAGAACCGCGAAGTGGAGCAGGCCCGGCAGGCCCTCGAGGAAAAGGCCAAGCAGCTCGCCCTCACCTCGAAGTATAAATCGGAATTCCTCGCCAACATGTCTCACGAGCTCCGGACCCCGCTCAACAGTCTCCTCATCCTTTCCGACGAGCTCTCCCGGAACAAGGACCAAAATCTTTCCTCCAAACAGGTTGACTTCGCCAAGACCATCCATTCCTCCGGCAATGACCTGCTGGCCCTCATCAATGACATCCTCGATCTTTCCAAGATCGAATCCGGCACCGTCATTGTGGACGTCGGTGAAATCGCCCTGCGCGAGTTGCAGGATTATGTCGAGCGGACATTCCGGCACGTGGCCGAAACCAAGAAACTGGAATTCGAGATCGACCGGGCGTCCGACCTCCCCAGGGCCCTTCAAACCGATGCCAAGCGTTTGCAGCAAATCCTCAAAAACCTGCTCTCCAACGCTTTTAAATTCACCGAGCGCGGCAAGGTCACCCTTTCCATCACCCCGGTTTTCGAAGGATGGAGCCCGGAAAACGAGGCCCTCAACGCCGCCAAGTCCGTGCTCGCCTTTTCGGTAAGCGACACCGGCATCGGGATCGCCCCGGACAAACAGCAAATTATTTTTGAAGCCTTCCAGCAGGCGGATGGCAGCACCAGCCGCAAATATGGCGGCACCGGCCTGGGACTGGCCATCAGCCGCGAAATCGCCCGCCTGCTCGGTGGCGAGATCCGCTTGGCCAGCGCTCCGAACGCCGGCAGCACCTTCACTCTTTACCTGCCTCAAAATTACGTGCCGATCAAACCCGCCCGTCGTCAGGCCCTGCTGCCGGCTGTTGCCGATGGCCTCTCCCTCGCGCAAGAACAGGGTCTTGCGCCCGTGGCCGTGGACACCCCCCAGCAATCATCCGTCAGGTTGGAAGACGACCGGGGCGATGTGCTGCCGGGCGATCAGGTCGTGCTGGTTGTTGAAAACGACCCCGGCTTCGCCCAGTTTATCCTGGAAATGGCGCGGGAATCAGGCTTCAAGGGAATCCTTTCCACCCGCGGAACCGACGCCCTGGCGGTGGTCCGCCAATACCGCATCAGCGCCATCACTCTGGGCATCAATCTTCATGACATCGACGGCTGGCGGGTTTTGGCTCGGCTCAAAGACGACCTTAACACGCGCCATATTCCCGTGTATCTCATCACGACCGAGGACGAACGTGAACGGGGCCTGCGGTCAGGCGCCGTGGGGGCGTTGATCAAGCCGCTCCGTTCAACTGACGCGCTGAAGCAAGTTTTTGGCAAAATCCGGGACACCATCGCACCGCACACCCGGAGCGTGCTGGTTGCCGATGCGGATGAAGCCCGGCGCGGCGAAATCACGAACCTCATCGCGGCCGAGGACGTCCAGGTTGTCGCCGCCAGCACGAACCAGGAGGTGCTGTCAAAACTCAGGGACAATCATTTCGATGTCATGGTGATTGGCGTTGATCTGCCCGGTTCCAACGCCTTTGAGCTGATTGAGGAGATCAAACGCGACGCCCATTTGGGGGAAGTTCCGGTGCTGGTCCACGTCTCGAGAGAACTGACCAAGAAGGAGGAGTCGCAACTTAAGCGGCTGGCGCACACCATGAACTTGCGCGAAGCCCGCTCGCTGGAACGCCTGCTCGATGAAACCACGCTCATTCTTCATTCCAACATGGCGGGCATGCCTGAACCCAGACGCCTGGCCATCCAGAAACTTCACGAAACGGCTGAAGTGCTCAAGAACAGGAAGATTCTGATTGTGGACGATGACATCCGCAACATCTTCGCCATGACCAGCCTGTTGGAACGCTACGAAATGCAAATTCTCTCGGCTGAAACCGGCAAGACCGCGTTGGAACAATTGCAGGCGGCCCCGGATATCGACGTCGTCCTGATGGACATCATGATGCCGGACATGGATGGCTACGACACCATGCGGGCCATCCGAAAATTCAGCAAGTTCCGGACATTGCCGGTCATCGCCCTGACCGCCAAGGCCATGAAAGGCGACCGCGAAAAGTGCATTGATGCCGGAGCCTCGGATTACATCGCAAAACCGGTGGACAGCTCCGAGCTGCTTTCAATGCTCCGCCTCTGGCTGTATCGTTAGACTTGTGTAAAACCATGAGAACCGATCATCTCATGCCGCCTGAACAACAGCGCACGGATAAACCCGGGGTTTTTCGGGGAGAAACGCCTTCACCCCCCGACCGGGCTGCCATCCTGATTGTGGACGACCGGGAGGACAAGCGCATGGCCATGGAGACCGTTGTCGCCGACCTCGGGGAAGATATCGTCAAGGCCTCCTCCGGTAAGGAGGCCCTGAGATGTTTGTTGCATCAGGAGTTCGCCGTCATTTTGCTGGATGTCAACATGCCGGGGATGGACGGCTTTGAAACGGCCTTCCTCATCCGGGAGCGTAAAAGCTCGGAACACACGCCCATCATCTTCGTCACCGCCATCAGCGACACCGAGAACCACGTGTCGCGCGGCTATTCGCTCGGCGCGGTGGATTACATTCTCACCCCGGTGCTCCCGGATGTTTTACGGACCAAGGTTTCCGTCTTCGTCGAACTGTTCAAAAAAAACCGGCAGTTGAAACGGCAGGCGGAACATTTGCAGCAGGCCCGGGATGAATTGGAAATACGCGTCAAGAACCGCACTTCGCAGCTGGCGGACACCAACGCCGCCTTGCGCGAGGAGGTGGTCGCGCGGCAGCAGGCGGAAACAGAGCTGCGCCTCCTGAACCTCGAACTCGAACAACGTATCTTCGAGCGCACTTCCCAGCTGGCCTCAAGCAATCAGGACCTCGAGGCTTTTACTTACTCCGTGGCCCACGATCTCGAGGCGCCCTTGCGCCAGATGCAGGGTTATGCCGAAATCATGGAGGAGCAATTCACCCCGCTTTTGCCTCCGGAAGCCGTGCGCTACCTCGAACGCATCCGTCGTCGCGGCGAAAATCTGAGGCTGATGCTCGAAGACCTGCTCAACCTGTCCTTGATTGGAAAACAGGAATTGAGCCGCCAGACTGTCAATTTGAACAGCCTGGTGGATGAAGTGATCACCTCCCTGAAATCAGAAACCGGCGAGCGGAAGATTGAATGGAAGGCTGGGGATCTGCCGACCGTTGCCTGCGATCCAGGCCTGCTGAAACTTGTGTTCAATAATCTCCTCTCCAACGCCGTGAAATATACCCGGCCGCGGGAAACTGCCGTGATCGAGATTGGACAAAACAACCTGGGCGGCGAGGTTTCGATCTTTGTCCGTGACAACGGAGTCGGTCTGGACATGAAAAATGCCGACCGGCTGTTTGGTGTATTTCAACGTTTGCACCGGGCCGAGGAATTTGAAGGCACTGGTGTCGGGCTTGCCATTGTCGCCAGGATAATTCGCAAACATGGCGGACGAATCTGGGCGGATGGCGAGGTCGGCAAAGGAGCGACGTTTCAGTTCACACTGGGAAACTCCACCCCGCTGGAACAATGAGCGCAAGTCAAAAGGGGTCGTTCGCAGTTTTGCTCGTGGACGATTCCGAGGACGATCGCCTGTTTCTGCGCCTGGCGTTGCGCGACAACCCCAGGCTGGTGGTGGTGGGCGAACTCTGCGACGGAGAAGAAGCCATCTCTTATCTGAGCGGAAGGGGGGAATTCGCCGATCGTGAAAAATATCCTTTTCCGGATGTAATGCTGTTGGACCTGAAAATGCCGCGGAAAACAGGATATGACGTGTTGACCTGGCTGCGCGCCCAATCGCTCAACGATCTTGTCGTCATCGTGATATCCGGTTCATTCTTGCCGGAAGATATCTCCCGGAGCCTCGCGCTCGGCGCGACAGCTTACCACCGGAAGGCCATGCTCAAGGAGGAGCGGGAAGTCTTGTTTGTCGAAATTGAAGGCTCGCTGGCAATGCGACAAAGATAGAGCAAGTCCCGCTTCGATTTCTCATTCCCTTCAAACTGATTGGGCGCGCATTTTGCGGCCCACTCCGCAGAATGCGGCTGCGGGAGAAATGGTCCGATTACTTCGCGCTTTCCTTAGTCATTGGCAGCCAGCCGGTTGCGATGATGACGCTCAAGGACCGCCCCACTGGTATGGATTACGCTAAAAGTCTGTGGACAGATAAAACGTAACCTAATCAACAAGATCGGGAGAAAAATATTATGAAAAACATAAGAAACATTGGCGCAGCATTGATGCTGGCTACTGCGGGGCTGGTCGGGTTGACCGGTTGCGCGGGTGACAGATACCATGAAAGCACCGGCGAAGACATTGATGACTCGGCCACCACCAGCCGGGTGAAAGGGGCGTTGAACAATGACGCCATGTACAAGTACCCGGACGTGATCGTCACGACCTTCAAGGGCACCGTGCAGTTGAGCGGCTTTGTTGACAACCGCGATGAAAAGTCTCGCGCGACAACGCTGGCGAAGAACGTCGAAGGGGTCAAGGATGTTCAAGACAACATCAGTGTCAAACAGTAATCGCGCCGGCTGCTGGCTTTAGCAGCGCATCAGTTTGGATAAGTTCTGATAACAGGAAGATCCGACACACGGAGAACCTCGCGTTCTCCGTGTGCACTTTTAAGGTTCTGGGAATGAGCGGGCTGAACCCGGCGTAACGCCGGCCGGCCCGGTAAAATAGTATGGAGGTTTGATATGAATAACATCTCATCACTTCTGATCGTTTGCGTCACCATGGCGGCCATGGGTGCGAGCAGCCAGACGTCTCCAGGACCAACCATGGCCGGCACTAACCGAAATATGGCGGTTCCAAATGGCGGCGTGGTTTCGCCGGCCTCGGGAGCACCGATCGCCAGCGGTAGAGTGTCCGCCCCTCCCATGGGTGTAGGCGCAATGCCAAACACCCACCCCGTGGTTTCTCCCGCCGGAACAGTATCGCCCGGCGGCAGCGGAACCGTTGTTCCCAACACGATAATGCAGGCGCCCAATCAGCCCTACACTAACAATGGCCTCAATGGAAATTACGGTCGTTTGGGCACCAATGGTTTTGGTACCCTTGGAACCAACGGGTTCGGTGCCCCAGGAACTAATGGATTTGGCGCACCAGGAACGAACGGATTTGGCACCCCGGGAACCAATGGCTTCTATCAGGGACCAAGAAGCGGCAATTATCTTAACACGGCCACGAATGGTTTTGGCTCTCCCGTGAATCAGTGATGATGGTTGGATGCGCGGCCATGCAAACTTCCTCTTTTCAAATCTTCCACCTTTCGTCTGCCGCCTTTTGGAAGTCTCGTTGCGTTGATAACTTCATTTTGCGAATCATCGCAAATTGCGTTTACGCCGCAAATGCAACTTGCGAAATGCGAGAATGTTTTGTGATGCGGAGAGCGCCCCCGGATTCTCAAATCATTCCATTCAAACGACTTGGGCACGCCGGGGCACCCTTGGCATATTTAAGGCTGAGCCTACATCCGGGTAACTAAACAATTGGAAACTAACATTAATTATGAAAAAGGGAACTATCATTGCGGGAACCATCTTGATGCTCGGCGTTGGCACCATATTGAAGGCACAAGACGCGAACACCGACACGGCCGTCCACCACGACGATCCGTTGCGGCTCTATCGCGACCAGGAATTTACCGTCGACTTCTTTGGCGGGGGTACGCTCGGCCAGCATGACTTGAATCACCTTAATGGAGGTCGAATCCACGAGGACGGCCGCCTGGGCCTGGGCGGCGGCGGAAGTTTCTTCTTTGTGCGCAATGTGGGCATTGAGGGGGAAGTCTACACGGAGAATCCCGACGCCCACTTCATTGACGAGACCTCCGGCAGCCTGGTGTTGCGGTTGCCGCTGGGTGAAGGCGGTCTGGCTCCTTATATATTTGGCGGCGGCGGCCACTTATTCGATCCCGTCGCCTCAAATTTTGGCCACGCCGGGGCGGGTCTTGAATACCGGTTCAGTCCGAATGTGGGCATATTCGTGGACGGACGCTGGGTATTCACCGAAAATATTGGAAACTATGGAATGGGCCGGGCCGGGTTGCGGATTGCATTTTGAAACCGCATTAACGAAGAACTCGCCGCCTCCGGGCTCACGAAAAAGATCAGCGCGTGAGTCGGAGGCGACTTCAGTTGGCAAATCGGAAGGGTGCTTGTGAAAACAATAAGGAACTTGATCATTGTCCACCTGATGCTCGCGGGGAGTTTGTTGTTTGTCATCTACAAGGCCAAGTCGGAACTCGAAGTTTCGGCGTCGGTCGAAATTCACGCTCCCGGCGATTTTTATGGTCCGCTCGCCACACACGGGACATGGGTTGAAGTCAGCACCTACGGCCGCTGTTTCCGACCCGAGGGAATTGATGCCGGATGGCAGCCCTACTGTGAAGGCATTTGGGTTTGGACCGACTGCGGTTGGTACTGGCAGAGCGATGAACCTTGGGCCTGGGCCTGCTATCACTACGGCACATGGTTTGATGATCCGGCTCAGGGCTGGATTTGGGTGCCGGGTATTGAATGGGCGCCCGCATGGGTGACGTGGCGTACGGGTGGCGACTTCATTGGGTGGGTGCCTTGCGCGCCGCGCGGAGCAGTTGTGGCGCCGGCGCTGTTCGCCTTCGTGGACGTTAATCATTTTCAGGATCCGATCAGGCGCGCAACAGTGACGGTGAACAACACCGCAGCCATCGGCCAGACCCGGCTCCTGGCGGGGCCGGGACGTGAGAAACGGAACGTTGATGGCAAGTCACAAGAGATTGTCGTAAATCATGGGCCGGACGTTGAGGCGATCCAAAAGGCAACCGGCAGACAGTTGCAGCCGGTCCCAATTCAATCGGCCAGCCAGCGGTCCCCTGCCCCGCATAATCTCGCGCCGGCCGACCGCAACGACAAGCCGGCCGATGTGAAGCAGCCGGTTGACCCGCTGAATGAGAACCGTCCTTCGATTGATGGCAAAGATCAGGCGGTACCAAACCAAAATGCCGGCCCTCAGCCTGAACGACCAACGGAAACCCGGCAGCCGATTACTGACGGTCCCGCCAGCCCGCAGAAGCAGGACAGTGATGTGCCGGAGCGGCCTGTTCCGGAAAAGGTTCCCGCCGTTCAACCCGAAAAACCGGCGGAGACAGCGCAGCCTCCCGTCGAACACTTTCAACGCCCTCCGACGCAGAAAACACCAGCATCCCCGGCCAAACAGGAGAAGCCGGTGGATCCGCCAAAAGAGGAAAAGCCTGCAAATCCACCGCAGGGGCAGGAAAAGAAAGATGGTCTTGGAAGAAGCCCGAGCATGATGGCTGATAGCTCCTCCCATTCCTCGCCATGCTCCGGTGCCAGCTAATTCTTACAGGGTGGCCCGCTGTGTTGGCCCTTGTTGAAATGCAAAGCGAAGCCTATTCCAGTCCCATCTTCTTTCGCTTGCGATAGATTGTCCCGTCATCAATGCCCAGAACTTTGGCCGCCTCCGCCACGCTCGAAGTACGCTCCAACACCTTTCGGATGTGAATTTCCTCCATCTTTTCGAGCGAAACCAGATCACCAGGCTGCGGGATGCTCCCCGGGGCGCTTTGACCGTTGCGCAAGTCCAGGGGCAAATCCGCCGCCTCTATTTTGTCATGCTTGGTGAGTATGACCGCCCGTTCAATCGTGTTGCGCAGTTCCCGCAGGTTGCCCGGCCAGGCGTAGGCGCGGATTCGGTTTAGGGCGTCCTCCGTGAACCCGCCGAGGCTGCGTCCGCATTGGGCTGCGAAATATTTGAGATAATGTTCGGCGAAACGAACCAGATCTCCGTGGCGCATCCGGAGGGACGGCATTTCGACCGCGATGACATTCAGGCGGAAAAAAAGATCCTCCCGGAACGCCCCTTCCGCCATGCGCTTCTTCAGATCGCGATTGGTCGCGGCAATCACCCGGAGGTCGGCCTGGCGGGTGACGTTCTCACCGAGGCGTTCGTATTCGCGCTCCTGGAGCAACCGGAGCAGCTTGGGCTGGATCTCCATGGGCAGATCGCCGATTTCGTCCAGGAAGAGTGTCCCCCCCGTCGCCGCCTTGACCTTTCCCCAATGGTCCTTGACCGCGCCCGTGAACGCACCTTTGACATGCCCGAACAAATCACTTTCCAACAGTTCTTTGGACAGGCTGGGGCAGCTCACAGTGACGAAAGGTTTGTCGGCCAGGTGACTTTTTTCATGAATGACTCTCGCGATAAGGCTTTTGCCGGTTCCGCTTTCGCCGGTGATGAGCAATGAAGCCGGCGTCTTCGCCGCGCGCAACAGCACATCCATGATGTCGCACATGACCGGGGTGGCGAAATCGAGAAGCAATTCCGGATTCTGGGACTTGGTTTCCTTCACCTCCCGCTCCAGCCGCTCGATGCTCTGGCTCATCTGGTTGAAGCGTTTCAACCGTGCGAGCACCGTGTGCAACTGTTCGGCAGTGAAGGGCTTTTCCAGAAAGTCCAGGGCTCCGCGTCGCATCGCCTCCACGGCCCCTTTCACCGTGCCCTGGGCGGTGAACATCACCACCGGCATCGTTGGGTGGTCCTTGAGAATATTCTGCAGGACGTCGAGGCCGTTCTCCCGCCCTAGGTTCACGTCAAGCAGCACCGCGTCAAACGGATCTTCCTTCAATGTTTCCAGCGCCACCCCGCCCGATTCGGCCGGCTGTGCGTAGTGGCCCTCATCCTCGATGAGCAAACACGTTGCATCCCGAAACATTTTGTCGTCGTCTATTACAAGAAAATCCATGGTTACCCCCCTTTTTTTGGTGATGCAGTTCGCAGTCTCAAAATGAATGTCGCGCCTTTGCCGGGCTCGCTTTCACACAACAACTCGCCCCCCATCGCGCGCGTGAGCTTCCGCGCGATGTTCAGGCCCAGACCGGTGGAAGGCTCGCCGCCCGTCGGCCGCGCGGAAAGGCGCGCGTAGCGGCCAAACATGCCCGCCTTGTCTTCCTTGGTGAACCCGGCCCCTTGATCCTTCACCCGGCATTCCGTGGACGGGCCGTTCATTTGCACAATCACGGATACTTGCGTTCCCGCGGGCGAAAACTTGACCGCATTCGATATGAGGTTGTCGAGCACCTGCATGAGCGCAGTGGCATCACCCTCGACGGTGGCGTACTCCGCAGGGAGGGACGCCTGCAAGGTGATTCCCTTTGCCTTGGCCGCCTGCTCATATTGCGCGGCCACCCGGGCGGCCGCGTCCGCAAGGTTCACCTTTTCATGTCTGACGCTCAGCTTGTGATCAATCGCGGCATTCGCCAGAAAGGACTTCACAAATGTCCGCATCCGGCTGCTGGCATTGCGAATTTCCGTCAACACCCGGACGTTGGTGTCCCCGTCCGCCGGCACCCGGTTGAGCAGCACCTGGGCGCTCATTTCCATGCCGGCAAAATGATTTTGCAAATGGTGCGAAATCATTCCCAGCAGCTCCTCATTGTCCTGCGCCAGCTTTTTCAAATGATCCCGGGTGGTCTTGAGCATCAACTGGGTGCGCACCCGGGAGACCAGTTCAAGTTTGTTGAAGGGCTTGGTGATGTAGTCCACCCCGCCGCTTTCCAGCGCGCGAACAATCAGGTTTTTGTCGTCGGCCGCGGACAGAAAAATGATCGGGATTTCCGCCCACGCGGCGTTTTCCTGGATGCTCCGGCACAAATCAAGCCCGTCCAGCCCCGGCATCAGCAGATCCAGCAGGATGAGGTCCGGCTGGCGCACCGCGAGATGCTTGAGCGCCTGCGCCACCCCGGTGGCGGGCAGGATTTCGAAGCCCAGTTTGCCCAGCATCGCGCCCAGAACCTGGATGTTCGCCTCCTGATCGTCCACCACGAGCAGACAATCGTTTCCGGGAGCGCCTATGGTGGATTCAATCATGCTGGGCCGGGGTAGGATCCTGTTCAAGTGTCTGGACCAGGGCGGGAAATTCTGCAATCAGATTCTCCAACTCATGGACCGAGTAGGTCTGGGCGTGCCGGGTAAGGGCGAGCGCATAGGCCTTCAGCGGGACACAATGCGCGGCTTGCGCGAGCGACTGGAGTTTCCCCGCCAATGCCAGCGTCTCATTGATGGCGAGGCTCTCCCGAAGTTCGGCCCATTCGGAGGCGAGCAGCGTATGCAACTCCTCCGTCAAAACCTCCCGGTCGCGCGCTTTCATGGCAATGTGGACCAGTTCATCGTCCACAGAATCATCAAGGCCGCCTGCCGCGGCAGGAACAGTCTGGGGGCGCCGCGGCAGGAACAGCGCCAATTCTTTGTACAATGTTTGCCGCGTAAACGGCTTGCGGATGTAGGCATTGAACCGGCGCCGCAGTTGCTCCTCATCATTTTCGGGGTCCGAGGCGGAGACGGCGATGACCGGCAACAACTCGAGTCCTGGCATTTTTCGAATTGCCGCGAGCGTCTCGTGGCCGTCCAGGTGAGGCATTCGAATGTCCAGCAACACCAGGTTTGGCTTCGATTCCTCGATGCTGGCGAGGGCTTCCCTCCCGTCGCAGGCATGCCGGATCCGGTGATGGGTGCCATCAAACATTCTTGCGACCAGGGTGCGATTCGTTTCACTGTCGTCCACCATCAAAAGCGTGACCGGCGCGAAATCATTGAAATTGACGGCGTCGGCCGTCTCAATCTCGTCCGTGACGGGGAGGCGCGCGGAAATTGAAACCTCCGGCAATCTGACGTGGAATGCGGAACCCAGGCCCGGCGTGCTGTCGAGGGTCACCGCGCCGCCCATGATCTCGGTCAACCGCCGGACCAGGTGCAGCCCGAGCCCGGTTCCCTCTTTTTCCGCGGCTGACGACGGGTTGGACTGGACAAACGGCTTGAAAATTTCCTCCTGTTTTTCGGGTGAAATGCCCATGCCGCTGTCTTCCACGTGAAACCAGAGCGTCCCCCGGCTGGAATCCCCGAGCTCGCGGATCCATTCGACGCGGGTGAGCACCTGCCCCCGCGTTGTGAACTTCACGGCGTTGCCGACCAGGTTCATCAACACCTGCCTCAGGCGCAGACGATCCAGCAACAAGGCATTGGGCACCCCTTCAGTTTCCCACTTGAGCTGCACGGATTTGCCCGCCGCCTGCTGGGCAAACATGATTTGCAGAAAACTGCAAATCTCCTGGACATTCGTCGGCTCAAGGCATATTTCCAGCTTCCCCGCCTCCAGCTTGGAAAGGTCCAGCACATCGTTGATCAACTGGAGGAGCGACTTGCCGCTTTGCCGGATGCACCTCACATATTCCGACTGCCGGTGTGTCAATGACTCGTCCGCCAGCAATTCGCCGAAGCCCAGGATTGCATTCATCGGCGTGCGAATTTCGTGGCTGATATTGGCGAGGAACGCGCTCTTCTCGACCATGATCTTCTCCGCGCGCATTGTCTGCTCCAGCAGTTCCCGCCGTCCTTTTTCCTGCAGGTAACCGACCCGCACGAGATAAAGCGCAAACAATCCCGCCCCCACCCCGAGCACCCCGGCCACCAGGTCCAATGACTGCGTTCGCGCCAGGTGCTGCTGGGTCGCCTGTTCTGCGCCCGCGACCACCGGGACAAGTCGTCGATGCATCTGCCCGGTTAATTGACGGATGCGATCCATGGCCTCCTTGCCCTTGTTTGATTCCACGAAAGTCACCGCCGCCGGCAGATTCTTTTCCTGGCGGATTTTGATGGCATCCCGCATCTCCGTCATCTTCACCGCCGTCAGTCCCCGCAGTTCAAGCAGCTCCTTTTGGAGCGCTTTGTCACCGTTGACCATCGGGGCCAGCTCGTCAAAAATCTTCGGCAGGTCGGCTTCTGCGTTTTTAAACGGCTCAAGATAGGATTCCGCCCCGGTCAGCAGATAACCCCGTTGACCGGTTTCGGCGTCTTGTATCGAATAAAAAAGCCTGTCCAGCGAGCCATCCAGTTGCGCCGCCCGGGCGGACGCACTCACACTCTGGGCGAGCCGCTCCCCTTCCTCCACCCGCAGTCCCAAGCCGATGCTGGTAAGGACAAGCCACCCTATGCCCCCCACCCCAACCAGCCTGTGTCGGAATCTGTAAAACATGCGGTTCGCGGGTTTATCCTGCGCCCGGCGTTGTCCTCGCGGGCAACCAGCAGATTATAAGGCGCACAAGACCCTTTGTCCACACGGAGGGGAGCGTCGATTTGTGGCCCGTACGACGGTGGCCGGCCCCACCAAGGCGGCTCATCGCCGCCCCTTCCCATTCCGGAGGGCGGTCCAAAGCGAGGTTCCCACGCGCACAGTATTGAGGATCGATCCAAACCATGACCGTTTGCCGATCGGAGAGGGTTCGGTTCTGGACCGAAACGCCGCAATGGTCGCAATACCTGCAGTGATGAGGCCCCGCCAGTGCGTGGCCCGTTCGCCCAAATGATGCAACTCGCGTGCCATGGCCCTTCCATCCTCAATCAACATGCGTCGATTGAGCTCGCTTTCGACGATCAACAATTGTTTGCGGGTTGCTAGATTCCTCAGGCGAGGATTTTCTTCAGGCATTCGCCGTCCTTTTGCAATTGTTCCAGGGTTGCGGAGAGAGTCTTCCAGTCTTGTTGCACGAACAGCAGCCGTCGGTGGAGAAAAAAAGCGCCCAAACCGTATCCGGCCCCGAGCGCCAAAAGCACCGTGATCGGGGATGTCTGCCAGAATAGAACAACG
>Ga0210398_10003185_pt1 | contig 15809 bp, 15 predicted proteins | sample IncBWC4OmetaG_FD_161047 | JGI IMG/M metagenome (GOLD analysis project Ga0210398, IMG submission 161047) | Forest soil microbial communities from Barre Woods Harvard Forest LTER site, Petersham, Massachusetts, United States - Inc-BW-C-4-O | ecosystem: Environmental > Terrestrial > Soil >...
CGCCCGCAAGGCTGCAGGTGGCGGCGCATCCGGAGCGGTGTGCGCCAGCTGCGCCACGACCCAGCGCGCTTCGGCCACACCCGCGACGCACTTGTCGCCCGCGCGCGCCAGATGCGCCTCCATCTCGGCGCGCTCTTCTCCCTCCAGCACGCCCAGGGCGTACTCTTCGTAGAGGGGAGCGAGTTCTTCGCAATTCCTCACGAACCTGCCTCCGCAAGCGATTCCCTGAGCCGCAGCAGCCCGCCGCGAATCCAGCTCTTCACCGTGCCCAGCGCCTGGCCGGTGGCGGCGGCAATTTCGCTGTGCGACATGCCTTCGAAGAAAGCCAGCTCAATGGCGCGGCGCTGCGCCTCGGGAAGGGAAGTCATCAGGGCGCGCACCTTTTCCGCGCGCCGGGACTGGTCGATGTCGCCCTCGGGATCCGGGCGCACCACGGCAGAAGGCGCAACATCGGAATCGGAGTCCTCGCGGCGGCGCTGCTTTTCGCGCTTCAGGCGCAGGAAATCGAGGGCGCGGTTGCGGGCCATGGTGAAGAGCCACGGCTCGAGCGGCCCGCGCGAAATTTGGAAGCGGTCCGCGCTGCGCCACAGCTGCAGAAAAACGTCCTGGACGATTTCTTCGGCCGACGAAGGCTGCTGGGCGATGCGCAGGACCAGGGAATACACGGGCCTGCCGTAGCGGTCGTAGAGGGCCTCGAGCGCGCCGGAATCGCGTCGCAGAATGCGCTCCATCAGGACGGCGTCGGACGGCTGTTTGCCCTCGGGCCAGGGTTGGACGGCTGCAAGCAGCAAAATCACGGTCCCTTCCGTTCCTTATCTAAATACGGAAAAACGCAGCCGCCGGATGAGCCCCTGCACGAGGCAAATCCGCGCCACATCTTACTACGAGTGGCGCAGGCTTCAGCCTGTGGGGGTTAGTTAGCGCGTGATCGCTCTTGCCCCAACCAACCCCCACAGGCTGAAGCCTGCGCCACGGGAGCTAAGCGTGCGCCACCGCGCCCACCCCAGCAACACCAATAGAAGCGAGGTAAACGCGGACGCCCTCAGCCGTGCGATGCGCTTGCTCAATACACGAGCCGACCGAGGGGCCGGAAAGATAGTTGCCGGCCAGAAACAAACCGGGCATCGACCCTGCAAGCTGTTCCAGCGACGTCACGATTTGCGTATGGCCCAGATTGTACTGTGGCAAAGCGCGCGGGTAGCGGTGAAGGTTGGTCGTCACCGGCGTTCCTGTGATCCCCAGAACGCGCGCCACTTCGCCGCAAATCGTCTCCCCAATTTCCTCCTCGCTCCGCTCACAGAAGGGCGCGTCCGTGGCGCCGCCCGCGAAACTGGTCAAGGACACCATCCCCTCCGGCACGCGCCCGGGGAAGAGGGCAGAGCTGAACACCGTACCGAGGACATGCAAGCCTTCGCCGCGCGGCACAAGGAAGCCGAATCCCTGCGGCGGAGTCGTGAACTGCTCCCGGCGATAGCAGGCGGACAAGACGGCCACCGGGGCATATTCGATCCGCGAAAAGAGCGGCGCAAACCGATCGGACAGGCCGCCTAACATTGCCGAAGCGGTATTGGTGGGAACAGCGATGACCACCGCGCTCGCCGGCAGAATCTCGCGGTGATGGGCGCGCGCAATCTCGACTTCGAACCACGGTTTCCCGTTAGCTTTGCCGTGCCGCAGGCCCACGGCGCTTGTTTCGAGCAGCAGCGAGTCGCCGAGGCGCGTAGCCAACGCGCGCGGCAAGGTTTCCATGCCGTCACGGAAGGAGCACAGCCCAGCGCGTGGCGTTCCCTTTGCCGGCCGCGATTTCATCGCCCCGCGCAACACGCTCCCATACTTCGCGTCCAATTCATGCAGCTTAGGAAACGCGGCGCGCAGGCTGAGGCGTTCGGGATCGCCGGCGTACACCCCGGAAACGAAAGGCGCGACGAGCCGGTCCAGCAACTCGTCTCCGAATTTGCGGCGCACAAACGCAGCGATCGATTCATCTTCCGCGGGCGGCCGCGAGCGGCGCAGGATTTCCGTCAGCAGCCGCCATTTCGTCCCGGCCGAAAGCAATGGCGTGCCCAGCAGCGAAGGCGGCGACATCGGCGCCTGCACCAACCGGCCCTTCAGGACAATGTAGCGGGGAGCGCGCGGGTCCGCCCGCACTAGCTGATCCTTCAAGCCGAGCACGCCAATCAGTTCAGTAAGCGGTTCCGCGGCCAGGAAGCTCTGCGGGCCAAGCTCGAACTGGCAGCCGTCGCGCTTTTCGGTAGCAATGAGGCCGCCGGCGCGCGGACCGGCTTCCAGCAAGCGCGCAGGGATCCCCGCCTGCTGCAGTTGGTAAGCGCACGCCAGGCCGGAAATTCCCCCGCCAATCACTATTGCGGGATACGCAGTCAGCGCCGGGATGGACACGAGACCTCGATCCGTGGATCAGAGCGTTTTGGAAAACAGCGGGCGGCTCTCGAGCTTCTGCTTTTCGAGATACGGATCAAAGACCATGGCGATGTTGCGGATAAAAATGCGTCCAAGGAGCGTGGTGCGCAGAACGTCGTCCGCGATTTCCAGTAGCCCGTCGGAGACAAACGGCGCCAGGCGCTGGAGTTCGGGCGCGAAAGTCTTGTCAAAGCTGATCCCGAATTCGCGCTCAATTTCGTTTTTGTGCAGCACGCCGTGGCACAAGATCCGGCTGATGACGGCGCGCCGTAGCAAATCGTCTTCGGTGAGGCGGTAGCCGCGCATAGTGGCCAAGCCGCGCCGCTCGATACGCTCGCGGTAGGGAGCGACTTCGCGATCGTTCTGCGCATAACACGCCGCGATGCTGCTGATGGCGCTGACGCCCATGCCGTACAGATCGGCGCCGGCCTTCGTTGTGTAGCCCTGGAAATTGCGGTGCAACGTGCGCTCGCGCTGCGCCACCGCCAGTTCGTCGTTGGGCCGCGCGAAATGGTCCATCCCGATGTAGAGATACCCCGCGTCGAGAAAGCGCTCCAGCCCCGCGCGGAAGATGCGGAATTTTTCCATTCCTTCGGGGAGGCGTGTGGCGAGCGCTCCTTGCTGCTTGCGCAGCCAAGGCACGTGCGCGTAGCTGAACATGGCCACGCGGTCGGGATTCAGATCCACCACCTGCTCGACGGTGTGCGAAAAGCGCTCGGCAGTCTGCAGGGGAAGCCCGTAGATCAAATCGACGTTGATGCTGTCAAAGCCGAGCGCGCGCGCCGATTCGATCAGCCCGCCCGTCAGTTCCAGCGGTTGTATGCGGTGAATGGCCTCCTGCACCTCGGGATGGAAATCCTGGATGCCCATGCTGAGGCGGTTGAAGCCCAGGCGGCGCAGCGTTTCAAGGTGCGCTTGGGTGGTCACGCGAGGGTCGATCTCGATGCCGATCTCCGCATCCGGCGCGAACGAAAACCGCTCTGCCGCGAAGCGAAACAGGCCCTCCATTTGCTCCGGCGTAAGATACGTCGGCGTGCCCCCGCCCCAATGGAATTGCACCACGCGGCGTTCGCGCGAGACGGACCGGGCCACGCGCTCGATTTCGCGCTCCAGAATTTCGATATAGGGCGGCGCGACGCTGTGATCCTTGGTGATCACCACGTTGCAGGCGCAAAACAGGCACAGGCTCTCGCAGAAGGGAAGATGCATGTACAGCGAAACCGGCGTGCTCGCCGCGTTCGCCGTCGCGTAGAACTCCTCGAGGTCGTCCGGGCCGAAGTTGTCCTGCCAGACCGGGGCGGTGGGATAGCTGGTGTAGCGCGGCCCGGGCCGGTTGTATTTCTCGAGAAAAGCTTCGGAAATCTCGAAGCGTTCCCGATTGAGCTCCAGATGAGTCGAATCGCTCATAAATGTCTGTGTCGCCTCAGTGCGGCTGCCGCCGTGGCGCTGCTCGTCCCCGGCGCGCCCTAGCGCGCTCTTTCCACGCGCACTCTGTCTGCGACCGCGGTGCCCTGGCCCGCCTCCACAAACGCGCGCGCGTTTTCCACCGGCGTCTGCTGCAGGATGCCGTGACCGAGATTCAGGATGTGCCCGATGCCCCCGGTGCTCTCGACGGCCTCGCGCGCCGCCCGCCGCACGCCTTCTTCGGGTCCAAGCAACACGCACGGATCGACGTTGCCTTGCAGCGCAATGCGCGGCCCGATCTGCTCGCGCAGTGAAGCCAGGTCCACGCGCCAATCCACGCTGAGCACGCTCGCTCCCGACTCGGCGGCCGCAGTCAGCAAGTGGCTGGACGCCTTGGTGTACAGAATCACCGGCGTATCGCCGGCGCCGATTTCCTCGATCAGCAACTGCGTCGCCGGCAGCGCAAATTCGCGGTATTGATCGAGCGTTAGCTCGCCCACCCATGTGTCAAATAGTTGCACCGCTGCCGCGCCCGCCGCGATCTGCGCGCGAAGATAGCGCGCCGTAGCGCGCGCAATGCGCTCGAGCAAGCTCCGAAACAGGGCAGGGTCGGAATAAAGCAACGTTTTCGCGGCAGGAAAGCCGTCTTTGTGATGGCCCTCGATCATGTAGCACGCCAGCGTCCACGGCGCAGCGGCAAAGCCTAGAACCGGCACCCCGGGCCCGAGTTCCCGGACCAACCCACGAATCGCGTCCATAAGGAACCGCGTATCCCGCTCCGGGTCAAAGAGCGCAAGCTCGCGAATTTGCGCCGCCGTTCGAAGGGGCGACTCGATCACCGGGCCTTTGTCCGAAAGTTCGAACGGCAGGCCCATCGCCCCGGCAGGAATCAGAATATCGGAGAAAACGATGACGGCTTCCACGCCCAGGATGCGATACGGCTGCAGGGAAACCTCGATGGCCAGTTCCGGCGTGGTGCAAACCTCCAGAAAATTGTGCTTCGCACGGACGGCGCGGTATTCCGGCAGGTAGCGCCCGGCCTGGCGCATGATCCACACCGGGACGCGTTCGACGGGCTCGCACCGGCAGGCGCGCAGGAACAGCGCCTTGCGGTCTACGGACTCGTTTGATTGGGTCATCGCCGTTTAGTTGCTGAGTTATCATAACAAAAGTAAGGGGTTGGCTGCAGGCCGCGGGTCATAATTCGCGTCCTACGCGAACGATAGCGGGCGATGCAGGCGAGGGTGATCGCCAACAGCTATTCCGATTGGGACGTGCAAGCGGGCGAGTCGTACTTGTACGTGGTCACGTCAGTCAGTCCGAAGAATGGCGAAAGCCCGTTCTCCGACGCAACGTTCTCCGCAATCCCCACTCCTTAGAAAGGCCTCGCCGCGAAGGGGCTTGAGTGGCGCCGGCGTCGCGCCGGCGATTTCTTGTCTGTTCGACCAGCCAAAACCTAGAACTTCATCATCGAGCTGCGCGTCATGGTCACGGCGCTGGTGACGCCGGCCGGCCCACCCTTGAAGAGGTGAAACGCCGCGTACTGTTCCATGTACACATCTTCCGACGACAAGCAATCGATCGGAATGATCACCTTGTAGCCGCGCTGTGCCGCGCCTCCGCCGGTGCCGATGCCCACACCTTGAAACGAAGTGCCGCACACGATCACGGTCTTGATGCCGCCTGCCTTGAGCTTGTCTTCCAGATTCGAGCCGATAAACTTGTCCGGCCCGTTCTGGCGCGCCCATTCGCCGTCCTTGGCGGTCAGCCCTGGGTCGATCTGGTCGGCGGTGGTAGCCTTGCCGTCGCTGCCCACAAAGCTGTACCAAACGAGCATGTTGGCCTTGCGGGCGGCGTCGTGCAGCTTCTTGACCGCCGGAACGGTGGCCACGCAGCGCGGGCGCGCGCCGCAATTGGCCTTCATCATGTCCAGAATGAGCAGCGCGGTCGTGGACGTCTCCACGGTCACCGGCTTGAGCTCGGGTGGCGGCGGAGCCTTTGCCGAGGCCCAATCGTCCAGAATGTCGGCCGCTGCGTACGAGGCGGCAAAGGCAATTAGGATTGTGAGAGCTGCCGCGGCGGCAGCGCGCCATAATTTCCGCTGGTCTAACATCGGATTCTCCTTCGAATGATCCGACCCGGGCCGTTCACGGATCGCTTATTCTTGTCTACTTTCTGCGGCATCCTACGCTTCCCGTGCCCTCGACACAACGAATTTATCCCTGAAACGCGCCTCCATGCGGTTCAAGGGCGTTTTGGCGAGCCTATGGCCGCGATAGGGAGCCGATCAGAACGGCCGCCGCGGATTCCTGCGCTCCGCTACGTGAATTGGCTATAATGTTGAGGCAATGGATAGTTGCGGCGGAGCCCAGCAGTCCGCCTCGCAGCACGTGCGCGCATAAGATGACAAGCCCCTACGTATTGGCGACGCTGCTTTTTTACGCGGCCAGCCTTGCCCTATACATCTGGAACCTGCGCGAGCCTTCGCGGGCTGCCGGGATCGGCGCGACCTCCTGCCTGGTGGCGGGTCTGGCCCTTCACTACCTGGCGCTCCTGGCGCGCTCGCGCATGATTCATGCCGTGCCCTACGACGATCTGTTCGGCTCGCTTTCGCTTTTTGCCTGGCTGCTCGCCGCGACCTATCTATGTCTCGAAGCCATTCACCGGCGGCGCGCCGTCGGCCCGTTCGTATTGCCGATCGTGCTGGGCGTTTTCCTGCTTGCGCACTTGCCCGAGGCGCGGCCGGTGAAGGCGCCGCCGGCGCAGGGGCCGCTGTTTGCCTTCCACGTCACGCTCAACATCCTGGCCTATTCGGCGTTCGCGCTTTCGTTCGTCCTGAGCATTATTTTTCTGGTGCAGAATCGCCGCCTGCGCAGCCGAAAGCTGGGCGTGGTCGGCTGGCGGTTCCCGGCGCTGGAGGTGCTAGAGCAGATGGCGCGCAGCAGCGTGGTGATCGGCTGCGCGTCGCTCGCCGCGGGGATGACGGCAGGGCTGATCTGGGCGCACCGCTTGGAGGGACGCTACTGGGACGGCGATCCCAAGGTCATCATCACAGTTTTGATTTTTTTGATTTATGTGGGCTATACGTACTTGTCACGCACGGCGGCCTGGCGCGGGGCACGTGCGTCGGCGCTGTGCATATTCAATTTCCTGTTCGTGATTTTCAGTTACAGTATCGTGAACCGGTATCTTTCTCATTTTCACCGTTATTTCTGAGGAAGCGGGAAGAGATTTAGGGGAACGGGTCGAGCGATTCAGCAATGGAAATCGTTCTCATCGGACTGAATCACCGCACGGCTTCGGTCGATCTGCGCGAGCGTGTCGCCTTCACGCCGGAGCAGGCGCGCGAAGCCGCCGAGCAGTTGCGCTCCCGCGGCATTCTCGAGGAGTTGCTGGTCCTTTCGACGTGCAATCGCAGCGAACTGTACGGCGTGCCGTGCGAAGACGCGTCGGACAGCGCGGGCGCTGTGGAATTATTCCTGGCTTCCTTTCATCAGATAACTGCAAACGAACTCAACGGCTCGCTCTACCGCCATCGCGACAGCCAGGCCGTACGGCACCTGTTCCGTATTGCGGCGGGGCTTGATTCGATGCTCCTCGGCGAATCGGAAATACTGGGCCAGGTGCGCGACGCCTACCAGATCGCGCTGGACCGCGGCGAGACCGGCCCCGTCCTGAACCGCATGTTCCAGTCGGCCCTGGAAGTGGGCAAGCGCGTGCGCAATGAAACGCAGTTGGGCGCGCGGCCGGTTTCGGTGGCGTTTGCGGGAGTGAAGCTGGCGGAGCGTATTTTCGGCAAGCTCCATAATCACCGCGCGCTGATCGTCGGCGCCGGCGCAACCAGCGAGCAGGCGGTGCGGCACTTGTGCGACCGCGGCGTGAAACAGCTGCGCATCCTGAACCGCACGCCGGAGCATGCCGTGGATCTTGCCGCGCGATTCGGCGGGGAAGTGGTGCCCTGGGAAAATTTGGCGGCTGCGCTCGATTGGCCGGACCTGGTGGTGACTTCCATTTCGGCGGACGAGCCCATCCTGACGCGAAGCATCGTGGAACGTGCCATGGCGGCGCGTGGCAACCGCGCGTTGCTGCTGATCGACCTCGGCGTGCCGCGCAACGTCGCCGCGGACGTCAGAGACCTCTACAACACCTACCTGTACAACATCGACGACCTCACCGAAATCGTGGAGCAGAACAAGAAGGCGCGTGTGGCCGAAATTCCGCGCGCCGAGGCCATCATCGACGAACAAGTGGAAAAATTCCTGCACTGGCAGGCGGGCGTGGCTGCAGGTGCGGTGCTCGGCGACCTGCGCCAGAAGCTGGCCGCCGAGCGCGAGGCATTCGTGCAGGAGCGGCTGGCGTCGATGCCCAATCTCTCTGAGCAAGAGCGCGCGCAGTTTGCGGCAATGCTGCAGGAATTCCTGGATCGCGTGGTCCTCACGCCAGCGGAGCGCATGCGCGGCATTCCGGAGCTGCGCCGCAAGCTGCAGAACTTCGAAGCCATCCGCGATTTGTTTCACCTGGACCGGGAGAAGCCTTGAAGGCGCTGCGAATCGGCACCCGGGGTAGCGCGCTGGCAATGTGGCAGGCGCGCAGCGTCGCGAAAGCCCTTGCCACCAGCATGGGTTCCGAGCCGGAGATCGTCATCATCAAGACTTCGGGCGATAAATTTCAGCAAGCAAGCTTCAGCCAGATCGGCGGCAAGGGCGTCTTCATCAAGGAACTGGAGGACGCCCTGCTGGAGGGGCGCATCGACCTGGCCGTCCACAGCATGAAGGACGTACCCACGGAATTGCCCGGCGGTCTGACCATCGCGGCGATAGGCAAGCGCGAAGATGCCCGCGACGCGCTTCTTTCAGCCAGTGGGGCTGTGCTGGCGGCGCTGCCGCAGGGCGCGCGCGTCGGTACCAGCAGCCTGCGCCGGCAGGCGCAATTGCTGCACGCGCGGCGCGATTTGCACGTGCTGGAACTCCGAGGCAACGTGGATACGCGCGTCGAAAAATTGCGGCGCGGAGATTACGACGCGATTGTTCTGGCCAAGGCCGGGCTGGACCGCCTGGGCCTCAGCGAAAAAATCACCGAAGTGCTGTCCTGCGATGTTAGCCTGCCGGCGGCCGGGCAGGGAGCGATCGGAATCGAAACGCGCGCCGCGGATGCCGAGACCTTGCGCCTGCTGGCCGCACTGGAGGACAGGGAATCGCGCAGCGCCGTGACCGCTGAGCGCGCGGCGCTGGCGGGCCTCGGCGGCGGGTGCCAGGTGCCGATCGGCGCCTGGGGACGCATCGAAAACGGAAAGCTGCTGCTCGATGTCGCCGTCCTTTCGCCGGACGGCGCGCAACGCCTGTGGGAGAAGGATTCAGGAACGGTTGAAGAAGCCGAAGCGCTGGGCCGGCGCATCGCGAAGAAATTGCGCGACGGCGGCGCGGCGTCTCTGCTGGAGCGCGAAAGCCGGGGGACGCGGGCATGAGCATGAGTACACCAAGACCGCTGGAAGGGAAACGCGTCGTGCTCACGCGCGCCCTTGAGCAGTCGCGCGATCTCCTGGCGCGCCTGGAGGCCTTGGGCGCAACGGTTCTGCTATTTCCCGCGGTCAGTTTTTCCGAGCCCACGGATACGGCGCCGCTGGATCGCGCGATCCACTCTCTCGCTGGGTTCGACTGGATCTTGTTCACCAGCGCCAATGCGGCGCGATTCTTTGCCGGGCGCTGCCGCAAGCTGGGCGTCCAGCCCGAGCGCGAGGCGAGCTATCGTTGCGCGGCGGTTGGTCCGGCGACCGCGGGCGCCGTGGCCACGGAAGGTTATTCCGTCGACCACGTAGCCCAGGAATTTGTGGGAACCGCGCTGGCCCATGAACTCTCTGCGGCGCTTGCCGGACAGAAGATTTTGCTTCCGCGCAGCGACCGCGCCCGGCCCGATCTGCCAAACGCACTGAAAACGATTGGCGCGGAGGTGACCGAGGTTGTCGCGTATCATACCGGCGGCGTCGGAACCATCGACCCCGCCGTAATGCGCGCCGTGCGCGACGGCCAGGTGGATGTGATTTCCTTTTTCAGCCCGTCGGCGGTGGAAAATGTGCGCGCCAATCTTGGCGACGATCTGCTGGTGCGTCTCGGCGGGAGCGCGGCGTTAGCGGTGGTCGGCCCGGTGACGGCCGCGGCGTTGCGTAGCGCCGGCTTGCCGGTGGCCATCGAAGCGCCGCTGGCTACGGCCGAATCCATGGCGGCGGCGATTGCCGGGCATTTTTCGTCCGGCGCCGGTTCCAAAGCGAGGGCGGTATGAGTTTCCCGGTTACCCGGCTGCGGCGCCTGCGGCGCAGCGAAGCGATCCGTTCCCTGGCGCGCGAGACGCGCCTGACCGCGCACGGCTTCATCTATCCCATGTTCGTGTGCCCGGGGAAGGGCGTGCGCAATCCGATTGCCTCCATGCCTGGCGTTGCCCAGCAATCTGTGGACATGTTTCTCGAGGAATGCCGCGAGGTGGAGCAACTCGGCATTCCCGGAATTATCTTGTTCGGCATCCCCGAGAAGAAAGACGCGCTCGGAACTGAAGCCTATGCCGCTGACGGTGTGGTGCAGCGCGCCGTGGAGGCGGTTCGCAGCGCGAAACTGAATCTGCTGGTCATGACCGACGTATGCCTCTGCGAGTACACCGACCACGGGCACTGCGGCATCGTCGAAAACGGCGAGGTGAAGAACGACCCGACCCTGGAACTTCTCTCCGCTGAAGCGCTCTCGCATGCCCATGCTGGCGCCGATATCATCGCACCTTCGGACATGATGGATGGGCGCGTGGGCGCCATCCGCAAGGCGCTCGACGGCGGCGGATTCCAGGATGTCGCCATCATGAGCTACGCGGCGAAGTATTGTTCGGGCTTCTACGGGCCGTTTCGCGAGGCGGCCGAGTCGGCGCCGCAATTCGGTGACCGCCGCGGCTACCAGATGGACCCGGCCAACGCGCGCGAAGCCCTGCGCGAGGTCGAGCTGGACCTGGCCGAAGGCGCCGACATGATCATGGTCAAACCGGCGCTGGCGTATCTGGACATCATTCAGCGCGTGAGTGAGACGTTCAACGTGCCCGTGGGCGCTTACAACGTCAGCGGCGAATATTCCATGGTGAAAGCCGCGGCCGCGAACGGCTGGATCGAAGAAAAGCGCATCGCCATGGAGATTCTGACCGGCATTCATCGCGCTGGCGCAAGCATTGTCCTGACCTATCATGCGAAGGACGCCGCGCGCTGGCTCAAGAACTGCTGACGCGCGCAGTTTCTACCATTTCTGCCACTGGCCAACATGAGCTCACCCAAGCTGGAAAAGATGCAGCGGCCTCGCTCCGAGGAAATCTTCCGCCGCGCGACCGATGTGCTGGTCGGCGGCGTGAACAGCCCGGTGCGCGCGTTCCGCGCTGTCGGCGGCGATCCCATTATCGTCGATCGCGCAGCCGGCGCGCGCCTGTGGGACGCGGACGGAAACGAATACATCGATTACGTCTGTTCGTGGGGCGCGCTGATCCTGGGCCACGCGCATCCGCGCGTGGTCGAAGCCGTGGCCGAGCAGGCGCGCCGCGGCACGAGCTACGGCATGCCCACCGAGCTCGAAGTGGAGCTTGCCTCGCGCATCCGCAAGGCCATTCCTTCCTGCGAAAAAGTGCGCTTCGTCAGCTCCGGGACGGAAGCGACCATGAGCGCCGTGCGCCTGGCGCGCGCCGCCACCGGCGGCGACTTCATCATCAAGTTCGAAGGCTGCTACCACGGCCACGCCGACAGCTTTCTCTCGGAGGCGGGCTCGGGCCTCGCCACGCTGGGAATCGCCGCGTGCCCCGGCGTTCCGCAGGCCCTTGCCGAGCTGACGCTCAACGCCCCCTACAACGATGCTGCGGCGGTTGAAAAATTGTTCGAAGCGCATCGCGGGAAAATCGCCGCGGCGATCGTCGAGCCCGTCGCCGCCAACATGGGCGTCGTCCCGCCCAAGCCCGGCTTCCTCCAGGCGCTGCGCGACCTTACAGCGCAGCATGGCGCCTTGCTGATCTTCGATGAGGTGATTACCGGCTTCCGCCTGTGCTACGGCGGCGCGCAAACGATGTTTGGGATCACTCCAGACCTGACCACACTGGGAAAAATCATCGGTGGAGGGCTGCCGGTGGCCGCCTACGGAGGCCGGCGCGACTTAATGGACCGCGTCGCGCCGCTCGGTCCGGTCTATCAGGCAGGGACGCTGTCCGGCAATCCTCTGGCGATGAGCGCGGGAATCGCGTCGCTCGATTTGCTGGCCGCGCCGGGATTCTACGATGCGCTCGAAGCGCGTTCCCGGCGCCTCGGAGACGGCATCGCCGCGGCGGTGAAGGAAACGGGCGCGCCCGCGTCAGCCGTCCGCGTCGGCTCGCTCCTCACTCTTTTCTTTTCGCGCGAGCCGGTCGCGGATTACGCGGCGGCGAAGACATCCGACACCAAGCGCTTCGCCGCCTTCTTCCGCGCCATGCTTGACCGCGGCGTTTTTCTCGCCCCCTCACAATTTGAAGCGTTATTCGTGTCCTCGGCGCACACCGACGCGGACATCGATCGCACCATCCAAAGCATTCGCGAGAGCCTGGTTGTGGTAAATTCTCCAGACACCGTTTGAATCGGCCGCGCCATTCCCAATTCACTCTGGAGCTTTCGTCAAGGAGGATCAAGTCATGCCCGATGAACTGAGCGAGTTGCAGGAAAATGCCGAGCACGGGCGCGAAAATCCCTCGCTCGCTCCCATTTCGGTCACGATGGCCATCCTGGCCGTGTGCGTCGCCGTCGTCTCGTTGCTGGGACACCGCTCGCACACGGAAGAGCTGCTGATGCAAAATCGCGCCACCGATCAGTGGGCCTACTACCAGGCCAAGAATATCCGCATGCACAACTACGAGATGGGCCTCGACCAGCTTGCCCTCACGGAATTCAAAGACAAGGGCGCAGCCGACAAAGTCCGCGAAAAATACCAGAGCGAGGCGGAGCGCTATAAGAAGGAGCAGGGAGAAATCGAGGAACAGGCCAAAGACTTTGAAAAGGAATCGGCAAAGGCTCAGCAGAAAGGCGACCGCTTCGATCTCGGCGAAGTCTTTCTCGAAGTCGCGCTGGTCATTACATCGCTGGCGCTACTCACGAAGAATCGTTTCTACTGGCTATTGGGAGTTTTGGCCGGCGGCGCGGGCTTAGTTGTCGCCGCAACGGGATCTTTGCTGCACTAGGTGGTGGGTCGCGCTTTGTTGCGACGCGATCATTCTGGGCTTGCCGGATGGGCGCTGTTCTTGACGGGGCCCCCTTGTTCCTGTATATTTCCTTCCGCAATGAATTTCTCCGCGCGGCATCACGGCCATCATCACCATCACGGCGCACTGCCGTGCCCGCGGAGGCCTGAGTAGCGCAAGGAATTTCGCACTCATCGGCCCGCTGGCGCGGCAAGCGCCAGCGGGCTTTTTGTTTATGCGCTTGCCAGCGGAAAAAAAGAGAGGGGTACCTGCGCTGTGCCGGCCAAGGACAAAGGTTTGTAGGTCACGGCTTCAGCCGTGACATTGCGCGCGGAGAGAATGCCGGCTTTAGCCGCTGGCCCGCTTGGTTGGAGCTGATGGAGGAGCGATGGAACTGGATTTCAAGAAACTCGACGGTCTGGTGCCCGCGGTGATTCAGGACGCCGGCACCGGCGAAGTCCTGATGCTGGGCTTTATGAATGCCGAGGCCTACGCAGCGACTCGCGAGAGCGGGGAAGTCACGTTCTTCAGCCGCTCGCGCAACAAGCTGTGGCGCAAGGGCGAGCAAAGCGGCCACGTGCTTCGCGTGCGCGAAATGCGCGTCGATTGCGACGTGGACGCGCTGCTCATCCGCGTGGATGCGGTCGGCCCCGGCGTATGCCACGAAGGTTACCGCTCGTGTTTTTTTCGAGAGCTTTCTCCGGCCGGCGAAGCCAAAGTGATCGACGAGCGCACCTTTGATCCGAACGCCGTCTATGGCTCGCGGTGAGCGATTGGCGATGAGTAGAAAGGATCTTCTTCCATGAGTGTACTTCGCCTCGGAATACCCAAGGGCAGCCTGCAGGATGCCACCGTGCAGCTTTTCGCCAAAGCCGGGTGGCGCATTTCGATCAACTCGCGCAGCTATTTTCCGGGCATCGACGATCCCGAAATCAACTGCATGCTGGTGCGCGCCCAGGAGATGGCCCGCTACGTCGAAACGGGCGCGCTGGATGTCGGCATCACCGGGCGCGACTGGGTATTTGAGACCGGCTCCAAGGTCGCTGAGATCGGCGAGCTCATGTACTCGAAACAAACCCTCGCGCCGGTCCGTTGGGTGCTTGCAGTGCCCGAGGACGGGCCGATCCAATCCGTGAAGGATCTGAAGGGGAAAGTGATTGCCACGGAAGTTGTAAATCTGACCTTGCAATACCTGGCGCGCAACGATGTGGACGCGCGCGTCGAGTTTTCCTGGGGCGCAACGGAAGTGAAAGTTCCACAGCTTGCTGACGCTATCGTCGAAGTCACCGAAACCGGATCGTCTCTGCGCGCCAATCATCTGCGCATCGTGGACACCGTTCTCGAGTCCCGCACCGTCCTGATCGCCAATCACAATTCGGTGAAGGATCTCTGGAAGTGCGAGAAAATTTCAAACTTGATGCTGTTGCTATCGGGCGCCATTGCCGCGTACACCAAAGTGGGGATCATGCTGAACGTGCGCAAGGAGCAGCTCGACACCGTGCTCGCGGTGCTACCCGCGCTCAAGAATCCGACCATTTCGACGCTGAGCGATCCCGCTTGGCTAGCGGTCAACACCATCATTGATGAAGACGTGGTGCGCACCATCATTCCGCGCCTGAAGGCGGCAGGAGCGCAGGGAATCGTTGAATATCCGCTGAACAAGATTGTGGTGTGAGAGAGCAGGAAATCGGATGCGCGTAGTCAAACTAACGAATGCCGTCGAGACGAAGTTTTTCGCGCGGCGCAGCACGCACGACGCTGCTGCGGAGCGAATCGCCGCGCGCATTCTCGCCGACGTCCGCAAGCACGGCGACGCCGCACTATTCCGCTGGGTGCAGCGACTCGACGGGCTGCACCTCACGCGGAAGTCTCTCTGGGTCGCCCCCGCGGAAATTCGCGGCGCGAGCCGCAGCGCCCCCCGCGAACTCGTGCGCGCCATTGAGCACGCGGCGCGAAACATTCGCCGCGTGGCAGAAGAGCAGCGCCCGCGCTCGTGGACGATCACCGTCGAGCCGGGCGTTCGCGTCGGCCAGCGCGTCACGCCGCTCGGCACCATCGGCTGCTACATCCCCGGCGGGCGCTTCTCGCTCTTCTCCACGCTGCTGATGACGGCGATTCCCGCGCAGGTCGCCGGAGTGCGACGCATCGTGGTGGCCTGCCCCAAACCGAGCCCTGCGTTGCTCGCTGCTGCGGAAATTCTCGGCGTGACGGAAATCGCGCGCATCGGCGGGGCGCAAGCTATCGGCGCGTTCGCCTACGGCACGCAATCCGTCCCGCGCGTGGACAAGATTTGCGGGCCCGGCAATCGCTACGTCACCGCCGCCAAGCGCCTCGTCTCCAATGACTGCGCGATTGACATGCCGGCCGGCCCCACGGAAGTCCTGATCCTCGCAACCGGAGGCGAGCCGCGCTTTATCGCCGCGGATTTCCTGGCCCAGGCCGAGCACGATCCGGACGCGGTAGCGTTGCTGGTCACGCCTTCGCCGAAACTCGCGAAGGCGGTGGCCGCCGAAATTGACAAGCAGCTCCGCGATTTTCCGAAGACCAATCCCGCGTGGAAATCACTGCAACTGTCGAGTGCCATTCTCGTTACGCCTTCGCTCGACGCGGCCATTCGTTTTGCGAATCGCGTGGCACCGGAACACTTGAGTGTCCCAAATGCGAGCGCGCAACTCGTTGAACGATTGCCCGAGGCGGGAAGCGTATTTCTCGGGCCGTGGAGCGCTCAGCCCATCGGCGATTACGCCAGCGGCACCAATCACGTTCTTCCGACCTCG
>Ga0210398_10003190_pt1 | contig 15804 bp, 9 predicted proteins | sample IncBWC4OmetaG_FD_161047 | JGI IMG/M metagenome (GOLD analysis project Ga0210398, IMG submission 161047) | Forest soil microbial communities from Barre Woods Harvard Forest LTER site, Petersham, Massachusetts, United States - Inc-BW-C-4-O | ecosystem: Environmental > Terrestrial > Soil >...
GTGTGTGTCCTCCGGAGACAACCAACGCGAGCACGGGAAATTGCAGGTCGTGATTGCCCTTCTGCCGCTCTTCGAGCAACACGGCATGAATGTGGCCTTCGAGGTGGTTGACCGCAATCAGCGGCTTGTTGAGGGCGAAGGCCAGAGCCTTGGCGTAGCTGATGCCGACCAATAGTGCTCCCGCGAGGCCGGGGCCTTGTGTGACTGCGATTGCGTCGACCGACTTCAAAGTCTGATTGGCTGCGGCCAGGGCTTGCCGGACCACGGGAACGATTGCCTTCAAGTGCTCACGCGATGCCAACTCCGGCACGACGCCTCCGTAAGGCTGATGCGTGCTGATCTGTGAGGCTACGATGTTTGAGATCAACTGTTCTCCCGAGCGCACCACCGCCGCGGCGGTCTCGTCGCAGGAACTTTCGATGCCGAGGATGTAGGCGTCTGGCATAATCAATTCGCGTTTCAAGTTCTGCTCTAGCTTAATGCAAAATATGTCGTGTCGGGTCAATTGCCCACGGTCGACGGTCGGATGGTGAGAGAGTTTGCCATCTCGATCATCCAAACCCTGCGCCAGCAAGGCTTTCTAGCGTATCTGGCAGGCGGATGTGTGCGCGATCTTCTGCTGAAGCGTGAGCCCGCGGATTACGACGTCGCGACCAGCGCCACGCCCTCGCAAGTTATGGAGATCTTTCCTGACACCTACGCTGTAGGCGTTCAGTTTGGCGTCGTGCTGGTGCCATTGCCCGAGCATCGGCGCACTTCCGGAGACGAAGGCGCCTTGCCGAAAACCCAAGCCGTGGAGGTGGCGACCTTCCGCAGTGATCTCGGCTACACCGACGGACGGCGTCCCGATGAAGTGCGTTTCAGCCAGGATCCGCGCGAGGACGTTGCGCGCCGCGATTTCACGATCAATGGCATGATGCTTGATCCGGTGAGCGGCGAGGTGCTCGACTTTGTGGGCGGCCGCAGAGATCTTGAAGCCGGGATTATTCGCACGATCGGTGATCCGGAGCTGCGTTTTGCGGAAGACAAATTGCGGATGCTGCGCGCGGTGCGTTTTTCGGCGCGATTCGGATATGTGATCGAGCCGCAGACTCTGGCTGCAATCCAGCGGTTGGCTCATGAGACTCAGGTGGTTTCGCGCGAGAGGGTTCGCGATGAGCTTACGAAAATGCTGACCGAGGGCGACGGGCGGCGCGCGTTCCTTTTGCTCGATGAGAGTGGGATGCTGAAAGAAGTGTTGCCGGAGATTTCAGCCATGAAGGGCGTCCAGCAGCCGCCTGAGTTTCATCCTGAGGGCGATGTGTTTGTTCACACCCTGTTGCTGCTGGAGAACCTGCCGCGCCCTTGCCCGCCGACGCTGGCGTGGGGTGCGCTGCTGCACGATGTGGGCAAGCCCGCGACGTTTCGCGTGGCGCCCGACCGGATCCGCTTCGATGATCACGTGGACGTGGGCGTCAAGATTGCCGAGGAAATCTGCGCGCGCTTGCGGTTCTCGAATCACGACACGGCCCAGGTGCTTGCGCTGGTGGAGAATCACATGCGCTTTGGTCATGTCACGCGCATGAAGGAGTCGACTCTGAAGAAATTCTTCCGCCTGCCCGGCTTCGACGAACATCTTGCATTGCACCGAGCCGACAGCCTGGCCAGCCACGGCAATCTGAGCACGTACGAATTGATCCGCACGAAGCTTGCCGAGATTCCACCGGAGAAGATTCGCCCGGCGGCGTTGGTCACTGGCGATGACTTGATTGCTGCGGGCTACGCGCCTGGACCCAGGTTTCGTGAGATTCTCGAGGCAGTAGAAGATGCGCAACTCGACGGACGGTTGCTTTCGCGCGACATGGCGCTTGAGTTCGTCAAACAACAATTTCCTCTGTGAGCTCGCTGTTTGACTGAACTCCTTGCAGGCTACTCGGAGTGCTAGAATCAAAATCTCCGGCGGGTGCTTCCGTCGCGAGAAATTGTTCTTATCGGGAGCTGCATTGGAGCAGGCCGGAGCGGGACTGGAAAAACTTGTTGTGGGCTCACTGCGGCGCGTGCCGCCAGGCGAAGCGCCTTCGCTTGCCTGGCCGCTGGTTTGCGGATCCGTCGTTGCCGAGCGGACGCGAGCTATGGAATTTGTGGGCGCCGTGTTGCGCGTCGAAGTTCCCGACGCCGGATGGAAACGTGAGATGCAGTCGCTGGCACCACGGTATCTCGCGGCGTTGAATCGTTACGCTGGCCAAAAGGTGGAGAGGATCGAGTTTGTGATCCGGCAAGGCTGAGTGGGGCCATTCTTTCAGAGAGCATTCTCGAGCAATAATCAATAACGAGTCTCAGAAAATGAAAGTTACAGAAAAGGATGTTGCCTACGTTGCCGACTTGGCCAACCTGGAGCTTTCTGCGCCAGAGCGCGCGGGCATGGTACGGGATTTGAACTCGATTCTTGATTACATCGAGAGGCTCAACGAGCTGGATACGTCGAACGTCGAACCGATGGCGCAGGTATCGGACCGCTATGGTGTTGACGAGTCCAAACAAGGCAGCGAGAGGTTTGCTTACGCGAGTCGCGAAGATGTGGTCGAGGGACTGCGGAAGTCGTTGTCACAGGATGTGGCGCTGGCGAATGCTCCGGATGCGGATGGGACGTTCTTCCGCGTGCCCAAAGTGATTGAGAGATAGAGATCCGGCGCTGGGACTGCCTTCTCATCTGCCATGCAACTGGCCCAACTCACCATCGATGCGGCTCGCTCTGCCGTTCAGGAGCGCAAGACGACTGCGCTTGCGTTAGCCGAGGCGCACTACGCGCGCATCCAGAACGAAGATGAACAAATCGGGGCGTATCTCACTCTCTGCAAAGAGCGCGCGCTGGAGCAGGCGGATCGCATTGACCGCATGGCTGCCGAAGGCAAGCCGTTGCCGCCGCTGGGCGGCGTGCCAGTTGGGATCAAGGATGTGATGTCGACTCGCGGAGTGCGCACGACCGCCGGGTCGAAGATTCTGGGCCACTACATCCCGCCCTATGACTGCACCGCGGTTGCACGAATGGAAGCGGCGGGCGCAATGGTTCTCGGCAAGACGAACTGTGATGAGTTTGCCATGGGTTCGTCGAATGAGAATTCGGCGTTTCGTCCGGTGCACAATCCGCGCGATTTGAGCCGCGTGCCCGGAGGATCTTCGGGCGGCTCGGCGGCTGCGGTCGCGGCAGATATGGCGGTGGTCGCGCTGGGTTCCGACACCGGAGGCTCGATCCGGCAGCCTGCGTCGTTCTGCGGCGTTGTGGGATTGATGCCGACCTACGGTCGTGTGTCGCGTTATGGGCTGATCGCGTTCGCATCCTCACTCGACCACATTGGACCACTGGCGAAGACGGTGAAGGATGCGGCGATTGTGTTGCGCTCGATTGCCGGACGCGACCCCATGGATGCGACTTCGGCCGATCTGCCGGTGCCGGACTACGTCGCTGAAATCGAAAAGCCCGTGCGAGGACTCAGACTCGGCGTAGCCAAAGAGTATTTCGGCGAGGGACTCGACGGCGAGGTGCGGCACGCAGTTGAGTCGGCCATCGACAAGTTAAGAAGCCTGGGCTGCGAGATTGTGCCGGTTTCGTTGCCGCACACGCCGTATGCGATTCCTGCTTATTATTTGATTGCAACCGCGGAGGCGTCTTCAAACCTGGCGCGCTATGACGGCGTGCGTTACGGCTATCGCGCCTCAGGAGTGAAAACGCTTTCGGAGATGTACCGGCGCAGCCGCGATGAGGGCTTTGGAGCCGAGGTGAAGCGCCGCATCATGCTCGGCACCTACGCGCTGAGCGCAGGCTACTACGACGCGTATTATCTGAAAGCGCAGAAAGTGCGCACGCTGCTGACGCGCGATTTCGAAGAAGCCTTCCGCAAAGTGGATGCCATCGTTACACCAACAAGTCCGACTGCGGCATTTCGACTGGGGGAGAAGTCGAATGATCCTCTGGCCATGTATCTGGCTGATATCTACACCGTAACGGCAGATTTGGCGGGGATTCCGGGGATTTCGATTCCGTGCGGCGAAACGAAACAGAAGCTGCCAATCGGCCTGCAGATTCTCGGAAAACACTTTGATGAAGCGACGATCCTGCGCGTGGCTAATGCTTACGAACAGGCCGCCTAGATTGGCTCGTAGTAACTTTCCCCGGCGCAGGCGCGGCAAAGCACCTTCTCTTTATCCCTATCGTTATCTTTTGTGCGGACTTCCCTGCGGAAGTTGATGCCTTCCCCGCACGCTTCGCAAACCACGCGCTCGCCTTTATATCCGGGGAATTCTTCGGGCGCTAACTCCACCTTCACCCATTGTGTCGTAAACAAATCGTCATCTGTAATCTCTCGGTATGCCAGCATCTGCTGCTGATTCTTGTCGGCGATCTCAGGATGCATCTGACGAGCGAGAGTCTTCGAAGATTCCTTGGCCGCAATGCGAATTGCTTTGCCTGTGCTGACGTCGACAAAAGTCGCGGCAACTTTTCCCCAGTCGCGAAACTTCAACGCGCGCTTGCCGAGCCGGCAGCCAGTGACTACGGCTACGGCATCGGTGGCGCAGCGGTCGATTTCGACGAAAGTAACCAGCCGCTTCCGGTCTTCTTTATTGCCGCGCGGATCATCGATTCCGAGCTTGACTAATCCCAGCATTGCCAACCGCACGCCGAGGACTTGTCCAGCGCAGAGATGCCCGTGTGCTTGCTCGGCGTCGCGGAGATATTCGTCGAGGGATTTCATGGCAAATGTGTAATTTAGTAATTTTGTAAATTGGTAATTTGAAAATCCAAAGCACTAGACAAAAGTCGACAAGCTTACAAATTACCAGCTTGCGGCATTACCAAATTACAAGTCCTTCCTTACTTCCTGCGCCAGCGCACGCCGTCCTTTGTATTCTCGATAACGATGCCGGCGGCAGTTAACTCCGCACGTACGGCGTCAGACGCCTTGAAATCACGGGCTCGGCGGGCCTGTTCCATCTCCGCGATTTTCTTTTCGATATCGGCATCTGAGAATTCGCTGGCCTGAACAGACTCCCTCAACTCAGAGCTAATGTCTTTTTCGCGGCCCTCAGTCGGAGCCCAATCGAACACCTGCTTCATTTTCGGGCCATCGTCATCTTTGAGGACGGCGAAAATCTCATCAAACTTCTCCAGCGCGGCGAGCAGCGGTTCAGCATCGCCTTTCTTCATCGCACCCGCGTCTAACGTGGAATTTGCGCTGCGCACCATTTCGAAGATTGCGGCCTGCGCCTGTGCAGTATTGAGGTCGTCATCGAGCGCGGCTCGCATGCGGTGGATGGTCTCAGTCGCCAGCGCTTGCATTTCCGGGTTTGAGCCAGCAGGAAAATTCCCTACAGTCAAGCGCTGGCGGAAATTGCGCAGGCGCTCCACTGAAACCGCAGCCTGCTTCAACCCGTCAAAAGTAAAATTCAACTGGTTGCGATAGGGAACCGACGCGAGCAAATACCGGATCGACGATGGTTTGTGCCCTTTCAGAACCAGGTCGCGCAAAGTGTAGAAGTTTCCCAGGCTCTTCGACATCTTCTCGCCTTCGACCAGCAGAAAGCGCACGTGGAACCAGAAACGGGCAAATGTCTTTTCGGTGAGTGACTCTGATTGTGCGATCTCGTTCTCATGATGAGGGAAGACCAGGTCTTCTCCGCCGGCGTGCAGGTCGAAGCTCTCGCCCAGTTCCTCCATCGACATGACGGAGCACTCCAGGTGCCAGCCGGGGCGTCCCGGCCCAATCGAGCTATCCCAGGAAGCTTCGCCCGGCTTGGGCGCTTTCCACAGCGCAAAGTCGCGCGCGCTGTCTTTGTCATATTCGTCTACATCGACGCGGGCTCCGTCCAGCATTCCACTGAAATCTTTCTTCGAAAGCCTGCCGTAGCGCGGAAACTTCGCAATGCGGAAGTAATACGATCCATCGTCGGTGCGGTAAGCGATCCCTCTCTCGATCAACTTGGCCACGAAATCCGCCATTTCGGGGATGTGTTCGGTGGCGCGCACCAGAGTCGGCCGCTCGATGCCGATCATGGCAGCGTCTTCGAGAAACGCTTTCTCGTACTTCGCAGTGTATTGCTGAACGCTCACTCCGTCGCGCGCCGCGTTGCGGATGATCTTGTCGTCCAAGTCTGTGATATTCATCACGTAGCGAACTTTGTAGCCGGACTGACGCAAAAATCGCTGCAGCAGGTCAACCGCAATGAAGGTTCGGAAGTTGCCAATGTGGCCGTAATCGTAGACGGTTGGGCCGCAGGCATACATCCGAACTTCCTGGTCACGGAGCGAATGGAATTCCTCGACCTGCGAGGACATGGTGTTGTAAAGGCGAAAGGCCATAGGCGACGGTCGCGCTCAGACACGAACCTTTAATTCTAGGGGTACGCCAGAAAGAGGGTCAACTGGCGGAGATATCTGCGGGAGTATGCGCCGGCAAGGCGTGAGAATGCGAGCGCAGCCGCTGTTGCACCAGGAGAACATAATGCAGAGCGGAGATAATCGTAAAAGCGAACGTGGCGCGCAAGAAGACGATGCGAGTAATCGAGATCCATCGCCCCGGCCGTATGCAAGACAACAGCACAAAGAACACGGCGGCGATCTGCGAAAAAGTATTCGCCTTTCCGAAGATGCTGGGGCGGAAGTTGCGCAGCCCCGCGATGGCAAACAGCACCGCACTCGCGGCCAGGATGGAAATATCGCGGCTGAACACCAGCACGGTAAACTTCCACGGAATCTTGTGGAGGATAGAAAGCACGAGAAACATCGTGCTCAACAGCAGCTTGTCGGCGATGGGATCGAGATACTGGCCAAGCAGAGTCTGCTGGTGCAGCTTGCGCGCCAGCAGCCCATCCAGGCCATCGCTGAATCCGGCAATCACGAAGAGAACCAAAGCCCAGAAATAGCGGCCTTCGACGAGTTCGATCACGATGAACGGAACAAAGACCATACGCAGCAGCGTGAGCTGATTCGGAGCGGTGAAGATTTGCGACAGCTTCATGCCGGATCCTCAGTCGGACGAACCGTGGAACCCGGAGAGGGTCTCGGCTGATGTGCGCCACCGGCTTGGCGATCGCCTAGCAGCCCCGCAGGGTCCAGTCCAGTCTTGGCCGAGAAACGCTGCGAAAGGGAAGGCAAATTTCCGTCGGGAAGGTCGAGTTCGATGCGTTCAATCCGGTGCATCGGGAAGAACACAACTGCGGGACTGAAGGATTCGCCATCTTTCACCATCACGACGAAATCTTCAAAGGAAGCCAGTTCGATCCCAGTCATACTGAGGCCTTCCGGAGCCAGCGCCAGAATCATGCCCCAGAATTTGTCCCGCGGATTGCACAGCGTTACAACCACCATGGCTCCAGACGAAAAAGGAGATCGGGCGGTCTGGGCCCCCGAACCTGCATCGACTTGCCGGGACTCTTTCGGCATGGAACGATTGTCAACGCCGCAGGCGAAACTTTGCAACTGGCAACCGCGGTTCACGGCCACTTCGACCGGAATCCCGCACGCCCGAGATTGCGGGAAGCGCCCCGCGACATTAGAATAAGTGGAGCGTAGGCGCGTAGCTCAGTTGGTTAGAGCGCTACCTTGACACGGTAGAGGTCAGGAGTTCGAGTCTCCTCGTGCCTACCATTTTCTTAATGACTCCCGCTCTGGTACGTTCAGCGATGGACATTGCGACCTGAGCACGCTGCCATTCGTCATTCTGTCCGGCGGCGGGTAACAATCTAGTTTTTGCTCACTAGGTCAACGCCCTTCCGATGGAGCGCAGTTCTTTCAGTCGGCGGATGTCCGCCCCGGGCTGACGCCAGCGCCTCGCCCTAGCCCTTTTCCTTAGCTCCCTGCGTCAGACTCTTGCCCGTACAGGCACGGCCAAGGTCAATGAGTGAAATGATTCCATAACAATGTCGGGATGTTACCGTTCTTGAGAAAGAGCTTTCCGTGATGCTAAACTTCACCACTTCGGTGGAGAAGATGGGCGAAGCGGACAAGCCCGCGAAGAAGACCGACGCTGAAGCAGATTTCACCCCTTCGACTTCCGACCCTGGCCCAACCATAGATTCTCTCGGAGCCGCCGCCCTGGCTGACGCGCAACGCGCCAACCTGGAGGTCATCGGTCCTTATCGGCTCGTTAACAAGATCGGCCAGGGCGGCATGGGACAGGTCTGGCTGGCCGAACGTAGCGATGGCAGATTTGAACGCAAGGCGGCTGTCAAATTTCTCAATGTTGCCCTGATGGGCCAGGTCGGCGAAGATCGCTTCAAGCGCGAAGGCGCCATCCTCGGCCGGTTCTCCCATCCCAATATCGCCGAACTTCTCGATGCAGGCGTCAGTTCCTCCGGGCAGCCTTATATCGTTCTTGAATACGTCGAGGGCAAGCCCATCGATCGTTATTGCGACCAGAGTGCGCTTGATGTTAAGGCTCGGATAGCTCTTTTTCTTGACGTGCTCGGCGCGGTGGCGCACGCCCACGCCAACCTGATCGTGCACCGCGATATCAAGCCGTCGAATGTGCTGGTCAACAAAGATGGCCACGTGAAGCTGCTCGATTTCGGCATCGCGAAGCTGCTTGAAGAGGAAGGCCAGGAGAATGCTGCGACTCTGCTCACGCGTGAGGGCGAATCTCCGCTAACCCCTGAGTATGCGGCCCCCGAACAGGTGACCGGCGGGCCAGTTACGACTGCTACCGATGTCTATACGCTGGGCGTGCTGCTCTATCAGTTGTTGTGCGGCCAGCACCCGGCGGGAAGCGGTGTGCGCACGCCTGCAAGCCTGCTGAAAGCGATCGTCGATACCGAGCCGCCGCGCCTCGCCGACGTGGTCACGCCCACGAAAGCGAATGCGAAGGAAAACGCGACGAATGCCGCCCAACGCTCGACCACTCCAGAAAAGTTAAGCCGGTTGCTCCACGGGGACCTCGAAACGATTGTGGCCAAAGCGTTGAAGAAGATCCCGCAGGAACGCTACGCCTCGGTTACCGCCCTGGCCGACGATCTGCGCCGTTATCTGAAGCATGAGCCGATCAGCGCCCGCCCAGACACGTTTGCATATCGCACCATGAAGTTTGTCCGGCGCAATCGGGTGGTGGTTGCGCTGGCGGGAGTGACGCTTCTCGCCTTGGGTCTCGGCGTGAGCGCGGCTTTGTGGCAGGCCCACATCGCGCGTCGCGAAACGCTGGTCGCTACCGCCGTCGAAGATTTTCTCGAGGGTATTTTCCGCGCCAACAGTTCCGACCAGGCCGACCCAGTCAAGGCGCGGCAAACGACGGCGCGCGAACTCCTCGACATTGGCGCCCGCAATATCGATGGAGAACTGGCTGGAGTTCCGGAAGCGAAGCTGAATGTCCTGGCAACTCTCGGCTCAATGTACACCGATCTCGGGCTTGACGATCAGGCTGCGAGCATGCAGCGCAAACGCGTCGGGCTTGCTCGCGCGCGGTACGGCAACAATTCGATCGAGGTGGCGACCGCTCTCGTAGCCCTCGGATCTGCTCTGTACCAGTCCAGTACGCCCGGCGAGGGCGAAACGGTTCTGCTCGAAGCCAATCGCATCCTCGACAGCCGCCGCGATTTCAGCTCGGAGCTGCGGGCTGACGTACTGACCAAACTGGCGCAACACTATCAAAGCTCGGACTTGCCGCGAGCGTTGCAATATTCACAGCGAGCAGTCGGCATCTATCGGCAATACCCGAACGATCAGGCGTTGGCCGAATCGCTCTATATCGAGGGCACGGCGCTCAATAATTTGGGACGGCGCCGTGAGGCCGAACAGGTTGCGGCAGAGGCCTGCCAAGTTTCGATAAAGCTGAAGGGTGATCCGAACCCCAGTCTGCCCCGGTTGTACTCCTTTCTGGGCGACATCCAGCAGGAGTTGATGGATTTTGAGGCGGGCGAGCAGAGTCTGCGCCGGGCGGCGATCGCTGCACAAAAATTGAATGGAGACGACCACGTCGATACCATGGAAACGGAACTGCGCCTGGGTGGGTTCCTGGTCCAAGCATCGAGAACCCAGGAGGGCCTGCAGCACATCGAGCGCGCTCGCGACATCCTGCAGCGTACCCAGCGCACCGACGATCCCTTTTTCGCGCCTCAAGTATTTCTGGTTTACGGCTTCTCCTTGGCCAGCGCCGGCCGGCCGGAAGACGGTCTCCCTTACATCTTGAAGGCAATTGAAAACCGCCGAAAAAACCGCCCCGGCACGCGCTATCTGGGGCAAATGCTGGAACAGGAAGCGGCGGTGTTAATTGACTTGGGGCGCTATGCGGAAGCCCAGGGGGCAGTGGATGAGGCCGGCCTCATCGCGAAGCATGTCAATGCCCCGCCGAGCTACCTGGTAGTGAGAGACCGCACAAGGTTGTTGATCGCCGCTGGCCGGGCCAGTGAGGCCGACGCCGCGTTAGACGCTTTCCATCCTTCAGCGCCGGAGAAGGGAATGCTCTCGGTCGACACGATCAGGCTCCTGACTGCGCGAGCCGAAATCGCATTGGCACGCCACGATGGCGAGTCGGCGCAACGCCTGGCCGCACAAGTCGACCACGATTTGTCGGGCAGCGCGGTGCGCACTTACTTGAAAGCTCTCGATGCCTCGGCCGCGCTGGCCCAGGGACGAGCCGAGTTGCTGCTCGGCCATCCCTCCGACGCGCTGCCCCTGCTGCAGCGCGCAGTCGATCTGCGCGAGAGCTTCTTCGACCCGGCGAGTCCATCGTTGGCCGATGCTCGGGTGGCGCTCGCATCCTGCCAGCTCGATCTCGGTCACTCGCGCCAAGCTGAGTCGTTGATGATTCAGGTTAAAAAGGCCCTTGCTTCGCACAGGGAACTCGGCCGACAGTACACTGTGCCGCTCCATGAACTGGAGCAACGATTCCGGCAGATCCCTCTGCGTAACGCCATAGCAAATCGTTAGCAAATAACCCGAATACGGACTCCACGCCTAGCCGGGTCAATGAGTGTAATGGCGGTGTTGCGCCAGTTGGCATACTCCAAGGGCCTATTGAGGAATTGATATAAGAAAGCCGCCTCGTGAAAGGCGGCTTCTTAACTCTTGTTTCGAGCAACCTGTGCGGTGCGGCCGGAGGGGAAGCGCTACGGATTTGGTTAATTCGAGGCGACACGTCGCGTGTCGCCTCGAACTTCAGTAAGTTAGAAGCGAACGCGGAAGCCGACCTCAATCTGCCGGTCGCCGCCGAGTTGTTCCTGAGACGAGCCCGGCAGAGCGCCAAAAACTGAGGGATTAAAGAGCCCGGTAGTCCCAGTCGCGCTCGGATCGAGCCACTGATTATGATTGAAAACGTTAGCGAAGACACCTTGCAACTCCATGCTGATGCCTTCCGTCACCATAATGTTCTTCCTGACGCTGAAGTCCATGTTCCAGTACGGCAGGCCAAAGATGTTGCCGTTGCCGCCGTCCTTGTTGTCCAGACCCAGAATCGGGTTACGGAAGTCGCTGATGGCAGATACGCCCGCCTTGAACATATTGACGGGCAAACCGCCGGAGGGATTGTTGTAATAGGCATGACCGTGCGCAATAGGAGCGATCTGAACAGCGTTTTCGTTTCCGAAGAAGTTCACGTTGTCTCCTGCTCCGTACTCCTGGCCATCTCCGGTAGCGGTGAAAATCTCGATCGGCAATCCGCTACCGGCAGTGAACACCGACGCGAAGGACCAGCCGCCCAGTGCCCGTCCAACGAGACCATGCTGTCCCTTGAAGAACGGTGTTTGGTAGACGAAGAAGGCGTTGTATACGAACTTGCGGTCAAAGTCCTGATAGCCGTAGGTGGTCCCCAAATTAAACGGATCGTCCGGGGTGATCTCGCTGGAAGCCTGGACGACCCCTCCAGTTCCCAACGCCTTCGACCAGGTGAAATTCGACTGCATGGTCAAACCTCTCCAGTCAGCCATCTTGAGCGAGGCAAAGCCGGCATTATAGTTTCCGTAACCTATGCTGCCGTTACTTGCGACGCCAGACGAGAACTGGCCGGAGTTATTCAGCATGGTGGGCCCGGATAGAGGTCCGCCGCCGCCGCCGCTGGCGATGGTCTGCATCGGGCCGGCATCCAAATCACTCCACAGACTCCATACGCTTGCATTGGTCAGGTTGCCGGTGGCGCATTGAACGCAGTTCGTGGCGGGTGCGCCCTCGTGCAATAGGACGGCCTGAGTGCAGGTTGTCGGAGTAACGCCATTAAACGGGGTGCTGCAGTAGGCAGAGGTTGAACCGCCGAGAGCGGCCTCGAAAAACGGCTGCGTGGTGACGTTGCCTGCGACGGCAGCGCAACCACCGCCAGCCAGCCCCGCTATGCCCCCGCAGTATTGCAACACGGTGTTCGCATAGGCTTGCTTAAACTGCTGCCCACCCAGCGTCATCATGTAGGGCACCGCATTGAGGTTGATGGGCTGGTATTCGTGGGTGATCCTGCGTCCGATGTAGCCGAATTCCAGGGTGACCCTGCGCGTCAACTGGCGCTGAACGGTGAAGTTGAAGGAATCGGACACGTTGGGCCGGAAATGCGGATCCAATGCCTCGCTGGCACTGCCCTCCGTGGTATTGATCCCTGTAAAGAGCGGTTGCGGGAGGGTCGTCGTGGGTATCAGGTTCGAGTCAGTCTGCAGCGGCGCGGTTAAGCCGTAGTTTGCTCCTGTGGATGTGGGTCCAACCCGGAACGCAGTCGAAGGGCTGGCTGTTACGAGGCCAGACGGGCATGACCCGTTACCGAGGTTGTTGGCGCACTGCACGGGCTGGATGGGTCCGACGCCGAGCAATGGTACCAGCGCCTGATCCACGCCGTTCAAGCGGCCGTAGATGCGGCCATAGCCGCCACGGATCACCGTATCTTCATGGCCGAAGATTCTGCCCGCCACGGAATCAGCGTCGAAGTGCGGGCTCCAGGCCACGGCGATACGCGGACTGAATTCGCCGTAGTACGGGTTATACACCCGACCCGACCCGTCTCCAACGTTATGCACCAGGGCAAAGCCGAGCGCGGGATTGTAGACCTGGCCGATTAGCGCTGCGGCTTTGCGCTGCGCCAGATAGGCACTCATCGAAACCGGCTGATCGCTCGCATCCACCAGCACATCCTGCTTGCCCGTCGCTTCGGTCGGAGGCTGTTCCAACGTCCAGCCCAAACCGTAGGTGAGGGTGAACGTCGGCTTCATGTGCCAGGTGTCGCTGAAATAGGAGTTGAAATAAGGAATCGTGAGCGTGTCCTCTGCTGGAGTCAGGGGAGGATTCAGAGCAAGGTTCGCTCCAGAACGGGTATAGGCGACCTGCGAGATCGAAACGATGCCCAGTGCCGCTGCGGTAAGAGCGGGGCAATTGGAGATATCAGGAGAACCAGTGGCTGGGTTTATTATCGAGCAAATCGGTAAATCGCTAGCAAGTCCCGATCCGCTGTTACCTATGCCGAGCGAATAAACCGGAGCGTAGTTGATTCCACCGCCATTGTCGGTGCGTTGATGTTGGTTCCAGTTGTGCTGATAGGTAACGCCAAACTGCAACAGGTGGTTACCTTTCAGGTTGGAAACGTCATCGCGCACCAACTGGTCGTGTCCATCCCAATAGCGGGTGCGGGTATTTTGGGTATTTACGTCGTAAGGACCGAGATCGCTAGCTTGTCCCAGCTCTTGGCCGCTCATAATCTCAAGTGCTCCGCCCAGGCCAGCCAGTTGCGGCGTATCACCTTGGCGGATCCATTGCCAGAAGTTGCGCAGGAAACTGTAGTGGAAGTCATTGGTTGTGTTCGAGGTGATGTTCGTGGTCAGGCCCGCTGCCCACATTTGCGGCTCGGCCGGATCACGCGACAGGGAAGCCGGCACGCCCTTTGTGTCGCCAGGGAAAAAGCCGCCGATGTCAACCTGGTCAGTCGTAGCCGAAGTAAGTTTGAAGAAATGGTAGGTTGCGTTGAAATGCCACTTGGGCGAAAAATCGTGGTCGAGCCGCGTAGCTATGAACTTGCTGGTTTGCGGAACGCCAATATTACCCACAAACCCCAGTTCATTCGTGCCGTCGCAAAGCTGCTGATAGCAGGCTGCATTCGACTGCGGCTCGTACGTGTTCCATATCTGTGAGACCAAGGGATTGAGCCCGATGTGAAGAGGATCAATGCCGGTGGGGCCTCCCAGTTGGTAAACCTTGTTTGTCACGGGGTCAATGATCTCGCCTGCCATCAAGCTTGGCGATGGCACATTCCTCTGGAGCGTGATGGATTGCGGGAAGTTGAAGCCCTCGTAATTGAAAAAGAAGTAAGTCTTGCCGCCCAGAATCTCTTTCGGAATAATCGGCCCGCCAATGTTGAAGCCGTAGCGACTGTAATGGAAGCTCGGAAGAGGAGCTGAGCCTGGCTGCAGAGAGTTGTTATAGTCATTCTGCCAACTCTGAGACGACCAGTTGTTGTCCTTGTAATACTCGTAACCTGTGCCGTGCCACGAGTTGGTTCCGCGCTTGGTGACAATCTTTACTTCGGCGCCGGCGGAACTGTTGAAGTCAGCTGTCTGGCCGGCGGTATTCACTTTAAATTCTTCGACACTATCCTGCGGAGTCGGGATCACGCCCGTCGGGCCGCCGTTGCCTGTTCCCAGGTTGTTCTGCGTGGCAACACCGCCGGTTGGATCGCCGGCGTAACTCTTGGTATAGACGTTCATACTACCGTCCATGTCGTTGGTGTTGTCGCCGCCATCCAGCGAGAAGTAGTTCTGGTCGAGAACCGCACCGCCGACGCTGCCGTCGGGACCTACACCCGGCTGCAGTTCGACGAACGTGCTGACGTCGCGGCCAAGGCTGGGCAGGTTATCGATGGTGACGCTGTCAATGGTGTTGCCCACCGTGGCATTCATGGTCTGCAACTCATTGCCCACGGTTGACACCTCTACTACCACATTCGCGCCGCCCACTTGCAAAGCCAGATTCACCGTGAGGTTGACTCCGACTTGCACGATCTGGTTCTCGGTCTTCGTGGTGGCAAATCCCGCCTTGGAGACCGTAAGGCTGTAGGTGCCCGGGGTAACGTCCGCAAAGAAGTACCGCCCAGTCGCGTTGGAGTTAGCGGATCGCGAGATATTGGTCGCGGCATCGGTGAGCGTAATCGCGGCGCCCGCTACCACCGCATTCGACGGGTCAGCCACAATGCCGGAAACCGTACCCGACGATGCTGATTGTGACCACGCGGGCAGAGCACCGCCCAAACAAACCACCAACAGAAGAACCAGAGCCAACTTTACGCTGCGGATGTCCATTGTCTCCTCCGACCGAAAGATTGAGAGTTGCGACTGAAAAGCGAGCTAGACGCCAACACTTGCACGATGTGAGTGTTTAGCAATTGGCGAACCAGAGTGTCACCGTTGAGTTTTCAATCGGTTACAACAAGGCGTGACTGTGAAGTTATGGAATGCCGTCTTCCAACTGGACAGTCTCACGGCGTTTGCCCTGCGCGTGAGGCCGCGTGCCCGTAAGGCTGTGACCGCGGCGTGTAGGACTACTCCAAACAGGAGGTGAATTTCCAAAACCTCCAGATTTACGGAGATTCTTTCCCAGTTGACCGTGATGATTCGGGAAATACATACCGGTTGGTATGTTGCAGAGTGGGCAATCGAGGCACGGCGCCGCCGCGTCCACACCATCCGCCATTTGAGGCCCACTAACGAGAGCCGCTTTTCAGGAAATGCGACGCTCAGGGTTTCGGAGCCTGAGCTTCGCCATCGTTGCAGAGGTCAATTCGTTTAGGCAGGGGTATCTCGGTTCGTCCATATTAATCAGCATCCGCCTTAGCCCAGTTTTGACTGCACGATCGCCAGGCCCGTCGTCCGTTTTCATCGCGCAGC
>Ga0210398_10003191_pt1 | contig 15802 bp, 23 predicted proteins | sample IncBWC4OmetaG_FD_161047 | JGI IMG/M metagenome (GOLD analysis project Ga0210398, IMG submission 161047) | Forest soil microbial communities from Barre Woods Harvard Forest LTER site, Petersham, Massachusetts, United States - Inc-BW-C-4-O | ecosystem: Environmental > Terrestrial > Soil >...
TCAAGTCGAGAATCTGAAAACCGCCTTACGCCAGCTCGATCAGAAACTTACTGAAGCTCAGGCCAAGGCCGATCTGCTGATCGCGCAACATCGCCGCGCCCGCGCCGTCGGCAAGGCCAGCGACGCCAAAATGGCCGGTGGCAACGGCAACGGAGCTGCCTTCGACCGCATGAAGAGAAAAGTTGAACATAGCGAGGCTCTGAGCCAAGCCAAGTCCGAACTCGCCGCTGAAGACATCGAAGGCCGCCTCGCCGCCCTCGAAAAAGAAGATAGAATCGAACAACTGTTAGTGGACTTGAAGGCTAGGCGCGGAGCATAGCTCAGCAGGTTGGCTCTGGATGTTGGACAGATCCCATGTCTCGTAAACCCGGCGAGACATGGGCCACTCCCTGTTGGCCTGATGGCTGAGCGCTGAAAGCTGATAGCTTGCACTATGGAAAAAATCTTCCACTTCGATTCGCCGCCAGAGCCTTACCAAGCCGATGCCGCTGTGCTCTGCTGTTTCGATCAGCGCATCCGTCTGGCCACCCACAAGTTTCTCCAGCGCCAGGGCATTGCACGGCCCGACATGATCGTCGTAGCCGGCGGCGCGAAAACCTTGGCCTCCCCGCGCAATGACTTCGAGCGCGACTTCATCCTCGAACAGGTGCGCATGTCGATCCGCCTGCACCACACCCAGCGCATGTTTCTGATGAGCCACTCCGACTGCGCCACCTATGGCGGCCTAGCCGCTTTCGACGGAGACCAGAGCAGGGAAGCGCAGCATCACCAACAAGAGTTACAGCGCGCAGCAGAACTTGTAAAAGCGAATTTCCCCGAACTTGCGGTGTCATGTTTCTTTGTCAACTTTGACGGCGTCCATGCCGTGAACACCGAACCATCCGAGTAGATCGAGCCAGCCACAGTTCCTGCCTGATGTCCCGTCTTACTTCGACCAGGGCGGCACCACCCCCGTCATGCGAGCGTACGCGACCAGTTGGCCCATGTGCTCGTTGTTATGAACGATCATGCGGAGGTACACATTCCCAACCGTCGTGTCCGCGCCGCTGGCGTTGACTTTACGCGCAAGGTCGTCGGGTGTGGCAGCCGAATGTGCCTTCTTCACGGCATCCAGCGAACGTTTGAGCCACTCGATCACTTCGGCCTTGGACGTGATCTTTTTGCCCATATCCCGATTGACGCCCGCAGGCGCCTTCTGGCCAGCAAGGTCGAGCATATAGTAATTCGCCATCACCAGATGCATGTACACTTCGCTGGTGGAACGCACTCCTGGCGCGGGACGCCACGCGAAGTTGGCCGCCGGCGTTGCCTCAGCCAGTGCAATCAACTGGCTGGAAACGTGTTCCCACTCTCCCTCGTATCCCCCCCACAGCCCCTCCCCGATCTCCTGTGCAAACAACATGGGCGTGCTCAACAAAAGCCATAACAAAAACACTTTCACCAGGCGTGTCTTCACGCAGCAGCTCCTCGAACAATTTAGTGTTGGGACAACATCCGGTTGGATGCGAAAAGCCGCTGAAAGTTAGCAAGAGCCGGGCACGCGGCTTGAGAGGAGTCTAGATGAGTTCTAGCCGAACCTGACGACCGATAACGGCCGCAGCTTTTTGAAGAGTGCCCAAGGTCACGGCGCCGTTATCGGGATCAAGCAGCCGATCGAGTGCAGCACGGCTCGTATGCATCCGCCGCGCCATCTCGACCTTGGTCAGCCCTTTTTGGTGCATGGCAGCCGCAACCTGGCGGGCAACGACCCGTTTGATCGCGGCCGCGCTAACTTTCTCGTAGAGGCCTTCCTCGCGCAGCCAGCTGTCGAAGGTCGATCCGATATTCTTCTTTTTCATGATTCCGCACCCTTCTTCCGTTTCAAGGCTAGATCGATTTCCTGGTTAGGTGTTTTCTGCGTTTTCTTCATGAAGCCATGCAGGAGCACCATACAATCTTTCTCAACGCAGAAAATCACTCGGGCGATACGACCGCGCGGCAAGCTGCTTCGGACTTCCCACAGCCCGCGGCCGAGCGAGCGTACCAGCGGCATACCAATAGGCCAAGAAAACTCGACATCCTTGATGTCTTCGCCGATGATCCTTCGATCCTCAGCGTCGAGGCTCTTAAGCCATTCCCGTACAGGCTCCCGTCCGCTATCGGCGATAAAACCGTGCCGGCAGCCGCTTTAGATCCCGTCCATTCACCATGCAGTGTACCAATTATGATACATCAAGTCAAAGAGCTTGGAGCGAGTTAGGGAACAGGACAGAAATGTGGGAAGAATGTGGGACAGACTATTCCCCGGTCTGAGTATCCAAGAGGATCAAGTTTGACTGTGATGGTTCAACCGTGTGATGGTGACGACACCCACTCATTCGCAAAGAGCGCGAATGAGTTGGCACCTGGCTAAGGCTTAGCTTCTTGTCAAATTGAAGGCTCAAGATGAACGATCAACCAAAGAAGGAGCAATATTCTGGTATCCGAGATCAAGAGATCCGTGCGGCACTGGACCAGCATTGGGCGGCGTCCGATGCCAACGATTTTGAAACCGAGCACCGCATCTATCACGAGGACGCGGTGCTGGAATATCCGCAATCAGGCGAGCGAACTCGCGGTCGATACAACATACAGCACCAACGCGCCAGTCAGCCGAGCAAAAAGCGGTTTGCCATCCGGCGAATCATTGGCGGTGGTGATCTTTGGGTCACCGAATTCATCCTGACCTATGACGGCAAGCCGTCCTACACCGTGAGCATCATGGAGTTCAGGGGCGACAAGGTTGCGCGGGAAACCCAGTACTTTGCGGATCCATTCCCGGCTCCCGCATGGCGCGCTCAATGGGTCGAACCGATGGACACCTAATATCGAGGCCGCGTGCCCCAGTAGCGGATCAGTCCCTTGGTTACCCGGTCAGACAATCCAACAGGATCAAGTTTGCCCAAGTGCTATTCTTCTACTTCTTCTCAGCCTTCTTTTCCGCGGCTTTCTTTTGCTGCTCGACAGTCCATGGCGGAACGATTCCATTCACTCGCGCGTACGCCACGACTTGGCCAAGATGTTCGTGCGCGTCAGCAACCAGGATGTAAATCACGTCGCCGGCATTCGCTTGCGGACCGAGCTTCGGGATCGCCCTGGCAAAATCGGCGTTGGCCATGCCATTAATCGCCTTCTGAGTAAACTCCCACGACTTATTCAGTTCTTCGACGATCCGTTCTTTGTCGGTCGTGGACTTCTCGTAGGTCTTGCCATCGAATCCGGCGGGAGGCTCAGTTCCCATGAGGGCCAGAATCTGGTAGCGTTCGCCGGCCACGTGCAGAAAGACTTCAGCAAACGAGCGCGAGTCCGCCGAAGGACGCCAGGTGAGTTTGCCGGCAGGGAGAGCATTGGCAAGATCGACAAACTTCTTCTGCACCACCTGCAAGTCGGCCAGCGACTGCCCTTTCAAATCGTACGACGGGGGGGTGTGGTCGGCGGTGGCGTCTGTATTCTGTGCCCATGCCCCAATTGCTCCAGCACTCAGGCACGCCACCAAGCAGGCTGACAATAACAGTTTCTTCATGTTCACTCCTCCTCAGGAAAGCGACTTAGGAAATCCGCCGACAAGACAGCTCAGATGCGGCTGGATTGCTTAGACGAGCTAACCCGGAAAATGGCCCTGATCGGACCATAAGTATTTATGAAGAGCTGCGCGGGTGCCGTCTATTACAATCTCCGGCATGAATGCCAAAGCCACCGGTCTTGTCCCCATGGCCTTTGTTGCCGACGTGCAACGGTCGATCGATTTCTACGCTCTGCTTGGCCTTGAGCTGCGTGACACTTTCTGCAATCCTAAGGGACAATTGGTTTGGGCGTACGTGAAGTGCGAAGGTGCTGAACTCATGTTTTCGCTGGCCTCGGATCCGGTCGTTCCCAGCCAGCAGGCGGTGCTCTTTTATCTTTATTGTAAGGATCTGGTGGCTTTGCGTGATCACCTGATGACGCATGGGGTGAAAGCCGCGCCCATTAGCTATCCGCAACACATGCCCAAGGGAGAGACTCGCGTTGAAGATCCCGACGGCTATGTCCTGCTGATTGGGCAGGCAGGTTGATTACCGGTGGTTACCGCTCGGGAAGCCATATTCCGAGGCCCAAACAAAAGTCGGCGCTCCTCGACAATCAGAGTATGATGAAGACATGCCGTGCCTTACAGAGCATCTCACCAGCCTTCGCCAGGAAATCACTGATTTGCGCAACCTGAATATTCAGTGCTCGGAAAAGACTGATCACACTTCCGTCGATCAGTCGGCGCTTGAGCTGCGGACGAATCGTTTGCGGGAAATCAAGCTGGAGCTATCCAAGATGCTGAATCCACCAACTGATCCGAAGATCTGGTGGGATGGCCGTCCCGGTCCCGGCCAAGCCCGAACCTAAACCGCAAAACTTTTATCTTCTCAGACGCGTGGCGGACGTTCCTCGTTCGGCCGCGATAATGGCAAGTCGCCAGACTGCTATCCCTTCAGCACTGTCTTCAGCAGAGCTTCCACACCGTTCCACGTGATCTGAACTCCGATGCAGAGCAGCACGAAGGCAATAATGCGCAGGATGCCGTGCGCCGTCTGCGGCGAAATTCGTTTGGTGATCTTCGGGGCGTAAGCGTAGCTCACCCAGACCGTGAGGCTCAAAACCACCGCTGCCAGCGAAATTCCCAGGTGAGCCATGACATCCTGAAGCACGGTATGCTTCACCGAAGCGTGCGCGGTCAGGGTCAACATGACGACAATGCCGCCGGGGCCGACAGTTACCGGAAATGTAAGCGGATAGAAAATCTTGTCCGCCACCGCTTCGAAGTCATCCACCTTGGGTACGGTTCGCCCAGGATCGGGCGTATTCTCCGGTTGATTCAGCAGGCTCCAGCCCATGCTGGCCAGCACCAGTCCTCCGGCAACCTGGACCACGGGAAGGGAAATCCCGAAGAACTCGAGCAGCCCGGTCCCTACCAGCTCGATCACCAGCAGGAAGAGGGTCGTACTGATCGCAATCTTGCGCGCCAGGTCGCGGAAAACGGCCGCCGGTGCGTGTCCTACGATGCCGAGAAACACCAACGCAGATCCCAGAGGGTTAATCAGCGGCAGGAGTGCGCTGAAGGTTAGCACGAAGAATCTAATGAGAAGGGGCACGCTGCCCATATAGCGGAACAGCATAGCACTTGGGACCGCGATGGGCGTGCGCGGCGGAGGTTAATTCTCCGGCGCGGTAGAGGGATCGCTCAAAACGATCAGCTTTCCCGGCGGATATTCTTCCGCAGTAAGCGGAGTCTCAGGTTCGGGGTTGACGATGGTCAGCACTTCGCCGCTCACAAGTCCGCGCACCAGCAAACGGTCGCCCTCGACCGCCACCACCCGGTACTGCTGGTCGAAAATTGACTTCTCCGGCTCTTTCATTTCACGATTAGATGCTCAATTTCACATCCGCGATTCCAATTGCCAGTGAACGCTTATCAATTCTAACCCCGTGCGATTTCGTGCTCAATGCCCGGCACCAACTCCATCGCCCCCGCACCATCGCATGTTAGCCGCACTGGTCAAAATTGACCATCTTGCGGCCACATAAACATGCATTATGGAGCTATGAAAGTCACCGAAAAACTAGCACTCGCGGTGCGGTGTCCTACTTGTGGCGCCAAGGTGGGAGAGAAGTGTGAGCTCGCGACCGGACAGCCGAGGACCGATCCTCATCGAGATCGGCGGTTGGCCGCGTCGGAAAAGTAACTGATGAATCGAGAATACGCTTTAGGGCTACAATAGAGGCTGATATGGGATCTGTTGCAGCATCCAAGAAGAACGGCGGGTTCAATCCGGTCACCTTTCTCGCCACCATTGGCGACGGCAGGAAGAGCCTGATCGTTTCCGGGAAACAAGGAATCTTTACCCAGGGCGATGCCGCCGATTCTGTTTTCTACATCCAGAAAGGTAAAGTCAAGCTCAGCGTCGTGTCCAAGGTGGGCAAGGAAGCCACCATTGGCATCTTGGGCCAGGGGAACTTTTTTGGGGAAGGCTCACTGGCCGGGCAGGCTCTCCGCATGGGATCTGCCGCTGCCATGACGGATTGCCAGCTGCTGCGCATCGAGAAAAAGGCAATGATGGCGGCCCTTCATCGCGAACATACCTTTTCCGATATGTTCGTCGCATATTTACTAGGCCGCAATATCCGCTACGAAGAGGACCTGGTCGACCAGTTGTTCAATTCCAGTGAGAAAAGACTCGCCCGCGTCCTGCTTATGCTGGCTCATTTCGGCAAGGAAGGTATACCGGAAACCGTGGTTCCGAAAATCAGCCAGGAGACTCTGGCGGAAATGGTTGGCACCACGCGTTCACGCGTCAGTTTTTTCATGAACCGCTTCCGGAAGTTGGGCTTCATTCACTACGCCGGAGGCATAGAAGGCGGCTTACAGGTCCATAGCTCACTGCTCAACATCGTTCTCCACGACTGAGAGCCTTGTGAAATCATTTCGCCACGGGCCGTGACGTGTCTTCTACTCGGTTGCTCCGACAATCTTAGGCATGTCGGCGCGCCAAACGTACAGGTATTTCTTGTCGCTCGATGTCACCACGGGAATTTTTCTCTCTCTCGTTACACGATTCAGGGCTGACCTGAGATTCTGCATCTTCTCTCCGTTCAGACTGCTTAACGGAATCTTGACTGCCCTCTGGTCATCCAGCTTGGAAAGGTCCGCCAGAATGTCCGACACTGCCTTCCGATGTTTTCCTTTACGGCCCTGCGGAACATCGGACCGATTCACCGACGCATAGTGGCTGCTGTCTCCGTTACGTCCCATGCCTCGGCCTCCTTTCTTCGGGTCTCCGTACCCGTGCGCAAGAAATCCTATTGCAAAGAATCGTATCCTGCAACTGAAAATCTATACGATGCCTAACGATGCTGCCAGTGCCTTAGCGCAGGCGTGCGCTAATATTCCTATTTTCAAATAGATGTACTGCGTGCATTCCACAAAGACTTCATAAGAGTTCACCCGTATGACTGGAACCACACTATTATGTCCGTGGTATGGGTGGCTGAAGAAGCTTAGGGAGTTGCCGACTGGACGCGGATCGTTCCGGGCTCCCTCGAGGGGGCACCCAGCCCTTAACTCCTGTGGCCGTGGCCAAAAGAAAACGCGAGTTTAATCCCCGCACTTTCCTCGCAACCATTGGCGAGGGCAGGAAGAGTGTCGCTGTTTCGAAAAAGCAAACCGTATTCACCCAAGGCGATGCGGCTGACGCTGTGTTCTACCTCCAGAAGGGCAAAGTGCGTCTCACCGTCGTATCCAGGGCCGGCAAGGAAGCGACCATCGGGGTATTAAACGCCGGAACTTTTTTTGGCGAAGGCGCGCTGGCCGGTCAGGTTCAGCGCATGGGATCTGCCGTCGCGATGGAAGATTGCGACGTCTTGTCCATCAGCAAGAAGGCGATGATCGATGCCCTGCATCGCGAACATTCCTTTTCCGACATGTTCGTGGAGTATTTGCTGGCGCGCAATATCCGTTACGAAGAGGACTTGGTCGACCAACTATTTAATTCCAGCGAGAGGAGATTGGCCCGTGTCCTTCTTATGCTCGCACACTTCGGCAAGGAAGGTGTGCCCGAGACCGTGGTCCCGAAGATCAGCCAAGAGACACTGGCCGAGATGATCGGCACCACCCGTTCGCGAGTCAGCTTTTTCATGAACCGGTTCAGGAAGTTGGGTTTCATCCATTACAACGGCGGCCTGCAAGTCCACAGTTCGCTGCTCAATGTCGTTCTCCACGATTAGCGTGACCCGGCACGTTCGACTGGCGGATCGCCCGGCATAACAGAACGAGTCTTCACCTGCCTTACTTATTTCAAGCCCAACTCGCCGTTGTACTGTTGGGTAATCCCGTAGCACTCACAGGCGGACTCTTCAAGACTTTTGCGGTTCACGATCCTCACCACGCCACGGGTGTATTCAATGAGCTTCTTCTTTTGCAAAACACTTGCGGCCACACTCACGCTAGGCCGGTCTGTCCCGAGCATGGTTGCGAGAAAACCATGAGTAAGGGCATCCGTCACCCCCTGGCTCTTATGGAAAGTCCTTCCTCAGTCCGCGACAGGGGGTTTGCCGCAAGGCGGACCGTCAACCGTCTCCTGGGCTGACATCGTGACCGCACCATTGCTGGCCAGAGCCTTGCCGCGAAGCACGCCACCGTTCAGCGTGATACTCGTAAGCGCCAGCATCTTTCCGACGAAAGTGCTGCCGGTCCCAATCGTAGCTGAGGAACCGATCTGCCAGTACACATTGCATCCTCTCCGACCTCTACTCCAGGGCGGTTGCGATTGCCCCAAGGTCATGACCACGTCAGAATTGGTGGCAGTCGTCAGACTACTGCCGATCTGGAAAATCCATTGCGAATCGGGATTCCCCCGAGCGTCTAAAGTCAGAGTGCCAGTCAGTCCGGCGGAAGACGAAAAACAGTAGACTCCAGGTCCGAGCATCATTCCGCCCAGATCCTTGCCGGTAAGATCGGTGCCACACGGCGCGCCCGCTGCTTCGTTATATGCCGCCGTTAGATCCGTCTGCGCCTGGGGCCCACTGGGGCTGCAAATGAGAAACAAGAGACCCTCCACTTGAGATGGCGTGAGTCCAGTTACAGTGCATGTCGGATAACTGCCCACATCGCCAGTTATGTAAGTCAGCGCACTAACATTGGTTATGCCAGAGCCGGCCATCACGGCTGCCTGGTCAGCTATTCCAAGACTGATATCGGTTTGGGCAAGAGCGCCCGTTCCTAACAACATCAGAATCACCAAAGAAATCGGGAGTGCTTTCATGTTCGTGTTCCTTCCATTCTGTTTTTAGCTTGAATAGTATTGACCTATCCCTCGACGGACTCTATCAAAGGCATTGTTCACTGGTCTGTTCAATATGGACCATTTCCCAATACTGCAGTGAACTTGGGAGCCTCGGTGCCGAAGAAGCGAAGGTGAAGGCAGGGCACAGGAAGTCGCCATGAGAGCGAGAAACTAGTCTGAATCGAGCGGGGATCTGATCGCTTTAGCTGCTGTTGCGTCGGGCGCTCGGCTATAAGCCGGCTTACTTCAAGCCGAGTTCGCCGTTGTACTGTTGGGTGATGCCATAGCACTCGCAGGCGGACTCTTCAAGCTTTTTGCGGTTCACGATCCTGACCGCGCCACGGGTGTATTCAATGAGCTTCTTCTTCTGCAAAACACCGGCTGCCACGCTCACGCTAGGCCGGTCGGTTCCGAGCATGGTTGCGAGAAAATCATGAGTAATGGGCAGCGACTCCAAATCCACTCTGTCCTGAGCCATCAGCAACCACCGCGCAAGACGCTGTTCAACATCGTGCAGCCGGTTACAGGCGGCGGTTTGTGCGACCTGCATGCCCTGAACCACGGCATAACGGCTCAACATCAATTGCAGTTGTGGAGTGGATTCCAAAGTGTTTTGCAAAGCTGCGACCTCCACTCGAAACCCATCCCCCGTGATCTGTACCACCGCTTGCAGCGGGCTCCGGCTCAGGCCAACCGCCGCTGGTGTCCCGGTAAAGCCCTCATTGCCAACGATGCCGGCTTCGGCGGTCTTTCCATCTTTCATTACGACCACAAGCGAGATCAAACCTTGATTCGGGAAATACGCAAATTCCAGCTTTTCACCTCCCTGGTGAAGGACCAGATGGTTTGGCAAGCTGACATATTCAAGATGAGGACGAAGTGAGCTATAGTCGTGATCGGAGATCGATAGAAGGATTAAGTTGCTGACTGGCTTTCCTTCAGTATTAGTGCGTTCGCCAGACTGCACGACCTGGAGACCTTTGTTTTCCATGGGAGTAGGATTCGGAAGGGGCATGGTGAAGCCCTCTCGAAGACTCATCACACACTAGGCTGTATACACCGCCGATACTGAGCAATACAGACCGCTTGCAACCCAAATCAAACTTCAAAGCGGTTCCCGCAACTCAAACGAGCCCACCGAAATCCGAGGCGCGCAAGGTACCGGAAATTCCCCACCTTATGTAGGGTGCCCGACAGACCATCGAAATTGACGCATGTAAACTCCCTCCCGCGTGCGCCCGCGGGCGCGGCGATGAGGGGCGCAATGACTCGAAAGTTGATATGGATCGAACGGCAACGTTTTCGGGGTTTCGGTTGCTCCGAATGTGCCTGGATCTTCAACTCTTCCAGCACGCCCGCGGGCAAATCTTTTGATGAAATGATGGGAAATTTCGAGGCGGAGCGCGATCGAGATTTTATGTCGCATGTTTGCGCCGATTACCCAAGAACCACGAGCACCCGGAACAAGAACTCTGAATGATTCAAACCGGCATCCGACGGCGCAGTAACCGTTCGAGACGGCGGATCCTTGGATGTTTCTTCGGGAAGGAAAGCACGAAATAGATTCCAGACTTCTGTCTTCGCGGGAAGGTGCTCCAGACGAGAGAAAATGGGCGGGCTTCAGGGTCCGAACGTCGACATCGCCGACACTAACCCACGCCCGCCCAAACAGGCCGCCGCTTTCTCAGGGGGAGAATTGCGTGGCGGCTTAGTTTTGCAGGTACAGAATCTGCACCGACACAATCGCCGCTCACGCTACTCCATGACTGTTCAAAACTGCACAGGTTCAAAAAGAAACATCGATTGTCGCCAGACCGTGCGGCCGTGAATTGTGCAATTGTGAACAGACTCCTGGGCCCAAGTGTTGAAAATGATGATTAAAGGTGACCCATGTCCCTATCGGTTTATCCCGAACTCCAAAGTGGAGTCCTGCTCTGCATCGACGATGACGAGGACGTGCTGGAATGTGAGAAATCGTTCCTGGAGAGTTTTGGTTATACGGTTCTGACCGCTGCCAGCGGCGGCAAAGGATTGGAACTGGCGTCCGCATATCCGGTTGACGTTGTTATTGTTGACTACTTCATGCCGGAAATGAACGGGCAAGAGGTCGCCATTCAAATGAGGCGGCTAAATCCACGGGCGCCCATCATCATGCTCTCCGCAACCGTGGATGTTCCCGAGCAAGCCTTGAAGTTGGTCGACGTTTTCATCGCCAAGGACCATTTGGCCAGCCAGTTGTTGCCCGCGATCGCGCAATTGTACGGTGCATGGGTCCCTCCGCCTTCGTGTGACGCATGACTCCCAAGGAGCGCTTATGAAAATGCTGCTGTTTGCAGGCCTGCTCTTGATCGTGCTTGGCGTCGGATCTTTGGTTGTGCCCATTCCCCGCCGCGAGACCGAGGGTATAAAAATCGGGGACACCAACATCGGCGTGCATACCAGCCACAGCGAACGCGTGTCGCCCGTCCTCAGCGCAGTGCTCATCGCAGGTGGGATCGTCTTCGCCTTTGCCGGCACCCGTACACGTCGGTAAAACAATTAGGGAGTTTCCCTAGGCGGCGCTCTTCGTCGCAGTTTCTTGCTCGGAAGCGGGTGTCGCCGGCGTGTCACTATGCTCGGCATGCAGCTTCGCAGCCTCGGCGTCGTGATGCATGGCGTGTTGATTGTGTCCGTGCGCCAGGTAGGCGTGGTGCGCAGCTTTTTCGAGATCTTCGGCTTGATAGTATTTGGCCGCTTCATGGTAATGGTAGGCTGCCTTTTCGTGATGACGGCCCGCATGGTGATAATGCTCCCAGGTCTTGGACATTGGCTTCTCCTTATTGGTTCGGTGGTTAAGGGAATTAAGTCTTCACAGAAATGTTACTTCACTTCTCAACTGGCTTCACGGCGATTGGCGCGCCAAAAACCCGTGGTAATTCAGCCAGGTCCCCGTTGGGGGAAGGGGGCTGGTCACCCGCCAACGGCGACTCGACGGCTTCCAGATTGAAGATCATCGCCTTTCTGTCAGTCTTGAAACGTCCATCCGCCAGGTAGGCAGCCGCGAATCCCCCCGCGATATACGGTTGAAAGAACGCCAGTGCGAGCCAATATTTCTTGGCTTTGAAGACTGATTCCGCCATGCCACGGACCGGCTTGCTGCGTCGAATCGTTCCCGGGACTTGCGGAATCACCCGACTCGCGAATTCCAGATCTGAATGCCGCCGGCTGTACTTGCTAATTGACCTGGCAACCCGCTTCGGCGTGGTAACGCCGAAATCGGCGACGATACCGCGCGACACCGCCTTCGGGTAATAGAAATTCACGATGTCCCGGACAAAATCCGCACAATTGCGCGTCACAACTCTATATAAAGGACGGTTCCGGCTGCCGTTGAGCCAGCCTATCAATGCGTCATCCTGCTCCAGCGTGGTTTCGAGTTCGTAGGTGAAGCTGGTGCGGTTGTAGGCCGACCCGACGAGTTGCACCCAATTCCCACCCGATGCCTGCCCCGAGGGGTTGTCCGGCGCCACCTCTTGCAGATGATCGTGCCGGTACTGATCTCTAAGCAGGCGGACGATTTTGTCGTCAGCATACGCCGGGATATCTTGCGGCAGGGTGACGGCGTAAAGATATGGGATGAGCGGAATGGCAAGCCAATCATGGCCGCCAATGCGGTCGTAGCGGCTGATCACCACGCCATACTCTCCCTCACGGCAACGTCGCAACGAAGTTGGTGAAGCCGCGCAGACCCGATTTAGATAAACCGCCGCATGACCGACGCCACCAAACGCGCCGTCATACCCATAGGGTTCTTCCAGCAGAACGGCCACATTGGCCTTCAACTGGCAAGGCATCACCAGGAACGCGAGTACCATTGCCGAGCAGGCTGCAAGTTTCACCTATCCAGCCTACTCACCCTCGATCCTGACATCTGTTCATAATTGCTCTATGTCCCCGACCGCCGGCAAAACACGCGAAAGATCAATATTGACCAGTAATCCCAGACTCAGAACTGGATACTGAACATCGAGCCATTCTCGACGGCCGATACACCGCCGGATCTTCCGGCTGTAGATCTCTTGTGACACCGACAACATAAAGAGTTCTTGCAGCACCACCACCGCCGTGCGACCTAGTCGGAGAAAAATACAGGAGAAAAACATGAAATTGTTTAAGACTCTAGCCGCTTTATTCTGCCTGGTTGCGCTCTGCGCGTTCGTCGCGCCGACCGCTTCCGCCGATGAATTGAACCGGGAAACCGTAGTCACCTTCAGCGGGCCCGTCGAAGTTCCGGGCACCTATCCTCAAGTCTTGCCGGCAGGGACCTATATCTTCGAGATTATGTGGAACCAGGGCAATCGTCACATCGTTCGCATCTACAGCCAGGACAAAAGCAAAGTCCTTACCACCGTCATGGCGCTCCCAAATTTACGTTTAAAGGCAACTCACAAAACGGTAATCACATTTAGCGAGCGGCCTGCCGGACAGCCGGAAGCCCTCAGGGCATGGTTTTCCCCCGGACGGGTATGGGGCGAGGAATTTGTATATGCCAAGCCCAGAGCCATAGAACTTGCCAAAGAAATAAATGAACCTGTTCTAGAAACCCCAGTCGAGATCGCGGCCGCGCCGGTCGAAACTCTGCAAACCGCGCCGGTCGAAGCCGTTGCTCCTACGGGAGAACCAGTCGAAATAACGCAAGTGGTTGAACCACCGCCGGTGGTCGCTGCTCTCGAGCCACTGCCGAAAACCGCCAGCTCATTACCTCTTATTGGCCTGATCGGAATGCTGGCCCTGGGCGCTGGCTTTGCTCTTTCGATCACCGCAAAGCGAACGTAAGTGGAGTTGGAGGCCGCACGGCAACGGAGGCGGCAAATAAGTGCCGCCTCCGTTTGCCACTCCCGAGGATTGGACCACATCCGAAACTCACGGCACAAACCGCGGAAGGCAACCGAAATGACCAAGCTCCCAAACCAGCAGACGTTGGCCTTCACGCTCCGATGTCTGCTCGTGTTTGCCTTCCTCGCCCCACCCGCTCTCGCCCAATCTCCCTCGACACAAAATCATCCCCCGGACGACTACACCATCGGCGTAAACGTAGACATGGTGGTGTTGCAGGCAACCGCGCTCGATCACAAAGGCGTCCTGGTGTCGGGACTCGACAAAGACAATTTCCAGATCTACGAAGATGGAGCACTTCAACCAGTCAAACATTTCAGCCATGCCGACATACCGGTGACCGTCGGCCTGGTCATCGACAACAGCGGCAGCATGAGACCGAAGCGCCATGACGTTATTGCCGCCGCTTTGGCTTTTGCCCGCTCCAGCAACTCGCAGGACCAGATGTTTGTGGTTAATTTCAACGAAAGGGTCTCGTTTGGCCTTCCCGGCGCAATTCCGTTTACCGACCAAGTAACGCAGTTGGAAGTTGCTCTTTCCAGAATCGACGCTGATGGTCAAACCGCACTCTACGACGCCGTGGCGACCGCTCTTGACCACCTGAAGAAGGGCAATCGCGACAAGAAAGTGCTGATCATAATCAGCGACGGCGGAGACAATGCTAGCAAGCACACTCTGGCACAGATCATGGCCATGGCCCGCCAGTCTGACGCGATCATCTACACCATCGGTATCTTTGACGAACAAGACGAAGACCGAAACCCGCATGTTCTCAAGGAACTTGCTAAAGACACCGGCGGCGAGGCCTTCCTGCCAGAATCATTGAAGGATCTTGCTCCGGTCTGCGAACGCATCGCCCACGATATTCGCAATCAGTACACCCTGGCCTACGTGCCCACCAACCGAAAGCGGGATGGAACCTATCGCGCCATACAAGTGAAGGCGAGCGGGCAAGGCCGGGGACGTTTGTCGGTCCGCACCCGAACCGGATACTTCGCGCCGCCGGCGCCTCCATCATCTCCGGCGAAGGCGAATCAGCCATGAGACTCAAGCTGCTTCTCCCGGCGAAAACCCACGGCTTCGTTTGTTGGAGCCGGCGATTCTGCCTCGTGATTGGAATTCTCGCGCTCACCTATGTAGGCTGCACCCTGCTTGAGGCCAGACTGTACCAGGCGTCTGCGGAACAGTCGCTCGAAACCCAGATCCAACAGCACAAAGTAACTGCGGATGTCCCTCGGCTTGCGTCTTGTGGAAGAGATGGGTGTCTGCCGGAGTTCAAACCGCCCGTCAAGAAAGGCGATGTTCTGGGTCTCTTGGACATCCCGCGATTGGGTCTGACGGTTGCCGTCTTACAAGGGACAAGCTCGCGCATCTTGCGGCTGGGCGCCGGACACATCGAAGGCACCCCGCTCCCAGGTGAAGCCGGCAACAGCGCCATCGCCGGGCACCGTGACACTTTCTTTCGTGACTTGAAAGACATCCGTCCCAAAGACGAAATTCAGCTTCAGACGGCGACAACGATTCTTCGCTATGAAGTGGACTGGGTCAAGGTCGTCGATCCCGACGACCTCAGTGTATTGGCCCCCTCCACCGAATCCGCATTGACGTTGGTGACGTGTTACCCATTTTATTTGGTGGGTCCGGCGCCCCGGCGGTTCGTGGTGCGCGCCCACCAGAACTGAGTAGCTAGGTCACGCCGCATCTGCACCATGGCTGTGAAGTGTGCAACTTTGACCAGACACGGTCGGGCACAATAGGCGATTATTTGGTGAGAGGTACTGTTATGTCCAATCCCCCGACACCCAAGACCATCCTTTGCATCGACGACAATGACGGCGTGCTGGAATACCAAAAAGCACTGCTCGAAAGGCGTGGATACGCGGTGCTCACTGCCTCCTCCGCCCGGCAAGGATTACAAATTGCCGCAGACAACGGAGTCGCTGCCGTGATCGTCGACTACCATATGCCCGAGATCAACGGACATGAGGTCGCGTTGGAAATAAAGCGCCTTAAGCCAAATACGCCGATCGTCATGGTTTCCAGCGAGGAGCAGATACCAAGCCACGTATTGGAAGTGGTCGATGCCTTCGTTCCTAAGGACC
>Ga0210398_10003193_pt1 | contig 15789 bp, 8 predicted proteins | sample IncBWC4OmetaG_FD_161047 | JGI IMG/M metagenome (GOLD analysis project Ga0210398, IMG submission 161047) | Forest soil microbial communities from Barre Woods Harvard Forest LTER site, Petersham, Massachusetts, United States - Inc-BW-C-4-O | ecosystem: Environmental > Terrestrial > Soil >...
GGTTGCCGCTGTGGAAGCATCTCGGTGGCGAACGCGCTGAAATCGCTTGCGGTGTTTCCATCGGCATCCAGCCGAGCACCGATGAGTTGCTCGAAGCGATTGCCCGAGAACTCGACAGTGGATATCAGCGCATAAAAATAAAAATTAAGCCTGGACAGGATGTGAAGCTGGTTCAAGCGGTGCGAGCTCGTTACAAAGACATCGTTCTATCCGTGGATGCAAATGCGGCTTACTCTTTAGCGCGAGACATACCCGTGATGAAGGAACTGGATCGCTATAACCTCTTAATGATCGAGCAGCCGCTTGCCGCTGGCGATCTGGTGGACCACGCAAAACTTCAAGGTCAGCTCAACACACCGCTTTGCCTTGATGAATCCATCGGCAGTGCTGCTGATGCGCGACATGCCCTGGAGCTCGGCGCCTGCCGCATCATCAATATCAAGCTTGGCAGAGTGGGCGGATTATCGCAGGCGCGAGAGATCCAGGCACTTGCCGTACAACAACAAATTCCTGTCTGGTGCGGCGGCATGCTCGAAACCGGCATCGGCCGCGCGCACAATATCGCCATCTCGTCGCTGCCGGGTTTCACCCTTCCTGGAGATGTTTCCGCTAGCAAGCGCTATTGGAAGGAAGACATCATCGACCCGGAAGTGGAAGTCAGTTCACACGGAACAATTCAAGTGCCGACTGCGCCAGGATTGGGATTTCGCGTGCGCAACGACCGCATCGAAAAATTAACGGTTCGATCGGAAACCATTCGAATTGAGTACTCGGCGATTCCAACCAGCGCATCGCGATAGTTGGAGCGTACTTGTTGAAGCGACAAAAAGAGGCCACACAAATGTTCCGCATAGCAAAGTCGGACAAAATAAAGCGGTCGAATAAAGCCATTTTAACAACTCGGAATAATTACGGCTCGAGAACCGCGGCGCGCGCTGCAACGTTGGCCGCCTCAATTTCGTGTCTTCTTCTTTCATCTCTCTGGGCGCAGGGCCCTGCGCCGAAGAACGCGAAAATCCCTGAGCCTGCGCCAAAAGAGGTCGCATCACCCGCCACCGTCCCCGCATTGACGGGAACCGACCTGGGTGCTTTTCTCGATGGACTGTTGCCCACTCAGATAGAGCGAGGAAATATCGCTGGAGCGGTGGTTCTGGTGGTCAAAGACGGGAAGGTTCTGTTCGCGAAAGGCTACGGCTATTCCGATGTCGCGACGAAAAAGCCAGTCACGCCGGACGGCACTCTTTTCCGGCCCGGCTCGATATCCAAGTTATTCACTTGGACTGCGGTGATGCAACTCGTCGAAGAAGGCAAGCTGGATCTCGATCGCGACATAAACGATTATCTGGATTTCAAGATTCCTCCCGCGTTCGGCAAACCGATCACGTTGCGCAACATCATGACGCACACTTCCGGATACCAGGAAACTGCGAAGGACCTTTTTGTTGGTCAAGCCAGCGATCTCAGGCCGCTCGGAGAATATCTGCAAGCACATATGCCCGTGCGCATTTTTCCTCCCGGAGAAATTCCTGCTTACTCAAACTACGCTACTGCCGTGGCTGGATACATTGTGCAGCGCGTGTCCGGGCAGCCATTCAACGATTACATCGAAGAGCATATCTTCAAGCCGCTTAATATGTCGCATTCCACTTTCGTACAGCCCCTCCCCGACGCATTGAAACCGTTGATGTCCTCCGGATACGTGGTGGCCACCCAGCCGGCGAAGTCTTATGAGATTGTGCAAGCATTTCCCGCCGGCAGTTCTGCGGTTTCAGCGGAGAATATGTCGCACTTCATGATCGCTCATCTGCAGGACGGCCAATATGAAGGAGCGCGGATTCTAAAACCCGAAACGATCGCGCTGATGCATTCCCGTCAGTTTGCTTACAACCCTGCGCTGAACGGCATGTGTCTGGGTTTCTATGAAGAAACGCGCAACGGCCACAGGATTTTCGGGCATGGCGGAGATACCGAGTATTTTCACAGCGATCTTCACCTCATGCCTGACCAGAACCTGGGCTTTTTTGTTTCGTACAACAGTGCCGGCAAGAGCGAAGTGGATAATCGTTCGGAGCTATGGCACAAGGTTCTCGATCGTTATTTTCCTTATTCTCCACCTGCCCCTGCCCCAGTGGCGAATCCGAAAGCCGATGCTGAAACTGTGGCCGGTTATTACACTTCTAGCCGCCGCTCGCAGACCAATATCTTGTCGATCGCTTCAATGTTGGGACAGTTCAAGGTAACTCCTGCCGAAGACGGAACCATTCTTATCGACCAGCTCAAAGATACGAATGGAGAGGCGATTCACTGGCAGGAAATTGGCCCTCTTCTGTATCGCCAAAAAGATGGGCAGGATCTCGTGGGTTTCAAGCGTGACGCGTCGGGGCAAATGGCGCTATCCATAGATTACCCATTCTTCATCTTTCAACACGTCAGCTCGCTCGATAGCAAGCCGTTCAATACATTTGTCATCATCGCGAGTTCGATCGTGTTGCTCCTCGTGCTTCTTCTGTGGCCGGTGGCGGGTCTTATTCGCCGGCACTATGGGCACAAGTTGGATCTCGGTCCGCAGGGTCGGCGCTTGCGTTTTCTGGTGCGAATGGTTTGCCTGATCGACATAGCTTTCATGTTGGGTTGGATTGTATTGGCGACGCGGCTCAATGACATTGGAGCGCTATCCGAGAAGCTCGACCCGTGGATTCACTTCATCCAGATCATCGGGGTAGTCGGATGCCTTGGGACGTTGGTTGCGATATACAGCACCTACCGTTCCTGGTCGGATCGTGGCCGCTGGATCTGGGCCAAGCTTTCGGACGCAGTTATTGCACTGGCGTGCGTTGGATTTGTCTGGTTCGTGCTCGCGTGGAATTTGTTGAACTTCAATTTGAATTATTAATGTGGCGAAGCGAAACCCGAGAGAAAACAGATGCGTCCAATAGTCTCTAAATTGTTTTGTGCGACCGCGATTGTGGCCTCAATTCTGATCGTTGCGCCTTCGCAGCATGGACAAGAGTCGCCAAAACAACCGGATTACAGCTCCACCTTCAACAAGACCGACGCCATGATCCCCATGCGCGACGGGGTGAAGTTGCACACCGAGATTTATGTTCCAAAAGACGTCAAGGAAGCTCTTCCGTTTTTCCTGACGCGAACACCCTATGGACTTGGAGACGACCCTCAAGGCTACTCGCGGCTACTGGGGCTTTACAAAGAGATGTTTGCGGATGGTTACATTTTTGTTTTTCAAGACATTCGCGGACGGTACGCCTCGGAAGGGGCTTTCCTGATGCAGAGGCCGGCACGCGATCGGAAAGATCCTCATTCAATCGACGAAGGCACCGACACGTACGACACGATTGATTGGCTGCTTAAGAATGTCCCCAATAACAACGGCCGCGCAGGCGAAGCGGGAATTTCCTACGGCGGCTGGCTCACAGCAATGTCGCTTCTCGAACCTCACCCCGCTCTGAAAGCCGTCTCCGAGCAAGCCTCGCCGGCGGACATGTTCCTCGGAGATGATTTTCATCACAATGGAGCGTTTCGCTTGAGCTACGGCTTCGAATACGCGGCGCTCATGGAGACGGGCAAGACGAATTTTCAATTTCAATTCGATAAGTACGACACGTTCGAGTGGTACCTTGCGCTGGGGCCGCTCTCAAACGCGAACAAGCTGTATTTGCACAACGCGCTGCCGACCTGGAATGATTTCGTTGCTCATCCTAACTACGACGAGTTTTGGCAAAAGCAGGCCTTCACGGAATATTTCAAGGATCTCAAGCTTCAGGTTCCGAATCTGAACGTTGCTGGATGGTGGGACCAGGAAGATTTCTATGGTCCGGTGAAACTCTTCGAAATCCTCGATCGAAACGACACGAATCACAATAACTATCTCGCGGTGGGCCCGTGGAATCACGGAGGATGGGCGCGAAGCGACGGCGCGAAACTGGGCAACATCGATTTCGGCAGTAATACCAGCGCGTATTTTCGCGAACATATTCAAGCACCCTGGTTCGCTTACTGGCTGAAGGACAAGGGCGCTCCCCCCGCTCACAAAGTTGTGACTTTTGCTACTGGCGCGAACTCGTGGAAATCGTGGGATGCGTGGCCTCCGAATGAAGGCATCCAGAAGCGCAATCTCTACTTCCACGCAAACGGCAATTTATCCTTTGACCAGCCGCCAAGCACCGGCGTGGCATTCGACACTTATATTTCGGACCCGGCAAATCCAGTGCCCTATCGGCAGCGGCCGGTGGAAGAAACCTATTCGGCAGGAAGCCGCTGGTACACCTGGCTGCTCGAAGATCAGCGTTTTGTAAACCAACGCCCGGACACCCTCACTTGGGAAACTGAACCGCTTTCGGATGACATCACTGTCGCAGGGGACATCGTCGCGCATCTTTTTGCTTCGACCACGGGCACCGATAGCGATTGGATCGTAAAACTGATCGACGTCTATCCGGAAAAATTCGAGCCGGATCCGAAGATGGGCGGTTACGAACTCATGGTGGCAGATGAAGTTTTCAGAGGGCGTTTCCGCAAGAGCTTCGAAAAACCTGAGCCTATCGTTGCCGATCAAGTGACCCCGTACACGATCGATCTCCACACCAACGACCACGTGTTTCTGAAAGGCCACCGCATCATGGTACAGGTGCAAAGCACATGGTTCCCGATTATCGACCGCAATCCGCAGAAATACGTTCCTAATATTTTTCTCGCTGCCGCTGCTGACTATCAAAAAGCGACGCAGCGAATATATTGCTCGAAGCGATTTCCTTCGAGCGTCGAGCTTCCTGTTGTTGCTCACTGAGCCGTTCGTTTGAACGCGCTCGTAGAGTTCTCGCTGCACGAACCGGTATTTGTTCGGAAAAATAACGGAGGGTTAGGAATGAAAAAGATACTCGCACTCTTCGCTCTTATTTTGTTTGTGTGTGCCACGGTGAACGCACAGGGCGAGAAGCCGCTGTTAATGCAAGATCCCACGCTAAACGCCTCGCACATTGTCTTTGCTTACGGAGGGGAGCTCTGGAGTGTAAGTCGCGAAGGAGGCGATGCGCTGCAATTGACCAATGGGCCGGGACAAAAATCCAATCCGCATTTCTCGCCCGACGGCAAGTGGATTGCGTTCACGGCGCAGTACGGTGGCAACTCGAACGTCTTCGTGATGCCTTCTGACGGTGGCGAGCCCCGCCAACTGACCTACGCTTCCGGCCCTGACACCGTTGAAGGCTGGACTCCCGACGGAAAGAACGTGCTTTTCCGCTCGTCCCGGGACAGCTTCGCACCGCGTTACGAACAGCTCTACACCATCTCCGTGGATGGTGGCTTCGCGCACCCGCTACCGTTGCCCATGGGTTACCAAGGCTCATACGCAGCGGATGGCGCGCGCTTGGCTTATACTCCACTCCCGCGCGAATTGTTCTTCGTAGGTGTACCTCTGGTGCACGCATTTTGGGCCCATTATCACGGCGGGCTGGCGCCCAAGGTCTGGATCGCAAACTTGTCGGATTCTTCGGTTGTCGAGGTTCCTCACGAAAATGCCAGCGATTTCAGTCCGATCTGGATTGGGAACAAGGTTTACTTTCTGTCCGCGCGGACTGAACCGATCACGCTTTGGGTCTACGACACAAATTCAAAAACTGTTTCTCGCGTGATCGAAAATCACGGCATGGACATCATGTCTGCCTCTGCTGGGCCCGGAGCAATTGTTTACGAACAGTTTGGCTCTCTACATCTCTACGATCTCGAAAAGGGTCACGAGCGCGAAGTCCGAGTAAATATCCGTGGAGACTTTCCGGAACTTCGCACGCATTTCGAAAAAGTGGCGGATCATGTTCTCAATGTCGGAATTTCTCCCGCCGGCGCGCGCGCCGTTTTCGAAGCTCACGGCGAAATTCTCACCGTGCCTGCCGAAAAAGGTGACGTCCGCAACATCACAAATTCTCCAGCCGTTGCGGATCGATCGCCGTCATGGTCTCCTGACGGAAAATCAATCGCCTATTTCTCCGACGCGACCGGGGAATACACCTTATGCATTAAAGATCAAGACGGCATGAAGCCGGCACGCTCGATCAGCCTTGGCAATCCGCCTTCGTATTTCTTCGATCCCGTGTGGTCGCCCGACAGCAAGAAAATCGCATACACCGACAAGCGTCTGAATCTTTGGCTCGTGGACCTCGAGCATCCGGAGCCGGTCAAAATTGATACCGATTTTTATTTCGCGTTTGGACTGGAGTTCAATCAGTCGTGGTCTGCAGATAGCCGTTGGATTGCCTATACCAAGCTGCTGCCCAATCACCTGCGCGCCGTCTTCGTTTATTCGCTGGATTCCAAGAAGTCCACGCAAATCACCGACGGTATGAGCGATGCGGGCTACGCTTCTTTCGACAAAGGAGGCAAGTATCTCTATTTTACTGCCAGCACAAACTCGGGACCGGCCGGCTTTTTGCTGGATATGTCGAGCAACGGCCATACCGTCACGCGAAATGTTTACCTCGTTGTGCTTCGCAAGGACCTTCCTTCACCGTTCAGGCCTGAGAGTGATGAAGAAAAAGTGGCCAGCGCTGAGAGCTCGGCTGCGCAGGACAAAGATAAATCTGCTGCAGATAAAGGCAAGAAGGACGCTTCCTCAGCGAAGCCTGTGCAGATCGATTTCGAGCGGATCGGCCAACGTATTTTGGCTTTGCCGCTGCCGGCAGCGAATTATACCGGGGCGTTTGCCGGCAAGGAGGGAGAACTACTCGTTGAGCAAACGCAGTCAGAAGGTCGCGGCGGGCAAACCAGCCTGATCAAATTTACCTTGGCGGATCGCAAATCTACTCCACTCGCGTCTGGGATAGATGAATTTCGATTGTCGTTCAACGGAGAAAAGTATTTATTCCGCCAGGGCGCTAAGTGGGGAATCGCTTCTACTGCGGCACCGCTGAAGCCGGGCGAAAATCTACTGAATATGGATTCCATGGAAGTCTTGGTAAAGCCGCGTGAAGAATGGAATCAGATGTACCACGAAGCTTGGCGCATTGAGCGCGACTATCTCTACGCTTCGAACTACGTGGGGCTGGACATCGGCGCTGCCGAAAAACAATACGGCGCGTTTCTTCCGGGGATCGTCAGTCGCGCCGATTTGAATTACCTCTTTCTCGAAATGCTCGGCAAACTTTCAACCGGCCACACATTCGTATCCGGGGGAGATATTCCCAAAGTTACTCCCGTTAGCGTCGGATTACTCGGCGCCGATTATAAGATTGAGAATGGCCGCTATCGCTTCGCCAGGGTTTACAGCGGGGAAAACTGGAATCCCGGCCTTCGTGCGCCTCTCACAGAGCCTGGAGTTGACGTCAAGCAAGGCGATTATCTTCTCGCCGTAAACGGACGCGAACTTCATGAGACAGACGACGTTTACAGCTTCTTTCTGAACACCGCAGACAAACAGATTTCGATCAAAGTAGGCCCGAATGCGGACGCATCTAACTCCCGCGACGTAATCGTTGTGCCCATCCGAGAGGAAATATCTTTGCGCCACCGCACCTGGGTCGAAGACAACGTGCGCAAGGTCGACGAATTAAGCGGCGGACGAATCGCTTACGTATATTTGCCCGACACTGCTACCGGCGGATTCACCAGCTTTAATCGCTACTTTTTCGCGCAAGTCGGCAGGGAAGGCGTCATCATCGACGACCGTTTCAACAGCGGAGGCCAAGCCGCCGATTACATCATCAACTATCTTCAGCGCAAACTCCTGAACTATTGGTACACACCCAATGGCGCCGTGATGACGGAACCCAGCCTGGCTATCTTCGGCTCCAAGGCGATGATCATAAACTCCTACGCCGGCTCCGGCGGTGACCTCATACCCTGGTTTTTCCATCATGTCGGACTTGGTCCGTTGATCGGTGAACGAACCTGGGGTGGAGAAGTCGGCATCACCGGTTATCCGCCGCTCATCGACGGAGGCGGCGTAACCGCGCCGAGCCTCGCCTTTTTCACAACCGAAGGTCATTGGGGAATTGAGAATGAAGGTGTCCCGCCGGATATTGAGGTCGTGATGGACCCCAAACTTTGGCGCAACGGCCACGACCCACAGCTTGAAAAAGCCGTGCAAACGATTCTTCAGGATCTCAGCGAGCACCCGTTGCCAAAGCCTAAGGTGCCTGCGTTTCCCGATTACTATAAATTACCTTAAGGTGTTCGCGGACGGTTCCGCTGAAGTTGGCGGTTCCTGAATACGAGCCCGGGCTAGGAATATCGCGTAAAACGGCAAGCCGGAAAGGATGAGCCCGATTCCGTACAAAGCGTGCAGCGGGGAGGATATTACCGCGCTGAGCGTAATTCCGAGTGCAGCAAGCGTGAACAGTGCCGGCAGCCAGGGATATCCCGGCGCGAGAAAAGGACGAGGAATATCCGGTCGGCGTATGCGCATCACGATGACTCCAGCGACAGCCAGCCCATAGAAAATCCAAGCCGTAAAAACCACGTAAGTGAACAGCTCTTGAAACGTCCCTAGCAGCGTCAAGCACGCGGCCCAGATTCCTTGAATCGCTATAGCCAACACGGGCGCGCGAAACCGCGAACTCAGTCTCCCAAAGGCCTGAAAGAAGAGTCCTTCCTGGGCCATGGCGTAATAGACGCGAGGCCCGGTGAGAATCATTCCATTCGCCGAGCCGATGATCGAAACAAGGATCAATACCGTCACGAAAAGTGCCGCCGTCGGACCCAATACTGAGCTGACTGCCGTTGCCGCCACCCGCTCCGTATTTTGAATCTGATGCGGAGTCAGGACGCAGTAATAAGCGATATTTAGGCTGATGTAAGTGATCGCCACCAGAAGCGTGCCGTAGAAGAGTCCTCGTGGCAAATCCCGCTGGGCGTTTTTGAATTCACCGGCAGTAAAAGAGACAACGTGCCATCCCTCATAGGCCCACAGGACCGCGACCAACGCAATTCCAAACTGTACAGGCTGCAATTTGAGAGGCAACGCGGGGAGAAAGTCCGCTGCCAGCAACCGGCTGTGTCCCCACAGGAACAAAATTCCAATCATCAACGCCAAACCGCCGAATTTTGCGAGCGTGAGTAAATTCTGAACTCCTTTTCCCGAGCGCACACCGAAGCAATTCACCGCGGTTAGTGCAAGGACGCAAATAATCCCGGCTGACTTTTGCTGGAATACTGTCAGCGGAAACATCTGAGCCAGGTAAATCCCGAAGGCGACCGCCAGTGTAGCGATGCTGCCGGAATGAATGAGCGTCAGCAGACCCCAGCCGTACAGGAAGCCGACTGGTTTGCCGTAGGCGTGTCGGAGATACACGTACAAGCCTCCGGCACCGGGAAATGCGGCCCCTAGTTCTCCGAGTGCCAGCGCTCCGAATAAACTCAGAAGTCCGCCCACCAGCCACACCAGCAGCACGGCGGCGAATGACGAGAGTTGAATCGCGACGCTATTGGGAACGAGAAAAATGCCGGATCCGATTACGGTTCCTGCCACGATAGCCGTGGCGTCGCGAAGACTCAACTCGCGCAAAAGCGCATTGGCGCCAGTGGCTGGAGTGTTGGAAGCGGACGTCATATAGGCAGCTAGGTCTCGTACCAGCGGAAGCCCAGACGTTGTTCCTTGTCCGCCTCGCGCAGCAGAGCCAGTGTTCGCGAGCGTCGATAGTTCGCGCACGCTACCAGGATCACGTTGAGAAGAGCCATTGGCGCAGCGTAAGAAGCCCCGAACGACGTGGTTTCAACAGAAGCTAAAAACGATTCGTCGCAAAAGCGCGCCACGGGTGAAACAAAAGTGTCGGTGATTCCGACGCAATAAGCTCCCCGAGCCTTTGCTTGTTGGATTCCTTCCACGGTTTGTCGCAACCCACGGCGAAAGCTCATCGCGAATACCAAGTCGCGGCGGCCAAGCATTCTGGCAAAATGTGCCGTCCGGCCCGGAGTCGTGGCAGTCAAGACTGTGAAACCAAGAAGTGCCAGGTGGTACTCGAAATAGGTAACAAGCGAAGAAGCCAGATCTCCACCGATTAGCAGGATTCGATCGGCGTCATAGACTCGGCGCATCAATTTCTCGATGCGCTTGTATTCAAGGCTATTTCGTAAGCCCTGCAAATTCTTCGAGTCTTGTTCCAGCGAATCACGCGCATACGATGGTATGTTTCCGTCGCGGGTCGAACTCGATCGCATCAGGTCGAGTGAGGTCGCGTGAGCGATCGAGAGATCGTGCAAGAATCTCTGGAAGTCCTTATAGCTCGGAAAACCCATACGCCGCACAATGCGCACAGTGGTGGCCGGATCTGACTTCAATCGATCGGCCATGCTGCGCACACTCAATAGAACAAATTCGCGTGGGTTTTCCAGAACCGGCCGAATGACTTCTTGTCGTTTCCTGGTAAGTCTTCCGATCAATTCCCCGAGGCTTACGCGAGGAACCCGGTCCTTGATCCTTGAAGTTGCTCTCGGCATTGTCGCAAAGCATTGACCAAGTGCCTAACGATTGTCAAGGTGGGTTTACTGTAATCTGTTCGCGGGCAGACTGGGCATTGGCAAATATTGCATCACTTGTTTCATCTCGATCGAGATGCAGGCAAGCAATAGTAAAACAGCTTGACAAATCGTTACCGCACAAATAGATTGCAGCTTATTCTCAATGCAAGAACATTATGAAACGTTCATTTCACAGTGCTATTTGCACTGTGGTCTGGACGGGATGGACCACGGTTCGCTCGCACTTCGAAATCGGCATGCGGAGCAGCAACGTTATGACAATTTTTAAGGTCTTGCGGTTGGCCGGTCTCTTGACTCTCCTCTGTTGTGTTGCGTCGGTGACACCAACTCAAGTGTTCGCCCAGAATCGATCCTTCACGATCGACCAGGTGTTGAGCGCGCCGTTCCCCACAGATCTGATCGCCGCTCCCTCTCATGGCAGGATTGCGTGGGTTTTCGATGCGCGAGGCAGTCGAAACGTGTGGATCGCGGAGCCTTCCTCCGCTGGATCGTATCAATCACGGGCGATAACTTCGTACACCGGAGACGACGCGCAATCCATTGGCCAGCTGGCATGGAGTCCTGACGGGGAATCGATAGCTTATGTTCGCGGCGGTGATGAGGGAGGTGGTCCGGACATTAACGTCCTTAGTCTCCCTCAAGGTGCGCCCCCGAAAGAAATTTGGGTCATTTCTGTCAATCACGGAACTCCGCTGAAGCTCGCGGACGGCGATTCGCCCGAAATTTCTCCGAAAGGCGACTCCGTGGCGTACCGGTCGCACGGCCAAATTTGGCTGGTGCCCTTGGACGGAAACGCAAAGCCGGCAGCTCTGGTCTCTTTAAAGGGGACGATAGATTCCTTTCGCTGGTCCCCGGACGGTTCGCGAATAGCCTTTGTTAGCGGACGCGCAACCCACGCCATTGTCGGAGTTTACGATTTTACGAAAAAATCAGTTGTGTGGCTGGCTCCTAGTGTCGACCATGATGCGGATCCCGAATGGTCGCCCGACGGTAAACAAATCGCGTTTGTTCGCATTCCGGCCCACGTTCAGGACGTGTTCTATTGGCAACGCACCGGGCAGCCGTGGTCGATCTGGATTGCCGATGCGCTCACAGGACAGGGCCACGCCCTGTGGAAAGCCGACGAGGGAATCGGCAGCAATTTCCATGGAGTTGCGACCGAGCGCCAGTTGTTGTGGGGCGCAGACGACCGTATCGTCTTTCCTTGGGAGCGTACCGGCTGGCTTCACCTCTACAGCGTTTCGTCAAAGGGCGGCACTGCGCAACTCCTCACTCCCGGTGATTTCGAAGTTTTCGAGACCACGATAAGCCCCGATCGCAAAGAAGTGGTTTACTCTTCAAATCAGGACGACATCGACCGTCGCCATGTATGGAAGGTATCGGTCGCGGGCGGTGCGCCATCGAATTTAACCCCCGGCGAAGGGCTTGACTCCTATCCGGTTGTTTCCAGTGACGGGGGAACCGTTGTAACCCTGCGTTCGGACGCGAAGAACCCAATCCATCCGTCGATTGCCACCCCAGCGGGCGCGCCGAAGGATCTTGCTCCGGGAACGATACCATCTGATTTCCCAGCCTCGCAGATGGTCGTTCCCCAGCAAGTAATTTTTCCCGCCGCGGACGGCCTGATGATCCACGGTCAATTGTTTTTACCACCTAGTGCATCCGGCAGCACGCGGCGTCCAACGCTCGTTTTTTTTCACGGTGGACCCATTCGTCAAATGTTGCTCGGCTGGCATCCCATGGACTTTTACAGCTATGCCTATGGGATGAATCAGTACCTCGCTAACAAGGGCTATGTGGTGCTCTCCGTCAATTATCGCGGCGGCGTTGGCTATGGACTGAATTTTCGAGTGCCGCCGAACTTTGGCCCAGCTGGCTCAAGCGAAATGAACGATATCGAAGGCGCAGGCTTATACCTTCGCAACCGCGCAGATGTGGATTCCAAGCGTATCGGAGTGTGGGGCGGCAGTTACGGCGGGTTGATGACTGCGCTCGCGCTCGCGCGCAACTCCGATATTTTCGCTGCGGGAGTTGACTACGCTGGCGTTCATGATTGGAGCGTTCTGTTGCCGTTTATTAAGGCGCCCGGCGTGCCTCCAGAAGTTGCCCGCATCGCTTGGGATTCTTCTCCCCTTTCCTCTATGAAGACGTGGCGCTCTCCGGTGCTGGTCATTCAGGGAGACGACGACCGGAATGTGGAATTCGCGCAGACGGTGCAGCTCATCGAGAGTTTGCGCAAACAAGGAGTTGAATTCGAGCAGATCGTTATCCCTGACGAAGTGCACGACTTGATTCTGTATCGCAATCTACTCACTGTCTTTGAAGCCACGGATGATTTTTTCAATCGCCATCTTATTCGTAGTCAGGAGCAAAAATGAAAACGCGGTCGTGCGGTTTGCGGGCGATGTTGGTTGCTGTATTGCTATTTGCGTTCGCGATTACTTGTCCTGCGCAGGAAAAATCAGATTGGTCCTCGCTCGATGCCTCCATCAATTCCTCGATGAAGGACTGGAAAGTCCCCGGTGCAGCGGTGGCTATTGTGAAAGACCAATCAGTCGTCTACATGAAAGGGTTCGGCGTCCGTGAGCTTGGTAAAAGCGATCCTGTCACGCCCGACACTCTGTTCGACATCGGATCGTGCACTAAAGCGTTCACCTCGGCGGCGATTGCCATGCTTGTGGATGATGGAAAAATGAAGTGGGACGGGAAGGTGAATGAGTACATTCCGTTTTTTCACCTTCACGACCCGTTCGCTGACGAAGATGTAACCATTCGCGACCTTCTCACTCATCGCACTGGCGTGCCGTCCACCGACTTGCTCTGGTACGTTTACCCGGAAGTCTCGCGCGAGCAATTGATTCGCCGGTTGGCCGACGCGCATCCGAACGCGGGCTTTCGCACAAAGTTTCAATACCAAAATGTGATGTACGTCGCTGCCGGCTACGCCGTTGGACAGGTCGCGCATAGCACCTGGGATGATTTCGTTCGCACTAGGATTTTCCAGCCGCTGGGCATGAATGGATCGGACACCAGTTCTATCGACGCGGAAAAGTCCCCCGACCACGCCTCGCCGCATGAACAGGACCCTGACGGCTCGGTCAAAGTCATCCCCTGGCACAACATTGATAACGCGGGCCCCGCCGGTTCGATAAATTCCAGCGCGCGCGATATGGCCAAGTGGATGACACTCCAGATCAATAACGGAAAGTACGACGGCAAGCAGTTGATTTCTGAAAAAAATATGCGCGAGATGCAGACCCCGCAAATGGTGATCGAGCCTGGAGGCGAAATCCCCACCGTATTTTTCCCCGACTCGACGCAACTTAGCTACGGCCTTGGCTGGTTCGTGCAGCAGTATCGCGGCCACCAGTTGATTCTTCACGCGGGTGACATCGATGGGTTCTCGACCATGGTTGTCCTGATTCCTGAGATTCACACCGCCTATTTCGTAGTGATCAATCTGGGCAGCTCCTATCGCCAGGCTTTGAGTTATGAAATTGCCGACCGTTTGCTGGGACTTCCCGATGCCGGATGGAATGCCCATTTCAAAAAGCTTGAGGCGGACTTGACGGCAGAACAGAAATCTCACGAATCAAATTGGGAAACAAAGCGAACGCCGGGAACCCATCCTTCGCGTGACCTTCCAGCCTATGCCGGCACCTATCGGAATGCCGAATATGGAGATGCTGAGGTCGCCCTGGAAAATCAGAAGCTCGCGCTTCATTTCCATTCCATCAACTCGGACCTCGATCATTTTCAGTACGACACATTTGTGGTTAAGTTTGGCCGGAAGACGCGGCTCACTTTCTGCCTGGACAATGACGGAAACATTGCATCGTTTACCGTGAATACCCTGGAGTTTAAAAGAGTCGCCGCGGCGGCCGCGACGGCGAAATAACTGACCTACGAATAGAGAGTCGGGAGTCCGTGCGTACTCTGCAATCCACGCCCCGTTCTAGGACACACAGATAGGTTGTGGGCGCGCACGGGATTGTTCGACGGGCTCAAAGGGAAACTAAAGCGATACTCACCCAGCCAACCAAGAATTACCGCGTTATTTACAGAGGATCATGATGGCAACTCGTCGCCAGTTTCTAGCGCAAATGGCCGTAGCGAGCATCGCAGTAGGCTCCGTTCCCATAATCCGCGCTTCGAATGCCGCCACGCCAATTCAGCCGATCGCGCCGCCGCGGAAATTGGGCGTCGTTCAAACTGTCTTGGGCCCCATCTCTGGCGAGCGGATGGGTTTTACGGCGCCCCACGAGCACCTGTTGGCGAGTTCGACCGACTTCATGAGGCTTTGGCCCGAATACCTCGGCGGGCGCTCGCGATTCACGAGCGGCGCTGTCGAGCAAATGAAGGTAGCCAAGGCGGCAGGCATCGACACAATCGTGGACTGCACAACGGCCGATCTCGGCCGCGACCTCCGCCTGCTGCAGGAAGTGTCGCAACGGTCGGGCGTGCACATCGTAGCCACCACGGGGCACTGGCTGACGCCGACGCCTTCGTTCGAGGCGCGAACGACCGACGAACTGGCCGACTTCTTCACTCTTGAAATCGAGCGGGGCATGGAGGACACCGGAATCAAGCCGGGTGTCATCAAAGCCGCCCACCAAGGCGATGGAATGACGCCGTTTCAGGAAAAGGTGTTCAGGGCCGCGGCGCGCGCCAGCAAGAGGACGAGGATACCGGTGACGACCCACAGCGATGCACGACATCGGGGGGGCGAACAACAGGCCGCGATCTTCGAGCAGGAAGGCCTGGATCCTCGGATGGTCTGTATCGGCCACAGCGACGAAAGCGCGGACTTCGATTATCTCGCGGGACTGGCACGACGCGGCTACACGCTGGGCATCGATCACCTTTTCTATGGCCTGCCGTCGATGGGCGGTGGGACCAACGGTATTCCTACCTGGCAGGACCGGGCCGCGATGGTCAAAGAGTTGATCGACGCCGGTTTGAACGATCGGATATTCCTCGCTAACGACTGGATGTTCGGCGTTACAATCGCGCCGACTGGGATGATCGACGTGCTCAACGAGCGTAACCCACTCGGCAACCTCTTTAACGTCCGGAATACAATCCCCTACCTGCACCAAATCGGCGTCACGGATCAGCAAATTCGGACGATCACGGTGGAGAATCCGCGACATTTCTTCGGTGGCCTCTGAGCGCCCAGCATGAATCAGGTAGATTCAATTTCGTTCGAGACGATAGATTTCACGGAGAAGCGATGAAAAAGAAATGGTCCGTCGTCGTTATGGCGTTTCTAGTAGTTGGTGGCGGCCTTTACACAGCGTCCCG
>Ga0210398_10003195_pt1 | contig 15782 bp, 9 predicted proteins | sample IncBWC4OmetaG_FD_161047 | JGI IMG/M metagenome (GOLD analysis project Ga0210398, IMG submission 161047) | Forest soil microbial communities from Barre Woods Harvard Forest LTER site, Petersham, Massachusetts, United States - Inc-BW-C-4-O | ecosystem: Environmental > Terrestrial > Soil >...
TCGATCGCGGCGGTTGGCAGCACCAGAACAGTAGACTCCCGGGACAGCGCGTCCACCTGTTTCCAGTTCAGATAAGCGAAGTTTCGCTGGTCGGGAATCCATGTCTTCATGGGCATGTTTTCATCGTGTGATGAGTGTTTCTATCGGCGCCGGTTCGATCGCCGCATCTTCCGGCTTAAAAGTAATCATCTTGCCTGGATTTAGCAGCCCCTTGGGGTCGTAGCGCTGTTTGGCCATCAGTTGCACATTGTCCGCGCGGTAGCGCCCTCCGCCTTCGACGTTGTTCACGTGCGGGTTGGCAACGAACACGCCGATCCCACGGCAAAAATCAATCATCTCGTTCAGTCTCGCTTCGGTGGTGTAGTAGACGAGCGGGATCGATCCAGGAAACACTTGTCCGCTGCCGTTTTTCATGAACTCGATGTGAAAAAGAACTTCGTCGCCGAAGCGTTCCTTCAGTTGTCGGAATTGCTTGCGCACCGTGGCCGAATCGAACCCACATTGCAGGTAGGTCCAGGCAGGATCCGTCTTCAATGCCCAAAGCGTCGTATGGTTCCAGGTGTAGTCGGAGAGCAACGGCGTACTGCGCAGGCCGCGGTATGCGCCAGAGTAAGTGACGGTTCCACCAGCCTCTCGCGCTGCAGTTTCGAGCGCCGCACATTCCGCGGAGGCAATTAAGAAGAAGATCAGCGCTTTGTTCTCCGGCGCATATCGCTGTACGGGCCCGAAGAACGATGGAATCGGCCACTCGAAAGTTGTGACCAGTCGTTTCCTCCACGATGCATGCGTCGCGATGCATTCGCTGAAGTCGAAGGCGGAATCGAAATGGTCGAAAGCAACGGCGCACTGCGACCACTCTACGGCCGGTGTTAAGGCCAGCCAGATCTTGGTGATAACGCCATTTGTGCCCCACGCGTGCAGAATGTCGTGGACAGCCTCGCCCTCGTGCCTCACCACTCGCGGCTCCGCTTCCATGGTGACCACTTCGAGCGCGCGCACGGTGCCGAAGTCACGCAAGCCGCCGTGCGCCACCGAGCCGACACCGCCGGAGCCGCCGCCCAGGAAGCCGCCCAACGATGCTTTGACGATCGTCGAGGGATAGCAGCGCAGCTCCCAACCTGCCTTACGCGCTTCGTTTTCGAGCACTCCCAAACGCACACCAGGTTCGCACACCGCCACACCGTCCGGTTGAATCGCGTCGATGCGATCCATGCGCGCGAGATCGAGCACCACGCCACCGTGCAGCGGAACGGCTTGTCCATAGTTTCCGGTACCCGCACCACGCACGGTCACGGGCAAATCGTGCGCATGACAGTACCGGAGAACACCATGAATCTCAGTAGCGCTCAGAGGCTGGACGACCACGTCCGCCACTTTGCCGTCCAGTTGTTTTCGCAGCACCGGCGAGTACCAATAGAAATCCCGCGAAAGTCGTTCCACCACTTGCGGCTGTGTGAGAACGCGGGAGTCCTCGCCGAGGATTCGAGCAAGTGCCGTGAGGTGGATTGGATCCATTGAATCGCTCGCTTTGTGGCGTGGTTTTGTTGGCGGCTACGGTTTTGCCACAACGTTCTTGCCGCCAGTATGCTTGGCCGTACTCCACTTGCGGAAGGCCTTCTGCATGTTCGGGTGTGTGAAAAGTGTATTGCAAAGGTCGCGCAACACTGGACCTTCCACGGGGCACGGCATATCCGCACGCTGTGCCACCTCCCGTGCGGCAATGTGAATCTGCAGGCAGTGGCGGTTGGCGTCTGCAATGGTCGCGCCAAACACCACGCGGTCCAACCTAGCCCACAAGGCGTTGGCCATGCACATGGGACACGGCTCGCAGGTCGAGTACATCGTAAAACCAGCCAGACTTGTCCGCCTCAGCTTCTTACAGGCCAGGCGGACGGTTCTCACCTCGGCATGTGAGCTGGGATCGTTCTCGCGCCGGACGGCATTGGTGGCTCGCATCAAACGCTTTCCGCTGCGGGTGCTCACGATCAGCGCGCCAAACGGTACGGGGTGCTTGGTCTCCAGCGTGCGCGCGGTGAACCGGTAGAGCTCACGCATGTGTTTCTCGTCGTCGTTCTCGGCATGCGTCGGATCCACATCCGGAGTCGCCGTAGTCATGGGGCAATCTAACATGGCGCAATCTAGCATGGGCAATCCAACCTGCGGCAATCTAGCACGCTGGTCGCGGACGATCACAATCGGAAAATCCGTTCGCCCACATAACTATTTCTTATAGGGCGCAGGAACTTGCCAGTGCTACGCTGCTGTGCACGTTTTTCTCCGAGCAGCCGGTTCATGCGCAAACTTCGGTTTTCCAGTACGCCCTGCCTGCTGATCTTTCTCGTGATCTTTCTCGCAGCAAGCGCGCTGCAGGGTTGTCACAAATCGTCCACCGATCCAGTGGGTAGCGCGCGCCTGACCAAAGTTATCCTGCAAGCCGACTGGTATCCGCAGCCTGAGCACGGCGGCTTCTACACAGCCGTGACCAAGGGCTACTACAGGGACGAAGGTCTCGACGTTAGCATTCAGCCCGGAGGGCCTTACGTCGCTGTCACGCAGCAGGTCGCCTCCGGTGGGGCACAGTTCGGGATGATCGCGTCCGACACTATCCTGGAGGCGGTCGCAGATGGCCAGCCCCTCGTCGCCGTGGCTGCGACCATGCAGCACGATCCGCAAGGCATCATGGTGCGGAAGGATTCACCAGTCCATTCGTTTCCCGATCTTAATGGACACACAGTGGCCGTCAAACCCGGGTCCACCTGGTTCGAATATCTGGTGAAGCGTTATCAGTTGAATCGTGTGGTGGAGATTCCCGCCACCTACAGCGTGGCGAATTTTGTGGCCGATCCGCATTACATCCAGCAATGCTTCCCCACAGCGGAGCCCTTCTTCGCGCGGCAGGCCGGCATCGAGACGCGTGTTCTTCTTATCGGCGACGCCGGATACAGCCCCTACCGCGTGATGTTTACAACCCAGGAATTTCTCCAGCAGCATCCGGACACTGTGGCCGAGTTTGTGCGCGCATCGCTGCGGGGATGGCGCGATTACCTGAACGATCCGGCCGCGGCCCATACCGTGATTGCCAAGCTGAATCCTGCATTAAACCCGGATTGGATGCAGTTCAGCTGGCAGGCATTGCGTGACGGCCATTTCGTTACGGGCGACGATCCGAGTATTGCACGATTGGGGGAGATGACTCCCCAGCGCTGGACCACAATGTACGGACAACTCTTGGATCTGAAGATTATTGCAAAACCGTTTGATCCAAAAGTCGCCTACACTCTGCAATTTGTGCCACCACACTAGAGACGCCGGATCCTGTCCCCGAGCAAAAAGTGAAAAAGATCAAAAGTGAAAAATCAGATCGCTCGCCACGGTAAGCTGATTGTGTTGCCGGCCGTTGTCATAAGCCTTCATGTCCCAAGCTCTTTCAAAACGTAATTCCGGGCGCAGTTGGACCGTTGTGCCCATCCAATGACCCCACATGATTGTGTTCTCTGAGTATCGGGTTGCGTAGCCCGTACGCTGGCCTCTTTTGTCATCGAGAAAGTCAGTGCGAAACGACAGGAAGTTATGCGCTGAGAGTTCCTTCTGCAGAAAGTTCACCACGGCGTACTCAGGAGCGGTGCAGCGTTGTTCGCCCGGTAGGCAATAGGCGGCGTTCGCGCCTGTTTCCGGCTGAATGCTACCCCCCAAAGCAGGCACATCGCGCTCGTACATATACCAGGTTTCCGTGGCCATATGCACCGTCTTCGAGAACTTGTGATACCAGGTGGCGTCGTACTGCTGCAGGTTGTTGTACGCGTACTTGCCGTTGTTGATTCCGTTGCCGCAGATGTACAAATTGTCATTCACCGATCCGGTGGTATAGCTCAGGCAGGCCGTAGCGGAAGGCTTCGCATCTGAGGTCCAAAGCGCAACATCGTGGCCGCCGGTGATGCCGAGTTGCACCAGCCACTGGTCATTCAGCTTAACCGTCGCAATCAGGCCCGTGTCGGTAAACGGGTCAATCGCATAAAGCAGCGAGTGGCTGAAGATGTAATTGTTCGGCGCCAGTTGTGCCTCAATGCCGGGCACGGAGATAAAGCGGCCCAACCTCAGATTCATTCCCTGCGCAACCTGCGGGACGTAAACATCCACATATTCCAGCGTCGGATCAAAGCCGTACTGACGGTGATCGTTCAGCAGTTGTCCGCTCAGGTAACCCTTTGCGATCGTGTAGCGATAGTCGGTGCCGTAGAGGGCCGTGAGATGGTAGCCCCAGTCCATATGATCGCGTTGCACGGAATCCGGCAACCGCTCGGCGTAGAGAACAAATTGGTTCATCTCGAAGCGATTCGAGTAGACATCGTTCGCCTCGGGCGCATTGCTATGGGAAGAAGTGCTGAAGTTCAGCGTGGGATCCATCCATCCGTAAATTTTCGTCCGGCTGCGGGCCTGGTTGATGGCGGTCATCAGCGGATAGCTGTTCGAGTCTGGCTCGCCAATCACCGGAGAACCACCGTACGACCAATCTGAGTTAGGAAACGGCGGCGAATCGAGCGGCGACGGAAGGCCGCGGCGCGCTGGGGCCTGCGAGGAAGCAGCCGTTCCACACCAGTCCTGGCGGTAAAAATCCGCCCAGCGGGCAAAGAAGCCTTTCGACCCAGCGACGTTCGCCTTCGGCGCATCTGTTGGTGGGTTGGTGGGCGTATCCGCCTGTTGTCCCAGAGCGAGCACACACGACAGGAACACGACGCACACGGTCAGGCGAAAGAAAAATTGAAAGCGGCGTGAATCATTCCCTGGGAGCATAGAAATGGCGTGCCACCCCAGTCTACAAGCCCTCGCTCGAAAACTTGCGCGCGCGTGCTGAAGGGCCGCCATCCCATAGAATTGCCTGATGCGTATCGCGATCCTATCCGACATACATGGGAATCGAACGGCGTTTGAAGCAGTCCTGGCGGATCTGTGCGAAACCGCTCCCGACTTGATTCTGCACGGCGGTGATCTCGCATTCGGGGGTGCGGGCCCCGTGGAGATTGTCGATCGCATTCGCGATCTCGGCTGGCAAGGTGTGGTCGGCAACGTGGATGAAATGCTTTTCCGGCCCGAGTCGCTGGAGGAGTTTGCGAGCCAATCGTCGGCGCCCCCCTCCCTCTGGACGGCGATCCGTCAGATGGCGGTGGCGACCCGCGCCCTGCTGGGAGAAGAGAGAATTGCATGGCTGCGCGGACTGACGCGCGTTCAGATTACAGGTCCGATGGCACTGGTGCATGCCAGTCCAGAGAGTCTCTGGCGAGCTCCGACCCCGGAAGCAACGGAGGTTGAGCTGGAATCGGTTTACGGACCGCTTGGCCAGCCCATTGCCGTGTATGCACACATTCATCGCTCTTATATTCGGAGTGTTACTAGTCCTCAGGGTCGAGAAAAGTTCGTCGCCAACACCGGCAGCGTTAGCCTTTCGTATGACGGCGACCGCCGCGCCTCCTATCTATTGCTGGATGGGTCCAGCCCAACCATCCGACGCGTGGAGTACGACCTGGACAAAGAATTGAAGGCTCTTTCCTCTTGTGGGTTGCCTCATGTCGATTGGATTGCGAAGAGCCTTCGCGCTGGCTCTCCCCAGGTGCCGTAGCGGTCGGTTCACTTGTGGTACCCTGCCCCGGAATCGAGGTGCGACCGTGCCCGTCGGCATTCCAGCGGCCAAGTTTGCATTTCTGGCCCTTCTGCTTCTTAGCGCAGCAACTCTGTTGGCGCAAGAGCCCAGCCCATTACCCACGCCGAAGGAAGGTGACTACGTTTCCCACGACTTTCATTTCAAATCGGGTGAAACGCTGCCTGAGTTGCGAATGCACTACGCGACTCTCGGGTCACCTGTCCGCGACGCGAACGGGAAGGTTACGAATGCCGTTCTGTTGTTACACGGAACAAGCGGTACCGGCGGACAGTTCCTGGTGCCAGAGTTCGCGGGTGTGCTGCTGGGTCCAGGGCAACTTCTTGATAGCACACGCTATTACATCGTTCTGCCGGATAGCATCGGTCACGGAAAATCCAGCAAGCCCAGCGACGGTATGCACGCGCATTTTCCGCAGTATGACTATGACGACATGGTGGCGTCGCAGCACGAGTTGCTGGAAAAAGGACTGGGCGTGAACCACCTGCGCCTGATCCTGGGTGCGTCCATGGGCTGCATGCATTCCTGGGTTTGGGGCGAAAGCTACCCTGACTTCATGGACGCACTGATGCCATTGGCGTGCCAGCCCGTCCAGATCGCGGGGCGGAATCGAATCTGGCGCAAGATGGTAATCGACGCCATTCGCGACGATCCCGATTGGAAGAATGGTGAATACACTACGCAGCCTTGGAATGCTTTGAAAATTGCCGCGGACATGTTCTTTATTGCCGCCGGTGCAGCTCTGCAGATGCAGAAGAACCTTCCGACGCGCGACGTGACCGATGCGGCAGCTCGGGACTTCGTGAAGCAGTTTAGTGCGGAACACGATGCCAACGACCTGCTCTACGCGCTGAATGCCTCGCGGAACTACGACCCTTCACCACAGCTCGAGAAAATCAACGCGCCGGTGATGTTCGTGAATTCAGCCGATGATTTCGTCAATCCGCCGGAACTCGGAATCGCGCAACGTGAAATCAAACACGTGAAGAACGGTCGTTTTATTCTGCTGCCGGCCTCCGAGCGCACCCAGGGCCACGGCACGGATACCTTGGCGGCGGAGTGGCAGCAATATCTGAAGGAGTTGCTGGACGCCTCGCAACATTGAGGCGCCGCCGACGCAGTCGGACTATCCTCACTTCGCCGACTGCAACTGTTGCAGATCCTCGAGCACTTCCTCGCTGTGACCTTGCGGACTGACCTTGAGGTAAACCTTTCGGATTACGCCGGTGGGGTCAATCAGGAAGGTATTGCGCGCGGCAAGAATCGTCCCGTCGTGATCCATGATCGAGCCGTACTTTTCCGCGACTGCATGCGTGGAATCCGCAAGCAGCTTGAAGTTCAATCCTTCCTTGGTGCAGAAACTCTTGTGAGAATCCACAGTGTCCACGCTGACGCCTAGAATCACAGCATTCTTAGGCGTGTATTTGTCGAGATCGCGCTGGAAATTGTGAGCTTCGATCGTGCATCCCGAGGTGAAATCCTTGGGATAAAAATAAAGAACAACCCACTTGCCCTTGAATTGGTCGAGAGACACTTGAGCGCCTTCCTGGCTGGGCAGGCTGAAAGCTGGGGCTGGATTACCCGCGGTGGGAGGCTGTGGCTGATCTGCGGCAACCGCAAAAAGAGCAGTAAAGGCTAGAGTCAGAAAAAATACCACGCACGTTTTCATAATGTTCCTTTCAAACTGAAACAAAACCTAATCATAAATGATAGTGGAGGCCCACAGGGCTTTGGCAAGCTGCCCGGGAACATCCTTGTCCCGAGGAGCCAACTGGCGGTCAATCCAGCAGCACGCGCGCTGCAAACTCTACTGAATCCCGAAGGTGCGACAGCAACTTATACGGACAATCATATTTGAACCAATTTGTCTCACGTGTTTCAGTCCTTATAACGGCGTGCATTGGTTGTCTGACGACAATCATTCGTGTTAGTCCGAAGGCGATTCGTCCCTGTTTTCTTCACTCCCCTTTGCACTGGCCAGCTGTTTGCGATGACCGGTCGGGTTAACCAATGTGATGAGGCAGGTCTACATACTGTTTTGGCGAAGGGCAGAAACACTACAAGGAGAGACGACGATGATGAAGACTGTTTCTTGCGCGCGATCCTCACGAAGCAGCATAAAGGCGTCGCAGCTAACCTCTGTTTGTATCCTCGCAGCGTTGCTTTTCCTCTCTTTCGCTGCCTGGGCGCAATCGACGACGGGGACGGGCAGTATTCAAGGCACCGTGACCGACCAAACCGGCGCGGTAGTCGCGGGCGCCAGGGTGATGATCACCAGCAAGGCAACGGCAGCCGTGTTTCATCTCAACGCTTCGTCCGCGGGAAGCTACTCATCAGGTCCAATTCAGCCCGGGGACTACATCGTGCGCGTGGAGGGCAAAGGCTTCAAGACCATGAATTTGGCGGTCACTGTTCAGGTTGGCAACACCTCAACCGCCAACCTTCAGATGGAGCTCGGGCAGGAGAGCCAGGTCATTGAGGTTCAGGGGGGCGCAGTTGCCATCAATACGGAGCAAGCGACGGTGCAAGGCACGATCAATCTTGACCAGATCGAGAACCTTCCCGTCAACGGGCGCAATTTTCTTGACCTTGCGCAGCTCGAGCCCGGGGTTCAAATTCAGGAGGGCAGCACCTTCGACCCGACCAAGAACGGTTTCTCTTCAATCTCTTTCGAAGGCCGGTTCGGCCGCACCGCGAGGATTGAGGTGGATGGCGTCGACGTCAGCGACGAGACTGTGGGCACCACAACTCAGAACATCCCAGCCAGCGCCATTCAGGAATTCCAGCTTTCCCAGTCCTCGCTTGACCTCTCAACGGAACTAACCTCTTCCGGAGCTGTAAACGTCACAACCCGCTCTGGCGCGAACACCATGCACGGCGAGGCCTTTGGACTTTTCCGCGGGAACCAGACGGCAGCGGACCTGCCTGGTCCCACAGCTCCGCCATTCCAGCGTGAGCAGTTTGGCGGCAATCTGGGAGGCGCAATCATCAAAGACAAGCTGTTCTGGTTTCTTGACGGCGAACGCACGAAGCAAAACCTGGGAGCCGCGGAGCCGTTTAGTGCTCCTTTTGACACGCTGAATACGACTTTCGTCGAGCCCTACCGCGAGTTTATGTCGGATGAGCGTGTGGATTGGAACATTAAGGGGAGCGCGCGAGCGTTTTACCGTTTCAACTTCGATCAAAACAGCGACAGTCGTCCCTATGGATCAGCGAGTTCCCTGCAGGGATTCAAAAACGCCGACCACACTGCGACTCATGCAGTCGGCATCGATTTCAGCACCGGCGCGTATTCCCACAGCATCCGCTTTGAATACCTCAAGTTTCGCAATGGAATTGGAGATGGCACTTCAAGCATCACGGCAGGCCCAGATAATCCCATCCCTGGATTGGGCATCAATATCGGGGCGCCGATCCTGGGGAATTGTGTAATCAGCAAGGGAGGCGCCTATTGCGGTGGACCGAACCTGCTGGCGCCGCAGCAAACAATTCAAACCGACCACCAGGTTAAGTACGACGGCAGCAAGATAATCGGTAAACACATTGTCCGCTATGGCATAGCGTTTAATCATCTTCAGGGCGGAGGCTTGGCGGCTTTCTTTACCTACCCGCAAGTGGGCACAACCTTCACGGGAGCTTCGTCTGATCCAACCTCCTACCCAGCCGACGAGGTGTTCCTGGGGAACGGGATCGGCTTCTCGACCGCCAAGGCTTCCTTCGGATTCCCGGGTGGCGGCTTAGGACCCGACAACCGCTTTGAGACTTACGTTGGAGATGCCTGGAAGGTGAACCCACGCTTCAGTTTGCAGCTAGGGTTGCATTACGTGCATGACACCGGCCGTGTGGATAGTGACCTGGGCTCCCTGCCTGCTCTTAACCAGTGGGGTCAGGGACTGGGCAACCAGGTGCGCACTCCGGGAGACAACTTTGGTCCGCAAGTGGGCTTCGCGTGGGATGCCACCGGCAAGGGTAAAACTGTCATTCGCGGCGGCGGCGGCCTGTTCTTTGAGAACTCCATCTGGAATAACGTTCTGTTCGACAGCCCGGCTAGAATCCCGAAAGGTATTTTCTCTTACACTCCTGAGGTGTGCTCCGGGGGCGGAGCCGCTCCCTTTAATTGGCCCACGAGTCCAGGACCAATCGGAAGTTCGATCGCCGGTGGTGCCGGAACCGTAACCAGCGCGACCGAGGTTTCGCCCAACTTCTGTGGCGAGACCATCTCGACCGCCGCTCCTCAGATTCTGGCGCTGAGTGGTGCTTTCAAGACCGCCGCGGCCGCCAATGTCGGACTGCAACCCAACCCGAATTTTGTGGGCACGGCACTGAATGCCGCCAACGCCAACGGGTTTGACCTGTTTGCCCCGAATTACCGCACGCCCCGCTCGTGGCAGATGAATTTTGGCTTCCAGCACGAATTTCGTCCGGGAACGGTGCTCACCGCCGACTACATCCGCAACATCGGCGAGCATTTTCTGCTGGTGGTTGACGCGAACCACAGCGGAGCGGCACGTTCCTTCAATCTTGCCAATGCCATCGCAGCGCGCGACAAGGCCCAGATCGCTAACGGATGCCCGGCAGGGGCGGGCGAGGCGGGCTGCGTCTATGCCGCACAATTGAAGGCTGCCACAAAAGCTGGCCTGAACGGAGAGGCCGCCTCTGTTGCTGCGCTGGCGAGTTCTCAGTCTGCCTATTCCACCGCCGGTTTGGACTCCAACAACGCGGTGACCGGCGGCGGCCCGTGTTCGTTCTGCGCGTTTCCGGGTACTGACGGCTTCACGGGAGTGAACGATGGCGCCCTGGGCACGCTCGACTTGTTGCAGCCGGTGGGGCGCTCCGTATACAGCGGGTTGCAGGTAAAACTGGTGCAGCAGGTGAGAAATCCATTCCGCGGAGTGAGGTCTGCCAACTTCCAGGTCTCCTACTCGCTCTCCCGATTCACCAGTCAGGTGCAGGATGGAGACTTCGTCAACCTGGCAATCAACAACGACAATCCCGACCAGTTCGCCGGACCTAACGCTCTGGACCGCACCCATCAGATCTCGTTCGGCGGAACCTTCGATATGCCGTTCTTTACAAAACTCAGCTTGATCGGGCACTTCTACAGTCCCCTGCCGCAGAATCTCGCTCTACCCCAGTTGACGAGCGGTGGAGAGATTTTCGCCACCGATTGGCTGGGATCTGGCATTGGATCTGGTGAGGCAGGCATGCCGGTTCCCGGCACGAATAATGGTGAGTTCCAGCGTGGCGCCTACATCGACAACTTGCAGAGCCTGGTCACCCATTACAACAACACCTCCGCAGGTACTCTGACCCCTGCTGGCGCGGCGGTGGTAAACGGCGGAGTGATGACCAGCGCCGACATGTCAACGTTGGCCTGGCAGATGCCCGCGCTCGCTTCCGTTCCCAATGGCGCGGTCGGATTCTCCTGGTTGAAGTCGCTGGATTTGAAGGCGGCGTGGCCAATCAAAATTCGCGAGCGGCTGACCATCGAACCGAGCGCCAGCATCTTCAATATATTCAACTTCGCCAACTCGTTCCTTCCGGGCAACCTGCCGGGAACCGTCGTGGGGACGCTGGGACCGGCGGATCCGGGCTGTGTTGCCATCGGAACCTGCGCGGTGACTCCATTGGCGGCAAGCTCGGTGGGCGGCGTGACGTCGCAAAGCCTCTTGCCGTACCGAGCAAGCTTCCAATCTGGAACCTACGCGCTGGGCGCTCCGAGGCAGTTTGAATTCGGCTTGAGCATCAGGTTCTAGCGAAAGCGAATTTCTACGATCATGCCGTGGCGCCCCTGCACCACGGCTTTTTTCTCAACTTGGCTTCGCTGCACAGCAGGCGACTGTCAGTGTCTAAGCCTAGTGTCTGAACCCTCCCGTGTTTCCAATTCTCATAGTAACGATCGTGCAGCTCTACGGAATTGGAGAGATGATCGCGAAGTCTGCAAATCAATCCTCTTCCAGGGTCTGTCCAGGATTGGCACTTCATGTAAGTCCAAAAGAACTTCATCCCTTCGTAGAGTGCATTTGTACCACCACCATCGCAAGGGCGTGGGCGTGGGTGGTGACATGCTCTTTCTCCTCGGGAGATGCGCGACGGTTCCGCTGCGCGTACCACGGAGCTGCCCAACGTCGCCCGCATCGCGCGTTTTCCAGAACCCACTGTTGATGTTCAGGTTGGCAGGAGGAGATACATGCAAGTTAGCTCTTTTTTCAGGTTCGTATCGCTGGTCGTGCTGGGAACAGCAGTTTTTTCTGCCACGGGAGTAACCCAGGTGTCCACCGGGTCTCTCAGCGGCACAGTCGTGGACCCCACCGGTGCTCTCGTATCTGACGCGACCGTAACGCTCATCAATGAAGGCAGCAGTGCAAAACAACAGGCGACAACATCGGCTGCCGGGGCCTTTCGCTTTACTTTCCTTTCGGTGGGCCGCTATGACCTGGAAATCACCAAGCCTGGCTTTCGCAGCCTGAAATCTTCGGGCATCTCGGTGGACGCGAACATCGAGCACACCCTCGGGGCATTGAAGTTGGATGTGGGCCAAACCACCGAGTCTGTGGAAGTGTCTTCAGCGGCGCCGCTGGTGGAATCGGCACAGGCGCAAGTCAGCACTGCCATCACCGGCGAAGCTCTGCAAACCTTCGCTGGAGTGGCCGAGAACGAGGGTGCGGATTTCATTGCCCTGACTCTGCCGGGCGTGGCCGCCACCCGGGACAACAATTTGTCCAACACCAACGGCGTGGGATTTACGGTGAACGGAATTCGCGGACGGAACAACGACCAGCAGATTGACGGTCAGAACAACAACGATAACTCGGTGGCCGGTCCTGCCATTTTCGTCAGCGACGTAGATTTCGTGAATGAATATCAGGCCACCACCAGCAACTTTGGTCCCGAATATGGCCGGAACTCAGGTTCGGTGATCAACGTGGTGACTAAGAACGGCACCAATCGCTGGCACGGAACCGTGTTCGGAGACGAAACCAACTCAGTTTTGACCAGCCTTACGAATATCGAAAAAAACTTTGAGGGCATTACTAAACCCCCTCGCTTCAACCAGGAATTCAGCGGTGGAAGCATCGGCGGCCCGCTGCTGAAAAATAAGGTGTTCATCTTCGGCGGATTTGATAATCAAATCGATTCTTCGAGCGCGTTCTTCAGTTCTGGCCTGTTGACGCCGACTCCCAACGGAATTGGAACGCTGGCGGGTTGCTTTCCTGGAAGCACCAGCATCGCGGCGCTCTCCAATTTTGGTCCCTACGCCGTGGGGTCCCCCACGGTTTCAGGCACCCCGGTTACTGCGTATTTCGACAATGCGCCGGTCAATAACACCACGGATCCCACGAATGCGGATCCGGCATGCGGATATCAACTGGCCGGCATTCAACGACTTCTCCCCAACGGCTTTCATGTCTACGATTGGATCACGCGACTGGACGTGCACGCCACCGACTCCGACTCTTTTTATATTCGCTACCTATATCAAAAAGAAAACTTCTTCAATGTGGCTACGAGCGCCACCACCAATCCCGCGGGTTATCCAGTGAACGTTCCCTCGCTCGGTCAAACCAGCCTGATTGGCTGGACGCACACTTTTAACAACAGAATGCTCAACGAATTTCGTGTGGGTTACTCGCGCAACGCGGTGCAGTTCGGCGGCAACACGCTGGGTTCGGTTCCGTTGATGAACAACGTTGGTGACGCCATCACCTCGGTTGCTTTCACCAACCCTAACCTCTTGGGCTATGGGCCAACTTCGAACATGCCAGAGGGCAGAGTCGTCAACTCCTACCAACTGCAAGATAATTTCAGCTATACCAAGGGGCAACATCAGTTGAAATGGGGCGCCAACATCACCAACCAGAGATCTCCCAATGTTTTTCTTCCCACGTACAACGGCGCCTACGTTTTTGGCGATTGGGGTGCCTACGCGGCGAACACGCCTTCCGCCGTGACTCTTGTTGAGGGCAACCCAGAGTATCCATTCAAGGAGTGGGATACGTTCCTGTATGTTGGAGATGACTGGAAGGTTAAGCACAATCTGACTTTAAACCTGGGACTAACGTGGACTTACCTCGGCCAGCCAGCCAACCTGTTCCATCAGGAAACCGTAGCTCAGCAAAGCGGAAGCAACCCGGTATGGCTGTCTTCCCTGCCGCTTTCTGCGACCACTTCCCCATCGCTTCCAGCATTGCACAATTTGTTTGGTCCCAGCGTTGGATTCGCATGGTCACCCGACACACCATTCACTCGTAACGGCAATACGGTTTTGCGCGGTGGCTATCGACTCACTTACGACCCCGCCTTCTACAACATTTTCCTGAACGACGCCACTACCGCACCCGTGGTGTTGGGGGATACTTTTACAGGAGCAGGAATCCCGGGTGTCCCCGCATCTCCATTAGGGCCTTCGGTTCGCGCCGCGTACGCCAGTCTGCTCCCGGTTGGCACGCTCGACCCGCGGAATTCTCCCGAAGTCTCACTGGATCCACACCTCAGCCCGGATAAGGTCCACGAGTGGTCGTTGGGCATCCAACGCAACCTGACCAAGGATGCTGCGTTCGAGGTGCGGTACGTGGGCAATCACGGCCAGAACCTGTTCCAGAGCATCAACGTGAATCCATCGATTGCGGGTCTGGCGTCGGCGTTTCCGAGTTATATTCCGGCAGGCGATACACCCTGCCCGACAGCCAACGCGGTGGTACCGGCCGCTGTGGGACGGGTCAACTGCAACACCGGGATCCAGCTGGAGGTCGCCAATAGTGGCTACTCCAACTACAATGGATTGCAGACAGAATTCCGCACCAGTAACATTTTCCGCCAGCTGACTCTGCGAACCAGTTATACGTGGAGTAAGACCATGGACAACGTCAGCGAAATTTTCAACACCTTCGCCGGCGGCAACAGTGAAACCTACGCACAGAACCCGCTCAACGTGAAGGGAGGCGAATACTCCCTCTCGGGAATCGACTTCCCGCAGACCTGGACTCTATCTTTCATCGAAGATATTCCGCTCATGCGTTCCCAGCACGGCCTCCTCGGGCATATCGCCGGGGGCTGGGCGTTGTCCGGAACCTATATTCTCCAGTCTGGCCAGAACTATTCGCCCCAGCAGATTTTCGTGAACGCGGCCAGCTCGCCGGTCGAAGACGTCGCCTTCAACCAGGCTTTCAATAACGGCGCCCCCGATGTAGTGCGGCCGTTCTTGGGAAGCCCAAATGCCCCGGTAACTCAAGTGGGCATCTACGCGAGTGATGCCTGTGCTGCGTTTTCGACTGCCCCCGGAAACGGGCCAGGCTGCAGCCTGCCCGCGGCCACGCTAATCAGCATGAACGGCATAAACAACGGCGCGATCACGCCGGTTACCAACAGCCAGGTGCATTTCATTGCCAATGGCGGGGAAGCCGAAACGATCTTCGGGGTTCCATTCGGCAACGTACGGCGCAACAGCGTTCGTGACTACCATACCGATCTCGGCAACTTCACGTTGTTCAAGAACTTCAAGTTCTGGGAGCGTGCGACATTGCAGTGGCACATGACCATGAATAACGTTTTCAACCATCCCAACTACGGCAACACCATCCCGGGCATTTCCACCTTCCTTGAAGATGCCGGCGGGGCGGGTCCGGGCGTCGCGTTTGCAAACCCCACCGTGCAATCGGACGCTAACCTCTCCTGCCCGGCGGGCGCACGCTGCGTTTACTTCGGATTGAAAGTGATTTACTAAGAACGCCCGAGGGTCCGGGCTTACGCTTCCTTTTCTTTAATCTGACGTAGCGTCGGTGGCCGCGATTGGGTTGACGACGGGGTTCAGGTAACGCATGTCATGCTGGGTTCTACGGCGGGAAGAGTCAAGTCGAATCGAAGTCGTGAGTATGCTTTTTCCGGGCGAACCACCCGTGCAGATGTTTGCCCGCGCTCTCAGGCGGTCTGGAACTTCCATTTCAATTGGCCGGTCGCCGTATCCAAGGCGTAGAAATTGCCATCGTAGGCGCCGAACTAAGCGAGCCCCCCTGCCACCGCCGGGGACGACGTGATCCGGCTCTTCGCTTCGAATTTCCATTGCAATGTGCCGGATTCTCGGTCGACGGCATAAAAGTTCCCGTCTGTGCTGCCCACAAAAACCAAGTCG
>Ga0210398_10003198_pt1 | contig 15772 bp, 14 predicted proteins | sample IncBWC4OmetaG_FD_161047 | JGI IMG/M metagenome (GOLD analysis project Ga0210398, IMG submission 161047) | Forest soil microbial communities from Barre Woods Harvard Forest LTER site, Petersham, Massachusetts, United States - Inc-BW-C-4-O | ecosystem: Environmental > Terrestrial > Soil >...
GGCTTGTACCGCCGCGCGGTTGCCTCTAAACATCGTTCTCGCCCACAAACGGGGCACGCTTTTTGGGGAGGAACGATGATCACGCGCATCGACCGGCGCAGGCTTTTGCAACTTTCCGGCGCCGGTGCGGTCGCCGCTGGGAGCGGCCTCGCCGGCATCCTGGCCACGGGACGGGCGCCTGCCTACGCCCAGACCACGACCGTCCATTGGCTGCGCTGGTCCGACTTCGTGCCGGCTTCGGATAAGCTGCTGCTCGACCAGATCGCGCCGGAATGCCAGAAGGCGCTCGGCATCAAGCTCAACCTCGAGATGGTCAACGCCAACGACATCCAGGCGCGGGTGACCTCAGCGGTCCAGTCGGGATCGGGGCCGGACATCATCCTCGCCCTCAACAACTGGCCGCAGCTCTACACCAACAGCCTGGCCGACGTCAGCGACGTGGCCGAGGCGCTGGGCAAGGACCAGGGCGGCTACTACCCGCTGTCGAAAGCCGTCGCCACCGTCGGCGACAAGTGGATCGGGGTCCCGTGGTGCGTCGGCGGCGGGCTCGTCGCCTGGCGCAAATCCTGGTTTCACGAGATCGGCCACGACAAGTTTCCGGACACCTGGGCGACGTTGCAGGCCGCCGGCAAAGAGCTCAAGGCCAAGGGCCGGCCGATCGGGCAGGCGCTGAGCCATTCCTTTGGCGACCCGCCGGGGTTCTGGTATCCCTGGCTGTGGTCATGGGGCGGCAAGGAGGTCGATGCCGATGGCAAGACCGTCGCGCTCGACAGCCCGGCGACACTCGAATCGGTCAAGGCCGCGGTGCCGTTCTGGAATGATGCCTGCGACACCGGCGGGCTCGCCTGGGATGATTCGAGCAACAACCGCGCGTTTCTTTCGGGGAGCATCAGCGCCACCAACAACGGCGCCTCGATCTATCTCGAAGCCAAGCGCAAGCCCGACGTCTACCTGACCGAAAAGGGGACGCCGATGTGGCAGGACATCCTGCACGCGCCGCTCCCCAAGGGCCCGGGCGGCCAGTTCAACCTGCCGGGCCCGTTCACCAACATGCTGATGGGCTATTCGAAAAACCAGCCGGCGGCAAAGAAGTTTATTGCCTGGGTCAACTCGAAGCCGATTTTCGAGCAGTGGTTCACCTCGCAGCAGGGCTATACCGACGGGGCTACCAAATACTGGGCAAATGACGCGGTATGGACCAAAGACCCGGTCCTGCTGCCGTTCCGCGACCTGCCGAAGGAGGGCCGGCTGATGGGCTATGCCGGGCCGCCCGGCCGGGCCTCGGCCGAGGCCCAGACCAAGTACATCATCGTCGACATGTACGCCAAGGCGGTCCAGGGCACAGCACCCGCCGACGCCGTCAAATGGGCGCAGGACGAGTTGGTGAAGATTTACGTATGATGGCGCGCTCGGCCGGCCTGGGGACCGCGAAATGACCTTTACCACCGTCGCCGCTCCGCGGGCCTACGCCGGTTCGCCCCGACGCGGCCCGATTACCCGCCTGCTCGAAGACGAGCGCTGGCTGGCATTGCTGCTGCTGCTGCCGACCGTGGTGCTGCTCGGCCTCTTTATCGCCTATCCGTTTGTCAAGGGCATCATGCTCTCGGTGACCGATAGCAGGGTCGGCGTGCCGGGTCATTTCGTCGGGCTGCAGAATTTCCGGGACGTCTGGAACGACAGCATATTCCGCGTCGCGGTATGGAACACCTGCGTCTATACCTTCGTCGCCACGATCTTCAAGCTGGCGCTCGGCCTGTGGCTGGCAATATTGCTGAACCATCACTTCAAGGGGAAAGCCTTTACCCGCGCGTTTATTTTGCTGCCGTTCATCATTCCGACCGTGCTGTCGACCCTTGCCTGGAAGTGGATGTTCGACCCGACCTTCAGCGTGATCAACTGGATGCTGTTCCGGATCGGGGTGATCCACAGCCGGATCAATTGGCTGGGCGACCCGGACCTGGCGCTGATCTCGGTCATCATCGTCAATATCTGGCGCGGCGTGCCGTTCTTCGCGATCAGCCTGCTCGCCGGCTTGCAGACGATCAGCCCGGAATTGCACGAGGCCGCGGCGATCGACGGCGCCCGGCCATGGCAGCGCTTTATCCACGTGACCTGGCCGCTGCTGCTGCCGGTGACCCTGGTGGTAATGCTGTTCTCGGTCATCCAAACCTTCGCCGACTTCCAGCTCGTCTATATCCTGACCGGCGGCGGACCGGCCAACGCCACCCAGCTTTTCGCCACCTACGCCTACCAGATTGGCATCGGCACCGGCCTATTGAGCCAAGGGGCGACGATCTCGCTCGCCGTCTTCCCGGTGCTGCTGCTCGTCGTCATCGTCCAGCTGTTTTATATCCGTAAGGCGGAGACTCACTGAGCCATGATCGGGGGGGAGCCATGATCGAGGGCGCTCTTTGGCGACGCTGGGTCTTCTTTTATATCCCGTTGACCGGGTTCGTTGTCGGCTTGCTGTTCCCGTTCTACTGGATGGTGATCACCACGATCCGGCCGGACAGCGAGCTCTACCATCCCTGGAACGCGCCCAATTACGACCCGTTCTGGACCTGGCACCCGACCCTGTCGCACATCACCGATCTGCTGACCCAGACCTTGTTCACGACCTGGCTGATGAACACGATGATCATCGCCTTGTCGGCGACGGCGATCTCGCTGTTCTGCGGCCTCCTCGCCGGCTACGCGCTGTCGCGCCTGAAGTTCCCGTTTGCGGGCACGCTCGGCACCGGAATCTTCATCACCTATCTGGTGCCGCAGACGCTGTTGTTCATTCCGCTCGCCGACATTATCCGCGACTTTCGCCTCGGCGACACGCGCTGGGCGCTGATCTTGACCTATCCGACCTTTCTGATCCCGTTCTGCACCTGGCTGATGATGGGGTATTTCAAGTCCATCCCCAAAGAGCTCGAAGAGTGCGCCCGCATCGACGGCGCCACCCGCTGGAAGGCGATGCTCTACATCATCTTCCCGATCGCCGTGCCCGGCATCCTGTCGGCCGGGATTTTCGCCTTCACCCTGTCGTGGAACGAGTTCCTCTATGCGCTGGTGTTTCTGTCCTCGCCCGGCGAGAAGACGGTCCCGGTCGGCGTCACCTCCGAACTGATTCGCGGCGACGTGTTCTATTGGGGCGAGCTGATGGCCGGAGCGCTGCTCGGCTCGATCCCGGTGGCCTTTGTCTATTCCTTCTTTGTCGAGCACTACGTCGCCAGCGTCACCGGCTCGGTCAAGGGATAGCATCACCAGACGAGAAAGCGATGGCCGAAGTAGTCCTCCAGAACGTCAACAAGAATTTCGACGAAGTCTACGCCGTCAAGAACGTCAATCTGTCGATCCGCGACAAGGAGTTCATGGTCCTGGTCGGCCCGTCCGGCTGCGGCAAGACGACGACGTTGCGGATGGTGGCCGGGCTCGAATCGATCTCGTCGGGGCGCATCCTGATCGACGACAAGATCATCAACGGGCTGTCGCCGATGGATCGCGACATCGCGATGGTGTTCCAGAACTACGCGCTCTACCCGCATATGAGCGTCTACGACAACATGGCCTTTGGCCTCAAAATGCGCAAATTCGACCGCGCCGACATTGCCCAGCGGGTGCAGGATGCGGCCGAGATCCTCGGCATCCAGGAATTGCTGAAGCGCAAGCCGCGCCAGCTGTCGGGCGGTCAGCGCCAGCGGGTGGCGCTCGGCCGCGCCATCGTGCGCCATCCGCAGGTTTTCCTGTTCGACGAGCCGCTGTCCAATCTTGACGCCAAGCTGCGGGTGCAGATGCGCGTCGAATTGAAAAAGCTGCACGACCGGCTCGGCACCACCGCGATCTATGTAACCCACGACCAGGTCGAGGCGATGACCCTGGGCGACCGGGTCGTCGTCATGCGCGATGGCCTGGTGCAGCAGGTGGGCGAGCCGCTCGAACTCTATAACGAGCCGGCCAACCGCTTTGTCGCCGGTTTTCTCGGCTCGCCGGCGATGAATTTCGCCACGGTCGGGGTGCGGCAGAGCGATGGCGCGCTATGGGCCGAGGATGACGGCATCCGCATCAAGGTGCCGGGGCAGATCGCCGGCCGGCTCGCTCGCTTTGCCGGCGAGCAGGTGACAATGGGCATCCGGCCCGAAGACCTGCACGTCGCCACCGAAGCCGACCCGACCGAACTCGGTTTCGAGGCCGCTATCGAAGTCATCGAGAAGCTCGGCTCGGAAATCCTGCTCGACGTGGCGGTCGGCCATAATACGATGGTGGCCTCGGTCGAGCCCAGCATCCGGGTCAATGTCCGCGACCGCCTGCGCCTGGCGCTGAACCCCGAACGCCTGCATTTCTTCGACGCGACATCCGAAGCGGTGATCTGATCCAGGAGATCGGCACGGCCGGGTTCGCGAGGGTCGTTGGCGGAGGTCCGAGTTGTACCTGCGCCGAGGCGGCAGGGCGAACGGCCCGAACCATGGGAGGATAGGCGCATGCAGAACGGCGTTGGATGGTTGTCGATCATCGGATTTTTCGGCTTGCTCGCCGCCGCCAATGCGCAAGCGCCGTCGCCCTCGGTCGCCGGCACGCAATTTGACGGCACCTACGCGCTGGTCTCTTCAGTCAAAGCCACTCAAACCTACCGGACGAGGGGAGGGCAGATGGGCGTGTGCGCGGACCGGACAGCGGGGCCGCTCACCATCGCCCAGGGCCAGGCGCAGTACACCACCGCCACCGGCTATCAGCTCACAGGACCGGTCGGGCCGCAGGGCCAGCTGGCGATGCGATCGCTGACACCGCCCGGCAGTAACGGCTATCAGCCGCTCGACATCATCGTCAACGGCAGGGTGGACGGCGCCGGCACGGCGCGCGCCCGCCAGATCAGCAACTCTTGCAGCTATGATTTCGTTTGGCGAAAAGAACCCTAATAAAATCGAAACGGAGGAATGGTGATGCATTACATCGGTCGGCGCCGCTTTTTGCGGCTTTCCGGGGCGGGCGCCGTTGCCGCCGGCAGCGGCGGGCTCGCCGCGATCCTCACCTCCGGCCGCGCGCCGGCCTACGCCCAGGGGACGAGCTTGCACTGGTTAAAATTCGTCGATTTCGTGCCGGTCTCCGATCAGCTGTTGCGCGGCAAGATCACCGACGAATGCAAGAAGGCGCTCGGCATCGACCTGCGGATCGAGACCATCAACGGCGACGGCGTCCAGGCGCGGATCAGCTCTGCGATCCAGTCCAAGACCGGCCCCGACATCATGATGGCGGTCAATAACTGGGCGCAGCTCTACGCCAACAGCGTCGTCGACGTCAGCGACGTGGCCGAGGAGATCGGCAAGGCGCAAGGCGGCTATTACGAGACCGCGCATGCCGTCGCCAATGACGGCAAACACTGGATCGCCGTGCCGTACACGATCCTCGGCGTGCTGATGGCCAACCGCACGTCGTGGTTCAAGGCCGTCGGCTCCGGCCCGGACAAGTTTCCGCAAACCTGGGACGAATACCGCGCCGTCGGCAAATTGCTCAAGCCCAAGCAGCAGCCCTATGGCCAAACTCTCGCCCACGCCTTTGGCGACGGCCCGGCGTTCTGGTATCCCTATTTGTGGTCATGGGGTGGCAAGGAGGTCGAGGCCGATGGCAAGACGGTGGCGCTGAACAGCAAGGAAACCATCGAATCGGTTAAATTTGCCGTCCCCTTCTGGAAAGAGTGCTTCGACGAGGGAGCGCTCTCATGGGATGACGCCGGCAACAACCGGGCCTTTCTGGCCGACACGATCAGCTCGACCAGCAACGCCGCGTCGATTTATCTCCTGGCCCGGAGCAAGCCCGACACCTATCTGACCGAGACCGGCACCCCGATTTGCAAGGACATCTTCCACGCCCCGCTGCCCAAGGGGCCGGCCGGCCAGTTCAGCTATCATGTGCCGTTTTCGAACATCATCCCGGCCTATACGTCGAATCAGAAGGCGGCCAAGGATTTTCTGCGCTGGTTCCAGTCGAAGCCGATCTACGAGCAGTGGTTCACCTCGCAGCAGGGCTTTTCGGTCGGCGCCACCAAGATCTGGGAACAGGACCCCTTATGGAAGATCGACCCGGTGGTGGCCCCGTTCCGCACCGCCGCGGAAAGCGGCCGCTTTGCCGGCTATGCCGGCCCGTCGGGCCGGGCGGCGGCCGAGACCATCTCCAAATTCATCATCGTCGATATGTACACCAAGGCGGTCCAGGGCATGGCCCCCGAGGACGCGGTCAAACAGGCGCATGCCGAATTGGTGCAGATCTACGCCTCGTAGCCGACTAGGTGTTCTCGATCATCGTCCTGAGCCTGGCGACGGCGCTGCCGGGACTGGTCAAAATCGGCCGGTCGAGCACCGCCTCGACCGCCGCGGCCGCGCGCGCGGTCGAGAAATGGGCGAGCAGCACCGCATCGCAATCGGCGAAGCGCGGCGCCGCCGCGGCGATCAGCCGGTCATGTGTCACCGCGTCGCCCGCCTTGAGCGCGCTCATCGCTCCGGCCACGCAATAGGTCTCGATCGTTGCCGGCGACGGCCGGGAACCGGCCATCGAGCGGAACTCGTCCTCCATCGATTGGATGCTCGGTGCAAAGGTCGCCAGCATGCCGATGCGCCGGCCGGCGGCCAATGCCGCCTCGAACATCGCCTCGTTGGGCTTGAGCACCGGCACCGGGGCGCGGGCCGCCGCGGCCTCGATCGCCTCGCCGAAGGCCGAGCAGGTGAACAGGATTCCGGCGGCGCCGGTGCCGGCGGCATATTCGGCGAGCGCCATGATGCGCTGCGTCATCGCCGCGGTGAGCTCGCCGTCGCGCTCGCGGTCGAGGCTCAGCGAATCGTCGAGAATATTGGCGCATTCGGCCTCGGGCCACAGCTCGCCAAACGCCTCCTCAACCGGCGCGATCGCGACCTTGACGGCATGGATCAAGGCGATGCGGGTGGTCATCCCCCGGCTCCCTTCAGAGGCTGCGGCTGGGAGCGAGGATCAAGCCCAGATCGGCCGACGCGTCAAGCCTGGGCGCCGCCTCAGCCGAGTTCGCCACCTTATCCACGGCGGCTCGCCGCGCCGCCAGATTGCCTCGGCTATCGCGCCGGGCGGGCTTGCCGGCAATTGCCGGCTACTCTGCTGCCGGCCGGGCGAATACCGCCGGAAAGAACGAATTCTGCCGGGCGGTGGCGCGCGCCCGGCGCACGCGCTCGCGCGAGGCCGCGTATTCCTCGAGCGCGGCGCGATCGGCCGCCGCTACCGAGCCTTGGGTCGGGACGACACACGCTGTCGGACAGCGTGTGACGCCTTTCGTCCGGATGAATTCGGCAACCGCCGCTTCGCCGCCACGCTCAGCCAACATTCGCCCTGATTTTTTACCGGTCATCGCGCCCGCCATCCTTTGCCCGATTCGCCGCCCGAACCGGTGCGTGCAGGAGGGCTATTTAGTCGCGCGATTTGCGCCCGGCCATGACGGATGTCGCCGTGGATTCCAGCGGCAGCAATCGATTACGGTCTTCGCCGATGCCAGCCGTGGGAAGGCGGACGCATCGATCGGAGTGACCATGCCCGCGGGATCGGGCGGAAACCTCGTTCAAGGTTCCGATATGTTCCCGCGTGCCCGGCTTCTCACCGCGCGACCCCCAAAGATCCGGGGGCCGTTGGCGGCGATGGCTTGGCGCCGATGAACAGCTCCACGGTCTGGTTGTCCGGCAAGGCTTCGCTCGGCGGCACCCGGCTCTGGTACGGGATGCCGAATTTTGTCAATCCGGTCAGCAATATCTTGGTCGTGTCCGAGTGGCCGGCGCGCCCGTCGTAGACGTTGATGCCCATCGATTTGATGTCGCCGAATATCGTCGTGGCTTCAGGGCCGCGGGCATCCCAATTCGCAGATTTGAGAACGTTTACGAGTTCGGTCGCGTAGCGATAGGCCTCGATGTCGTCGGGCATGCACGAGACCACGACCTGGTGGGGTCCGAACGGGCGCAGGTAATCGGCGAGCTTGGCCGCGGCATCGCTGCTGATGGTGCGCCCGCGCTCGCGTTGCCTCAATTTGTCGATCTCGCTTTCGAGCGCCTCGACCTGCTTGGTCAACGCCGCCGAATGCACCGCTTCGGTCAAGCGCGAGATCCGTGCGGCGGCGCTGCGCTGCTGCCAGACCGTCGCCACGATGGCGAACCCGCTCAATAAGGCGATCGCGGCCACGCGCAGCCGCCGGTCCGCCGGCGCCCGGTCGCAAGCGGCGATCGCGACCGCGGCCAAAATCAGCACGAGCAGCTCGGGCAGCCACGCTGCAACGGCACCCGCCCACGCCATGATGTTTCCTCGTAGGTCCTTGCCGGAAACCCGGATCGTGCGGCCCGAAGCGGGCTATTCGGCCGCCAGCGCCGCCGGCTCGACGCCTCGCCCACCGACGCCGATGAACAGGACCATCACCGCGGCGCCGAGCAGCAACAGGCCGGCCAGCATGAAGGCTTCGAAGTAGGTCCCGAAGGCGGTGCGCGACACCCCGCCGAGATATGCCGCCGAGGCGCTGCCGAGCTGATGGACGACCGTGATCCAGGCTACCATGATCCCGGTCTTCTCGGTGCCGACGACCCGGTTCAGGAGCCGCACCGTCGGCGGCACGCTGGCGATCCAGTCGAGCCCGTAAAACACCGCGAACAGCGGCAGCCCCCAGATCGACCGGCCGAAGGCGAACGGCAGATACATCAAGGCGAGGCCGCGCAGCCCGTAATACCAGGCGAGCAGCAGCCGATTGTCGCACCGGTCGCTGAGCCAGCCCGACAAGGTTCCGCCGATAAAGCTGAATACGCCCGCGGCGGCAAGGAGGCCAGCGCCGGCGACCTCGCTGAGGCCATGATCGACGCAAGCCGGGATCAGATGGGTCCCGATCAGCCCGTTGGTGGTGGCGCCGCAAACAAAATAGCCGCCCGCGATCAGCCAGAAATCGCGCTTGCCCGCGCCCTCGCCAAGCGCCCGGAAGGCGATAGTCAAGGGGTTGCCCGGCGGCGCCAACTGCGCTCTTGGAGCGCGGTCGTCGCCATAGGGCGCCAGACCCAAATCACCCGGCCGATCGCGCATCAGCAAGGCCACCAAGGGCACGAAGGCCATCACCACGACGGCCAGCACCACCGACATCGCCCGCCAGCCGAAATGGGTGGCGAGCGTGGCCAGGCTCGGCAGGAACACCAGCTGGCCGGCGGCATTGGCCGCGGTCAGCACCCCGACCACCAATCCCTGGCGGCTGCGGAACCAGCGCGCCGCGATATAGGCGGCGATAAAGCTGCCGATCACGCCGGTGCTGGCGCCGACGACCACGCCCCACAGCACGATCAGCTGCCATGTGTGGTGCATCGCCGGCGACATTGCCACTGCCGCGGCGGTCAAGGTCATCGACAGCGCCATCGTCCGGCGCACGCCCCAGCGGTCCATCAACGCCGCGGCAAACGGGCCGACCAGCCCGTAGAGCAACAGATTGATGCCGATCGCCAGGGATATTGTCGCCGGCGACCACGAAAATTCCCGTTCGAGCGGGACGATCAGCACGCCCGGGGCGGCCCGGACCCCGGCGGTCAACAGCCCGACGACAAAGGTGACGGCGGCGACGACCCAGGCGTAATGCAGCTTTTTCGCTGAACCCAATTCCTGCTCCTCAGCCGACTGGCGTCGGCAACGGCCGCCCGGCGAAATGCGCCAGCAGATTATCGATGAACAGATCGCCCATCGCGGCGCGGGTCTGGTGGGTGGCGCTGCCGGTATGCGGCATCAGCACGACATTCTCCAGAGCGCTCAGCGCCGCCGGCACGTGCGGCTCGTGCTCGAACACGTCGAGCCCGGCGGCGCCGACGGCGCCCGACTGGAGGGCCGCGACCAGCGCCGTTTCGTCGACGATCGAGCCGCGGGCGATGTTGATCAGCGTGCCGTCCGGCCCGAGCGCCTCAAGAACGCCGCGGTCGACCAGATGCCGGGTGCGTTCGCCCCCGGTGGCGGCGACGACCAGGATGTCGCTCCACCGCGCGAGATCGACGAGCTCGACGAAATAGGGGTAGGGCGCCTCGGGTTTTTCGCGTGGGCCGTGATAGGCGATTGTAGTGCCAAAGGCGGCGCAGCGCTCGGCGATCGCCTGGCCGATGCGGCCGAGCCCGATAATGCCGACCCGGCGCCCGCGCAGCGCGCGGCCGAAGCGCAGCTCGCCGGCGAGCCATCGGCCCTGACGCACGAACCGGTCGCCCTCGACGATCCGCCGCTCGACCGCCAGCATCAGCGCCAGCGCGGTGTCGGCGGTGTCCTCGGTCACCACATCGGGGGTGTTGGTGACGTGGATGCCACGGGATCTGGCATGGGCGACCGCGATCGCATCGACTCCGATGCCGAGGCAGGCGATGATCTCGACCCGGGGCAGGGCGTCGATCAGCGCCGCCGGGCAGCCGTGCAGCGCATAGACCGCAATCGCGCGCACCTGCTCGGCAAGTCGGCGCAGCAACGCCTCGCGGTCGCTCGCTTCCCACAGCCGGTAGACCTCGAACAACGCTTCGAGGCGCGCCTGGGTCGGCGGGTAGAGCGGCCCGACCAGCAGGATCTCCGGCTTCGTCGCCGCCATGTCCCCTTACTCGCCCTCGAGCGGTTCGGTGTCGACGATCTCGATGCCGAAGCCGGCGATGCCGACATAGGTGCGCGAGCGGGTCGCCAGCAGCTGGATCGACGAGATCCGCAGGTCGCGCAGAATCTGGGCGCCGAGCCCGACCTCGCGCCATTGCACATTGCGCTCGCGCTCCGAGAGGGTGGCCTCCTCGCCGACCGTGGACGTCGGCACGCCGGAGGTGCCGTCGCGCAGGTAGACCAGCACCCCCTGGCCCGCGGCCTTGAAATGGTCGAGCGCGGCGCGGATCGGCTTGGCTCCGCCGAACACGTCTTCGAGCACATTGGCGCGATGCAGCCGGGTCGGGACCCGCGCGCCGTCGCCGATACTGCCGTAGACAAAGGCGTAATGGTGCACCTTGTCGAACGGCGTCACATAGGCATAGCCGGCGAGCTCGCCGATTTCGCTCGCGACTTTGAACTCGGCAACGCGGGTCACCAGCTTTTCGCGCGCCTGGCGGTAGGCGATCAGATCGGCGACCGAGATGCGCTGCAGCGAATGCTGCTGGGCGAAGCCTGCGACTTGGGGACCGCGCATCACCGAGCCGTCGTCATTGACCAATTCGCAGATCGCCGCCACCGGCTCGATCCCGGCGAGCCGGCAGAAATCGACCGCCGCCTCGGTATGGCCCGAGCGCATCAACACCCCGCCATCCTTGGCGATCAGCGGGAAGATGTGGCCCGGCCGGACAAAATCGGAGCGCCCGGTGTTGCCGTTCGCCAAATTGCGGATCGTCGCGGTGCGGTCCTCGGCGGAAATCCCGGTGCTGGTGCCGTGGCGATAGTCGACCGAAACGGTAAAGGCGGTGCCGTGGATCGCGTCGTTGTCGGCGACCATCGGCGCGAGGTGCAGGCGGCGCGCGATCTCGCCGGTCAACGGCGCGCAGACGATGCCGCAGGTGTGGCGCACGATGAACGCGATCTTCTCGGGCGTGGCATGGACCGCGGCGATGATCAGGTCGCCCTCGTTCTCGCGGTCGTCATCGTCGGTGACGACGACGATCTCGCCGGCGGCGAACGCCTCGATCGCTTCGCGGACACGGGATTGCGGCACGTTGATCCTCTCCGCGGGCACCGCCCGGCTAGGCAAAGCCGTTGGCGGCGAGAAATCTCGGGTTCGCCAGGCGCAGCCGGGCGATGGTCAGCCGCCACAGGATAGCGCGGGCGCGCGCCTCGCGCTCGGGCGAATTCTCGAAGGCGCCGATGCGCAGCTCGCGGGCCAGGCGATACATGAGCTCGGGCGCGCTCTCACCCGCCTCGCTATGCTCGGCTCCCTCACCCCCCTCGCTGCGCTTGGGACCCTCTCCCGCATTGCGGGAGAGAGAGGCGCCCGCGAAGCGGGAGGGTGAGGGGCGCTCGCGTTTGTAGAAAAACTCCAGCTCGCGGAAAATCGTATCCGCCGCCAAATCCGCCGCCGCTTCGCGCTCGGCGATCGCGATGCAGTTGGCGACCAGCCGCGCGTCGAGTCGGCGCTCCGCCGGCAGCAGCGGCAGCAGGTCGTTGACCAACACATCGCGGGCCAGCGCCAGCAGGGCTGGAGCCTCGGGTAAATCACCCATCTCGCAACTCACGCGTTAGCCGGGCATCCACCGGGATCGAGCAGCATCAATATCTCCAATTCGCATTCGCCGGCCCGCCGCCCGGTCAAGGCCAGATCGAGGCTGCGCTCGCCGCCCGAAATGTGGCGCTCGCTCTGCTGCAGCGCAATCACCGCCCAGCGCACGCTGGCCAGCACCTCCCAGAAATGGACCCGCGCCGGGTCGATAATCGTGCCGCTCTGGCCTTCGTAGCCGCGGTAAAACCGCGCGCGCTCGGCGATCCCGCCGGCTTCGCGGTCGAGCCGGGCAAAGCGCCAGCCCTTCGAGCAGAACCAGCCGATATCCTCGTGTGGGTCGCCCCAGCCGGCGAACTCCCAATCGAGAATCCCGGTCAGACTCGGGCCGTCGAGCAGATAGTTGCCGGTGCGGAAATCGTGGTGGCACAAGACCGGCGGGAGCGGGGCGGGCAGATGCGTTTCGAGCCAGCGCATACCCCATTCCAGCACCGGCCGCGGCGCGGGCTGATGGTCGAGATAGGCGCGAAACCCGGCGATCTGCGGCGCCGGACCGGTCTTCTCGGGCGGTGTCAGAAAGCCCAGATCGGGGCGCGGCGGGCGGATCGCGTGAATCCGCGCCAGCTCCTGGCCGAGCCGCTCGGCGATCCTCGGCAAGCCGGGGTCGAGCGCCGGCTCGCGGGTGATCCGATGCCCGGCCGCACTCCCCGCCGCCCGCCGCATGACCAGAAAGGGCTTGCCGAACACCGCTGGGTCGGCGCTGGCGAACAGCGGCTCGGGCACCGTCACCCCGGCCGCGAACGCCGCCTGCAACACGGCAAACTCCTGCAGTCGGTCGAGGCTCGACGGCACCCCGGTCATGGCCGCGGCGCGCAATACCAGCCGCTGCTCGCCGGCCAGCCGGCCGCCCGAGAAATTTGCGTCGAGGCCCCAATTCTCCTGGATCGAGCCGCCGCTGAGCGGGGCGAGCCCGGTGATTTCGCAGGCCGCGGCACCGCTCGCCTCGGCCAGAAAACGGGCCAATGCCGCCCGGCGGTCATCGTCGGCGGCGGGGCCGGCGGCCGGGTCAGATCGCGGCGACTGCGTGCCCGCCATCGACCGCAATCACCGCGCCGGTGATGTAGGCGCCGGCCGGCGAAGCCAAGAGCAGCATCGCGCCGTCGAGATCATCCGCCTGTCCGAGGCGCTTCAGCGGGATGCGCCCGATCAGGTTATGGCCGGCCTGGGTCTGAAAGAACTCGCGGTTGAAATCGGTCTCGACATAGCCGGGCGCCAGCGCGTTGACCAGGATGCCGTGGCGCGCCAGCTCCATCGCCATCACATGGGTCAGATGGATGAGCCCGGCCTTGGCCGCGCAATAGCTCGGGACCCGCGCGATGGTGCGCGAACCCAGCACCGAGGCGATGTTGACGATCCGCCCCGGCCGCTCTCGCTCGATCAAATGGCGGGCGAATTCGCCGGCCATCAGCCAGGCGCCCTTCAGGTTGGTGTCGACGACGTAATCCCATTCGGCTTCGGTGTGCTCGAGCACCGGCTTGGAAACGACGACCCCGGCATTGTTGACCAGAAATGTCAGCGGCCCGAGCCGCTCCTCGGCCGCAGCGACCGCGGCGGCGACACTGTCCGGCCGGGTCACGTCGAGCGCGATCGGCAACGCGCTGCCGCCGTCCGCTTCGATCTCGCGCGCGGCCTCGGCAAGCCGGTCGGTGCGCCGCGCGGCCAACGCCACCTGGGCCCCGGCGGCGGCCAGCAGCAGCGCCAGATGCCGCCCGATCCCGCTCGACGCGCCGGTGACCAGCGCCACCTGCCCCGAGAGATCGAAGCTCGGCAGCGGGGTCACGGTGTGGCCTCCTTGGGTCTCTCCGAGCGTCTTTTTTCCTCGTCATGCGCGGGCTTGGCCCGCGTATCCACGCCTTCCCTGGGTGCGGCTATCCAGGAAATCGTGGATGGCCCGGACGCGCCCAAGGCTGTCCGGTTCAGGCTCGCATACAAGGTTGCCGGGCATTCAAAATTTTCGCTCCTGCTTACGCTGTCATGGCCGGACTTGTTCCGGCCATCCACGTGCCCGGGTCGGGGTCGAAGAAAGGCGTGGATCACCGGGACGAGCCCGGTGATGACGACTAGGAGTAGAGGCTTTGTGCCGCATTGCAATCGGCTCTGCGGAACCGGACAGTCGTGGGACACGCCCGGCCATGACGATTTGGGGGTCACGGCGCGATCTCCTTGGCCCGCGCCCGCAGTTCGTATTTCTGGATCTTGCCGGTCGAGGTCTTCGGCAGCGGCCCGAACACGACCGAGCGCGGCGCCTTGAAGTGCGCCAGATGCTCGCGGCACCAAGCGATGATTTCCGCCGCCGCGACCGGCGCCACACCGGGCTTGAGCGTGACGAAGGCGCAGGGGCTCTCGCCCCAGATCGGGTCGGGCCGCGCGACCACCGCCGCCTCGATCACCTGCGGATGACGGTAGAGCACCTCTTCGATCTCCAAGGAGGAGATGTTCTCGCCGCCCGAGATGATGATGTCCTTCATCCGGTCCTTGATTTCGACATAGCCGTCCGGGTGCATGACCGCGAGGTCGCCGGTGTGGAACCAGCCGTGCTCGAACGCGGCCTCGGTGGTCGCCGGGTTTTTCAAATAGCCCTTCATCAGGGTGTTGCTGCGCAAGACCAATTCGCCGAGGGTGGTGCCGTCGGCCGGGAGGTCGGCCATCGTCGCCGGGTCGACCACGCGCTGGCCGCCGAGGGTCAGGCTCGCCACCCCTTGCCGCGCCATTCGCCCGGCGCGCTCGGCCGGCGGCAACGCGTCCCATTCCGGCTGCCAGGCGCACACCGTCGAGGGCCCGTAGCTCTCGGTCAGGCCATAGAGGTGGGTCACGCGGAACCCCATCCGCTCCATCGCCTCGATTACGGCCGAGGGTGGTGCTGCACCCCCGGTCGCGATCTCGACGACATGGTCGAAGCCGCACTTGTCCGCTTCCGGCGCGTGCACCAGCATATTCAGCACGACCGGCGCGCCGCATAGATGGGTGACATGGTGCTCGGCGATCGCGGCGAAGATCGCGGCCGGCTCGACCCGGCGCAGGCAGATATGGGTCCCGGCCACCGCGGTCACCGCCCAGGGATAGGTCCAGCCGTTGCAGTGGAACATCGGCAGGGTCCACAGATAGACCGAATCGCGATCGAGCCCGAAGGTGATCGCGTTGCCGAGCGCGTTCAGAAAGGCGCCGCGATGGTGATAGACCACGCCCTTGGGATCGCCGGTGGTGCCCGAAGTATAATTGAGCGCGATTGCGCTCCATTCGTCGCCCGGACCGGCCCAGTCTGCGGCGGGATCGCCCTCGCCGAGAAAGGCCTCGTATTCGGTTCCGCCGAGGCCAACCCCGCCGGCAGGATCAGCGATCTCGACCAGCGGCAACGGGTCGCCCAGCTGTTCGAGCGCGGCTTTGACGACCGGGGCGAATTCTCGGTCGGCGATCAGCAGCCTGGCTTCGCTGTGCGCCAGGATGAAGGCGATCGAGCGGGCGTCGAGCCGGTAGTTCAGCGCATTCAGCACAGCACCCGCCATCGGCACCCCGTAATGCGCCTCGAGCAGGGCCGGCACGTTTGGCGCCAGAACG
>Ga0210398_10003201_pt1 | contig 15771 bp, 12 predicted proteins | sample IncBWC4OmetaG_FD_161047 | JGI IMG/M metagenome (GOLD analysis project Ga0210398, IMG submission 161047) | Forest soil microbial communities from Barre Woods Harvard Forest LTER site, Petersham, Massachusetts, United States - Inc-BW-C-4-O | ecosystem: Environmental > Terrestrial > Soil >...
GGCCATGAGCGAGGCCGCCGCCACCGACCTTACCTCCGATGGCGTGCTGGTTCTGGCAACGGAAGCCACCGTGCAGAGCCACGCCTACGCCCGTGCCTGTGCCGCGCATGGCCTGCGCGCCTTCGAGAAGGCCTGCCCCCTGCTCGTTCCTCTCGTCGAAGAGGGCTGGATCGACCATCCCGTCACCGAAGAGGTCGCCCGCATCTATCTCGGAGAGGCGCTCGCAGAGGCCCAGAGACAGAAGATCGTCCCGCACACCGTCCTGCTCGGCTGCACGCACTATCCGCTGCTGCAGCCGCTGCTGGAGTGCGTCCTGCTCAAGCACTTCAGCGCCAGCGGCCCCATGGGCATTCTCGACTCGGCCGAGGCCACGGCCCGGCATGTGAAGCATCTCCTCAGCGAACGCGCGGTCAGCGCTTCAGCCGGCACGCCGTCGCAAAGGTTCTTCGCTACAGACTCGGTGGAAAAATTCCAGCGCCTTGGCTCACGCTTCCTCGGCTGCCCTATCGATCACGTCCAGCACGTCGACCTCGGCGGCTGACGCGCCTCTGCCGATACTGATATCCTCTCTTTCGAACCGCACTGAAAGGACTTTCCCACATGGAACACCTGAAAGGCCGCGCTGCCGTCATCTTCGGTCTCGCCAACAAGCGCAGCATCTCCTGGGCCATCGCGCAGAAGCTCTCCGAGGCCGGCATGCAGCTGGCCATCTGTTATCAGAACGAACGCATGAAGCAGGAGGCCGACACCCTCATCTCCGAACTTGCCGGCGCCACCGGCTTTCAGTGCGACGTCTCCAGCGACGCCGAGATCGATCAGGTCTTTGCCCAGATCAAGGCTAAGTACGGCACGCTGCATACCGTCGTGCACTCCGTCGCCTATGCGCCCGCCGAAGAGCTCAAGAACGACTTTCTGCAAACCACGCGCGAAGGCTTCCGCATCGCGCATGACGTCAGCTGCTACTCGCTGATCGCCGTCAGCCGCGCCGCTGCCCCGCTCATGACCGAAGGCGGCTCCATCATGACGCTCACCTACTTCGGCGCGGAGAAGGTCGTTCCCCACTACAACGTGATGGGCGTCGCCAAGGCTGCGCTGGAGGCCAGCGTGCGCTACCTCGCCAGCGATCTCGGCCGGCAGAACGTCCGCGTGAACGCCATCTCCGCCGGACCCATCAAGACACTGGCCGCGCGCGGCATCGGCGGCCTCTCCGACATGCTGAAGTCCCACGCCGACCGTGCTCCGCTCCATCGCAACGTTGACCAGGCCGAGGTCGGCGGCACCGCGCTCTTCCTCGCCAGCGATCTCTCCAGCGGCATCACCGGAGAGACCATCTACGTCGACTGCGGCTACAACATCATGGGCTTCTAGTTCCACGGAATTGGGTGCCCCATATGCGCAGTCTCATCGCGCATATGGGGGACATCGCGCGTGTAGCGCGACCTTTGCAGGATGAACACATCAAGGAGGACCACCATGAAGATCGCTGACGCACTCCTGCTCGACTACGACGCTGAGATCGGCGCCACTCTACGCATTCTGAAGAGCGTGCCCGATGATAAGGCCGGCTGGAAGCCGCATGAGAGATCCACGCCTATCGAGAAGCTCGCGCTGCACATCGCCACAATACCGCGTTTTGGAACGGTCATCATAACCAAGCCCGGATTCGATATGGCCGATCCCGCGCAGAAGCTGCCGGTGGTGGCATACGAGTCGGCCGCGGAGACGATCGCGGAGTTTGAACGGAACGCCGCCGCTGCACGCGCCGCTCTTGCCGGCGCAAGCGATGCCGGCCTGGAGCAGAAGTGGAAGTTCTCCTTCGGCGAACGTGTGATCAGTGAGATGCCGCGCATGCTGAGCTGGCGTCTGCTCTTCTTCAATCACATGATGCATCACCGCTCGCAGCTCGGCGTCTACTTCCGCCTGCTCGATATCCCCGTACCGAGCTGCTACGGCCCCACCGCCGACGACAGAATGGGGTTCTAACAGCCACAAAACTGGGTGCCCCATATCTACGCGGCTTTATCGCGGAGATGTGGGGCATCGCGCGTGTTAAGCACTATCCTGCCTTCTCCGTCAGCTCCGCCCAGCGCGCATAGAGCTTGTCCATCTCTTCCTGTGCCTGCTCCTGCGCGGCCAAAGCTTTCTGCAACGCTTCCGCGTTTGTAGCCACGGCAGGATCTTCCACGGCTTCGTGTGCCGCGCGCAGCTTCTCTTCCGCCTCTTCCACGCGCTGCTCGATCGTCGCAAACTCGCGCGCTTCAAGATACGAGAGTTTCTTCTTGCCTGGCTTCATCTCCTGCGCTGCGCCGTCCTGCTCGCTCTTCTTCGCACTCTTCGGCTCTTCCTGCTGACGATCCGCGCCCCCTTCGCTCTGCCACTGCTCCCATTGCGAATAGTCCGCGAAGCGCTCCGTGCCGCCGCGCCCATCTAATCCCAGGACAGTCGTCGACACGCGATCCAATAAATAGCGGTCATGCGTCACCAGGATCAGCGCGCCCTTGAACTCCAGCAGGCTCTCTTCCAGGATCTCCAGCGTCGGAATGTCGAGATCGTTCGTCGGCTCGTCCAGCAGCAGCACGTCCGCCGGCTGCAGCATCAACTTCGCGATCAGAACGCGCGCGCGTTCGCCGCCGGAGAGCCGCTCGACCGGTTGATTAAGCTGCTCGCCGGTGAAAAGAAAGCGCGAGGCCCAGCTCGCCACGTGGATCACACGGTCCTGATACACCACCGCATCCGAGTCCGGCGCCAGCGCGCGCCGCAGCGTGAGCGTCTCGTCGATGAAACGGTTCTGGTCGAAGTAGACCACGCGCAGACTCTGCGCAGGCTTGATGGTTCCCGCGTTCGGCTCCAGTTGACCGGCGAGCATGCGCATCAGCGTCGTCTTGCCGCTGCCATTCGGCCCGACCAGCCCAAGCCGCATGCCTGCGGTAATGCTCACATCCATCGGACCGAATAATGTCCGCTCGCCCATCTTCGAGATGATGCGCTTCGCCTCGATCAGCCGCTTCGTCTCGCGCTCGGTAGCGGCAAAGCCGATGTTCGCCTTGGCCGTCGCCGACGACTGCCGCGCATTGATCTCGCGCAGCTCGCCGATCATCTCGTGCGCCGAATCGATGCGGGCTTTCGATTTCGTCGCCCGCGCCTTCGGCCCGCGCCGCAGCCACTCGATCTCGCGCGTCACGCGGTTCTTCAAGGAGCTCTGTTGCTTGCTCTGCGCCTCGAGATAAAGCTCCTTGCCTTCGAGAAACTTGCTGTAGTTTCCCTTCACGCGCAGCGCGCCACCGGCATAGACACGGTTCAGCTCCACCATCTCCGTCGCCACGTTCTCCAGAAAGTAGCGGTCGTGGCTCACCACGACGCAGGCGAAGCCGCTCTGCCGCAGCAGACCTTCGAGCCACTGAATGCCTTCGAGATCGAGATGGTTCGTCGGCTCGTCGAGCAGCAGCACATCGGGCCGCGCCACCAGCGTCTCTGCGATCGCCAGCCGCTTCCTCCAGCCGCCGGAGAGCGTCGCCGCTTCTGCATCGAAGGTCGCGATGCCCCACTGGCTCGCCGTCTCCACGAATCCCGCGCGGCCGAGCGTGTCGAATATCCTTGCATCGTGCTCGGCCTCGGGGATCTTCGCGGCGATCAATGCATCCTTCACCACGGAGCGCACCGTGCGGCCCGGCGCAAAGTCAGAGGTCTGCTGCACGTAGCCGACCGTGGCCCGCTTGCGGATGGCGATGTCGCCGCTGTCCGGCACCTCTGTACCGGAGAGCACGCGCATCAGCGTCGACTTGCCCGAGCCGTTCGGCCCGATCAAACCGATGCGGTCGCCCTCGGAGATGGGAAAAGCGACGTCGCGAAAGAGTGGGGCGGAGCCGAAGGCCTTGGTCAGGCCCTGCGCATTCAAAATAGGTGGCATCAGTTCCTAGTTTACGTGTTCCACGTGGAACCTGCGCCAGAGCATTGCTTCAGCGTGATCGTTCGCGCATCGCCGCCTGCATACTCGATCGCAATCTCGCCGTCTGAGCAGGCCACGAGCGATGGAAACTTCTCGCCCCACTCGATCAGCACCAGCGCGCCGCCAAGCTGCATCTCGTCAATGCCGAGCGCATCCAGCTCCCGCTCTTTCTCCAGCCGGTAGAGATCCAGATGATAGAGCTTGCCGGCTCGCTGGCTTGCTGACTCGCTGACTCGCTGGTACTCATGCACCAAGGTGAACGTCGGACTCGTCACGTCCGACTCCGCCGCCGCGCCAAGCCCTGCCGCGATTCCCTTGACCAGCGTCGTCTTGCCCGCGCCCAGGTCGCCGCGCAGAATGAGCATCTGCGGTGCCCGCGGCAAATGAGATAAAGCCTTCAGCATCGCCGCCAGCTCGCGCCCCACCTGCATCGTCTCTTCGGCGGAATGAGTCGTCCAGCTTTGCGAAGAAGAACTCATGTTCGCAGTCCGCAGATCCACGTAAACCCATCCTCATCCTTCATGCGGTAACGAAAGGCGTCGCTCAGATGCGCCACCGTGTCCGTCGCCAGCACCGTATGCTCGTCCTGCGCGCGGGCGGCGAAGTCCGCAGCCAGCCCATGCAGATAGACCGCCGCCTCCACTGCCTCAGCCGCGCGCTCCGGATACTGCGCCAGCATCGCCGCGACGATGCCGGTCAGAATGTCGCCGCTGCCGCCCTTCGCCATCGCCGGATTGCCGCTGGTATTCACCGCGACCCTGCCGCTGGGATGCGCGATGAGCGTACGCCATCCCTTCAACACCAGGATCACGTGATGCTTCATCGCAAACGCCCGCGCGATGTTCACGCGATCCGCCTCCACAGCCTGCACGGTCAAGCCGAGCAGCCGCGCCATCTCGCCAGGATGCGGCGTAAGTACCAGCACGCGCTCTCTGCCGTTCAATAGCTGTGTCTGTCCCGCAAAGGCGTTCAGCCCGTCAGCATCCAGCACCAGCGGCATGCGCGTCTTCTCCACCAGCACGCGCGCAAACATCGCCGCATCCGGCTCGGTGGAAAGTCCCGGCCCCAGCGCAACCACCGTCTTGCGATCCAGCAAAGTGATCATCCGCTCACGGCTCATGTTGCGCCGCGAAAGTGTGCCGCCCACCGTGCCCGTATGCTTGCGCTCGTCCAGCGGAATCGTCATCAGCTCCGGCGTTACAGCGGCAACCGCGCTGACGATGCTCTCCGGCACGCCCGCCGTCACCAGCCCAGCGCCCGTGCGCAGCGAGGCGAGCGAGGCCATCGCCGGTGCGCCCGCCTTGCCCAGCGCGCCGCCCACCACCAGCACGTGCCCGAACCTTCCCTTGTTGGAGTTCACCTCACGCGGCTTCTCGGCGACTGCCTTCGCGCTGCCAGCCCAGAAGAGCTGCGTCTCTGAGATCACGTCTGTTTCCGGCGATCCGATCTCCGCCACCACGACCGGCTTACTGGTGCTGCCGGTGAGATTGCCAAAGAGGTGCGCCGGCTTCGGCGCGGTAAAAGTCACTACAGTATCCGCGCGGAACGCCTCTACGTTTTTTTCTTCCGTTGCATCTGCGTCCCACCCCGAAGGCAGGTCCACAGCGACTACGGAAGCGCTGCATGCCGCAAGACGATCACGCACGGTGATGGCGAGCCCGCGCAGCGGCGGTTTAAATCCCGTGCCGAACATTGCATCGATCACCAGATCGCAGCAGTCGAAGAGCCCAGTCGCAGCAAGGGACGCCTCATCCGTTGCGCAGACGATCTCCACCGGTGTTGCGTTCAACGCCGCGAACATCGCCGCCGCATCGCCCTGCAGCGCACTCGCTTCCGCGAGCAGCAGCACGGTCACGCTCTTTCCCGCGGCAGCAAGCAGTCGCGCGGCCACGGATCCATCGCCGCCATTGTTGCCCTTGCCGCAGACCACCAGAATGCTCTGCGCCTGCGGATACTGCCGCAGCGCAAACCGCGCCACGGCGCAGCCAGCGTTTTCCATCAGCGTGGCGGAGACGATGCCCGCCTGCACGGTGCGCCGGTCGGTGGCCGCCATCTCTGCTGCTGTAAGAACCTTCATCTGTCTATTATGTCTTTTTATTGAGCTTGTATGCTTTTATTGGGCGTGGCGCTCGCGAATAAGCGTTCGCTCTAATTCGAGCCACTGCCCGGAGCCAGTGTCAGTACAGGCGTCGTCAGTGGATCGTCGGTCGCAGGCTCGCTCGGCTTGCCGTTGAAGTAGTTCTTGTCCCACAGCGCGCGGTAGAACTCGCCGGTCAGCTCCGCAGCCTTCGGCCCGAAGGTCGGCCGGCCGCCCTCAAGAAAGAAGACCGTCACAATGCGGCCCTGCGGCGTGTTCGCGTAGCTGGCGAACCAGCCGTAGCGCGTGCCGTTGTTCGAGCACGTCCCCGTCTTGCCCAGCACCGGAAACTGGTTGAAGTTCGCGCGCAGCGAGCGCGCCGTTCCATACTGCACCGCCGCCTGCATGCCGTCCTGTATCTCCGGGATCAGCGGCGCGATGTTCAGCATGCGCTTCACCCGCGGCTTGAAGGTGGCAATGTCCTCCGGCGTCTGCGGATGCTGCAGGTAGTAGAGCGTGCCGCCGTTCGCAATGGCCGCCACCAGCGCGCCGAGCTGCAGCGGAGTCACCGAGACGCTCTCGCCGAACGAGCACATGCGGCCCACGCCGCCCAGCGACGCCGGCAGCTCTTCATCCGGATACGTGCCCAGTTGCTCGCCGGGAATGTTGTAGCCCGCAAGCTCTCCCAGGCCGAACTCGTTCGCATAGTGCCGCACACGCTCAAAGCCGAGCGAGCGGCCGATCGTCTCGAAGTAGAGATTGTTCGAGTGCGCCAGCGCCTCGGTCAGGTTCATGTGGTAGCTGCCGCCGAGGTTCACCTCCGTATCGCGCGTGATCAGGCCCTCTTCCAGCGCCGCCAGCGCCACGGTGAGCTTGATCGTGGAGCACGGCTCGGCGCCATGCGAGAGCGCGAGCTTCTGGTTCACCATCGCCAGAATACGGCCCGTGGAGGGATCGATGGCCAGCGCCGTCCCGTTCATGTTGCTGAGCGCTTCGATCAAAGCCTCTCGCACCGCGATATCTTCGCCTTCGATGTTGTCGCCGGCGGTCAGCGCCATTGTGTCGTTGGAGTAGGAGCTCGCCGTAAACCGCTCGTAGAAACGGTGCCTGCGCCGGCCATGCACGGCGGCCGTGTGCGCCGCTCCGTGATGAACAGACTTCTTCGACGCCGGGCCGGACGCCGCACTCGCCGCCGTCTGCGCGACTGCCGTCGCCGTCAGCAGCAGTAGTGCCGTCGAGAGTAGTGTGCGTCTGTCTATCAACGTGGGCATCAAAATGGCGTCGCCTGCGGAGAGTTTGTCTAAAACCGTAAAAGTTTCAATTCGAGCGGAGCCTAAGAACTACTGCGCCGCAGAAACGCCGGAATATCCAGCTCGTCCGACTCTGTATAGGAGGGCTCCGCATCGGCTTGTTCCGGCATACGCGCCGGGCGCTCGGCTGCAACAGCATGTTCAGCCGCAAGCTCTGCCCGCATGCGGGCTTCAGCCTCCAGCGCGCGCGCTGCCTCCCGCGCCTCCTGCTCGCGCAGCCGCTGATCCCGCAGTCTCTCTTCCTGCAGTCTGTCATCCCGCAGCCGGTCGTCATAGTCCGGCACGCTCGCCGCCGCAACCTCATCCTCGCGGACGTTTACTTCAGCCTCGGTCTCGCGTTCGGTCACCGAGCGTATGGTCGACCGGAAGAACTCATCGTCAAAGACGGACGCAGGCACCGGCCGCAGCTCCTGCGGTTCCAGCGTCACCGTGATCTCTTCCTCTTCTTCGCTCGCGAAACGCGGCGCCGGATTCTCGGTTCTGCGCGTAGGCTTCGGCCGCGGCTGCACCTTGATCGGCTGCTGCACAAACTCCGGCAACGACGCCTCACCCAGCATGCGCTCGCGGCGCTCGCCCATATTGTCCGCCGGATTCTGCTTGAAGCCGGTGGCGATCACGGTGATCTTGATCTCGTCGCCCATCTTCTCGTCCTGCACCGCGCCGAAGATGATGTTCGCGTCCTCGTGCGCCGCGCTCTGGATGATGCTCGACGCCTCATTCACCTCGCTCAGCTTGATCGAGTTCGACGCCGTGATGTTGATCAGAATGCCGCGCGCACCGTCAATTGCTCCGGCCTCCAGCAGCGGCGACGCCATCGCCGCCATCGCCGCCTCCACCGCGCGGTTCTTGCCCGAGCTGATACCCGTGCCCATCACCGCGTAGCCCATGCCCGCCATCGTCGTCTTCACATCGGCAAAGTCGCGGTTGATGATGCCGGGGATGGTGATGATATCTGAGATTCCCTGCACGCCCTGACGCAACACATCGTCGGCGATGCGAAAGCTCTCGAAGAAGCCAGCGTCGCGGGCTACCGCGAGCAGCTTCTCGTTCGGGATCACGATCATCGTGTCGACGGACTCGAGCAACTCCTGCATGCCGCGCTCGGCCTGCTGCATGCGGCGCTTGCCTTCAAACGCAAACGGCCGCGTGACCACCGCAACGGTCAGCGCGCCCATCTCGCTCGCCAGCGACGCGATCACCGGCGCCGCGCCCGTGCCTGTGCCTCCGCCGAGACCAGCGGTGACGAAGACCATGTCCGCGCCTTCGAGTGCTTCGATGATTTTGTCCGAGTCTTCCAGCGCGGCGCGGCGGCCCACGTCAGGATTCGCACCGGCGCCGAGTCCGCTCGTCAGCTTCACGCCAAGCTGCAGCTTCACCGGAGCCTGCGAACTCTGCAGCGCCTGCACGTCGGTGTTGGCGGCGATGAACTCCACGCCCACCACCTTCGCCGCGATCATGCGATTCACGGCATTGTTGCCTCCGCCACCCACGCCGATCACCTTGATGCGCGCACCGTGCGCGGCGTCGTCGTGATACTGAATGCGGATGGCGTCGTCGTTGCGAAAACTCATCTAAGTTCTTACCCCTGTGCTGTTTGCCGCACTTCTAAGGATACCGCGTTTCGAATGAGAAGCGGCAATCCCCATTCGCTCCCTCCATTCTCAACCGCCCAAACTGAGGTGCAAACAACAAAACCGCGCCGGAGCGCAGTTAGTGGAACCTCGGATGGTTCATGCATGGTGCAGGAACTCACCCCTACCAACAAATAATTGGAAACTCCCCAGGGCGGGTGGCCCATGCATTCCCGTTGCCGCCCATTCTAACTCGCCACGGGATTGGGTGCCCCATTCATCGCGCCTTTGCGATGAGTGGGACATTCGCGCGGAGCGCGAACCCGTTTTAGTTCTCTCTAACTACAAAGGCGGTCGTTGCTTCGCAACGATAACCCACTCATCGCGATGAAACTGCGATGAATGGGGCACCCGCTTGTTTTCCAGTTCTGAATGTATGGGCTTAGAAGCTTCCCGCAAAAATAGCTTTGAGCTTTGCGCGCAGGCCCTGCTCCTCGGCCGCGCGGCGAATCTGCGTGCGGTGAGTGTAGAGCAGCATGCCGACGGCTGCGGCGAACTCCGGCTGCGCCAGCTCCTGAGGCATGCGTGAGAGCGGCACCGGAAAGCCGACGCGCGCAGGCACGCGCAGCAGGCTCTCGGAGACGTCCAGCAGCCCCGCCAGCCGCGCGCCACCGCCGGTCAGCACGACTCCCGCGCCCAGCGCCTCCAGCACGCCGCCCTGGCGCAGGTTGTCGCGCAGCATCTGCATCAGCTCGCGGGCGCGGGGCTCCAGTATCTCGGCAAGAAACCGCTGCCGGACCATTCTCCCGGGTTGCGCGCCGCCACCGACGCCCGCCGTCAGGCTTCCGCCGACCTCAACCTCATTCGCGCTGGGCACGGACGTGACCACACAGCTGCCGTACTCGCGCTTCAGATGCTCGGCCTCTTCGACCGAGACATGCAGGCCAACAGCGAGATCATTCGTAAAGTGCTCACCGCCGATCGGCAGCACCGCCGTGTGCGCGATCGACCCCTCAAAAAAAACCGCCAGCTCCGTCGTGCTCGCGCCGATGTCCGCCAGGCAGACGCCGAGCTCACGCTCGTCGGCTGAGAGCACAGACTCCGCCGACGCGATGCCTTCGTAGACCGTGTCCTTCACCTCGAGCCCGGCCTTGTTCGCGCAGGTGATCACAGACTGCGCCGCGCCGCCAGAACAGGTGGAGATGTGCAGGTTCACCTCAAGCTTGGTGCCGACCATCCCTACGGGGTCGTGAATGCCGCCCTGATCGTCGACGATGAAGTCCTGCGGCAGCAGATGCAGCACCTCGCGGTCCGGCGGCAGCGGAATAGAACGCGCGCGGTCCACCGCCGCGCGAACCTCCTCGCGCGTGATCTCGCGCATGCGATTGCCCATGCTGATGCCGCCGCGGCTGTTCACGCCGCGCACATGCGTTCCGCCGATGCCGACGATGGCCGACTCGATCGGTGCCTTGGCGATGCGCTCTGCCGTCAGTGCTGTCTCATTGATAACTTCGGCCGCCGGACCCAGGTCCGCGATCAGCCCCTTGCGCATGCCCTTGGCCTTGCCGATGCCGTGGCCGCGATAGCGCAGAACGCCATCCTGTACCTCGGCCACCAGAACGCAAACCTTCGCGCTGCCGGCGTCGAGTACAGTAATGAGATTTTCGCGGTCCTGCTTCATGGGGCCTCTAAGCTAATCGGTCGAATCCGGCGTTTTCACCGGCGCTGGAGCCTTAGCTTTAGATTTGACCATAACAGGCCCATTTTTCGATTTTGTTTTCGTCTTTGTTTTTGCTTTCGCGGGCTTCGCCTTCGCCCCAGGCTTCGCTACTGCCTTCTTCGCCGGCACGGCGAACGCCTGCGTGAGTGGATGCTGGGTGCTGTACTGTGATGACGGCGTGCTGGTCTGCAGGCTGGTCAGCTCAGCAACCTCCGGGCCGGGGCCAGACGGAGGAACAGCCGTCGGCGCCAGGCTCAGCTTCTTCGCCGGCGGCATCTTGGGAGCGACGGGAAGTGCAGGCGCCGGCACAGCCGTCTTTGCAGCCAGAGGCTTGGCGGGTGGCTTGCCGATTGCAGGTGTCTTACTGGATGCGACCTTTACCGGGGCTGGGGCCGCATGCGCCACAGACGTCTTTACTGCAGGCAGCTTGGTTGCAGGCGCAGGTGTCTTCGCAACAGGCGTCTTCGCTGCAACCGGTGCAGGCTTCGCTGCCGGCACCGCAGCCGGAGCAGCAGCAATCGGTATCGCGGCAGACTTCTTGCCGCTATTGGGATCTTCCATCGGCGCGGGCGGCGGAGTCTCCGCAGGCACGGAGACGGCCGCTGTAGTAGCGGCTGACGGTGCAGGCGTTCCATCAGCATTCGGAACAGTCGCGGAAGCATCGGTTCCGGGCGTCATATCCAGCACCACCTGGTTCGGATAGCGCATGTCCACCGAGGCCAGGTTGGGGTACTGCGCCTGCCATGCCGGAAGCTGCTGCTGGTAGCGCTGATAGCGATCCAGAAAATCCTCGTCGCCGAAGTGGACCAGTATCTCCGAGCTATGCTCCGGGATCAGCGCCTTCACATCCTCGGGGTTCGAGAGATCCACCTCGCTCAGCGTCTCCGAGAGCTTCGGCCCGCTGGAATCCAGGTCAGCGATGAACTGCTGATAGATCTTCATCCGCGCGGCGCGGGTGGAGAGCGGGTCCGTAGCGGCGATTCCGGTCAGCACGGGGAACGAGTACTGCCCACCCGCAGGATCGTCATCGGGAAGATCGAGCAGCACGCCGTAGGCGTCGACCAGTCCGATGCGGCCATCCTGCCGTACGAAGGCGACAGGCGTCCGCTCCACCACGCTCACGCGCAGCCGGTTCGGCAGCAGACGCATCACCGTGGCATGCTCCACCCAGGGCAGCGTCTCCAGCTCCCTGCGACGCTCCGCAAGCGGAACATAGAACACGTTGCGCCCGATGTCTTCACCGAAGATGCTCAACAGCTGCGGCCGGTTCACATGGCTGTTGCCGTCTATCTGGATATTGGACGCGGTGTCGATCAGAAAGCGCGGATCATGCAGAAAGAAGAGGCGCACCACCATCATCCCCGCCACCATAGCGCTTATCGCCAGAAAGAGCGCGATGCCGGCCAGTATCCTGCCCCACAGGCTCTCGGGAATTAAACCGCGACGCACGCGAATGCGCGTCTGCGAGCGAAGAAAGGGGGCGTCGTCCTGATCGTCGTAGTCGTCAGCGGACATGCGCGGCAGCACACGCTTGGGCACGGGCATCTGCCGGTCGGAGAGCCGGTCGCCAAGCCGCGACGAACGATAGCTCTCCCCTGACGTCTCGTCCACGTCATCGTGGTCAAGCAACGCTGTCGATTGCCGGTTCAATCCGTTTAGTTTTCGCACGCCTGAGCAAAGGCCGCGAAGAAATCGCCAACCCTGACTATACCGCGCGGCCTTCGCTCCGCAGTGCATATTCCGCGCGCAGGCGTTGTGCAGATTGGTACGTGGTGTGTTGACGAACCGGATACCTCTTGCGGCAGGCTACGGCCTCGCCGCGGCTTCCAGCGCCGCGATGTCGAACTTGGTCATCTTCATCATCGCCTGCATCGTCTTCGGGTTGTCGACGATCTCACCCATGTTGACGGGCACCACCTGCCAGGAGATGCCAAACTTGTCCGTGAGCCAGCCGCAGTTGCCCGTCTGGCCGCCGGCAGAGAGTGCGTTCCAGTAGTGGTCGATCTCGAGCTGGTCGGCGCACTTGACGACAAACGAGATCGCAGGCGTGAAAGCGAACTTCGGTCCACCGTTGAGTGCGATGAACTGCGTCTCATTGAGCTCAAAGACCACAGTCAGCACTGAGCCCTTGAGGCCGGGTCCGGCATCGCCGCAGCGATGGACCGCGATCTTGCGCGATTCCTGAAAGATGGAGAGATAAAAGTCCACGGCCTCTTCGGCCTGCGTATCGAACCAGAGAAACGGCATGATGTTTTCCATAACTTCTCCTCTTATGCTTTCAGCGCATCCATCACAACCGCCGCCGCCTGCGAGACGTTTCCCGCGCCAAGCGTCAGAACTACATGGCCATCTTTGGCAGCCTTTGCCAGTCGTGCCGCCGCTTCGGCGAAGCCGTTTGCATACTCAACGATCTTCGGGCGGTGCTTGCTCTTGGCGATCGCCTCCACCAGCGCCTGGGCCGTGATGCCGGCAATCGGCTGCTCGCTCGCGGCGTAGATGTCGAGGATCTCCAGCGTGTCCGCGTCACCGAAGGCATCCGCGAACTCGGCCATCATGTCGCGCGTACGCGTATAGCGATGCGGCTGGAAGAGAACGTGCACCTTGCCGTAACCGCACTCGCGCGCCGCGCGCAGCGTGGCCCGCACCTCCGTGGGATGATGCCCGTAGTCGTCCACCACCGCCACGCCGCGCACCACGCCCTTCTGCTGAAAACGCCGGTCCACGCCGCGAAAGCTGCTGACGCCTTCTACGATCTTCTCCACCGGAATCTGCAGCTGTAGCCCGATCGCCGCGGCGGCCGAGGCGTTCAGCACGTTGTGCATCCCCGGCACATGCAGGTCGAACGGGCCCAGCTTCTCGCCCTTCACATGCAGCAGAAAGCGCGCGTGGCACTCGTCCGTCTTCGGCAGCATCTCGATGCGGCAGTCCGCCTGCGCGGCAACGCCATAGGTGACCACCCTGCGCCGCACACGCGGCAGGATCTCGCCCAGCATCGCGTTGTCCGCGCATGCCACGATCGCGCCGTAGAAGGGCACCTTGTTCATGAACTCGACGAAGGCGTCCTTCACGTCGTCCATATCGCGATAGGTGTCCATGTGTTCGCGGTCCAGGTTCGTCACCACGGCAAGGATCGGCATCAATTTGAGAAACGACCGGTCGCTCTCGTCGGCCTCCGCCACCAGGTAGCGCGAACGGCCGAAGCGTGCGTTCGATCCCAGCGCTTCCACGCGTCCGCCGACGACGACTGTCGGATCCAGCTCACCCGCCGCCAGCACTGCCGCGATCATGGATGTCGTCGTCGTCTTGCCGTGCATGCCGGCCACGGCGATGCCGTACTTCAACCGCATCAGCTCGGCCAGCATCTCGCCGCGAAGGATCACTGGGATCTTGCGCGCCTTCGCCTCCAGCACCTCCGGGTTCTCCGCGGAGACGGCCGAACTGGTCACCACTACATCCGCGCCCGCGGCGTTCTCCGCGCGATGCCCTTCGTGTACCGTCGCGCCCAGCATCTCCAGCCGGTCAGTGACGGCCGTGCGCTTCAGGTCAGAGCCTGTGACGGTGTAGCCCAGCGTCAGCAGGATCTCGGCGATGCCGCTCATGCCGATACCGCCAATGCCGATGAAGTGGATCCTTTGCCGAGTAGCAAACATATTTTTATTGGACTTCGTGTGGCGCTCGCGCTGCTCGCGAGGATGAATTTAATCTTTTAAATGCTCTTCCCACTCTATCAGCCGCGCGATGCGCGCCGCCTTCGCCACGATGCAGGAATATTCAGCCAAATCCCTCTAAATACTTTGCAAAGGCAACGGCAGACACCGCAACAGAATCCTACAAAGTGCGTCAGTACACTCTGCTTGTGCAATGTACGGCATCACCTGGGTTCGCGTAAGCCGGAGAAGCAAAGTTTCACCGGCGAAACCGAAGAATTACAGGTCAAAGGTATTCACAGTATGCGTACTCCCCGCTTTCTTCGCTACCTTCTTCTCTTTGCGGCGCTGCTGGCTGTTCCGGCCTGCAGCTTCGCCGGCGTCTTCGTCTCGGTCAACATCGCTCCGCCGATCCTTCCCGTCTATGAGCAGCCCGTCGCCCCCGGCGACGGCTACATCTGGACGCCCGGTTACTGGGCCTGGGATCCCGATGGCGGCTACTACTGGGTCCCCGGCGCCTGGGTCTTCGCGCCCTACACTGGCGCTCTCTGGACCCCCGGTTACTGGGGCTGGAGCAACGGCTTCTATGTATGGAACGGCGGATACTGGGGCCTGCACATCGGCTTCTACGGCGGCGTGAACTACGGCTTCGGTTACTACGGCCACGGTTATGAGGGCGGCTACTGGGACCACGGGCACTTCGACTACAACCGCAGCATCAATCACATCGACAACCATGTGCATAACACTTACGAGCGCAATGTAGACCATGGCCCGGACAACCGCGTTGCCTTCAACGGCGGCAACGGCGGCACCCATGACCAGCCCACGCAGCAGGAGCGCGTCGCCGAGCATGAACAGCACATCAGCGCTGTTCCTCTGCAGCAGCAGCATCAGCAGGCCGCCAGGACTAACCGCGCGCAGTTCGCCAACGTAAACCACGGCCAGCCAGCCGTGGCCGCAACCCAGCGCCCCGGCGCCCAGGCCTTCCATCAGGCTCTGGCGCATCCGGACAACCCGCAGGCCGTACAGGCGGCGCGCAGCGCGCCTGCGAATCACCCGCAGACACCGCAGACGCAGTCTCATCCTCAAACGCAGGCCGCACCGCATAACTTCGGCGGCGGTCAGTCGCAGGAACAGGCTCATCCTCAGCAGCAGGCTCAACCCCGCCCGCAGCCACAGGAGCAACCTCATCCGCAGGAGCAGGCCGCACCGCATAACTTCGGCGGCGGTCAGCCACAGGAACAGGCTCATCCTCAGCAGCAGGCTCAACCCCGCCCGCAGCCACAGGAGCAGCCCCATCCGCAGGAGCAGGCTCGTCCTGCAGCACCCGCACCGCAGTCACACCCCGCACCGCAGGGTGGCGGCGGTGGTGGCGCGCCCCATGGCGGCGGTGGTCCCGGCGGCGGTGGCGGCAGCGACCACGACCATCACTAGAGCGTACGCAACATAACCAGGAAGATCAGAAAGGGCCGGCAGCCACAGGAGCCGGCCCTTTTT
>Ga0210398_10003202_pt1 | contig 15767 bp, 12 predicted proteins | sample IncBWC4OmetaG_FD_161047 | JGI IMG/M metagenome (GOLD analysis project Ga0210398, IMG submission 161047) | Forest soil microbial communities from Barre Woods Harvard Forest LTER site, Petersham, Massachusetts, United States - Inc-BW-C-4-O | ecosystem: Environmental > Terrestrial > Soil >...
CATCGGCGCATCCTCGGCGGTGGGCGGATTGTCCTTCATCAACTGCGCCATCAGGTTGAAATACGCCGCGACGTCGAGTGCATTCAGCTGGTCGCGCACAGCCGTTTTCATATCGATGCCGGGATCCACCGTTCCCGCAGGCGGCGTGTAGGACTTGCCGTAGGAGCTTAGCGGGACGAGCTTGATCTCGTCTTGCATCTTGTGGACCGCCGCGTAGTCCTTGGGCGTGCCGGTGCAGTAGATCCGTCCGAGGATCCACACCATGTCTGTCGGCGCTTTATACTCGGTTACTCCGGCTGGAAGCGTGCCCGTCCAGCCGGGTCCGGTGACCGCGTAGGTCTGCGGGCCAGTGCCGGTGGTGCGCTTGCCGGGCACCTGGAATACCGTCGTCCACGCGTCGATCATCGGGAACAGGTAATAGCGGTCGTGCGCGTCGGGAAGGCTGAGTACGTAGGGCTCCTTGCTAAGGTCCACCCATCCGTTCGTGTACAGGGTATCGGCATTTGGTGCGGTAACGCCGCGAAAAGCCGCCGTCGGGTAGCTTCGCGACCCCGCCAATTGGCCCATCGGCGCATTCAAACCGCTAGGCTCTGCCACGTTGGTCAGAACGCTGCGCGTGTACTCCATCGTGACCAGCGGATAGCCGTAGATATATGCGTCGGTCGCGATCGCCGATGCTTCGTCCGCGCTGAGAGGAGCCGCACCTTGCTGCGCCGAGGCGGGCGGGCTGCCGACCACGACTACGAGGAGAGCGAGCGCCCAGACGCGCTCGCCAAGGCCAAGTCCTGATGCGGTGGAATTCTCTTTCATTGCGTATCCTCTAGACCCGTCCAGGGTGGCTTAATCGCGGCGCCCGTGGTGAAATCAGGTCTCGCAGATAATGCCTGCGGGACGCCTCATCTGCAAATTGGATTTGGTCCAGGGTTCAGACGGTTATGTCCTTCGTGATCGCTTTCGATTGCTGGCAAGTGGCAAACTCTTCATCAGCCACGACGGCATTTGGCTGATGCGAAATGTAACCTGACCTTCCACGATTTCGAGGATCATTCTGCGGCGTTGACGCGTTGAGTTGTCAACAAAGATTGCGCGATCCGCAAGCGCTACGAAACCCGGAAGGTTCGACAGACTTCGATAGTATCGGCGCCTCACGTCGTCCGGCGGGACATTATGGCCGCCCGATTTCACTCGAAGCTGAACGCGTTCTAATCGCTTGCTCGGGGCTGCGCAGGCCGAAATACAGCAGGCCTACTTTCCACCCCTCATCTTTCGCGGCCTGCGCGAGGCGAATCAGTGTTCGCCCTGATAGGGTCGTTTCAAGAGAGAAACTATTCCCAGCCTTCAATAATTCCTTCCGCCGGTCGATAGCTGCGCGACCTGCACCAAGAGCTTCTTCCGGAGCCGCGGACATCTCGCGTGCGATTTCATCCGGGTTCACGATTTCTCCGAGCCCGCCGAGAAACTCCGCCGCGCGCGTGCTTTTACCCGCACCGTTTGGTCCGGCGATAAACCAAAGCCAGCGCGCTTGGCTCATTCGCGACCAATCTCACCTAGCACCACTTCGCTACCATTGGGTTCCATGCAGACCTCGTATCGCGTGTCGTCCGGCATCTCTTTGATGAGCCGGCCGCGTTCATCGGTGAAATGAATTGGACGGCCTTCTTGCTTATGTTTGCGGACTGCGGTGGTGACCGCTTTCTCGCCGATGTATTCCACCCGTTCACCAAAGTCTGGTGTCGCTTCCGGATCGGACCAGTTCACGAAGGGCAGGACTTGTAATCCCTTCCCAGCATCGTGCAACAAGTCCAAAGAGACGATGATCGATACGCGGCCGAGGTGCGGGTTCTCTTTGCGGGTTTCGGACAACCATCGCGAAAGGACAGGAAAGACTTTGGGACGTTCGATCGCCGCAACCGGAGCGTCATCGTATACGAGCAAGTCTTGGCGCGACGTCGATCGGAATTTCGCAAGCTTCGAGAGTTTGCGCGTCACCGCCTCTTTTATAAAGGAAAGCCATTCAAACTCTGCCTGATCACCGGCCCATCCGTGACCGGACAGCATCAGCGAAACTGGTTCCGGTTCCGCTCCAACAGCTTTCGCTGCCGATTTTCTTCTTTCGAATTCCACCTCCATGTGCGTCATCTCGCGCTGGACCCACATCTCGGTCGCTTTGGTAACTTCGAGGCCGGTGGTTTTGCCCGAGCTCCAGGTGATGGTGAAATCCGGACTCTCGCCCTCCCCGATACGCAGCGAATACTTGAGCTTTCGATGCGTCGCGAGCGCGAGGAGATAGAGCGCGAGGCAGTAGCGTTCCTCGTCGCGCTTGGTGCGGCGCTTGCGCGCGGGCACGCGCTGAAACCTTTTCCAGAACGCGTTCACCTCATCCGCAGAACGAAAATTCCACCGGACTTTGCGCGCGCCCTTACGATGTGCGCCGTTCGATTTCGCCGATGCTCGCAAGACTCGATCACCTGCCCTGAAACTTCGGTTCGCGCTTTTCGAGGAACGCCTTCACCGCTTCCTTATGATCCTCGGTCTGGCCGGTCAGCGTCTGACCCCATGCTTCACGATCGAGGAGTTCGCGGAACTCATGCGTGAGCGCGAGGTTCAGATTCGCCTTCATGTGGGTGTACGCCACCGTCGGACCATTCGCGATGCGCTTGGCAGTCTTCTCGACTTCATCTTTAAACGATGCCGCCGGAACCACGCGATTGGCGAGCCCGATGCGCACCGCTTCGTTCGCATCGATGACGTCGGGGAGAAAATACAATTCGCGCGCTTTCGCGGAGCCGACCAACTGGGTCAGCGACCAGGTCCCGCCGTAATCACCCGAAAAGCCAACCCGCCCGAATGCGGTGCCGAAGCGCGCATTCTCAGACGCGATGCGAATGTCACATGCCATCGCGATGCTGAGGCCCGCGCCGGCCGCCGGTCCGTTGACGGCCGCGATAGTGACCTTCGGCATCTCATGCAGCAGGCGCGAGGCTTCCTCACCATGGCGAAGATTCGCGACGCGATCCTCGAGCGTCGGCGCCGGGCCGGTGGCCTCGTTACGCGCCCGCATCGCAGTGATGTCGCCGCCGGAGCAAAATCCACGTCCCGCACCGGTCAGCACGACGGCGCCGACCTTGGGATCGTGGGAGGCCTTCTGCAACTCGCTGGTGAGGCCGTTCATCATGTCGGGCGACATTGCATTAAGCTTGTCGGGCCGATTGAGGGTGAGATAAAGCACGCGGTCACGAAGTTCTACGATCAGATCGGCCATGGTGATTCTCCTAAATTTTCGTCAAAAATGGGTAAACTTGCGGCGGTGATGGCTTTCTAGTTACTTCACTCCGGCCACACTGTCGAGCGCGAGGGCAACCGCCTGAGTACCGTCCATGTCGTGCCCCATCGCCGCGGCGGTTTCGAACATCGAGGTCATCAGCGCAAGGCCGGGCAGCGCGAGTTGGGCATCGCGCGCGGCCTCACCCACCAGGCGGAGATCCTTGCGAATCAACTTGATAAAAAATCCGGGGCGCCAGTCGCTCGCGATAATTTTCGGCCCAAGATTGTTGAGCTGCCACGATGCGGCCGCGCCCGCGCCAATCGCCTCGAGCACCTGCGATGGATCAAGGCCACCGGCTTTCGCAAACGCGAGCGCTTCTGCCGCCGCTTCGAGCGCGACTGACACGGCGATCTGGTTGGCGAGCTTGGTCATCTGACCCGCGCCTGACGGCCCCATATAAGTGATGCGCTTGCCGAGATGCTCAAAAACCGGCCGCGCGCAATCGAAGGCAACTTTGTCGCCGCCCACCATGATCGCGAGGGTGCCCTCGATGGCGCCGGTCTCGCCACCGGACACGGGAGCATCGAGGTAGTCGACGCCGATTTCATGAAGTTGCGCCGCCGTCGCACGCTCGGAGTGCGGCGAGATGGTGCTCATGTCGATGACGAGCTGGCCCTTCTTCAGCGAGGGCTTGATGCGCGAGATCGTGGCTTCCACGTCGGGGGTATCGGGCACCATGATAAAAATGATCTCCGCGTTCGCGACCGCATGGGCAGGATCGGCGGCGACCATGGCGCCATCGGCGGCGAGGCGCTGCGCCTTTTGCGGCGAGCGGTTGTAGACGGTGACGTTATGCTCGGCCGTGAGCAGCCGGCGCGCCATCGGCGCGCCCATGATTCCGGCGCCAATCCATGCGATTTGCATCGTTGAAAATCTCCGTCGTCAATTTCGCACTTCGAAGTTAAGCGCCAATCATTGGCTATGTCGATGCGAACGAAAGCTGCGCGCATTTGTCCACCAATCTTGCGATGATTAGTCTCCCAACTATCACGATGCCGGAAGAGTTCTCATCGAATACGGGGTGGCTGCGCCGCAACCGCGCCGCAGTCGCTGTACTCGCGCTGGTTGCGATCTCGGCCCTGGTGCGACTGGTAGTGGTGCTCAATTTTCGCGCGCGCGCATCGTGGGATACCGATGGCTATATCCTCGCGGCGCGATCGATCGCGAGCCTCGATTTCAGCCAATACGACGGCAAGCGAACGCCCATCTACCCGTTGCTGATGCTGCTGGGCGGGATGGACTGGGACGTGGTGCGCCTGATGCAGTCCGCGCTCGGAATCGCAATCGCGTCAATGATGTTCGCGATCGTGTGGCTCCGAGCGCGCAGCGCGATGGCGGCTTTGGTCGTCGGGTTGCTGTGCAGTATCGCGGTCAGTGAATTGCTCTTCGAGCAGGTCATCTATAGCGAAACGCTGTGCACCTTCTGGATTGTTCTTTCGCTACTCGCATATGAGCGATTAATCGATGCGGCGATGATTTGGGACTACGCGCTGCTCGGGATAGCGGCGGCGCTGGCGGGCCTGACGCGGCCGATGTTCCTGTTCCTCGGGCCGCTCTATTTCTGCTTGGTGGTCGCGCGTACACGGATGCTGCGCGACCTGCGGCTCGCGTTGATCCTCGCACCGACGCTGGTCCTCGCGCTGGGATGGTCGATAGTGAACAAGCGGACGGTAAACTACTTCGGGGTAACGACCACCACCGGATACAACCTGAGCAATCACAGCGGCGCGTTCATGGAACTGGCACCGCCGCAGTATTCGACGATCGCCGACATCTATCTGCGCTACCGCGCGCGCCAAATCCACAACCTCGGAACTCAGGCGATGACGATCTGGTACGCGGAAGGGGAAATCCGGCGCACCACCGGACTCTCATATGCGCAACTATCGAAGCAACTGACGCGCATGTCGCTGGAGATGTTCGCCGAACATCCGTTGTTGTATCTCGCATCGGTCGGGCGCGCATGGATGCGCTTTTGGGGCTTCGATTTTTTCCACTTCATCGGATTTTTCCGGGACTCGACCTCGCCATTCGTATACGCACTGTTGGTCATCCTCGGAACGCTGCAGTTGGGGATCAACGTCGCCTTCCTCGGCATCGCGGCGTACACCCTCGCGCGATGGATGATGCGCGGAGAGAGTTTCAACTTCGATCTCAGCGTAATCGCGATCGTACTTGCGGGATCGGTGGTGCAGGCATTTCTCGAGTATGGCGAAAACGTCCGCTACCTCGCGCCGCTCGTCCCGCTGACGATTTACACAGTCGCGATTTTCCCCGGTCAGCTCAAAAGATCGATTTCGAAATAAACTTTTCGCGCTGTAACTATCGGCTGGTAAGCGCGTCCCACACCCTTGTCGAGGCGTATCAGGCCTGCTTGGGAGAACTTATGCAACGTCCGCAGCAGATTCTGTTCGGCGCGATGAGCCAGCAGTGCCAGCTCGCTTACCGATTTGGGCTGGCGGTCCGCAATGAGACGCAACAGCGCGCGATTCTTGGGCGATAGCAATTTTGCGCCTGCCTCCAACGAATCAAACTGCACCACCGGGCCTTTCTTTTCGGTAGGGTTGGCGGATTCGACCCAAATTCTCGGCGCGCGCGGGTCAACCTTGCGCTTGCCGCGGACGACGGCCAGCGTGAAGTCCTTGAATTCCTTAAAGCTCGCGGTTTTTAGAGCCGCGGAGGCGCGCGTGTGCTTCTTCATTCGATCCCTCGCTCGTTCAAGATCCGTTCAACTTCACGCAGAAAGTCTTCCAGCAAGATGACCGGCCCGCGAAACTCGTACGCGACCAGCTTGCTCGACCGATATCGATGCCAACGATCAAATTCCCCCCGCCACGCTTTTGCGCGTTGTCGATACCGTAAACCCGCCTGCGGTTGGGGTCGTGTAACGTCAGGCAATATTTGATCCCGTGCGGACGGCCCGCGCTCGCACTTACCCTGCGCGCCTGGTATTTGACCGCGTAGCCACTGGCGAAGCGAAATTCGTAACCGTCAAGACTCAGCAGCACTTCCAGTTCGTAATCTGGATTCTGTTTGATTGACGTTGAGGCTGCCAATTACTCGCACAGGGAATGTCATCCTATCATGATGTGATGCATCATGGGAGTGACAAAGAAAAGGGCCGGACGACGATGTCGTCCGGCCCTTTTTGCAATCGAGAGTAACGCGGCTCTATGCAGCTTGCTTGGTTTCGCCCGCGGCGGGTGCTTCTTCGGCCAGCGAGCCGCGCTTGGAGAATACTACCGCGATGGTCAGCATGATCACCGACAGCGCCGTCACCAGGACGCGCGTGGTGGTAACCACGTTGAGCGACTGGGTGCAGAATGGCGCCGCCAGGATGCCGACCAGGTTCATCACCTTGATCATCGGGTTGAGCGCGGGACCGGCGGTATCCTTAAATGGATCGCCGACGGTATCGCCGACGACGGCCGCCTTGTGGATGTCGGTGCCTTTGCCGCCGAGGAAGCCGTCTTCGAATTTCTTCTTCGCGTTGTCCCAGTTGGCGCCCGCGTTCGACATGAACACCGCCATCAACTGGCCGGTAAGGATGGTGCCGCCGAGGAAACCGCCGAGCGCGCCCACGTCGAGGCCGAAGCCGACCATCAGTGGCGCGAACACGGCGAGGATTCCCGGGCCGAGCAGCTCGCGCTGCGCACTGGCGGTGACGATATCGACGCAGCGGCTGTAATCGGGCTTTTCGGTGTAGTCCATGATGCCCGGATGCTCGCGGAACTGGCGGCGCACTTCGAACACCACCTGGTAGGCCGCGCGGGTGACCGCTTTAATCGCGAACGAGCTGAAGAGGAACGGCACCGCGCCGCCAATCATCAGGCCGACGAACACGGTGGGCATGTTGATCTGAACGCCGATCGCGCCGAGACGCGCCTCATCTATAAAGGAGCGGAACAGCGAGACCGCCGCGAGCACCGCGGTCGCAATCGCGAGGCCCTTGGTCAGCGCCTTGGTGGTGTTGCCGATCGCGTCCATCCAGGACAGCGTGCGTGACGCCTCTTCCTGATGAATCCCGCCCATCTCGAAAATTCCGTGGGCGTTGTCGGTAATGGGTCCGTAGGTGTCCATCGCGAGGATGAATCCGGTGGTGGTGAGCAGGCCGAGGCCCGCCAGCGCGATGCCGAAGAATTGCAGCGCCAGCGATTCGCGGAAAATGACCATCGCGCCGACGATAGTGGCCGCGATAACCATCAGCGCCCACACCGACGATTCCATTCCTTCGGCGAGACCGGACAGAATCAGCGTAGCCGGGCCGGTGCGTGCGGCGGTCGCGGTTTCGGTGACCGGTTTCTTATCCGGATGGGTGAAGTAGTTGGTGAGCCACAAGGTCACCACCGCGAGGATGATGCCGAGGGTGGCGCATTCGGCGAAACGCCAGTCGGTATCTCCGGTTCGTGGGTCCTGCAGGTAGAACCAGTTGACGACGAAGAAACCCACCACCGAGGCGACCGCGGATACCATGTATCCGGTGACGATCGGTTTCATCGGATCGCGCATCGAGGTTCCGGCCGGCACCCGCACCGCCATGATTCCGAGGATCGAAGCGAACACGCCGACGCCGCGCAGAATCAGCGCGAAGATGATCAGCTTCATCGCGAACGCGCCCGCGAGGCCGCCATACACGGCGATGAAATCGGGTTCGTTGACCGCGTAAGCGGCGAGGATGATCGCGGCGACGAGGGTAACTTCGTAGGATTCGAAAACGTCGGCCGCCATTCCGGCGCAGTCGCCGACATTGTCGCCGACGTTATCCGCGATCGTCGCGGCGTTACGCGGATCGTCTTCGGGGATTCCCGCCTCAACCTTGCCGACCAGGTCGCCGCCGACGTCGGCCGCCTTGGTATAGATGCCGCCGCCGACGCGCATAAAAAGGGCGGCCAGGGAGCCGCCGAATCCGAACCCGACCAGCACCTTCATCGCATCCTGCTGGTAGACCAGGAATATGATGGTGGCGCCGAGGAGGCCCAGTCCGACGGTGGCCATGCCCGAGACCCCGCCGGCCTTGAAGGCAAGTTCCATCGCGTCCTTGAAGCTGGTCAGCGCCGCATTCGCGCTACGCACATTGGCTTTGACCGCGAGCCACATCCCGATGAAGCCGGCGAGATAGGAAGCGCCGACGCCGAGCAGGAACGCGACCGAGATGCCCAGCGACAGGCGCAGGTCGTGGTAGACGTTGCGGTACATGAAGAACAGCGCGAAGAAGATGATTACGACGAAGATGGACATGGTGCTGACCTGGCGTTTGAGGTACGCCATCGCGCCGATTTCCACCGCGTCGCTGACATCGGTCATCGATTTGGGTCCGGGATTGGCGGCCAGCACGGTGCGGACCAGGATGCCGCCGTAGAGCAATCCAACTACCGCGGACGCAAGAATGAACCATAGGATCGCAACCTGCGCGCCGGTTAGCGCTGGCAGAACGATATTGGCTTCACTCATTTAAATTCGCTCTCCTGAAAATTTTAGGAATGCGGGAGCACGGTCAACAATGAAATTTCAATCGCACCAGAACACGAGGAATCGCTTCGTCAGACCTTTGCCCCAAGGCGTATCTCGCGCATCCTAGATTTTCCTGCGAATGAAGTCCAGCAATCAGAGGGCCGCTGATGAAAGCGCGGAAAGGTCCCCGATGAACATCGTCTATCGATGCCTCCGCTTGGCTAATCTCATCACCTCATATGTCTGCAAGGCGCAAAACTCGCCTAACCGCGATCATCAAATGGCTCGTGACAGGTCCCTCGCGAGATGACTTGTTTTTCCACAATCGATGAGCACGCCGGCCGCGGGAGTTTGGTGGCGCGAATTCCGTGATCGTTTTGCGCCCCCAGTGGTTATGTTGGATGAACGACGAGCATCGCCGGATCGTTTTTGCCAGCGCGCCACCCGCCGCATAATGAGGTGTAGCGTTGATCCATGCATCGGGCGTGTGTTTAGCTGTTAAGGCTTTAGAAACATGAACGTCAACATCGAAGAAAACTCCGCGCTCCGGCGCAAACTCACCATCGAGGTCGAGCCCGACGAAATTAAACGGGAACTCGATAAAACCTACAACGAACTGCGTCGCGGCGTGGTGCTCAAGGGCTTTCGCCCCGGCCACGCTCCGCGCAATCTGCTGGAGAAATTTTTCGGTGATCAGGTCCGCAGCGAGGTCATCCAGAAACTCGTCAAGGAATACACCGACAAGGCGCTCGAGGAACATAACCTCAAGCCCATCGTCGAGCCCGAGATCATCAACGAAGAAACCAATCTCCCCGCCACGCTCAAGTTCAGCGCCGTCTTCGATCTCAAACCCGAGGTCGTGCTCAAGGACTACCAGGGCTTGAAGGTCCCCGAAGAGACCATCGCGATCACCGATAAGGATGTCGACGACACTATCGAGCGGCTCCGCGAGCGTCAGGCCAGCCTCAAAAAAGTCGAGGGCCGCGACGTGGTCGAGGAGGGCGACGTCGCCGTCGTGACCATCGAGGGCTTCGAGGATGGCAAGCCGCTCTCTGAAGCCAAGAGCGAGAACCGGCTGCTGGAGATCTCGAAGAAGAGCCTCGCGCACGGCATCGACGAGGTGCTGATCGGCGCCAAGGTGGGGGAGGAAAATCGCAAAGTCCGAACCTACGGCGCGGACTATGAGCAGAAGGAGCTCGCGGGCAAAACCGTCGAATGGCGCGCGAACGTCAAGGAAATCTACAAGAAGGAACTGCCGCCGCTGGATGACGACTTCGCCAAGGATCAGGGCGATCTCCAAAGCCTGGCGGAGCTGCGCGACCGGGTGCGCTCGGACCTCCTTACCCATGCGAAATCCGAAGCCGATTCACGCGCGCGCGCCGGACTCCTCGACCTTGTGCTCGATCGCAACAAGATTGACGTCCCCGAATCGCTGGTGACCCGCGAGCAGCGCACCATGGAATCCGAGTTGGCGTCCACGCTGCGGCAAGCGGGAATGCCGGAGGAGCAGGTGACCGAACGGGTACAAAGCGCCGCCGAGGACATCAAGACGCGCGCGCACAAGCGCGCGGCCGGCAGCCTCATCCTCGAAGCGCTGGCGGACCAGGAAAAGGTCGAAGTCACTGACGATGAGTTGGCGGAGCGGATCGGTGCTATAATGAGGCAAGCTGGGACCAAGAATCGGGAGCGCTTCTCCGAATTCTACGGCCAGGAACAGAATCGTGAGGGCCTCAGGCAGACGATGCGCCGTGAAAAAGCGATGGACGAGCTGCTGACGCGCGCGAAGGTCAGCGGCGATCCGGAGGTGGCACCGCAACAAACATGAAAAGTCCTCGTAAACGTTGCTTCATGTTGCCCGAAAAATCTGAAACCTATAGAATCGGCTCAGGGGAGTTAGGCTGCGCGCCAGGGTGGAGAACCCCCATCCGTGGCTCGGTTTTATGAGCAATCTGGTCCCGATGGTTGTCGAGCAGACCGGCCGCGGCGAGCGAGCGTACGATATCTATTCGCGGCTGCTGCGGGACCGCATCGTCTTTCTTGGCACCGAAATCAACGACGATGTGGCCAATCTGATCACCGCGCAGTTCCTGTTCCTCGAATCTGAGGACCCCGATAAGGAGATTAGCCTCTACATCCACTCGCCCGGCGGGTCCGTTACCGCTGGCCTCGCCATCTACGACACGATGCAGTTCATCAAGCCCCCGGTTTCGACGCTGTGTATGGGATTCGCGGCCAGCATGGGAGCGGTGCTGCTCGCAGCGGGACACAAGGGCAAGCGCTACGCCCTGCCCCATTCCACGATTTGCATCCATCAGCCATTGGGCGGCGCGCGAGGTCAGGCGAGCGATATCGAGATTCATGCGCGCGAGATTTTGCGGACGCGCGAGGAACTCAACAACATCCTGATGAAGCATACCGGGCAGACTCTGAAGAAATTGGAGAAAGATACAGATCGGGACTACTTCATGGCGCCCACTCAGGCGGTTGAATACGGGCTAATTGATGAGGTAATCGTTAGCCGAGGGCCCTCCAAGTGAAGCGTGGGAGGCATTAATGGCGAAGCATGAGGACCGCTCGGGCAATCTGGTTTGCTCGTTTTGTGGCAAAAGTCAGGACGAGGTGCGCAAGCTCATCGCCGGCCCGACGGTCTATATCTGCGATGAGTGTATCGATCTCTGCAACGACATAATCGCCGAGGAAACCGACAACGAAGAGGCATTTAGCCAATCCTCCGCGGTTCCCAAGCCGGCCGAGATCAAACGGGTTCTTGACCAATACGTAATCGGCCAGGAGCGCGCCAAGAAGATTCTCTCCGTCGCCGTCCACAACCATTACAAGCGAATCGATTCGCAGATGGTGACCGGCGACGTCGAACTGCAGAAGTCCAACATCCTTCTTATCGGCCCGACCGGAACCGGCAAGACGCTGCTGGCGCAAACGCTCGCGCGCTTCCTGCAAGTTCCCTTCACCATTGCCGATGCGACCTCGCTCACCGAGGCCGGCTACGTCGGCGAGGATGTCGAGAACATTATCCTGTCGCTGCTGCAGAATGCCGATTACGACATCGAGCGCTGCCAGCGCGGCATCGTCTACATCGACGAAATCGACAAGATTGCGCGCAAGGGCGACAATCCCTCGATCACCCGCGACGTCTCCGGCGAAGGCGTCCAGCAAGCGCTGTTAAAGATTATCGAAGGTACGATGGCGTCGGTCCCGCCCAAGGGCGGCCGTAAGCACCCACAGCAAGAATTCCTCCAGGTCGATACCACCAACATCCTGTTCATCTGCGGCGGCGCGTTCGTGGGTTTGGAGGACATCATCCGGCGGCGGCTGGCGGGAAAGACCATGGGCTTTCGCGCCGACATGACCCATCGCGATACCAAATCAGTTTCCGAATTACTCTACGACGTGCAGCCGGAGGACCTGCTGAAGTTCGGCTTGATTCCCGAATTCGTCGGCCGTTTGCCGGTGATCGCGACGCTCGGCGAGCTCGATGAGGATGCGTTGGTGCGCATTCTGACCGAGCCGAAGAACGCGCTGGTGCGGCAATATCAGAAACTCTTCGACATGGAGAATGTGCACCTCAAGTTCAACCATGCAGCGCTGCGGGCGATCGCGCGAGAGGCGCTCAAACGGAAGTCAGGGGCGCGCGGACTGCGGGCCATCATGGAAAGTATCATGGTGGATCTGATGTACGACATTCCGTCGCAACCCAACATCAAGGAGGTCCTGATCTCGGAGGAAACAGTAACTCAGAAAGAACAGCCGCTTTTAGTCTATCAAAAGACGGCAGAGACGGCCTGACGGTCCGGGATCAAACAAATGCTTTTTAGAAACGACAAAAAAGATAATCTTGGCCCCGCAGCGGTGGTTCCACTGCTGCCGTTGCGCGAGCTAATAGTGTTTCCACACGAAGTTTATCCAATCTTCGTGGGACGCCAAAAATCCATCAAAGCGCTGGAAGCCTCCGAGGCCAGCAAGCGCCCCATCCTACTGGTCGCCCAGAAAGATGCGAAGGTGGCTGACCCGCAGGCCGGTGATCTTTATAACGTCGGCACCCTCGGCGTGGTGGTGCAGTTGCTGCGCCTCCCCGACGGCACCGTGAAAGCGCTCCTCGAAGGCAAGAAGCGCGCGCGCATCCTGAAGTACGTCGGTTCCGATGAGTACTTCCAGGTCGAAGCGGAAGAGATCGAGGAAGTTTGCGATCGCACCACCGAGGTCGAGGCGCTCATCCGTTCGGTTACCTCGACCTTCGACAATTACGTTCGTCTCAACAAGAAAATCCCGCCCGAGATGGTCACCTCGATCGCGTCGGTCGATGACCCCGCGTTCCTGGCCGATAAGCTGGTGGGACATCTATCGATCAAGCTCGAGGATAAGCAGGCGCTGCTGGAGACCTCGAATCCGGCCGAGCGGCTAGAGAAGATCCTCGGCTACATGCGGTCGGAACTCGAAATCCTTGAAGTCGAAAAGCGCATCCGCTCCCGGGTCAAGAAGCAGATGGAGAAGACCCAGAAGGAGTACTACCTCAACGAGCAGATGCGCGCGATTCAGAAAGAGCTCGGCGAGAAAGACGAATTCAAGAACGAGATTCAGGAATTGGAAGAAAAGCTTCGGCAGAAAAAGATGCCGGCCGAAGCTCGCGAAAAATGCGAGCGCGAAATCAAGAAACTCAAGATGATGTCGCCGATGTCGGCCGAGGCGACCGTCGTCCGCAACTATCTCGACTGGTTCCTCGCGCTGCCGTGGTTCGAGTACACCGAGGACAAGCTCGACATTAAGGAAGCCGAGCGCATCCTCGAGGAAGACCATTACGGCCTCGAGAAGGTCAAGGAGCGCATCCTTGAATACCTCGCCGTCGAGACCCTGGTCGGCCAGATGAAGGGACCGATTCTGTGCCTCGTCGGACCCCCGGGAGTCGGCAAAACCTCGCTCGGCAAGTCGATCGCGCGCTCGACCGGACGCAAGTTCGTTCGCGTGTCGCTCGGCGGCGTGCGGGACGAAGCTGAAATCCGCGGTCATCGCCGCACCTACATCGGCGCACTGCCCGGCAAGGTGATCCAGTCATTGCGCAAGGCGGGATCGAGCAATCCGGTGATGCTGCTGGACGAGGTCGACAAGATGTCGACCGATTTCCGCGGCGACCCTTCCTCGGCGCTGCTCGAAGTCCTCGATCCCGAGCAGAACAACACCTTTAACGATCATTATCTCGATTGCGACTACGATCTGTCCAAGGTGATGTTCATCACCACGGCGAACACCCTGGACCGCATCCCGCGCCCGCTGCAGGACAGAATGGAAGTAATCCGCATCCCGGGTTATACCGAAGTCGAGAAGCTCAACATCGCCAAGCGCTACCTGGTCAAGAAGCAGCGCGAAGCCAACGGGCTCAAAGAGGAGAACATCGAGTTCTCCGATGGCGCCCTTCTGATGATCCTGCGCCGCTATACCCGCGAATCCGGGGTCCGTAACCTCGAGCGCGAGATCGCCGGCGTATGCCGCAAGGCCGCGGTCGAAGTCGTCAAGACCGATCGCAACGCGCACGTCAAGATCACCAGCTCCAGCGTTCCCAAGTTCCTCGGACCGCCGCGCTTCCGCTACGGAATCGCGGACATCGAGCCGCAGATCGGCGTCGCCACTGGACTCGCGTGGACCGAGATGGGCGGCGAGCTGCTCCAGGTCGAGGTCACCATTGTCCCCGGCCGCGGCAAGCTCACCATCACCGGTCAGCTCGGCGAGGTGATGCAGGAAAGCGCGCAGGCCGCGATGTCATACGTGCGGTCGCGCGCCGATAAGATCGGCCTCCCCTCGGACTTCTACCACAAGATCGACATCCACATTCATTTGCCCGAGGGCGCGATTCCCAAGGACGGTCCGTCGGCCGGAATTACCCTGGCGACGGCGCTGGTTTCGGCGCTATGCAAGGTGCCGGTGCGCAACGACCTCGCGATGACGGGCGAAATCACGCTGCGTGGACGGGTGATGCCGATCGGTGGATTGAAGGAGAAAGTCCTCGCCGCGCATCGCGGCGGCATCAAGATGGTGCTCATTCCCAAGGAGAACGAAAAAGACATCGAGGAGATTCCGGCGCCGATTCTTAAGGGCGTCACTCTGATGATGGTCGAGCACATGGACGACGTTCTCAAGCATGCGCTGGTGCTCGCGGATCCCGAGGCGTTCTTCTCGCAGAAAGCGCCCGCTCCGACACCGGCACCCAGGTTCGAAACTGAAGAGAAGGCTGAACTCGGCGAAGACGAGGAAGAGCCAACCGTCTCGCCCAACCCAAACCTTTCTTAAAGACCCGCTATAGATACCGCGAGGCTGTACAGCTAAAGTGCAGCCTCGCGGTTTTAACCATGGTACGGGAGGGCGCCGAAGCAGCCTATGACAAAGGCGGAACTAATCGAGACTCTGGCCAACAAGCTTCCGATGAACAAGGCCGAAGCTGAAAAGGCAATCAACATCGTCCTCGAGGACATCATCACCGCATTGAAGCAGAGCCAGCGGGTGAACATTTCCGGCTTCGGCACGTTCTCGGTTTCCGAGCGTCAGGCGCGCACCGGACGCAATCCCAAAACCGGAGAGGCGATCCAGATTTCCGCGAGCCGCTCGGCGAAATTCAAACCGGGCAAGCAGCTCAAGGATTCGCTCAACGAGGGATTGGAGGGCCAGCCGGCCGCTTCGAGCAGCTCCGAAAGCTGACCTGCACGCGCATCGCAAATCGCGCCCGCCGGATATCGTCCGACCGGGCGCATTTTTTTGCGCGCAATCGACTGGCGATGTTTCGCACGATCATGGCAGTTGTATAAACTTTGCTCGGATGGGCGGTTAGCTCAGCGGTAGAGCATCGGCCTTACAAGCCGGGTGTCGCAGGTTCGATCCCTGCACCGCCCACCAATGAAAACTCTAGCGGGTCAGCCATTTTGGGTTCGCGATGGATAGCGCGTCGTGCAGCGACTGCTTGATGTGCGTGCGCAGGCGCTCGTCGTCG
>Ga0210398_10003204_pt1 | contig 15766 bp, 13 predicted proteins | sample IncBWC4OmetaG_FD_161047 | JGI IMG/M metagenome (GOLD analysis project Ga0210398, IMG submission 161047) | Forest soil microbial communities from Barre Woods Harvard Forest LTER site, Petersham, Massachusetts, United States - Inc-BW-C-4-O | ecosystem: Environmental > Terrestrial > Soil >...
GCTGCTCGGAACAGACGCTAAGCAGTTCGCGGATGAGCGGCGAGACGTTCACGACATTGCAGCCGGTCCAATGTGGCGCGCCGGGAGCGTCCCGATCCACCCATAAAATGGTGAGTTCGACAGGCCGTTTGACGAGAAGGGCGTGAGGGGTGCCGCCGCTGATCCAGATCGATTTTGTCGGGGGAAGTATCCAGCTTCCGGTCGGGGTGGAGACGTGGATCACGCCCTTTTGCGAATACATAAGCTGGTGGCGAGAGTGGGTGTGCTGCGCCTTCTCGCTTTGGGACGGCCAATGACTGCTGACGCCGACGACCGGCGCTTGCGCCTCGTCGGGGATCAGTTCCGCAAGATCGGTTTGGCGGGATAGCGGCATATCTTGACGATATAGCGCTAACCCTCGTTCGCCTCAAGACATAACATCGATATATCGATACCTAGAGGAACACCCTACCATGACCCCAGCCCAACGGCAGATCATGTTCATCAACACCGCGCACGCGATCACCCACTACAGTTTGGCGATCCTGCCCACCGCCGTGCTGGTGATGGCGGTTCCCGGAGGCCCGTTCGGTGAGTCTTATGCGCCGATCCTTGCCCTCGCGACCGGCATGTTCGTGCTCTACGGCCTGCTTTCGTTGCCGCAGGGCTGGCTGGCGCAGCGCTTCGGACGCAAGGCCCTGATGACCGTGTTTTTCCTGGGCATCGCCGCTGGCCTGATCGGCGCTGGCCTCGCCCATTTACCCACCATGCTGGCCATCGCCCTGGCGTGCGCCGGAGGTTTCGCCGCGATCTACCACCCAATCGGGACGACGATGCTGATCGAGGCCGCTGGTGACAAACCGGGTAGCTCGATCGGCGTGAACGGCGTCTTCGGCAATATAGGGGTCGCTCTGGCTCCGGTCGTCACCGCGTTCCTGGCCAACGCCGTGGGCTGGCGCGCCGCGTTCATCGCGCCCGGTCTGTTCGCTGCTGCCGCCGGGTTGCTGTGGATGCGGACCCCGCTTGCTTCGGCCAGCTTGCATGTCAACCGCCAGCCGTTCCCGCCTATCCCGCGCCATCTGGTGCGCCGTGCCGTGGTGGTGCTGATGCTGATAGCGATGACATCGGGGTTGGTGTTCAACGCCTTCACCCTGCTGCTGCCAAAGCTGTTGCAGGAGAGGCTGGCCGGAAACGCCACCTTGCTGCCCCTGATCGGTCTCGCCGCCTTCGTGGTCACTCTGTGCGGCGCGCTGACACAGTTTAACGTTGGCCGGATGATCGACCGCAACACGCTGAAGCGGGTTTTCTTGCCCGTCAGCATCGTGCTGGCACCCGCGATGCTGGCGCTGTCCTTCGCCCAAGGCTGGTTGGTACTGCCGTTGGCTGCAGCGGTCGCCGCCTCGATCTTCGGCCAAGTCACCGTGAACGATACGATGACGGCCCGCTACATCTCGCCCGCGTTGCGCGCTCGGATTTACTCGGTGCGCTTCTTCGTTGGCTTCCTGGGCTCTGCCGCCGCCGCCCCGGTAGTGTCGATATTCTACGAGCGCACCGGCAGTGTGGCCGCTGTCACGACGATACTGGCGGTCTTTTCCGTCGTGACGCTGGGCTGCGCGCTGTTCTTCCCGGATCGCAAAGAGGAACTGGAGCCGTCGCTGTGGGCGGATGCACAAACCGTCGCAGCAGAATAACCGAGATGGGCGGGCGCGCGACCTAGCTAACGCCCGCCCTCTTGCAGTCCAAGTGACTTTCAGGATATCGCCCAAGCCCTCGTCGTGTCTGGCGAAATCCCGAGCTGTGTCTTTCTCGTGCAGCAATTTGAGACGCCGTGCAGGAATCGATTATTCTTGCAAGGCTGCCGGCGGAGGAGGGGTGGAGGTGGCCGGTCCCAGTGACCTACTCCGTCTTCTTCAACACCTCGTAGAGCCGCTCGTCGTAGAACGCGCCTTCAAAGGGCGTGAGCTTGGTGCGGAATGTCTTGGTGTGATCGGCGGCCTCGTGCGCGTCGAGGCTCTTGCGGTCGGCCCACGCCTCGATCAGGTGGAAATGATTGGCGTGACCGTCCCACACCACCGCGTCAAAGCGCAGCGCGCCGGGGTCGGCCTCGCTTTGCTCGCTCTGGGTCTTGATCAGCGCGGCGACATCGTCCTTGCCTTGCGGGAACACGTCGACATGCGTCAGGACGTAGACCACGCCCTTGGCGTCCGTGCCCGGCTTTGTCGTTCCGACGGACAGCGGCGTGAACGGCCGCGCGTCGAACGGCGCGAGGACCATGGGCTGCAGCTTGTCGCCAAGCGCCTTCATCGCCGCCGCATGCGCGGTAGCGGAAGCCTTGTCCTTCCACAATTCGACGATGGCGAAATGGCCGGGCCGGCCCAGCTCGTGCAGCACCGTCAGCTCGGTATTGCCGTCTTCCTTGCGCGTCGCGTCAGCAAATTGGCGCAGCAGCGCGGCCGCCTTGCGCGCGGCCTTCGGCGCGATGTTGAAGTAGGTGACGACGTAATAGGGGCCGGGTGGCGTCTCCACCGCCGCGGCGGGAGCCTGCGCCGGGGCGGGGGGCGCGGCCGGGGGCGGAGGTTGCGTCGCGGCGGCCGGTGCGGAGGCGGGGCTGGCTTCGGCCGGTGGACTCGCGGGTGTTGACGCCGGCGTGGATGGGGCTGACGGGGTCGTGGCGACTGGCGCCGGCGCCGGGAGCGGCGCGGATTGGGCCGGTGATGCGGGGGCAGGGAGCGGTGGCGCAGGCTCCGGAACCGGGGCGGGTTGCCCCGACTTGGAGCTCGCTGGGGCGGAGGATTGCGACTGTGCGGTTACTGGCTCGATCGTGCCGGCCAGCACCATCGCAACGCCGAGCATCAGCAACGAAATCGACCGCATCGCGCATCTCCCCTTGATCGTTCCGCCGTTGGGTGGGGCGGTTAAGGGCGATGCTGGCACAACCCGAGAGTCGGCGCAAACCGTGCGCGGCTCTACTGGAATTTCGGCATGACCTCGTGGCAGATGAGCTTCAGCGAGCGCATCATCGTCTCGGCCGGGATCGCCGCGCCGAAATTCAGCTCGAACAGGATTCCGTCGATGCCGAGCTCGTTTTCGAGCTCCTTGAGCCGGTCGACGACGATATCCGGGTCCCCAACGACGACCTTGTCGCGCAGCACGTCGTCATAGGTCGCGCGCTTCACCTCCTCGGCCTCGGCGCGCCGCCGCGCGTTGGGCGAGCCTTCGAGCCGGTCGAGCAGCGATTTGTACCCGGCCATGATGCTCGGCTCGCCCTCATCGCGCGCTTCCTTGTCGGTCTCACCGCAATGCATCGAGAGCCGCAGATAGACCTCGGCCTGGCCGGGGTTCCCTGCCTCTTTCCAGGCGTCGCGATAGGCCTTGAGGTCGGGCTTCAGGCCCACGAGCGACCCGCTGCGCACCGAGACGAACAGCGGGTAGCCGAGCCGTCCCAGCGTCGGGAAGGTGTCCTCGCTGGCGCCCGCGATGCGGATCGGCGGGTGCGGCTGCTGATAGGGCCGCGGCACCGCCTTGGCTTCGTTGAAGCTGTGGTATTGACCCTCGTAGGAAAACGTCTCGTTGGTCCACGCCTTCTTGAGGATGTCGAGCGTCTCGTAAAACCGCTCGCGGCTTTCCGAATAGGGCACGCCATAGGCGGCGTAGCCGCGCGGGTTGCCGCTGCGCCCGGCGCCGAGGATGAAGCGCCCGCGGCTGACCACATCGACCGTCGCGGTTTCTTCGGCGAGGCGCAGCGGGTGGGTCAGCGGCAGCACATGCACCGCGGTGCCGACCTTGATGCGCTTGGTGCGCGCGGCGATCTGCCCGGCGACGTTCATCGGCGCGCTCAGCACCGAGCGGCGCGCCTGCTGGTGGATTTCGGCCAGCCAGAACACGTCGAGGCCCCATTCGTCCGACGCCTCGACCTGCTCGAAGCCTTGGGCAAACGCGTCGGCGTCGGATTGCCCCGGCACCTGGCGGTGAAACTCGTGATACCAGCCGAACTCCATGGCGTTACCCTCTAGTTCATCGTCATTGCGAGCGGAGCGAAGCAATCCCCTTCCGTCTTCCCCTCTACCGGGGGAGATTGCTTCGTCGCCTGCGGCTCCTCGCAATGACGACGAGAAGCCCTTGTCACAAGCGTAGGCTGCCGCCCGCCATCAAACAAATACTCTTGTTTGATCCGCCCCATACCGCCACAGCATGACTAGCGCTATGCTGAAGGCTCGAAGCGTTTCAAGAACGGTGCCGCGATGGAGCTGCGCAGCCTGCATTATTTTGTCCGCATCGCCGAATTGGGCAGCATCACCCGAGCCGCGGCGCATCTCCATGTCGCTCAGCCGGCGCTGACCCGCCACGTGCAGCGGCTCGAGGATGAGCTCAATGTCGCGCTCTTCACCCGCGCCAATCGCGGCGTGCGGCTGACCGAGGCCGGGCAGAAGCTGCTCGACGGCGCGACCCGTATCCTGCGCGACATCGAGCGCACCGGTGACGAGATCCGCGCCCAGGACGCGCACCCCTCCGGCAAGATCATCCTCGGCATCACCCCGACCTTGTGCCCGGTAATGGTGCCCGAGCTCTTCGCCCGCATGCGGCGCGACTATCCGATGATCGAGCTGAAGGTCATGCATGCCGGCATGGTGCGGCTCGAGGAATTCGTCATCGACGGCCGCGTCGACATCGCGCTCTTGTCCGAGCTGTCGCGCAGCCGCCTGATCCAGTCGACCCGCCTCGCCGCGGAGGAGATGGTGCTGGTGACCCAGCCTGGCGCACGGCATCCCGGCATCGTCGGCGGCGATGAATTGCGCCGCACCCCTCTCATCCTCGGCGACGGGCTGCGCGCGGCGATGGATGCGCTCCTCGCCGGGCTCGATATCGAGCTGCAGGTCCATACCGAACTCAACGACCACGAGACGATCCGGCTGATGGTGCAGCAGGGCGCCGGCGCCGCGGTCTTGCCGTTGTCGTCGGTGTCGCGCGAATGCGCGCGTGGCCTCGTCGAGGCGCACCGCATCACCGAGACTGGCGTGTTCCGCACGCTGGCCCTGGGTGTCCGCGGCAGCCGCAACGCCTCGCTCGCCCGCGAAGCGGTCGCCCGCTCAATCCGCGCCATGGTCGAGGAAATGGACGACGAAGGACGCCTGGCGCTGGCCGCCCGAAAGCCGACGCGCCGTAAGCTTAGAGTTGCGTCATAGCACTCGAGGCGGGATCGTCCGTGGTTCGTGACATTAGGTCGAGTGCTCAAACGATAGCTTCGCGCCGATTAGTCATTCAATCGACAGCGAACCCACACGCTCATGACTAAAGGATTGCGTTTTCGGCGTAGCGGATTTCTACTTGCGATTGTAAATTTGGGTCTGCTTCGTTCTAAATAACCACGTCTCGTGTGGGGGAGGCTCGGGATGGCCGAAAGTCGTCAGCACTCTGCTCAGGCCAATGACGTGGCTCCTGCCATCAATTCGGCCAGGTCGTTGGCAGTAACAGAAACCTCGTCAAGAGCCACGCTGCTGACCTACGCATTTGTAAGCAGTTCCCTCGACCGGAACCAGGATATCTTGACCGGCCTGCTGCCCCTTTTCGATCCCATTGTCCGGCAACTTAGAGGAAAGGTATTTAGCTCCAACGAATTTTCCCAAAAGGTGTGCGATCTTTACGGGATAAATATCAATCCTTACGCGGTTGAAGACCTAGTCCCACGGCTTGTCAAAGCGGGAATGCTTAAGCGAGCGGCTGGAGATCGTTCTGGATCAATCTACACGTACGAAGACGCGCTGAGTAACCACGATGATTACCGGGAATTTGACGACATTCTTGCAAATATTATTACAAGATTTAAACTATTCGCATCACGAATTTCGCCGATATTTAAACCCGAATACACAGATGAAGAGGTCGATAACATATTTATTGATACAATAATTAATCAAAAAATTGATGAGAACCTACTTGACGTCATATCTTCAGCAACTCCGCCACGCGACGTTAAGCAGACTTCATTAGCCTATCTTGTTGGTCGATTTATAATAGATTTGGAAAAAAATCATCCCGAACTTGTAAGTGATTTAGCTCAGATCAGCGCGGCAGCAATGGTGAGTGAAGTCGTCCTCGATCTGCGGAGGCCACCTGATCGAAATAGGAAATTCCCGACACTCAAGATCATCGTAGATGGCCCAATAGCGATGGGCCTTCTGGGTCTCTCAGGCGACAATAGAAAGAAAAATCTTACTGCGATATTCAATCAAATAAAAGAATCTCATTGTGGAATTGCGATATTCAATCACAGCATCGACGAAATTCGCAACATGATTTTTGCTGTCTTGGAAAGTGATTCGATAGTGCGCGGAGGACCATTCGGAGACGCGCTAAAAAATGGAGAAATATTAGAAGAATACGCGCGCGAAATATTAAGGAATACTGAACATTTTATCAAAGAATTAGGTATCCAGATTGATACCGCGCAGCCGGTGAGAGATAGCCGAGCTGCTGCATTTTTCAATGATCCGCTCTTGCTGCGCTTTAAAGAAGAGCTTGTGGGTTGGACGAGCGATCTGGCGCGAGAACGGGACGCACGTAGTGTGGCGTATGTGATGAGGTATCGTAAAGGGAACCAAGCCAATGACTCGTTGCGAACCGGCTATTTATTTTTGACTGAAAATGGTGCCCTTGAACGGCTCTCCCGTGGGTTTTGTGTCGCGAACGATCTCGTTGATCATTATCAGGCGGGGCCGGTTATACATTTGCGACGCTTGGCTGCGTTGCTCTGGATCACGCTAGGGGGGGTCGAAGAGCGACATGAGCTTTCTCGTCGACAATTGTTGGCTAACTGCGCTCTCGCCATTCGTTCTAGGCAGGGCATCATTGGGAAAATGACCAGCACACTTCGGCGCGTTCGACCCGAAATGGTAGGGCAGTTTCAGACACTGTTGTCACTACCGCGAAGTTCGCGACTAGCGATGGATGTTGCGGTAGCCAACGACGAGTTGATTGACGATTCAAATATAGAACAAGTAATTTCTGTTGTTAGGCGCGCTACAATTGAAGAAGAAACGATAAAATTTGAAGAAATGTTGGCAGATAGAGAAGGGATCGTTGCCAGTCAACGACAGGAATTTAACGCTAAGATGGAGGAAATTGAAGCTCAGCTTCTGCGTGAGCGAGCAATCAGAGACGAAACAACTAAGCGATACGAGGAAGAAAATTCTACTTTACTGAAAAACATGCAATCGCTGCGACAGGGGTAGACACTGTCTTGAATGAACGAAAAGAGATTATTAGAAATATGGTAAAAAAAGTACACAGAACGAAGAGTGGTATTATTTTTTATATGAAAATAATAACAAGTATTATTATCGTATTCGTCATTACGTTCGCAACGTTCGTGACGGCATCTATTTTGAAAACTTCATCAGAATGGCTGTTTGGCTCAGCCATTCTGATGGCTATAGTTTCAAGCCTGGTGGTTTTTTCGTTATGGAGCTCAGTGACCGCGCGGGCATCTTTCGTCTTTTCTCGCTTGGAGATTTCGTTATGCGGGCGACGTCTGACAAAACGCCTGCGCGTGCTTGGTTTAGAGGAGCCTTTAAAGGATGCATCAGTCGATTGGAGCTTAGGAACTGTGTCCTGGCCGGAGCTTTAGATTGCGTAAGCAGGGGCGCGTCGACCGGGTCCGGGAATGTTTTTCGAACTCTCGGTCGTGATGCCCGGTTTGGGCAAATCGGTCGTTCCGATCGGCATGCGGAACTTGTATAGCCAGAATAATCATCAGGCATTTGAACATCGCGGCCTCGCTCCGAAAACGGCCGCGCGTCGGATGCGCTGGGCCTTGACGGGTCGCTTTTGATGATAGTGTCAACCGCCATGCCGCGAGCCGGTTCGCCGCGCTTGGTCCTCGATTAGCCTGCGGAGAAAGGGTCGACGAAAACGATGCAGATGCCTGAAACGGTCATTCACGCCGGCAGCCTGCTGGCGACGCCCGGTGAAGCCGCGAAACGCGACCAAAGCGTGTGGATCGCCGACGGCAAGATCAAGTCCATTGCCTCGGGCTTCATCGATCCGCCGGCGGGCGCCCGGCTCATCGATCTCAAGGATAAGTTTGTGCTGCCGGGGTTGATCGACTGCCATGTGCATTTGACCGGGCAACTGGCTGCGGATTCTCGGCTGCGCCTCGTCGAAGATTCCGACCCGAAGATTGCCCTGGAGGCCGCCCATCGCGCGCGGGTGACGCTGGCCGCCGGCTTTACGACGGTTCGCGACCTCGGCGCCCGCCCGCCGGATGTGATCTACGCGCTGCGCGCGGCGATCGCCGAGGGCAAGGTTCCCGGGCCCCGCATCCTGTGCGTCGGCGCGATATTGTCGCCGACCGGCGGGCACGGTCAGATCTATGGGTATCGCGGGGATGTATGCGCCTGCATCCAGTCGAACATTGGCGTATGCGATGGTATCGATGCCTGCCGTCGAGCGGTGCGGGCGCAGGTGGCGCAGGGTGCGGATGCCATCAAATTCGTCGCCACCGGCGGTGTGCTTTCCAACCTGCGCGCTGGCATCGATCAGCAGTTCACCGACGACGAGATCCAGACGATTATCGAGACGGCGCATCGGCTCGGACGCCGGGTCAGCGCACATGCGCACGGTGCTACGGGCATCAATGGCGCGCTCGCCGCCGGCGTCGATTCGATCGAACATGGCAGCTTCCTGGACGACAAATCGATCGAGCTTTTTCTCGAGCATGGCGCGTTCCACACGCCCACGATCGTTGCCGGCATGACCGTGCTCGAGATGGCCCAGCGCAGCGGCATATTGACCCCCGCGCAGGCCGAGAAGGCGTTGCAGGTCGGCACGCACATCAAGCAGGCGCTGGCGCGCTCGTATCGGGCCGGTGTCAGGATCGCCTTTGGCACCGACATGGGCGTCGGACAGCACGGTCAGAATGCGCGCGAGTTCGCGCTGATGGTCGAAGCCGGAATGACCGGCGCGGATGCGATCAAGGCCGCGACGTTGAACGCCGCGGAACTGCTCGACATCGCCGACATCGCCGGAAGCCTCGCTCCCGGCAAGTCGGCGGACATCATCGCCGTCGACGGCGATCTGTTGGCCGATATCACCGAACTGGAGCGCGTGACCTTCGTGATGGCACGGGGCATAGAGGAACCATCGAAGGCATGAGCTGATCGCCGATAGGGGGCCCTTTGGCCGAGCCAGACGCGACTTGATAGATACAAGCGTTCGGCTGATGCTATTGGCGAGAGTGATTTTCCGGAACCCGTCGCAATCTGCGGGTCAGGATCAGGAGCCAGATCATGAACGATGTCGCGGCGATGCTTCCCACCCAGACCATGAAGATTACGAAGGTTAAGGAGCATATCGGCGCCATCGTCACCGGTATCGACCTTGCGCAGCCGATCGACGCCGCGACGCATAAAAAGCTCTACGACGCTGCCATCGAGAACGTGGTCCTGGTGATCCGCGGGCAAGAGCATCTCACCCCAGCTCAGGTGCAAGCCGCCGGCGAACTGTTCGGCGAGCTGATGGAGGACCAGAACCGGCGCTACCTCGTTGACGGATTTCCGCTGATCAGCGTGCTCGACAATCGTCACCTGGACAGCAAGGGGCAGCCCGCGAAAGTCGGCGCCAATGCCACTTGGCATACCGACCACACCAACCAGGAATTGCCGCCCAAGTTCACCATGCTGTATGCGGTCGCCGTGCCGGATAAGGGCGGCGCGACTTCCGTGTGCAACGCGCGCGCGGCCTACGAAGCATTGCCCGACGATTTGAAACTGAAGATCGCTGACGCGAAGACCGAGAATACGCTGATCAGCAGCGCGCGAATGGCGATAGGCAATCCGGATATCGTCAAGGCCCAGCGCGAGTCGACAAAACCGCCGACAGTGCATCCCCTCGTCCGCACCCACCCGGAGACCGGCACCAAGGCCGTGTGGTTTCACAAGGGCAAGACCGAGACGGTCACTGGCATGTCACCCGAGGAAACCCAGGATTTTCTGCAGGATTTGACCGACAAAATCACCCAGCCGCAGTTTTGCTATGCGCACGAGTATCAAAAGGGCGACCTGCTGATCATCGATGATCGCGCTACGTTGCATAAAGCCGGCTTCGATTACGATCACAGCCAACATCGCCGCCTCTATCGGATGCTCGTGCGTGGCGACCGTCCCTGCTGAGCGCGGCGCGGCTCAGCGCCGAATGGTGCATTCGGGCAATCTCGGCCGTCCGGCAGCGCACGAGCCGTCAGCGGGCGTAGCGGTCACGCGTCGGCGTCGAGATCATTCGCGATGAGTTGGGATCACGGGTGCTCGCGCACGGTTGACCTCCAAGGGCCTTGGTCGGACACCTCCGGCTCAGGCTCATCGCTTTTCCCGCAAAGCAATCGCGCACCTGCTTCTAGTCGAGTGCGAATCCGCACCGTAAGCGGCCCTTGAGGCTCGACGCCGTGGGCGGCGAGAGCTAGCCGCAGCTTCCGCCACCGTCGCTCGGTGAAGACGCCGGTATGGCATAAGTCTTCGCAGCAGCAATACGTTCGACCAGCACGAAACGTGAGGTGCAGCTCGAACTCCTCGCCTTGGCCTCGGACGTTCTCGACGGTCAGGGCGTAATGCTGCTCGGGGTGCCCCTCGGCGCCTCGGTTCCCTCGAAGCAAATCGATCCAAGCTGCACGGATGCGGGCTCGGACAGTCGTCTGTTCGTGCATGAAAGTCGCGCTGACAGCGCGTGTTTGGTCGTAGATGACCGTAGCGGCAGATGACATTTCTTATCACGTTGTCTTTCTGATGTCTTATCACGTTGTCTTTCTGATGTCGCCTTCTGGGGCATATCCCACCGCTTCGGCGGCCATGCTGAACGCGTATATCCAGGATAAGTATCGAGTATTTTGAACATCGCAACCGCGCGCCTTAAGCTGCGCCGGCAACAGGGCAGGGAGCGCATCCATGCAATTCGGGTTGTTCGGCAGCGCGGCCGCGCGGCGGCCCACGGGCGCCGAGGCGGAGTTCGACAGCGCCGAGGGGTTCCGCGACTTCATCGAATACAATGTTGAGGCCGAGGGGCTCGGCTTTCGCGGCACCTTTGTCGTCGAGCATCATTTCACCGGCTATGGCCAGGTGTCGGCGACCCTGAACCTGCTCACCTGGCTCGGCGCGCGCACCACGACGCTGCGGCTCGGCACCGCGGTCATCGTGCTGCCCTGGCACAATCCCGTTCTGCTCGCCGAACAGGCCGCGACGCTCGACCTCCTCTCCGGTGGCCGCCTGGATTTCGGCATCGGCAGCGGCTATCGCTACAACGAGTTCAAGGGCTTCTGCGTCGACATGGACGAGGCCGGCGCGCGCTTTGACGAATGCCTCGACGTGCTCGTCAAATCCTGGACCTCGAATGAGAAGTTCTCGCATCGCGGCAAGTATTGGGCGTTCGATGATGTCGTCGTCGAGCCGCCGACCGCGCAGCGCCCGCACCCGCCGATCTGGATGGGCGCCGGGGGCGAGTCGTCGGTGCGCCGTGTCGCCGAGAAGGGCTACAACCTGCTGCTCGGCCAATACGCCCAGCCCGCCGACGTCGCCAAGTCGATCGCCGCCTATCGCGCCGCGGTCGAGGCGCAGGGCCGGCGCTACGACCCGATGTCGGTCGGCGTCACCCGCGCCTTCTTTGTCTGCGACAAGGAAGAAGACCGCGAGGCCGCGCTCGAGCGTCGCCTCGCCAACCGCGTGCGGCAATTGAAGCTCGCGACGCGGCCCGACGGCACGGTGCATGGCGGCCCCGACCGCGCCACCGGCGACCCCGACGTGATCAACCGCGGCAGTGCGATGTACGGCAACCCCGACCAGATCGCGCAGAAGCTCGACGAGTTGCGCGACGCCGGGGTCGGCTACGTGCTGGTCAATGGCGGCGGCTCCGGCGGTGGCGAGCGCGGCCGTCAGTCGATGCGCCGTTTCGCGCGCGAGGTGATGCCGCTCTTCGCCGATGGACCGGCGGCGCGCGCGGCTGAATAATCAACAGGTTAGAGAGAGACTCCTCATGAAGATTCACAACCTTTACACCGATGCCGATGGCGAGTCGCATTTTCGCGATGTCGAGATCGACTGGGCCGAGGAGCGACGCGGCAGCAAGTTGTCGAAAAAGCTCCCCGCTACCGGCGTCATCTTTCGCGAGACCGAGGCCGAGCACAACATCACCTGGCATCCCGCGCCGCGCCGGCAATACATCGTCAATCTCGACGCCGGGGTGAAGATCACCGCGAGTGACGGCGAAAGCCGCTTTATCGCCGCCGGCGAGGTCATCCTCGTCGAGGACACGCACGGCAAGGGCCACCTCTCCGACCACATCGAGAACAAGATCCGCCACTCGATCTTCATCCCGAGCGATTGAGTCGTCCGCCGCTCGCCCCCATTTAAGAGACATGAGGGGATCAGGAGAATAGGGCGCCTATGAGTACGATCGAGCGCGCCATCGCCATCGCCGCTGAGGCCCATGCCGGGCAGGTCGACAAGGCCGGTGCGCCTTATGTGCTTCACCTGTTGCGGATCATGTTGAGCCTGACCACCGTCGAGGAGCGCATCGTCGGCGTGCTGCACGATGTCTGTGAGGATTGTCCGGGCTGGACGTTCGAGCGGCTGCGCTCGGAAGGTTTTTCCGGACGGGTCATCGATGCGCTCGGCACGGTCACCAAGCGTGACGGCGAAAATTACGAGGATTTTGTCATGCGCGCCGCCGCCAATCCGATCGGCCGTCGGGTCAAGCTCGCCGATTTGCGCGACAATAGCGACCTCACCCGCATCGCCCAGCCGACCGCGCGCGACCATGAGCGTATCGCGCGCTACCAGCGGGCCATCGCCGCGATCGAGGCGCTCGATCGGTGACCCAGCTCGAAGACCGCGCCGCGATCCACGACCTCTTCACGCGCTATTGCTGCGCGCTCGACAATGGCGAGGTCGATACCGTCGTCGCCTGTTTCACCGAAGACGCCGCGCTCAAAAGCCCGGTCATCGACATCAAGGGCCATGCGGAAATTCGCGCCTTTGCCGGGCGCTTCGCGGCGCAGCGCGCCGCCGGCACGCAATTTCGCCACATGGTCAGCAATATCGCCGTGACCCTCGACGGCGACCGCGCCGTCGCGACGGCCTATCTCCTCGTCCTCATCTCAAAGGATGATGCGCACCGCACCTTGCCGCCCGGCCGCTATGAGTGTGAACTCGTCAAGGCGCACGATGAGTGGCGCTTTGCGCGCCGCACCGTCTTTCACGACCACGCCTACACGCTCGACGGAATAGGCCGACAGCCTGCCCCTCTCGAGCGAGCCGCGGAAGCCCGTTCTAACCGAACGAATAGTTCCGCATAAAATAGACCACCAGCAGGACCGCGCAAAACGCGATAACGCCGATGACCTCTTGACGCCGGTGGCTGGCGTTCAAGCGTGCCCGCTGTTCATCCGTGAGCGTGGGTTCGCCACGCCGGCGCCGGCGAATAGCGGTCTGTGTGGTCCGTGATGGAGGTTCCGCGATGGCAGTCATGGGCAATCCCTTTCCTGGATGACCCGGCTCGACCTGCACAAGGAACGATCGAGGAACCCATATATGGGCTATATATTTCCTTACATCAAGCTTAAATAATCACCTTTTGGCGAATTTTCAGGCGATCGTCTTGCGCCGCCGGTTAGCCGGTTATCCCATCGGTTAGCCCTGCGGCCGGTGGCGCTTGACGGCTTCGGGGTTGGTCGAGTCCTCACCCATATAGACGCCGCGCTCCCAGCTGCGCTTTAAGGGATCGCTGACCTTGAGCTGCATGCGGCCGACATGCTGCACCTCGATCTCGACCGTCTCGCCGTCTTGCAGCGCGCCCAGCCCCTCATGGTTGGTGCCGCATGCGATCACGTCACCGGTGTTGAGCGTCATCACCGTCGAGGCGAACTCGATCAACTCCGGTACCCGGTGCTCCATGTCGTCGGTGTTGTAGTTATGGCGGAGCTGTCCGTCGTCCCAGAACCGGACGATCACGTCGTTCGGGTCGGGGATTTCGTCGGCTGTCGTGATGCACGGACCAATCGGTGCAAAAGTATCGAAGGATTTGCCGAGCCAGCTTCCCGCCTTCCAGGTGCGCCGCCCCTCGCCGCGAGCCGACACGTCGATGAGGCCGGTATAGCCGAACACGGCGCTCCGCCAATCTTTTTGCGCGACCTCCTTGGCCGGCCCCTTGATGACCAGCGCCAGCTCCGCCTCGTGCATGAAGATCCACGGTTCTGTCATCTTCGGCAGCACGATCGTGTCGTCGGGACCCACCACTGCTTCCGGGTTCTTCAGGAACATGTTCAAGGGCCGCGCCTCGCGCTGCGCGTGCTCCCAGTAATTGGCGATGCAGCAGAGGATCTTGCCCGGCCGCGGCAGCGGCGCGCGCAGCCGCACCGAATGCGGCGGGATATATTCGCCCTCCACCGCCAGCCGCTCCAATTGTGGGCGCAGCGGCTCGAAATGGTTGATGATCCACTGCATCGTCTGCTGTGGCGTGTGGTGATGATCGACCACCGGCGCGATGCTGACGATGCCGCGTTCGGTCAACAAACCCGGCGCCGGCTCGTCGTGCCCCGCGCTCTGGAACAGCACCAGCTTCATCGCGACCCTCCCTGATTTGTGGTCAGCTTAGCGCCAACACCCGCATCGAGGGAACGGCGCCTCGCTCCTTTTCGTAGCTTGCGCTAGACTCAAGCCGCGATATTGCGGCCCTGGGGAGCGCGCGCATGAGCCAGACGAGCGACGAACCTTATTTTCGGATCGGCGAGGGCAAGATCAGCGGCTGGATCTCGGTGATCCTCGGCACGCTGAGCGCCCTCGGCATCCTGTGCTTTCGCTTCCCGGATTACCTCACCACGCCGCAGCTGCGCGCCGCCTACACGGTCGACGAGATGCACTACCTGCTCGGCGCGGGAATGGTGTTTTCCGCCGCTTTCGGCCTCGTGACCTTCGCGCTCAACCGCCACAAGCTGATGGGCGCGATCGGCATCTCGCTGACCCTCTTAGCAATGTGGGGCGGCGGCGCCAGCGTCCAGGTCGGCCCGCGCTACAACGCGCCCGGCTATATCGGGCTCGACTGGTTCATCCTCGACCTCTTGCTGTCGGCGATGATCTTCATCTTTCTCGAAAAGCTGTTCCCGCATATCCGTGAGCAGGCGATTTTGCGCCCCGATTGGTGGCACGATTCGCGCTATTTCGTGATGAATCACCTGATGATCGGCGTCTATGCGTTTGCCGCGACGATCTTCGCACCGACCTTTTTCTCCTGGGCGCTCAACGCCGACCTCCAGCATTTCGTGTCGTTGCTGCCGTGGGTGATCCAGTTCTTCATGGCGATCGTGCTGGCCGATCTCGTCGAGTACACGATCCATCGCACGATGCATGAGGTGAAGTTCTTCTGGCCGATCCACGCGGTGCATCACTCGGTCGAGCACATGGATTGGATGGCCGGCTCGCGGCTGCATTTCCTCGAGCCGCTGGTGACCCGCACCCTGGTTCTGATCCCGGCCTTCATCCTCGGCATCGCCAAGGAGCCGCTGACCCTCTACATCATCTTCGCCGGGTTCCAGGCGGGCCTCATCCACTCGAACATCCGCTGGGATTTGGGGCCGCTCAAATACATCTTCTGCTCGCCGCGCTACCACCACTGGCACCATTCGAGCGACGAGGAGGCGATCGACAAGAACTACGTCGCGCATTTGCCGGCGATCGATTGGATCTTTGGCACCTTCTACATGCCGCGCGACAGCGGCGTGTGGCCGCGCAAATACGGCACAATCGGCATCCCG
>Ga0210398_10003206_pt1 | contig 15762 bp, 14 predicted proteins | sample IncBWC4OmetaG_FD_161047 | JGI IMG/M metagenome (GOLD analysis project Ga0210398, IMG submission 161047) | Forest soil microbial communities from Barre Woods Harvard Forest LTER site, Petersham, Massachusetts, United States - Inc-BW-C-4-O | ecosystem: Environmental > Terrestrial > Soil >...
TCGGCGATTGGCTGCCGCCGATGTCTTGCGGCAGCTATGACGTCGTCGCCGGCAAATGCCTCGGTAAGGGCAAGGCCTGATCGGCATGCCCGGCGGCGGCACAGGCTGGCGCCGCTGGCGGCTGCCACTGCGTGCCGTGATGCTTGGCGCGGTGCTATCGCTGATGCTGGCGATGTCTGGACCCGCCCGCGCCGGTAGCGATCCGTTCTCGGACATGGCCAGCACAAATTTCGATATGGTAGCGCGCGGCGTTTCGGCGCTGGCCGTTTCCGGTAGCCCACGCGCCGCCCCGGTCATCGACGCGTTGCGCGACAGCCGATTGTTTGCCTGGCGTTGGCCGCGGCCGGACTCGCCTCTTTATATCCGCACTGCCAAGGGGTTTGTCGATGCGCGCACCGGCGCGCCGGTTGCGGCCCCACCGCCGGTAAATGTGCGTTTGGTGATCGTCAACGATTCGGTGCGCTCCGCCATCGCGGCCGCCGAGGGCGCGCTTGACCTGACCTCGCCAAAGAAGAAAGTGCGCCTCGATGCGGCGGAGGAACTCTATCAGTCGGCCGAGGCTGGCGCATTGCCGTTGATCGAACAGGCATTGGCCCGGGAACGCGACCCTGCCGTCGCCGGCATGCTGCGCGAGGCGCATGCCGCGGCGCTGCTGAAATCAAGCAGCGGCAGCGTCTCGGCGCGACTCGCTGCGGTGCATCAGGTGGCGGCGCGGGCGGACCTTTCGACGCGCAGCCTGCTGGAGTCATTGCAGGGGCAGCCGCCTCCTGTCGCGGCGGCGATTCAAGAGGCAATCCGCGAAATCGACCGGCGTCTGCAGCTCTGGGGCGTCCTCGAAAACGTCTATTACGGCATCAGCCTCGGCGCCGTCTTGTTGCTGGCGGCCGCGGGGCTGGCCATCACCTTCGGAGTGATGGGCGTCATCAACATGGCGCATGGCGAGATGGTGATGATCGGTGCCTACACCACCTTCGTCGTGCAGCAGCTGATCGCCGCCTCGGCCCCGGCGCTGACCGATCTCGGCCTGCTGTTTGCGGTGCCGGCAGCGTTTTTGGTGGCGGGCATGCTGGGCGTGGTGATCGAACGAACCTTGATCCGTTTTCTGTACGGCCGACCGCTGGAGACCTTGCTCGCCACCTGGGGCCTCAGCCTGATCCTGCAGCAGGCGGTGCGCAGCATCTTCGGTCCGACCAACCAGGACGTATCGTCGCCGCCATGGATGAGCGGCGCGGTGAGCTTGGGCGGCCTCACCCTGACGGTGAACCGGCTGTGGATCATCGTGTTCGCGGCGCTGGTGCTCGGCGCTTTGATGGGCGTGCTGCGCTGGGGCGGGCTCGGGCGCAGCATCCGCGCGGTGATGCAGAACCGGCGCATGGCGGCGGTGATGGGCATCCGCACCCCACTGATCGACGCGCTTACCTTCGGTCTCGGCTCAGGCATCGCCGGCATCGCCGGGGTGGCGCTGAGCCAGATCGACAATGTCAGCCCCAATCTCGGTCAGAACTACATCATCGACAGCTTCATGGTGGTGGTGCTCGGCGGCGTCGGCAATTTGTGGGGCACGGTATTCGGCGCCATGAGCTTAGGGGTGGTCGATAAGCTGGTCGAACCCTTTGCCGGCGCGGTGCTGGGCAAGATCCTGGTGCTCGTGCTGCTGATCCTGTTCATCCAGCGTCGGCCGCGCGGGCTCTTCCCACTCAAGGGACGAGTGGTCGAAGCATGATCTACCCGGACCGTGCCACCACCGTCACACTCGGCTGCGTCCTCGGCGGCGCCGCGATATTGGCGGTCTTGAACCAGCTGACCCCGGCGGCCAGCGCGGTGCATGTCCCGGGTTTTGCCGTTTCGCTGGTCGGCAAGTATCTCTGTTACGCCATCCTGGCTCTCGCCATCGATTTGGTATGGGGCTATGCGGGCATCCTGACGCTCGGCCACGCTGCGTTTTTCGCTCTGGGCGGTTACGCGATGGGTATGTACCTGATGCGCGAGATTGGCGCGCGCGGCGTCTACGGCAACCCGACCCTGCCCGACTTCATGGTGTTTCTCGGCTGGAAGCATCTACCCTGGTACTGGCACGGATTCAGCCATTTCGGCTTTGCCCTGACGATGGTGGTCCTGGTTCCCGGCGTTTTGGCTGCGGTGTTCGGCTGGTTCGCTTTTCGCTCGCGGGTTAGCGGGGTTTACTTGTCGATCATCACCCAGGCGCTGACTTATGCGCTGATGCTGGCGTTCTTCCGCAACGAGATGGGGTTCGGCGGCAATAACGGAATGACCGATTTCAAGGACATTCTGGGCGTGCCGCTCGGCCGGGACAGCGCGTCGGTCGGGCTGATGCTGGTCACCGCAGTGGTTCTCTCGGCCGCGTTCCTGCTGGCGCGCGCCATCACCGGTTCGCGCTTTGGCAAGGTGCTGGTGGCGGTTCGCGACGCGGAGGCGCGCACCCGCTTTCTCGGCTATCGCCCCGAATCCTACAAACTGACGGTTTGGGTGATCTCGGCGATGCTCGCCGGGCTCGGCGGCGCGCTCTACGTGCCACAGGTCGGGATCATCAACCCGTCGGAATTCGCCCCCGCGAATTCGATCGAAGCAGTGATCTGGGTGGCGGTCGGAGGGCGCGGCACCCTCGCCGGCGCGATCCTGGGCGCGGTCCTGGTCAACCTGGGGAAAACCTGGCTGACCAGCGCGCTACCCGAAATTTGGCTGTTTGCGATGGGCGGGCTGTTCATCCTTGTCACAGTGTTCCTGCCGCACGGCATTCTCGGTCTATTCGCTGCCCGCCGCTCGAGCACCGCACCCGAACGCGAGTCTGCGGCTGCAGAGTCGGCCGCCGCCGAGACAGTAGCGCGAGAGGTCACCGGATGAGCCAGCCGACGCTTCTCTATCTCGACGGCATCACCGTTTCCTTTGACGGCTTCAAGGCGCTCAAGGGGCTTTCCTTGGTGCTGGAGGAAGGCGAGATGCGGGCGGTGATCGGCCCCAACGGAGCCGGCAAGACGACGATGATGGACGTGATCACCGGCAAGACCAAACCTGATTCCGGACGCGCCGTGTTTGGTGTCGACACCGACCTCACCCGGCTCGACGAGCCGGCGATCGCCCGGCTCGGCATCGGCCGCAAATTCCAGCAACCTACCGTATTCGAGCCGTTGTCGGTGAGGGACAATCTGCTGTTGGCGCTGGCCGGCGATCGCAGCCCCCGCTTCGCGCTGGCGGCGCGCGAGACGCCGGTCGAGCGCGGCCGCATCGAGGAGATCTTGCTGACGATCCGCCTGGCCCCGGAGCGCTATCGTCGCGCCGGCGAACTCTCGCATGGCCAGAAGCAATGGCTCGAGATCGGCATGCTCCTGGCCCAGGAGCCCAAATTGCTGCTGGTGGACGAGCCGGCGGCCGGCATGACAGACGCGGAGACCGCGGACACGGCCGAGCTGCTGCGCGAGATCAACCGCAGCCGCAGCCTGGTCGTGGTCGAGCACGACATGGCCTTTGTGCGCAGCCTGGCGGCGCGAGTGACGGTGTTGCACGAGGGTGCGGTGCTGGCCGAAGGCTCGATCGACCATGTCCAGAACGACCCGCGCGTGATCGAAGTCTACCTCGGCCGCTGAGTCATGCTTTCGGTGGAGGCGGTCGATCTCTATTATGGTGCGAGCCAAGCGCTTCGCCGGGTCAGCCTCACCGCGAAAAAGGGCGAAGTCACCTGCATCCTCGGCCGTAATGGCGTCGGCAAGACCAGCCTGTTGCGGGCGATCTTCGGGCTTCATCCGATCCGCGCCGGCCAAATCGTTTGGGAAGATCGGGAACTCAACGGTTTGCCGCCGTATCAGCGGGCTCGCGCCGGGCTGGCGTTGGTGCCGCAAGGCCGCGAGATCTTTGCCAGGCTGACCGTAGCGGAGAACCTCGCCACCGGATTCGCTCCGCTGCCGCGCACTCAGCATCACATCCCGGACGAGGTCTTCACCTTGTTTCCCGTGCTGAAGGAGATGCTGGGGCGCCGCGGCGGCGACCTTTCAGGCGGTCAGCAGCAGCAGTTGGCGATCGCCCGCGCGCTGGTCACCCGCCCCCGACTGCTGGTGCTCGACGAGCCGACCGAGGGCATCCAACCGTCGATCATCAAGGATATCGAGCGGGTCATTCGCGGTCTCGCGAGGCGCGGCGACATGGCGATCCTCTTGGTCGAGCAGTATTTCGAATTCGCCCGCGACCTCGCGGCCTCCTACCTCGTCATGCAGCGCGGCGAAGTCGTCGCCACCGGCCGGCGCGAGGAGATGGATGAAGCAGCAGTCCGCGGTTTCCTCGTCGTTTGAGCAGTCGCTTCTCAGCTGGTTTCGACCGTGGGGGTAAAGATGTAGCCGCTGCCGCGCACGGTCTTGATCATCGTCGGCCTTTGCGGATCACCTTCGAGCTTGCGGCGAAGCCGTCCGACTTGGACATCGATCGTCCGATCGAACGGCCCAGCCTCGCGATTGCGCGCCAAATCCAAGAGCCGATCACGGGTCAGCACCTGATTGGCATTGTTGACGAATGCCGCCAGCAGGTCGAATTCTCCGGTGGTCAAGCGAACCTCCCTGCCCGCCGGCGAATGCAGCTCCCGGCTCGAAAGGTCGAGATTCCAGCCGGCGAACCTCGCCTTCGACCGCTGGATCGGCGCCCGCTCAGCGGTCCGGCTCGAGACCCGGCGCAATACGCTCTTGACCCGCGCCAATAGCTCGCGCAGGTGGAATGGCTTCGGCAGATAGTCGTCGGCGCCCATTTCGAGGCCGATGATGCGGTCGACCGTTTCGCCGCGCCCGGTCAGGATGATGATTCCCACCTCGGATTCCTCCCGCAGGGAGCGGGCGAGCGTCAGCCCGTCCTCGCCCGGCAACATCAGATCCAAAATGACCAGATCCACCCGGGACTGCGCCAGGGCGCGGCGCATCCCGGCGCCGTCATGAGCGGTCGAAACCCGATAGCCCTCGCCGGACAGATAGTCCTGGATTACGTCGCAGATCTCTCGTTGATCGTCGACGACGAGGATATGTCCATTATCGCTCATTGGGTCCGCGTTACCTGCCTGTGCAGCGGGTCGGTTCCTGCGAGCGATCGAGGCCGCGGGGAGACGACCCGGAGGAGCATCATACATATAGTTACAAATTCTTACATAAAACCAGTCGGGCTGACATTATCGGATTACACCGCGGCGGTAGCTTCCCGACCATCCGGATGCCCCTCCGGCTCAATCGCTTCGTTATCGGGAGGCTTTCGTGGCCGATATTTATCGGGAGATCGAAGCCGAGCTTCCACGCCTTCGACGCTATGCGCGCGCGCTAACCCGCGATGTTACCCTCGCCGACGACCTCGTCCAAGACTGCTTGGCTCGCGCCATTGGCAAGCTCCATCTCTGGCAAACCGGGACGGATCTGCGAGCATGGCTGTTCACCATTCTGCACAATCAATATGTCAATTACGTGCGCCGTGCCGTTCGGGAAGGAGCCACTATCGGACTGACCGACAGCGAGCCGTTGCTGACCCGCGCTCCAGCGCAGGGACACCGGCTCGAATTGCGCGACCTCGAGCGAGCCATGACCAAGCTTCCTGAGGAGCAGCGCTCGGCCATCCTTCTGGTCGGATTGGAAGGGATGCGCTACGAGGAGGTCTCGACGATTCTCAACGTGCCGGTCGGAACCATCCGCTCGCGGCTGTCGCGTGGTCGCGAGGCATTGCGAAAGCTGCTGGATGTTCCCCTGGACGAAAGCCATGCGATCGGCCATGTGGCTGCGGCCGCTGCGGGCGGCTATAGCCCCGGAGCTGTCGAACGCCCGAAGACTGCCGCGATCGGCATGCATCGGGCGCCCCGCAGACAGCTTTCGCGCCGAACCAGAGTTGCTCATAGAACCGGGGCGCCCACCGGCTGAGGTCGGTTTCGGTTCGCAATGGGGGTCTCACTCGATCTGTAACGCTCGGGCGCCAACACCGCGTGCTGAGGCCGTGTGGTCGGCGCTGCCGGCTGATTATCGACGGCTGGCCGTCGCGCCAATCCTCAGAAACACGGTTTCGACCACGGCGAAGCGCCTCCGGCTACTCGAGACGCTTGCCCTCGATGTCCTTCTTTTGGCGCTCGCTGTCGCGTAAATCGTTGCTCCGGACCTGGCTGCTGCGGCCGAAGCGAGCCCGGTTCTCCGCCGCGCGCTGCTCGGCCTCTGCGCGCGCGCGCAGCTTGCGATGTTTGTTGAGGTTCACGACCGCCACTGCCACCCCCGCATTTCTAACCGGTGCAAGCTTTGCCCTATTTGGCCCATCAAGGGCGCTTTGGAAGCAGGCGCGTAAAAGATTTAGTCTTCAGCCGAACCGTCCTCCCACCAGGGTGGTGAGTCGGCGCTAAGCCGTTGACCGACGGGAGCTGAGAACGCGTCGAGAGAGCCGGCTTGCAATAAAGACCTCGATCCGCAAGGATCGCCTCCTCGCTGTGGGGGGAGACGCGCGGCGGACATCTGAGCAGGTGCCGAGGCGTAATACGGTTGGGCGAGCGAGATGGGGGCTCGCCAGCGGCAGCTCGGCCAGCTGATCCTCGGCAATTTCGGGTTCGCGCGACATGTTTGGAAGAATGTTGGGCCTGCTGTCCGCCGATATGGCGATAGATCTCGGCACGGCGAACACCCTCGTTTACGTGAAGGGGCGGGGCATCGTCCTCAACGAGCCGTCAGTGGTGGCGATAGCCAATGTCAAAGGCAAAAAGCAGGTTCTCGCGGTCGGCGAGGAGGCAAAGCTGATGCTTGGTCGCACCCCGGGTTACATTCAGGCGATCCGCCCGTTGCGCGACGGCGTCATTGCCGATTTCGAAGTCACCGAGGAGATGATCAAGCATTTCATTCGCAAGGTGCACCACCGCCGCAGCTTTGCCACCCCGCAGATCGTTGTCTGCGTGCCATCGGGATCGACCGCGGTCGAGCGGCGCGCGATCCAGGAATCTGCTGAAAGTGCCGGAGCCAGGCGAGTTTTCCTGATCGAAGAGCCGATGGCGGCAGCGATCGGCGCCGGGCTTCCCGTGACCGAGCCGACCGGATCGATGGTCGTCGATGTCGGCGGTGGCACGACCGAGGTCGCGGTGCTTTCGCTGGGCGGCATCGTTTATTGCCGATCGGTGCGGGTCGGCGGCGACAAGATGGACGAGTCGATCATCGCCTACATAAGACGCAACCATAATCTTCTCGTCGGTGAGGGCAGCGCCGAGCGGATCAAAAAGGAAATCGGCTCGGCGTGCATGCCGGAAGACGGCGAGGGACGGGTCATGGAAATCAGGGGGCGAGACCTCATGAACGGCGTACCGAAAGAAATCGTGATCAGCGAACGCCAGATCTCGGAAAGCCTGGCCGAACCGGTCGGCTCGATTGTCGAGGCTGTCAAGGTGGCGCTCGAGCACACCGCCCCCGAACTCGCGGCCGACATCGTCGACAAGGGCATCGTGTTGACCGGCGGCGGGGCGCTGCTGGGCAATCTGGACTTGGTGTTGCGCCATGCCACGGGGCTTCCAGTCTCGATCGCCGACGATCCGCTCAGCTGTGTGGCGCTCGGCACCGGCCGCACCTTGGAAGAAATGAAGACATTGAAATCGGTGTTGATCAACACCTGGTGACCATCGTTATTTGGCCGGCGACGAGCCGCAGGGGATTATGAACGCCGAGGGTGCCGCGAGGCCCGAAGAAGATAGGAGCGCAAAGGGTTGCGCGGGCATTTCCGCGTGCCGCCGGCTGGCGAGGGTGTTGTGATCAGGATCTCGCCGCAACGCCGTGCCGCCTTGCAGCGCGCCGTCTTTCCGGTTCTCGTCGTCCTCTCGCTGATGATGATCCTTCTCAGCAGAGCCGACCAAAGCGTGTTCGAGCCATTGCGAATTTCGCTGACCGATGCCGTCGCCCCGGCGCTAGACGCGCTCTCCCGCCCGATCGCGGCTGCCGGCGATCTGATTGATCGCGCCTATATGCTGGTCGATCTCTATAAGGAGAACGCCCGTCTCAAGGATGAGAACGACCGATTGCTACACTGGCAGCAGGCCGCGCTGCGCCTCGCCTCCGAGAATGTGGAACTGCGCAGCCTGTTGAGGCTGGTTCCGCAACCGGCGGTCTCCTTTGTCACCGCTCGAGTGATCGCCAATTCCGGCGGGGCGTTCGTGCGCAATTTCTTGGTCGATGCCGGCAGCGATAGCGGCGTCGCCCGCGGTCAAGCCGTGATCACCGGTGACGGGCTCGTCGGCCGTGTCGTCGAGGTCGGCACCCGGGCGGCGCGGATTCTTCTCGTCACCGACCTCAACTCCCGTATCCCGGTTATCGTTGAGCGATCCCGACAGCGAGCGATCCTGTCCGGCGACAATTCCGGGCGCCCGTTGCTCGAGTACCGCGACCCGGCCGCCGCGGTAAACATCGGCGACCGGCTCGTCACCTCCGGTGAGGGGGGCGTTTTCCCCCCTGGGCTGCCGGTCGGTGTCGTGAGTGCGGTGAACGGCGGGACCCCCCGGGTAGCGCCTTACGTCGAGTTATCGCGGGTCGAGTATGTGCGCATCGTCGATTATGGGCTCGCCGGCGGCTTGCCAAAGCCGGTCGCGAGCGCTCCGAAGCCAGGCGGCAGGCACTTCCCGAAAAGGCCGTGGGGGAGAACAGTCGCGAGGTGAACCATCATTGAGCGAAAGATGACGTTCAAGATAGCCGAGACGCCAGCCTTGGCACAGGTCGACAGCGCGATCGCCCGCCTGCTTCCGGTGGCGACTACGGCGGCGGCGGCGGCTTTGTCGATCCAGCCGATGCGTCTCCCCGGATCTGCCGCCTTGGCCCCGGCCTTTTTGCTGATGGCGGTCTTTCACTGGGCGATCTATCGGCCGGATCTGCTCTCTCCACCTTCGGTCTTCGTGATCGGCGTTGCGTATGATCTTATCACCGGCGGGCCGCCGGGGGCGACCGCTCTCGTCCTCCTCCTCGCCCGCTCGGCTGTGCTGCGATATCGGCGCTGGTTTTCGGACCGGGCTTTTCCCTTCATCTGGGGCGGATTTACGCTGCTCACAACCGTTGCAATGCTGGGACTGTGGTTGATGCATCTTCTGCTCGATGGGCAGATTGCCGATTTCAGGGCCATCGTGTTCCGCGCCATGTTGACGATCGCGCTCTTTCCCGTCGCCAGCTTTTTGCTTGGCCGAGCTCAGCGCGCGCTGATGGGCGCGGGCTGACCCGCCGGTTCGAATCTCGCGCGTGGATGGCGGCAATGGGGCGGGAAGCGCAACCCCACAAGCGTTTCAGCCGGCGCGCGGCCGTCCTCGCGGGCGGCCAAGGGTTGCTCGTCGCCGTGCTGTGCGGCCGCCTCTACCGGCTCCAGATCGTCGATTCGAGCCGATATAAACTGCTGGCTGACGAGAACCGGATCAGCCTTCGTCTGTTGGCGCCGCCACGCGGGCGAATTCTTGATCGCTTCGGCATCGCGCTCGCCGATAATCGTCAGGACTTCCACCTGGTGATCGTCGCCGAACGGGCCGGCGACATTGCGGCGACGCTCGGCGCGCTCGCCACCCTAATTGAGCTCAGCGATGCCGACCGCGCCCGAGTGTTGCGCGAGGTGCGACTGAAGCATCGGTTTATCCCGGTCATGATCCGGACGAGCTTGAGCTGGGACGAAATGGCCCGAATCGAGGTGGCCGTGCCGGAGCTGCCAGGTGTTTCAGTCGAGCAGGGCCTCACCCGAGATTATCCATTTGGCCCGACCACGGCGCACGCGGTCGGCTATGTCGCCGCGGTCTCCGAGCACGAGCTGAGCGGAGATCCGTTGCTCGAGCTGCCGGATTTCCGCATCGGCAAGAGCGGCATCGAGAAGTCTCAAGACCTCGAGCTGCGTGGCACAGCAGGAACTCGGCAGGTCGAGGTAAACGCCTTTGGCCGAGTGGTGCGAGAACTCGCTCAAGTAGATGCACAGCCAGGACGGGAGGTGGTAATAACGCTCGACAGCGAGATGCAGGATTTCGTGACCGATCGCTGTCGCAGTGAGCCGAGCGTCGCGTGCGTGGTTCTCGACGTGGCAACGGGCGAAGTGCTGGCGCTGATGTCGAGCCCGAGCTTTGACCCGGTGGTATTCTCCCGACGGCTCAGCCCGGCAGCATGGCGGCAACTCGCGGCCGATCCGCGGCACCCGTTGATCGACAAGACCATCGCCGGCGTCTATCCGCCCGGGTCGACGATCAAGCCAGTCGTTGCGTTGGGCGCGCTGGCGGCGGGCGTGATCACCCCGCAGACCACCTTTTACTGCCCCGGATATTTGACGCTCGGCAATGCCACGTTTCACTGCTGGAAGCATGGCGGACATGGTTCGCTGCAGTTGCGGAATGCGATAAAGGAGTCTTGCGATGTCTTTTTTTATCATACGGCGCGCCGCCTGGGGATAGATCAATTGGCGGCTATGGCTCGTCGCTTCGGCTACGGCGCCCCGCTCGGTCTCGACATCCCCGGCGAGCGGGCGGGACTGATCCCGACTCGTGCCTGGAAGCTCGCAACCACTGGAACCGCCTGGCAAGAAGGCGAGACCTTGATCGCCGGTATCGGGCAGGGATCGGTGCTCGCTACTCCGCTGCAGATCGCGACCATGGTGGCGCGCCTGACGACCGGGCGAGCCGTCGTGCCGCGGTTGGTCCGTAGGGCTGGGGTGATGCGGGCGGGCGGCGACCCGGCCCCTTCCGACTTTCCTGCGCTCGACGTCGACCCGTCGGCGCTCGGCATCGTCCTCGACGGGATGAATGCCGTCGTCAACGAACCCGGCGGCACCGCTTACGCGGAGCGCATCACTGAACCCGGCTTCGCCATGGGCGGGAAGTCAGGGACCTCGCAGGTCCGTCGGATCAGCCGCTACGAGCGCGAGCACGGTTTGCGCAGGATCGACGAAATCCCGTGGGAGGATCGCGATCACGCCCTCTTTGTTGGTTTTGCGCCTGTCGGTGCGCCACGCTACGTGTGTGCGACCGTAGTTGAGCATGGCGGTGGCGGTTCGGCGGTGGCCGCACCGATCTGCCGCGACGTTTTGCGCAAGGTACAACAGCGTGATCCCGCGCGACGGGTTCCAGCCAAGGCTCCGGTGGCCTCATCCGGGATCTCCGCCGACCGTTCGTCGACGCCACCGATGGCTGAGCTTTGACCGGGTCGCTTTCCGATCTTCGTCCGGCCAAGGCGAGTCCCGCCGCAAGGCTTTTGCACATCACCTGGGGTCTCCTAATACTCATTACTATAGTTGCATTGTCCGGCATCATGATGTTGTATTCGGCGGCCGATGGCAATATACAACCGTGGGCTGCCAAGCAAACAATACGCTTCGCAATTGCCCTGATCCCAATGTTGGCCGCGACGCTCCTCGGCATTCATCATTTATTCCGGCTTGCATATTGGGCGTATTTGACCGTGTTACTCTTGTTGATTGCCGTGACGTTTCGTGGTTTCGTAGGAATGGGTGCTCAGCGTTGGATCAATCTGGGATTCATCGAATTGCAGCCTTCGCAACTTATGACCGTCGCGCTTATGCTTTCACTTTCCCGCTATTTTCACGAATTTGATGATAAAGATCCTAAGGTTATCTCTCTGATTTTGCCAGCCCTGATGATCCTTGTTCCGGCCGGCATGGTTGTCAAGCAACCGGATCTTGGCACTGCGATGATGCTGCTGCTCGGCGGCGCGGTAATGTTTTTTCTCTCAGGAGTCCGCCTTCGCTTTTTTGTGTTGATGATGGCAGCGACAACAGCATCCGTGCCGATCGCTTGGCAATTCCTGCGCGATTACCAGAAGAGCCGGATCTATACTTTTCTCAACCCGGCCAACGACCCGCTCGGCGCCGGCTATCACATCCTTCAATCAAAGATTGCGCTAGGTTCAGGCGGTCTCCTTGGTAAAGGTTTCCTCTTAGGCACTCAAAGTCATCTTAGCTTCCTACCAGAGAAGCAGACGGATTTTATTTTTACCACATTGGCCGAAGAATTTGGCTTGATCGGCGCGCTGGCCGTGATCTCTCTCTATTGCGGAATTATCGTATATGGCTTTACCATCGCGCTCCGCAGCCGAAGTCAATTCGGACGACTTCTTAGCTTGGGAATCGTCACCAACATATTCTTTTATGTATTCATCAATATTGCAATGGTGATGGGGCTGATTCCGGTCGTTGGGGTTCCGTTGCCGTTGATCTCCTATGGCGGGACAGCGATGCTAACGGCGATGTTCGGGTTCGGCTTGCTGATGAGCGTTTCGATCGACCACGATGTGCGCCTGAACAGGGCCGGCGAGCCTCAGCCCGACTAGGCCGGACAATTTGGGTTTATTTTGGTCGCGCCCTCGATCAACGCCACCTAGGATTACGCTGGCCGGCCGATCGGGCCGATGCGGAGGGAGATAATGGCAGAGAAGGATCCGGCGGAGAGCGGGCATCGGCTACATGTAACAACACTTTTGGTTGCTTCGCGCCGCGCGCTCGACAATGCGCTCGCCGAACTCGGCTTTGCCGAAGACGACGATCGGGTCGTCGAGCATGATGGCCGCCTAGCATTTCTGACCTGCTCGCACGAGGAGGATAGCGACGATTTGTTTGCCCTCGTCACCGAGCTGTCCGCCCGCGGCGAGAGCTGGGAATTACAATCAAGAGTAGATACCGAGCCTGGGCGAGCGATCTATCTTTCTTTGGCGCGTTACCGTCCGGTCGAGGCGCTTGATGCCGCGGTAGAGGAAGAACAGCCGCCGGAAAACCCCGAGACCCCGATCTACGACGTCGAGACCGCCGAAGGGCTGCAAGCACTTAAACGCATCTTGAAGCGGATCCAGCCGGCCGACGCCTTCGCAACGATCCGACCCGGCCGAGATGGGCGGGCCACGGCCCGCATCCTGCGCCGCGGCTCCCGCCGACTGCTGGCCGCCGCGATGGCCGCGGACGAGGCCACCTTGCGAGGGGTGATTCGCGAGATCCTACCAAATGTCATGCTCGACGTGGCAATGAAGCCACCGGGCTGAGTTCGGATCGCAGGCGGCCATCTCCTCGCCGACTCGCCTTCTCGGAGTCGATACGCTGCCTAGCTTGACCGGACTTTTACGCGATCGGACGGTGAGATTGGCCGTGACCGGCCTCAGCGGCTCCGGTAAGACCGCGTTCATCACCAGCCTCGTCGAGAACCTGCTCAGCGCCGTCGGCCGGCCATCCCGACTCCCGTTCCTGCAGGCGCCGCGGGACCGGCGCCTCGTTGCCGTAACGCTGCAGCCGTCGCCGATTGGGGGCGTTGATCGCTTTCCGCTAGACGCCACAATCGCGGCGCTCGCCGCCGACCCGCCGCAATGGCCGCCGAGCACGACCGGTCTGCGCGGGCAAGACTTATCAGTGCGCTTCTTCCCCTCTGGTGTTCTCGGCCCCGATCACCCGATCGGCCGCATGGCCGGCGGCATCGCCGAACTCAATCTCGGGATCCTCGATTATCCTGGCGAATGGCTGCTCGATCTGCCCTTGCTGGGCCAAAGCTTTGAAGAGTGGTCGCGAGCGACGCTGCAACTAGCGGCACGCGGCCCGCGCGCACCCCTTGCCCGCGATTGGCTGGAGTTTCTAGCTCGATACCCGATCGGCGCACGCAGCGATGCGCAAACGGCGCAGCACGCACACGACCTTTACCGCGACTTCTTGCTCGCGTGCCGAACCCGGGAACAATTGAGCTTGCTGCAGCCGGGAAGGTTCTTGAACCCCGGAGAACTGGCCGACCCCTCGCTGCTTGGATTTTGCCCGTTGCCGAGCGCGGCGAGCACGCGAGTGCGTCCGGGAAGTCTGGCCGAAATAATGGCCTCGCGGTTTGAGGCCTATAAGTGGAATGTTGTGCAGCCGTTCTTTTCTCATCTTGCCCGTGGCGTCGATCGGCAGATTGTCTTGGTCGACGTGCTGCGCGCGCTCAATGCTGGCGAAGAGGCTTTCAACGACCAACGCCGGGCGCTTGAAACGATCCTCCAGGCATTTCGCTACGGCCGGCGTAGCCGTTTTCAGTGGCTGTTCGGCGCGCGCATCGATCGCGTCCTCTTTGCCGCCACCAAAGCTGATCACGTCCCAGCACTGCAGCGCGACCATCTCGCCGCACTGATGGCCAATCTGGTGGCCGCCCCCACCTTGCGCGCCGAGCGCGCGCATGCGCGGGTTGCGGCGACCGCCCTTGCCTCGATCCGGTGCACCGAGGACGGCACTGACGTGATCGACAGTCGAAAAGTGGATATCGTGACCGGGCTGCCGCAGGGCAGCGAGCGCCGCATCCGATTCTTCCCCGGAGTTGTTCCGGTGACCCCGCCCCCCGCGGGATTTTGGGGCGAGCGCTTTACCGCATTTCCGGTATTCCAGCCGCCGCGCCTGCGCGATGCCGCAGCGGACGGCATCGCCCATATCGATATCGATAAGGCGCTCGATTTTCTGCTCGCAGACGCCCTCGCATGAGGGTCGCAGGACCGGGGGTCGACGGTTCGCAATCGTCATTAACCCACGACACGCAAATCCGCGCTATCGTGCCGTAAATCTGTGGAGAGCATCATGGGCGATGCGGCCATCACTGGCGCGGGTCTGCGGCGGCGCTTCGGCGCGACATCTGCCGCAGCTGTTTCGCTCGGACTCGCACTAATCGTAGGCGGTTGCGCGTCGCTCGAGGGCGATCCGTCGGCCGTCCCCTGGGGCTCGAGCCAGGTGACGATGACGAGTTTTGCACCCCTCGTTCGCCAGGTCATACCTGCCGTCGTCAACGTCTCGGCGCTCCAGAGACCCGGCAAGGCGGCGGCCGATGACGAGCCGGGCATGGCGCGTCCCGTCAAGGAGCGAGGCACGGCCGCGGGATTGCCGCCCTCGGCGTTGGACGAGCTGCTGCGCCGCTTTTTCGACGATCAGCAAAACAAGGCCGCGCCGAGACTTCCCGGGCTCGCATTGGGTTCGGGCTTCATCATCGATTCCAGCGGCTACATCGTCACCGACGAACATGTCCTGGAGAATTCTGACGACGTAACGGTAACCTTTCACGATGGCACGCAGCATCGGGCCCGGATCATCGGCCGCGATTCGTTAACCGATCTGGCGCTGCTCAAGGTCGAGGTGCCGCGGCCCTTATCCTACGTGCGATGGGGCGACAGCGACGCCGCGCGAGTGGGCGACTGGGTTATGGCCATCGGCAACCCGTTCGGTCTCGACGATACGGTCAGCAGCGGGATCATCTCGGCCCGCGGCCGCGACATCCACTCCGGCCCTTACGACGATTTCCTGCAGATCGACGCGTCGATCAATCGCGGAAATTCCGGAGGTCCAACCTTTGATCTTCGCGGCAACGTCATCGGCATCAACAGCGCGATCTATTCGCCGAACGGCGGCTCGGTAGGTATCGGCTTCGCCATACCGGCCAACCTGGCAAAACCGGTGGTCGAGGAGTTGAAAGAGTACGGCAGGGTTGAGCGCGGCTGGCTGGGCGTGCAGATTCAGGAGGTGACGCCGGAACTGGCCCAAGGGTTTGGGCTGACCAAGCCCGCGGGCGCACTCGTTGCCGGGATGAGCGCTGACGGCCCTGCGGCACGCGCAGGTTTCGCGCAAGGTGATGTGATTCTCGCGGTCAACGGTCACCCCATCGACAGAATGCGAGATCTGCCGCTTGTGGTGGCCGGTCTCCCGATCGGCAGACCGGCCGACGTTTCCGTTTGGCGCCAGGAGCGCGCGGTCATCCTGCGGCCGATTGTCGAGGAGATGCCCCAGAACCACGAAAGCAACGAACCCGCGCGCGGCGAAGACATGGCG
>Ga0210398_10003207_pt1 | contig 15757 bp, 6 predicted proteins | sample IncBWC4OmetaG_FD_161047 | JGI IMG/M metagenome (GOLD analysis project Ga0210398, IMG submission 161047) | Forest soil microbial communities from Barre Woods Harvard Forest LTER site, Petersham, Massachusetts, United States - Inc-BW-C-4-O | ecosystem: Environmental > Terrestrial > Soil >...
AGTTACGGTGGTCGTCGGTGTTCCGGTAGTGGTCGAGGTTGCGGTGGCACTTAGGGTGACTGTCGGCGTCGCCGCTACGGTCGGCGTCGGCACCACGGTCGGCGTCGGAAACGAACTAGCGGTCGAGGTCGGAGTCGCGCTCGTGCTGGTGGAGGTTGGAGTTGGCGTGGCCGTCAGCGGAACCAGTAAAACGGCCTGCGCGGAAATCACCGGCATGCCACCGGGGAAATTCGCCATCGCAGTATAAGTTGGCGATGCCGTCCCTGCAGGCGGTGCGGCGAGCTCGCCCAGCGCGACGGTGAAACCCTCCTTCGCAGACCGGAGGTTGGACAGCGCAGTAATTGCACCTGGTTGAGCGACAGTTGGCGCCGAGAAGCTTTGCGAGCCGTAGAAGTAGACTTGCAACTCGTTGTTGTTGCCCGGAGTCAATGAGGGCGCCGCATCAGACACGGGACTGGCTCCTGCCGCGGTTGACCCCGAGGATTGATCGATCGGCGACGAAGCTGATGCGCCGCGCCACGCCGCCATCACACCGGCGGCATATTGCGACGTGATGCTCCAACTGTATGAAGCCGGTTCGCTGCTTCCCGCGACGTGAAAATAGAGCCACGAGGTTAGCTTGTTGGTGTTGCTCACCGCGTCATCCCGAATGGCGGTCCATCCGGCGGGAGCCTTCGGCACATTGGCCCCGGTCGCGTCGTTAATCACAATCTGGGTCAGGAGAACGTCCCCTGCCTCAATTCCCGCCGGCACACCAATGACTATCGTCGTAAGCGGCTGCGCGGAATCGGTCAGCGGTCCCGCAGCTACGAAGGTGATGAATGGCACCGGCGTCGGGGCCGCGGTGGTGGTCGCCGAGAGGGTGGCGGTCGGGGTTGGCGTCAGGGTCGGAGCAATGTTAGTCGCGGTCGGCAGCACCGGGGTCGGCGTCGAGAGGAGGGTCGCCGTGGTAGTTGGAGTAGCCGTTCTGGTGGGCGTCCCAGTGAGCGTCGCGGTAATGGTCGCAGTCGCGGTTACGGTGGGAGTTCCACTCCCCGTCGGCGTGGCGGTAATGGTCGCGGTGCGGGTCGCGGTCATGGTTGGAGTCGCGGTCGCGGTACGGGTCGTGGTTGCTGTCGAAGTCGCCGTCGCGGTACGGGTTGGGGCGGCCGTAGCCGTCGCGGTTGAAGTGGGGGTGACCGTTGGGGTGGCAGTAGGCGTCGGGGTGACCACGATGATCCCCGCCGGGACCAGCAATACCGCTTCCGCAGACATGACCGGAGCGCCGGACGTACTGGAACTGGCCATTGCCACATAGGTCGGCGACGCGGTTCCTTCTGAAGGCGCCGCGAGATCGCCGAAGGCAAGCGTGAAGCCTTCCTCGGGCGACTTGGAATTCAGCCGTTGAGTGATCTGCGCCGGTTCGGTGATGGTCGGGGGCAGAAAATTTTGCGCCGCATAGAGGTAGACCTGCAGCTCGCTATTGGTGGCCGGCGTCAACGACGGCGCCGCCAGCGACAGCGGATTGGCACCCGATCCGGTTGCTCCCGAAGATCGATCGATCGGGGTGGTAAGCGAAGCGCCGCGCCAGGCGCGTATTACGCCGGCGGCAAATTGCAAAGTTATTCCCCAGCCATAGGTGGCGGGTTCGTCGCTCCCGGCAACCCTCGAATAGAGCCACGAAGTCATCTGGTCACCGTTGCCGGTCACCGAATCATGTCGAATCAATGACCAGCCCGCCGGCGCCACCGGCACATTGGTGCCGCTTCCATCGTAGACGAGCAGTTGCGCGAGCATGATGTCGCCCGACCGGACTCCCACTGGCACGCTTAAAGTCACCACGCTCAACGGCTCAGAGCTATCGGTAAGCGGTCCTGCTCCGACGAACGAAATCGGCGACGGCCCGGTCTCCGGAAGCTGCGCCGCCACGGCCTCATCGCGGTCGGTGTTCATCGACGGCGTCTGATTGGCCGGCGCGAAGGTATTGGTCGTGGGATTGTAGAGTTCGCTGGAGGACAAGGTAACAAAACCCATGTTACTGCCGCCCGCGATCAGAATTTCTCCCGCGTTGGGCCCGGTCTGAATGGTACTGGCGGTCGCCGCGGCGCGCCCGGTATTCATCGAAGGAGTCTCATCGCCAGGCGCAAAGGTGTTGGTCGCCGGATCATAGATTTCCGTGGAAGCCAGCGGGCCGCTGGGACCAAATCCGCCGGCGATCAGGATGTCCCCAGCATTGGGACCGTTGGTGATCATGGTCGCGGTCGCCAGGTAACGCGCGGTATTCATCGAGGCGGTTGCAGCGGGCGCCGCGAAAGTATTCGTCACCGGATCGTACAGCTCAGTTGAAGCCAAGGGTGCCGAGAGGGGTGCGGCGGCAAATCCGCCGGCAAAAAGAATCTTTCCCGCGTTCGGTCCGCTGGTAAGCGTGGTGGCAGTCGCCCCATAGCGCGCGAAGTTCATCGTTGCAGTGTCGGCAGCGGCCGCGAAGGTATTGGCCGCCGGTTCGTAGAGCTCAGTGGAACCGAGAGAATCGATATTGTTGGCGCCGGCTGCGATCAGTATGTCCCCCGCATTGGGCCCAATCGTAATGACGTTGGCGGTCGCCCCATACCTGGCCACATTCATCGACGCGGTCTCGCCCGGTGGTGCGAAGCTGTTGGTCGCGGGGTTGTACAACTCGGTCGATGCCAACGAATCGACCGCATTGGCGCCGCCCGCGATCAGGATTTTCCCGGCGTTGGGACCGGTAGTTAATGCCGTGGCAGTTGCCGACCCGCGCGCCGCATTCATCGAGGCGGTCTCATTGGCCGGAGCGAAGGTATTGGTCGCGGAATTGTAGAGTTCCGTGGAAGCCAGAATGGTGACCGTCTCAAGTCCCGCGCCACCCGCGATTAAAACGTCCCCGCTATCGGGGCCGCTCGTGAGCAAGGAAGCAGTCGCCTCTTCGCGGCTGCTGTTCATCGACGCGGTTTGATTGGCTGGTGCGAAGGTACCGCTCACCGGGTCGAACAGTTCGGTGGTGGCCGTGAAGCCATCCATCGAAGTGCTGTAGCCGCCTGCGATGAGAATTTTCCCACCCGCCGGGGTGGCGGGCTCGCCGACCTGAGCGGCCTTGGTGCTCTGTTGGATTAGCAGGAAACTGATGGGTCCGAGTATCGCGAGAATCACGAGGATGAACTTCAGCGAGGTCCGCGCATTGGAGGCGCTGCGGAGCCAGCCGGCCGCAAATGAGGACGCGCGAGCAACGCGGATATTTGCGCGCGATCGAAGGCGGGACCAGGGGCTCCTCGTCGCGCGGGAATTTATGGCGGACCACAGCAGAACCAGCGCCACTACAAACGTCGCCTTGATAATCAAAACAAATCCTCCCGCGCCCGATCCCCCGGCAATTCCCGCCGTATCCTATGTAGGTGCCATGGTGAGCCGCAATGGCCTCATTTGCGCCAGTTAAGCTAGTCGCGCGCGGATGAGCAAGTGAAAATTAGTGATCGCGCGTCAGGATTCCGACCGCCCTGGCGATCAGTCGAACGCGATGGTCCGTCGCCGGAATTTAAACTCCCGAGCGGAGTAACACCGGCTGCGCCGCCATCACCGGCGTGCCGCCCGGTCTCATTCGCCGGCGCGAAGCTTTGGTAAACCCCCCACGATGACGCTGGTAACATACCCGCGGGCCGTGCCGCGGCGCAATCTGTGCTGACTTTCAGTGGACGCGAGGCGCATCGTCGAGCCGGGCCCGCGCGCGGTTTTGCTGCTCTTGAGGATTCGGCGCCGTGATGTGATATTCGCGGGTGATGCGGCGTCGGGGCATGTAACATGACGCCGCCCGGAGGTTTTTATGCGCGCCGCCATAATGCGAAACAAAAAACTCGTCGTCGATGAGATGCCGGTTCCCTCGCTCGGGCCCGGTGAAGTCCTCGTCAAGACGCTGGCCTGTGGAATCTGTGGCTCCGACCTTCACGCGCTGAAGTTCGCCGACAAAATGGTCGACGCGGTCAAACGCTCGGGCGGCGGCGCGTTCGGCATGGATCTGGGTCGCGACATCGTCATGGGCCATGAGTTCTGCGCCGAGGTGGTCGAGTTCGGACCAGGCACGCAGAAGACCTTGAAGGCGGGCGCGCGGGTCTGCTCGTTCCCGATCCTGCTGCGCGGCGGCGGCGTCGAGGCGGTCGGCTATTCCAACGACAACCCCGGCGGCTATGCCGAATACATGCGGCTGACCGAGGGACTGCTGCTGCCGGTCGGCAACGGACTTTCCACCGAACACGCCGCGCTCACCGAGCCGATGGCGGTGGGATATCATGCGGTGCAGATGGCGCGCCTCGACAAGCGCGACGTGCCGCTGGTCATCGGATGCGGTCCGGTCGGTCTCGCGGTGATCGCGGCGCTCAAGCTCAAGGGCGCGGCGCCAATCATTGCGGCGGATTTCTCGCCTCGCAGGCGCGAGCTGGCGCTCAAGATGGGCGCCGACATCGTGGTCGATCCCAAGGCGCAATCGCCGTACGACAAGTGGACCGAGATGGCGAAGGATCCCTCGGCGGGAGCGGCCGCGCCGGGCTTCATGGCCGGGCTCGCGCTGAAGCCGGCGGTGATTTTCGAAGCGGTCGGCGTGCCGGGCGTCATCGAGCAGATCATGATGAAGGCGCCGCGCGCCGCGCGCATCGTGGTGGTCGGGGTGTGCATGGAACCGGATCACTTCGAGCCGTTCTTCGGCATCAACAAGGAGCTCAACCTGCAGTTCGTGCTCGGCTATACGCCGGACGAATTCGCCTCGACGCTGCACAACATCAGCGAGGGCAAGGTGCCGGTCGAGCCGCTGGTGACGGGGAAGGTCGGCGTCGAGGGCGTGGCGCAGGCGTTCCAGGACCTCGCATCGCCAGAGAAGCATGCGAAGATCCTGGTGGAGCCGTGGCATAGCTAGTAGCTATTCGAGTAGCTAATCGACTGACTAATCGAGAGGGGCGGGACTTCGGTCTCGCCCTTTTTCGTTGGTATGGCAGGTGGGCCGGTTTTTCCCTAACCGGCAGGTCGGTACGCACGCAATTCTCTAACGATATCAGAGAGTTACGGCATTCGGCACCTGATCTGCTAATGGGTTTGTTTTTGCATTTTTTATGTTTCGCTTGCTCACGATGGTGGCTTCGTTCATGTAATTTGAGCCCGGTCGAGGCGGTCGGGGCGAATTGCTCAAGTGGGTTTGTTTTTGCATTTTCCGCGCGGCAGCGAGCAGAAGCCAGAGCCGGCGGTGGGTTCGCTTTTCCAGAAGCCAAAATCGAAAATCCTTTGTTTTCAGGTACTTGGTGGCTTCGTTTGGTAATTTCGCCTCGATCGTCGTCGATACTCCTCAAATGGCTGCGGCGCCCTTTCGAGCGCCGCTCCGTCATCCTAGCAGAATGTAACTGAATGTGCGAGACTTTCGCCTTTTTGTCGCCCTCGCGCGAACCGCTCTTCGATAGCTAGCGGACGGCGGTCGCACTCGCCGGGCTGAGGAGTGCGCGCGCTTCTTTCTCGACCCGCGTGCCATTGAAGAAGTTGGGATTTGCCTCACCCCAGAACTTCACCGGATTGGTGAACATGAAGTCGCGGAAGTCAGCGCCCGTCATGAGCTCATCTTCCACCAGCTCAAACGCTTCCGGCACCACGTCCTTCATATCCTGCACGTCGAAATGACCGATGTCGGAGCCGAACAAAATGTTCATTTTTGCGCCGTACGGATTGGCCTTGCGATTGAACGCATAGGCATTAAAAGGATCATCGGCCTCGCAGCCGAAGTAGAAATTGTTCACGAACAGATCGCGGATGTCCTCCGCCTTTTTGATCTTGCAGGGAGCGTAATCGTCCAGTTCCTTGATGCCACCGATGTTGGGGGTCAGTTCAGGTGGCACGATCGTTTCGATGTTGTCGCGCCACTGCTCGACCCACTTGCCGCCATACTGGCCGACCAGCTTCGCGAGCTTCGCGGTATCGAGGTTGGCGGGATTGACTTCCTCGAGGGCCTCGCGATTGCGCTTCTTCCAATGCCCAATGAGATCGTTGTAAAGCCCGCAGGCCCAGCCCACGCCGCCTTCGAGGAAGCCCATCTTGAGCGCGGGAAAGCGGCGCGTCACTCCACCCATGAACATCGCTTTGCACACCGCCTCGCTCGCGGCGGCGAAATGGCCGATGTGGTTGTATACGAAATTGGTCGGCGACACGCGCAAACCGATGCCGCGCGAGCCCGAATGGAACGTCGGCGAAATCCCCAGCTCCACGCATTTCGCCCAAACGGGATCATAATCGTACTCGCTGTCGAGGCCGAGCACGTCGAACCAGCGCACCGCGTGGCCGCCGGGAGGGGTTTGCGCGGGTGAATTTCGCCGCCGCACCACGCTCGCCATCATCACTACTTTGAGGCCGAGTTTCTTGACCACGTGTTCCAATTCGGCGATCGCTTCTTCCGGCGTGTTCATCGGGATCACCGCCGCGGGCGTCATCCGATCGGAAAACTCGCCAAAGTAATCGGCAATGAAAATGTTGAATGCGCGGCAGGTCGTGCGGCGCGTGTTCTCATCGGGATGAAACGGAACGCCCAGGCCCGAGGTCGGATACAACACGGTGAAATCGATGCCGAATTCATCGAGACGTTCGTAGAGCAGCTTCGGCAGCAACTCGGTCGCACGATCGAGGGTGTTCCGCGTCGGCACCGGCCAGAACGCTTCCTGCGCGCGACGCGTCGTCTTGCGCTGCTCGGGAGTGGCGGCGAGCGCGTTCGCCACGCCCTTGTTGAAGGAGAGGAATCCGCTGACCGCGGTATCGCCGCCGATTTTTTTCAGTTGATCGACAATGACCGGAGAAAACTCCAGCCAATGGCCATCGGCATCGACCACCGGATGCTTGAGCGACGCGCGAATTTTCTGCGCGCTGGATTTCTCGTGAACAGACATGGCTCCGCCTCCAAACAATCGTTGTTGCGGGAGCGTAGTACCGAAGCTTCGCGCTTGCCAAGCGCTATGGTGGTCGCGCGAAATTTAGAAAAGTCTCAGAAAAGCCGCTGGCCGAAGAACACGGCGTTGATGTCGCGCTTGGAATTCGCAATCGCCTCGGCCGGCTTCGACGCCATCGTGCGCGCCAGTTCCTGCGCGGCCGGCATCAGCTCCTCGGGCTTCACCATTCGATTGATGACACCAAGCGCCAGCAGCTCCGCAGCTTTGTAATGACGGCACATGAGGATCGCTTCCTTCGCGCGCCACGGACCGAGCCGTGCGGCGAGAACCTTGGCCGGCGCGCCGCGATAGGGCACCTGCATGTCGACCTCGGGCACCCAGAACTCCGCGGTTTCGACCGCGAGGCAAAAATCAAACGCCAGCGCCCATGACCATCCGCCACCGACCGCGTAGCCGTTGATGGCGCCGATGGTGACGAGGTCGAGATTCGCCAAAACATCGAACACGCGACCGATGAGCCGCGGCATGCGCTTGCCCGCCTGCTTTGAAAAGACCGGCTGCTGCTCGCGGTTCTCGGCGTTCTTTAGCACCGACAGATCGGCGCCGGAGCAAAACGCGGTACCGGTGCCAGTCACGATCAGCGCGCGAGTTTCACGATCGTCGCGAACCGAGTGGAGCAGGTTCTCAAAATCGAAGATCACTTCTTCATTCAGACAATTGCGCCGCTCCGGACGGCTGAAGGTGATGGTGGTGATCGGTCCGTTTTTCTCGAAGATAAAATTACTCGGCATGACTCACGCTCGCTTCGCCTGGTGGAGAAATTTGTCGAGATGCTCGCGCAGGCCGGAGTAGCGTTCGATTCCGCGCCCGAGTCCGGCCCGGATGACATCCCCGGAGCCTACTATTATCACCGATTTGCGCGCGCGACTGACCGCGGTGTAGAGAATTTCGCGGCTGAGTATCGGGATGTCCTCGGCCGGCATGATCACGGCGACGGCATCAAATTCGGAACCCTGGGCCTTGTGCACCGTCATCGCATAGCAGAGTTCCAGATCCGCTTTGAGCGCGTCGATCGGGAACGCGACAAAATTGTCTCCGCGTGGAAAAACCGCCATCCGCACCGCCTCGGAATTGGGCCGGCGCACGCGCAAAACCACCCCCTGGTCGCCGTTGAATAACATCCGTTGGTAGTCGTTGCGCAAAACCATAACCGGTTCCCCGACCATGAACTGATCGCGATCGGGAGACGTCCCGGTCTCATGTGCCAGACGGCGATGCAGCAGCATATTGATCCGCTCGGACCCGCACTCGAGGACGCGGGTGACGCAGAGGATTCGCGACCTCGCGGCGTTTTCGAAAGCCCGCCGCACGGAATCGCACTCAGTCGGCGCGAAGCCCTCGTCAGTCGCGGTAAAGATGTAATTGCTCCAATCGCTCGTGTCGCCGTTCTCGCGGACCTGCTTCGCCTGCCAACGCTCCAGAAATGCGCCGCTTACCGCAGCCTCTTCGAGCCACTCCGCGCCGAGAAACCGGATCTGTCCAGGAGAATCGCGCCACGTCAGAGTCGCTTCGCCGTCGCCGATATTGGGTGAGAAGAAGTCCTTATCGGTTGCGTTGATTGCGCGCGCGAGTTTGAAAATAGCGTCGCCCCACTCGGCTTCCCGATCAACGCGGTAACTGTGAGTGAGTCGCACGCAGCTTCGCGACAGTGCCGAGGCAGGTTCATCGGGCTTAGGAAGCAGATCGCGAAAGACCGCTCCAGCAGACACCGAGGGAAGCTGGTCGGCATCGCCAAGGATGACCAGGCGGGCATCAGGTGGGAGCGCATCGAGGAGACGCGCGGTGAGTTCAAGGTCGAGCATCGAGCCTTCGTCAACAACTACCACACGCGCTCGCAGCGGATTACTTCGATGATAATAGAAATCTCTCCGCGTCGGAGAATACCCCAGCAACCGGTGGATGGTGGTTGGCTGCGGGTAAACGTTCCAGGAGGCAGTATCAGCAGGAAAACTCTCGCGGATCGATTCGCCGATTCTATAGGCGGCTTTTCCGGTTGGCGCCGCCAGCGCGATGTCCGCGGGACCTAGACCGGCAGCCATCAACACTTTCAAAATCGCAAGCACAATCGAGGTTTTACCGGTACCCGGACCGCCGGAAATGATCGTCAGTGGCGCCGTGGCCGCGCATTCAATGGCGGCGCACTGCTCATCGGATAGGTCGAAACGCTTACCACTGAAGGTGGTCGCTCGCGTCGTCAACTCCCGTAGCGCGTCGCGAGGGCTGACCTTGCCAGCCTTGGCCGGTTGCCTTTCAATGAGGCCGGCGAGTTTCCGCGCAAGTGATATTTCATTTGACAGGATACGTTGGTGGTAAATGAACGGCGCCAGGTATAGCAGTGGCTTGTAGTCATCAGGACTTGTTCCAATCACACCGCCAGCAGTTCCCTCAGCTAGCATTCGTTCAATAGCGATCCTCATTCGCTCGATACCGTCAACGCCGAACGCTTCTCCGCACAACGGGCCAAGCAGTCGCCGCATCGGATCGACTGACTGTGGACCGGTGACCGGAAAACGCGTACTACCCTCTTCCCGGGCGGCGAGAGAAACCACGATCATCAGGATCAATGCGATCCGTTGCTGGTCCGCGAGATCGGTCTCGAAAGCTCCGATTTCGGCCGCCAGATGAATCGCTCCGCGACTCAAGTTGAGCGATGGCGCGCCCGACTCGATCTCGCGGAGCTGTCGCTCGAATCCACTCTGAGTCGTATCGAGTGAAAATCGGCGCCAGGCGCTCAGCAAGCCCAGTTGGTCATAAGAGGTGCTCATTCCAGTCTGAGGATCTCCGGCACCACTTCGATCAGCGCACGCTCGAACTGGCAAATCTCGGTCCAGCCGGGGCGCCGAAAATACACTCCTTCCTCACCGGAGCCGGTGCGTTTCATGCCCCGGATGAACAGGTACAAGAGGCCGCCGAATCGTTTGTCATAGTCCGTTTTGCTTCGGATGCCGAGCAGCCGAACTACACCTACGGAATATATTCTCGCCTGAAGCTCATAGTGTTCGCGGACGTGCGACTCGATCGAATCGCGTCCGTAGGCGGGAAGAAAATCGCTCTTCCAGTCGGCAAAGTAGTGCATGCCATCGTACTCGAAGACAAAATCGACAAACCCCTTGAGATAGCCGCGGTCGACGAACCATTGACCATCCGGTGCGGACTGCAGCAGCCGATGCGCGCGCTCGGGAATCGGATAAACGAATTCCATCTCCCGCACATTGCGACATTTATAAAGAGGACCAATCCGGCTTCCTTTCGAGGTTGCAATTCGCGAAGTCAGCGCGTTGAAAACGATTTCGGTTCCGCGCTCGAACCACCGCGCGTCGGCCACCTGGTGCCGGCTCATCGTATCGGCGAAAAGCCTTTTGACAGGTTCCTGCGCGCGCCAGGAGCCAACGTCCTGCATCGTCAGGAACGAATCCAGGTCGAGTTTTTCGATAACCTCATGGAGGAAAATCCCGACTCGACGACCGCCCTTTAAATCCCCGGTTTCCACCGGCGCATCGAGATCGTATTTGAACTCCTCCGCTTCGATATCATTCGCTCTCGATCGATCAGGTAGCCGGTTCTCAAGTGAGGTGTAAGACCGCGTCAGCATGGCGCGGGAACGGCCGCGCAGAGCCTCGAAGAACGATTCCGGTCGCGCCTCGTTCAGAAGACCGAGCAGCGATGGCGGCGGTGACCAGTGCGGGATTCTTCTTTCCACCCTCGCAGTGGCGCTTTCTGCATCATAGATGGTGTCTTGTACGTCGACCTGCTGGAGGAGCTTCGAGGCTAGTAGCTCACCACGCTCGACCTTTTCGCTTAGCACCTTAAGACGATCGTTGAGAGCCGCGTAGTAGCCGTTCACTTGTTGCCTGGTCGATCCCTCGGGATAGACCGGCAGATATACCCTCGCGCGTGCCCGTGTCAGTCCGACGTAGGCGAGACGTTCGTTTTCCTCTCGCTCCTCTCGTTCGAAAGACGCTCTAGCCAATGTCCGACCGTCCTTGCCAATCGCGATCCGGCGCTCGTGCTTCTCGTCGTGATAGACCCACAGTCGAGGAAGAATGTTCGGTCGAACGGTGCCCCCGAAAAGGAAGACTACATCGGCCTGCAATCCTTTGCTCATGTGAACGCTCATGATCTGGACCGCGCTGCGTTCGCTCTCGATTCTTTGAACGTTGCTATCGATACCCGCGGGCAGCGCGGTTTCCGCAATGAAAGACTCGAGACGGCTGATAGCTTCCCTGAGCGACAACGCCTCTTTGCGGATCTGCTCCAGCAGGATTTCAAAGATATGCAGGTAGTTAGTCAGCTCGCGCTCGTTATTCGAAAGAAACAGTTCGCGGCCAACCAGCCCGCTTTGATGGACCAGTTGATCGAATAACTTTTCGAAGCGCTCCTGGCCGGCGAGGGCATTCCATTCATACAAGCGTTCGATGAGCGCGTGCCCGGCAGTTACTTCTCCACGGTCGAAAAGATCCCGGTATGGCACGGCAAAAAAAGGCGATACCCACGCTTTGAGGCGCTTAGACTGGGAGTCTGGCTCTTCAATCGCGGACAGAATATTCAAGACGTCGTACGCCTCACTGGTTTGGAACAAGCCATCCTTCTTATAGAAGGCGAATGGGATGCCTTGCTCACGGAGATAGCTACCGATCTCGACCGCCTCGGCGCCGCTACGAGTGAGTATGTAGATCTCCCGCGCCTCGACCGGCCGTGATTTACCGGAATCACCAATCGTTATCCGTGAGCCTGGCTCGAACAGGATATTGCGTATCTCGGACGCGATATGCCGGCCGATGCTCGCACGCATCCTTGCCACCCCAGCCCGTCCGGGATTCGGACAATACCTGAGAAGCGTAATGGGAACGACGGAGTTTCCAGCGGCGTGGCTGGCGCGGAGATCGGGACGCCCGCATTCGACCGGATTATCGTATCGGATGGCTCCGCTGAAGAGCGCCGGGGAAGCTCCTTGATCGAGAATAAGGTTGAGCGCCTTTATAAGATCGGCGCTGGAGCGATGGTTCTCGACCAGCTTCACCGAGGCTCCGCCCGCGGCGAGAATTTCGCGGCGCGCGTCGAGATAGGTAATTACATCGGCGCCGCGGAAGGCATAAATCGCCTGCTTGGGATCGCCGACGACGTACAGGATGTTGCTCGTCCCGCTTTCCACAAAAATTCGGCGAAAGATTTTCCACTGCAAGTCGTCAGTGTCCTGGAATTCATCGACCAGACCGAAGCGGAAGCGTCCGCGCAGCAGCAAGAGGAGCGCGTGTCCGCGGTCGCTTTCCAGCGATTGCCATACTTCCTGGAGCATGTCGCCATATTCGATTTCGCTGTTCTGGCGCTTGTCGCGACTGAGTCTGTCAGTCACCAGCGGCAGGAAAGTATCGACCACGCGCGTGTCCAAAGAACACGCTACTCGGGTCGCCTCGAGGGCCTTGATGAGCCGCAGCTCCGGTAGATTTTCCTTAGCGGCCGGAAGTTCCGAAAGTGCGTCGAAGTTGAACTCCTCTAGCGCGGCGCGCAACTGTTCCCGCGAATCGCGCGTGCGCCGGATGATCGACGCGAGTTCACCGGCAGCGCTGAGCGCATCGGCCGACTTCTTTTTGTTCTTGCGCGCGCAGATGGTCTTCAGCAAAGCCGCATCGAAGACTTCGGCCAACTCTTCCGTCGCGCGATGGTTCCGCTCGCGCGCGCCGCTTTGCAGGTAGCGATTGAAATGTGCCTCGCGCAAAAGACTCTCCAGTGAGTCGACCAGATCCGAATGCCCGGCCGTTTCGCCGTCGCTCATCCATTCGTCGAGCAGTCTGCGAGTTGCCTCCTGGACCGCGAGCACCTCGCGCAGCTCGCTCCTGAAAGCGCGATGAAAAACCCGCCGCGCATCGACCACCTCGAGACCGAATCCCGCGCCGGTGTCGAACGCGAGATCGCTGAGGATACGCCGGCAGAACGCATGAATGGTGCAGATCGGAGCGCGATCGAACGAGAACAGCGCGGTCTCGAGCTTGCGCCTGCCGTCGTCGTCGATCTCAACCAGTTCAGTCCCCCGACGCTCTTCCAGCGACGCCGCACCCGAGAGCACCGTCTCCAGTAACCCGCGGATGCGAGTGCGTAATTCAGCGGTCGCCTTTTCGGTGAAGGTGACAACCAGAATGTCCTCGATTGCAGAGTCCGTGTTCAGCAAAAGATCCAGCACCAAATACTCGATTGCATGAGTCTTGCCGGTGCCGGCGCTGGCCTCGATCACCGCATGGCGGTCATGCGGAATCTCCTTAAGAATCGCCGGCCGGTGAAAGCTGAGGATCGACACGACTCAGTGTTTCTCCCGCGCGAAGATTGCGCGCAGCAGTCCGAAGCGCCGCTCCAAAATGCGCTTCACCGCTTCGGCCGTCGGGGGTTCAAATCGTCGCGCATTACGAATTGGGCCGTAGTCAGAACTACATTTTGCAAACTCGTTATCGCGCAAATCGTTGATCAGGTCGGGTAGATCTTCCGCGCCACCTCGCTTGATTTCCCTTAGCGCCTTGTCGACGGCTTCGATGGGAAGGAAGTAGTGATTTTTTCCGAACAGGAGATCGCTGACCAGGTCGGACAGGTAACTGCGAGCCTGCTCCATGGTTGGGCGACGCATACTTCGAATGTCATTAAACGATTTGCCTTTTCTGGCACCGACCACAATGGCGTGAAAGTCGGCCGCGGCGAATTCGCCCGCCGCCGCCAACACTATCGCCGAAAGAAATGGCCCCAAAAAGTCCTTGGCCCGCGCTTCATCGCGTAACACCAGACGCAAAGCGCCGTTGCCCGCCGCGGAAATGAAACCGAGACTTCCTTGAATCTTCACCACTCGAAGTCGGGTCTCGCCGCGAACCTCTTCGCGCGCCGGAAGGGTAAGCTCGGCGAGGACGCGGTCCGCCTGCGCCGATTCGTCGCCGCGTCCGATTCTGATTTCACGCCACTGATCAAGGCTTCCGCATCCGGCTTCCCGCGCCTCATCGATCCAGTGCCCGATATTCGCGCAATCAACTCGCCCGGCGGCTCGAGCAAACGGACCCGCGGGAGCTTCGCCGGCAAACTGGGAAATCCGAAAGGCCTTTTCATATTCGCTGACCACCAGCTGGCGGTCACCGCGAGCCTTCCAAAACACTTCGCGCAGCAAGCTCGTGCGATCGAGTATCGACTGTGCCACCGGCTCGTCCTGCCATTGCTCCAGCCCGTCCCCATCGTCTTCAAAAATGCCCAAGGCGTACTGTGCGGCGCCTTGCAAGGGACACTCGAGGAACTTGCGCAGGGCGGAAATCGGCAACGAGATCTCCGCGGCGGGTCCCATGCGAGCCTCCGGGGAAAGTGGCACCTGCACCATTCTAAGCGCGGGCCACATTGCTTCCCGCGACTGCTGGTCTAGTTGCTGATAGAAGAGCTCGTCGCGGTCAGGAAGCGGTAGATCGCCGCAAGAATGCGCAAGGTCTCTTCGTAAGGCCGCCATCGCGGCGCCGCGCCGCGCCTCGGAATCGTAGCTGGTCAACTTGCGACCATTGGTTGGCTGGTAATACGGGAGGTCGGGAAAATATTCGCTGTCATAGCGACTCAGAGGGTGCTGGATAGTCAGTCGGTCAAGCGTTTCACCATTCACATATCCACGTAAAATGAATTGCAGCTCCCGCACCACCGACGAGGGATCGAGCTGGTCGCCGGTCCTTGAGTCGCGCGCGACGTAGGACATACAAATCCGCTGCCTCGCCGCCAGTAGCGTCTCCAGGAACAGATAACGGTCGCGCTCGGTAGGAGTCACGTCGCCTGCTTTGCGGCGCGCGAGCCGAAGGTCCATCGGATCACGCCGGTCACGTTCGGGAAAATTAGCTTCGTTCAATCCCATCAGGAAGATCGCCCGAAAGGGTAGCGCGCGGAGTGCCGACAGGGGACCTATAGCTATGCCGCTTTCGGTGAAATGAACCAGCTGCGATTCCAACTCGGCCAACCGCGCAGACACTATTTCATGGACGATTTGATAACCGACCGGCGCCGTACTCAATTCGGGATTGACGATTGATTCGATCGCTTCAACGCATCGTTCACGGGCACGCTCAGCGGCCGGATCGTCGACGTGAATGTAGGTAAGTATCAGGTCACTCAGCAGCCGCGACCATTGTTGGAGCGTAAGTTTGTGTGATCGGATTGCGGTTGCGTCGAAGAGCAGCCTGCGCGCGCTGTGGATGAAACCCGCGGCCGCGGAAAGTTCTTCCTGGGCAATCGCACAAGGCAGGTATTCGAGGGACTCGGGCCCTCTGTAAAACTGAGCTTCCTGATCCCTTTCTGCGCCCATAAACACACCTAGCGCTAACCGCCGGATGCCTTGATCCCAATGATAGGTATCGCGAGGAATGTAGGTACTCGCGAGGTCGTTGGCGTCTGCTCCAAAGAAGATGCCGAGCTCCTCGCACCAGCGGCCGGCCTGCTCGGTTTCAACCGCAACATCCTCACCTCTGATCGCCGGATGGTTCAGCAGATGGAGCATCTCGTCGCGGGAAAAACGGCCGAGCGGAAGCCGCAGCAACAGCGAGATGGCCTCGCGCACCGGGCTCTGACTGCTCGATCCGCGGTTGACGATGTTCGTTGGCAACTGATGGAGCCGGTGAAACGCGCTTTCGAGATGCGGCAAATAGTCGGCATACTGCGCATCCGGCACCATCACGGCGATTTGGTGGAAACGCGGAGTGTCGCGGCCGGACGACTCATGGTCAAGCATCGACCAGATTTCATTCGCCACAATCTCCGCTTCGCGCGCGATGCCGGGGCAAGCGAGAAACCGAAGGCTGCCG
>Ga0210398_10003208_pt1 | contig 15756 bp, 16 predicted proteins | sample IncBWC4OmetaG_FD_161047 | JGI IMG/M metagenome (GOLD analysis project Ga0210398, IMG submission 161047) | Forest soil microbial communities from Barre Woods Harvard Forest LTER site, Petersham, Massachusetts, United States - Inc-BW-C-4-O | ecosystem: Environmental > Terrestrial > Soil >...
CAAGCCCCGCGTTTTTCCAGTTCGCAAAGGCATCGTCATAGGAAGGCAGAACCCCGGTCGTCGGGTCGTTGGCCGGCGGCGGGCTCGGTGGCGGCGGGCTCGGAGGTGGTGGGCTTGGCGGCAGCGCGTTCGCGGTCCACTGCGCGTAAAGCGTGGCGTTTGCGGAACCCATGTTAAACGTGCTTCCGGCCGAATATGCCGTGCCGCTGCCATTGGCGGCTGTGTTCCAACTGGAGAACGTGTAGCCGGTGCGTGCCAAGTTTCCGGTGTTGCCGAGGACAGTGACCACGGCGCCCTTGGCATAGCTCTTGGAGTCTGTGGGTGGCGTACCGCCCGTGGAACCGTTGGCATTGTAGGTAACAGCATAGGTCGCGGCCGGTGCCGCCGCCACGACTGCAATGCTGAAGGCAGGAAGGACGGCGGGTGTGGTGCCGTTGGTCACAGAGATTATGATGTTCGATGTGGTGCCCACATCGGTGCTGATCGGTGCTCCAGTGAGCTGTCCGGAGTTGCTATTGAAGGCGGCCCAGCGCGGGGCGCCCTGAACTATGAAAGTGAGCGCCCTACCGCTGGGGTTCGATACCGTCGGGGTGAAGCTGTACACACGGCCGACCACGACGCTGGTCGCGGGTGTCCCGGAGATTGTTGGCGGGCTGAGGCGGTGTCGGTGGTAGCTTAGTGACGGCGTCGTGGTAGGCGACGGTATCGTGGATTCTGCTGAACTCTGTGTGACCGCAGCGAAGGTATCGGAGCCTGCAAGGGCACCGATCATGAGGACGCTCACTGCAAACAGCTTGGCCATAGCGACGAGTGCTGCGTGCTGACGAATTGAATTCTTCAAGTGGTCTCGTTTCAACATCAGAGTTCGTTTCCTCATGCGGGGAAAACCCTAAATTCAGGGGATTCGCCGCGGCTTGGGTTGTTAGAAAGTGCGATCATGAAACGTCGCTCTTGCGGGTGATGCAATACGTCTCCTCGCAGAGACAAGCGATGAGATGTGATGTCGCCGAGCGCAGACGTCATCCGTTGCAAAGCGTTCTGAAGTCAGAGGTGAGTCTTCAGCTGCACGATGCGCCACGAAGCTTGCCACTACCGCTGTGATCGCTTGGCAAACCGAATGCCCACGGTGCAACAACAGTTTGCGTAAATTTACGAGCAGGACGATGACGGCGCGTTTCGCCTTTTCCGATACTTGTCCACATTGCGGGGTGGGCCGCGATGAGCCGCCCGCCGGCCTTGCGCACTACCCGTTGGGCTTGATGATCTTGATACTCGTGGGCTGGGGTTTAGAATCGATCGCAATCATCCTGGCGATGCAGTGGCGCACCTTGATCAGCCGATAGAGAGCGTCGCGAATCCCAAGTGAGGACCTGGCATTTTGCTGCTTGGTGACGTCGCGACGGAGAGTGACCCGATGAAACCCACCATTACCGCCTTTGAAAAGTCGCCGGATCGCGGCAGGGGACTGGCGCGCGACACGCGCGTTCGCTGGGCGCTCGAGGAAGTGGGCCAACCTTACGAGGTTCGTCTGGTTTCGTTCGGTGGGATGAAGGAACCCGCGCATCGAGCGCTTCATCCTTTCGGGCAAATTCCGACCTATGAAGAAGGCGATCTTGTCCTGTTCGAGTCGGGGGCGATCGTGTTCCATATCGCAGAGCGCCATGCAGGCTTGCTGCCAGGCGATGCGAATGCCCGGGCGCGGGCGATCACATGGATGTTTGCCGCAATCAACACGGTTGAGCCGCCGATCCTGGATCTCACAACCGCCAAGCTCGTGGAGGGCGACAAACCCTGGTGTGAGCAGCGTCTGCCTCTCGTCCGGGATCGCATCTGTGTGCGGCTGGGCGAACTTTCCGCCCGCCTTGGCGATGCCGAGTGGCTCGATGGCGCGTTCAGCGCGGGCGACTTGATGATGGTGTCGGTGCTGCTGAGGTTGAGAATGTCGGGCATGTTGGAGGGGTATCCGAATCTCGCCGCCTATGTCGCCCGCGGCGAAGCGCGGCCCGCCTACAAGCGTGCTTTCGACGCTCAATTGGCGGTTTTCACCGGCAAACTACCGAGCGGCGGATGAAGGCCCATCGAGCAGTTGGGTTTGCCCCATCGCGGTCAACGGACAGCGCCGCTGCGTCTACCGAGCCTTAGGTTCGCGAGCGGTGGTATCCGACGACTCTTCAGCTTTTTTCCAGGCGGAATCCGGATTGTAGATCTTCATCGAGCTGGCAATCGCGTCGGTCGCTTTTCCGAGATCTCGCTGATATACGACTCCATCGCTCCCGACGATGAACGTCATCACGCCCGATGAGCGGTATTCCGCTGGATAGGCCACGAAAGCAAATCCCTCGGTCATCTTGCCATCTACGATGTATTGCTTTGCGCCGCCCGGGGCATGTTTCCCCTGCATCGTCAGGATATGGAAGTAGTAACCTCGATAAGGACTCGGAGCGCCGCTTCTCCCCGGCGCGTAACCTTGAGCGACCGCGTTCGCCACCAGCGGTCCGATGGGACTCTGGGGTTCGCCTGCGGCCACCTTCCAATAAAGACCGTTATGCTGCCCTTCATCGCTGAAGATAGCCTGCGCATACTGCGAGCGTTGGGCGTCGTGGTATTCGTGTTCTGCTGCCGCCAGCTCCTGGCAAACGCGAATGGCCGATATTTCGTTGCGGCCAATTCGCCGATACAGGATTTCCTTCTTGCCCGCCTCAGTGTCGAAATACCACCCATGGGCATTGTGGATGAGCGGTATGGGCGTGGGCCAGTTCCTGGCGCCGATGTATAAAACCGTGGTTCCATCCGGTTCATTTACCAGACGGTGCATTTCTAAATATCTCTGCACGAAATCAGCACGGGCATGCAGGTCCTCGATCTCGTCCCCGGAAGAGATGATTTGCTTTCCGTCCGGACCCAGGAGCTCGAGCAAAACCTTTTCGTTTTTGCTCTGCATAGCGGCAATCAGGGCGTTGCTCGCTGCTTCCGACGACGGAAATGTCTTCTGGCCAGGCTGCTGCGCCAGACTGATTGCGGGAAAGCATCCAGCCAATAAGATAGCCAGCGCGGCGCGATTACGCACCGTCGCTCTGTACCATTTCTTCAGATTCGTTCGCTGCATAGGGCATCCCTCCATAACCAAGCTCCGCCGGCAGGTACACGACAAAATTTGATCATCGCCGCCCACCACCGCCGCCTCGGGATCCGCCGCCGCCTCGAGATCCACCGCCGCCACCAAAGCTCGCGCTCCCGCGAGAAGAGAAACTTCTTACATCTCCTCCGTGATCGTAGCCGCTAAAGGCGCTCGAGCGCATGGCGCTCTCATCGCGCGCGCCCGCGTATCCTCGGGCCGCTTCAGTACCTTCAAATGGACGGCCCGTTGAGGGGTTGCCTCTGGCCGGCTCCGCACCTCTTGGATCTTCGCCCGGCCGGCCGACATATCCGGCGCGGCCGGCGCTCACTCCCTGCTGCACGTCTCTGGCTACGCCGCGCTCGCCTCCGCCACGGTAATAACTGTTGCGGTTGTAAAACGAGTTGCTCCGCGAGTAATACCTGTCGTGGTTGTAGATCGGATAGCGGTTGCGCCAATCGAATCCCCACCGGCCCCAGCCCCAGCCAAAGGCCCCGACGAATCCGATATCGAAACCCACTCCAAAGTCGAGGTACGGACCACCACCAAACCAGATCCCCGGATACGGGTACCACCCAGGCCAGGCTACCAGGGGATCACCGTAAACCACCCACGGATCGTATGCGGGAACGTAAACGACCTCCGTATTCGTCGGCTGAATGGTAATCGTCGAATCTTGGTCGTCGACCGTTTGCTGAGAGGTGGACTGTAGATTGCCCGCCGCTTGCGCCCGCTGACGCATCACTTGCACGGCGTCCATCACATCCTGTTGCTGATTGTAGTACGCGTCGCCAAGAGAGGATGTCCAAGAAAGGTTCTTGTCCATATTGCCCAGGACCGAGGGGAATGCCGTGAGCGCCTTGACGGCGGGGTCCCACGATTGTGGGTCTATCGCTTGACCCAATGCGTCGCCTTTCAAGTCGGGATGCGCTTGCAGCCATCTATCCGCCTCGACCACTTGCTCGGGAAAGGTCGACGCCGCCAGGATCTGGGCCACCAGCGAATCCGGGTACAGGGCGATCGGCGCGACCAGTTGCTGCAGCTGGTCGGGAGTTTGTTGAGCATGCGGGGGAGCTTGCGGGGGCTGCGCATCTTCCTGGGCGAACAGAGTCTGCGCGCAAATCGCAAACAAAATCGCCGCGCCCCAGCGGAACTTCGGCCGCCTTGCAGCACCGTGAACAATATTCATGACCCTACCTCTCTGCTCACCACCAAACCCCGGAATCTCCAAATGTCGGCGAGCCGCTTCATCGCTGAGATCAACGAAAACCCTTCTACGCTGACCATACCAGATACGCCGCTCCGCCGCTGGCGTGCAAAGAGGGCCCCAATCACCGTCCGGCTGCAAGCGCACTATCCCGGACTTCATTGCACCGAACTCTCAGTCTAAGTGCCTGTTTTCAGAAGATCGGCTGTTTACGGACCGGCCGGTCTAGCGCTACCCTGACAACAGAAATTATCGGGCAACCAGTGGCGCAGAATTCAACGCAGACCTCGCTTCGGCGCAGGCATGATTGGCTTGGCTTATCCTGCCTCGTATATGACGTCTGCTGGGGCGCAGGTCCCGGCTGGATGAGCGTATCGTTCGAAGAACCGACCCTGTGCTTTCTGATCGAGGAGATTGGAGGACGCGGCGAATTACGAATACGAGCGGATTTGCCTTCTGAAGGTGAATATTTCGGCACAGGCCATCTGACGCTCCTTGCCGCGGAGGCGCCGATAATTCTACATTCCTCGACGCTGCGCCAGGCACAGTTCGCGTGCTTGCCTCTAAGGCCTCGCGACGCGACGTGCCTAACCACGGAGCAGGCGGAGCTGATCATGCGCGCTCCGGGCCGACTGATGTTTCACCATACGAGGCTGCATACCTGCGCGATGATGCTGAGCGCCTACGAAGGCGAAGACGAACACGATGCATATGGCCTCGGCTTGAGGCACGCGTTGCTCGCCGCCCTTGTCGGAGTGGCAAATGAGCCGGTGCCCCGCTCCAAGATCCGACTGACAGGCCGGCAACTCGCCAGGGTTCTGGACCATATCAACGAGCATCTCGATGAACGCCCGACAAACGACAGCGCGTACCCAATACCGGCGGTGTGGATCGGTCGGCTCGCAACTTCCGTCTCCGCTCGCGGCCAAGGACTCGGTGAACTGTTGCTGCAGAATGCCCTCAAACGCATCCTGCAGGCGCGAACGACGCAAGGCGTGCATGCCGCGATAGTGGAAGCCAAAGACCCAGCGACCGAAAGGTTCTATCGAAAGTATGGTTTCCGATTGTGCGACGCGCAGAGTAGGCAACTGTATCTGCCGCTCGGAGCCGAGTAGCCCGCTTCAAACTGCGTCGGGAATACGCGAATCGCAGTACAGGAATACGCACACGGCATTTTGACGGCCGGGACTCGAACCCAGGACCAAAGCCTTAAGAGAGTAAACGCGGAAGTCGGACCGAGAAGACCGTCTCGCGATCATCGGATCGCGCTTCCGCGACCCCTCCATGACCCTTGGCGATCTCGCGGACTATATACAAGCCCAGACCCAAACCCGGATGACTCGGATTGACCGTGGCCCGCTTTAGCGGCTCAAACAGCTGCATCAGAGTCTCCCGATGAATAACGGGGCCCTCGTTGATCACGAGACGAAGATGAGTCTCATCGCCCAAAACGGCGACGCGCACTGGGACATCCGGTGCACCGTATTGGATTGCGTTTGTGACAAGATTCCCGAACAACTGCCGCATCCGTCTTGCGTCCAAGGAACCGTGGCAATCGCCTTCGACACGCAGTTGTATCCGACTATTTGGATATGCAGCGCCTAACTGCTCCAGCTCTTGAGCGCACAGTTCGGAAAGATCCACCGGCGAAGGAACGATGCTGATGCCCAGTCCAAGTTTTGTTCGATTGAAGTCGACAAGGTCATCTAGCAGCGATTGCAACTGAGCACCGCTGCGAATCAGGCGTCCAGAAGCAGCCGAGACCTCATCGCCCGCATTTAGTCGTCCCAAAAGAATCGCTGTCATCCGCACAGTTTGTAAGGGGCTGCGCATGTCGTGGCTAAGCGAGCCAAGCAGGAGATTCCGCGCCTGTTCCATCCAGGCGCTGTAATGTGATACGGACTCTGCCACCGCTTGATCGATTGCCTCATTGAAGCGAATGACGTCCTGAAGAAACGGAGGTGCGGACTCGCATGAATCTATCCACAACAAAAGGACACTAGCGCGCAACGCTCGGTACTCGGATGCCAGCTGATTGATGTCGTAGCCGCTCTTTGCCCTCAGAACGGCGTGCGTTTGGGCGGCGGTTTCTGGTGCACCGAAAGGGGCGGCCGCGAGTCCCATCGACTTATCGGCCTGCTCTTCGGGGGACTGGGATGTGCGCAGGTCCGCAGCTACCGCCTCAAGAATCTGTTTGGCATGGTCTCGGAGTTCGGAGGATGTCATGGACGCCGACGCGGGCGAGCAGGTGGCGGCGAATGCTTCCCACTTGGCAAGAATCCGTTCCATGTCCCTTAAAATGAAGTCGGCGAGTCGCAAGTTTTAATGTTTCCCCAGGTGGCCCGGGACAGGCTATACCAATTCGTCGTGGAACGTCTGCTTTTGGCCGACACAAAAATATCGACTGACGGCGAGTTCGCACGACGTTAGAGTCGTCTTCGGCGTGCCCACTGAAATCCTCGTCTGAACTATTGATATCGTATTCAGAGAATTTCAGACATTCGGCGCCTCCGCAGGTCCCGCATGATCACGGCGCAAAATGGAATGTGGCCTAAGCTCAAGAGCTGCGTCGAAACAGCGCGTGATAGAGCACAAGAAACAGGACTGCACCGACGACCGCTACTAGGAGGCTGTAGGCATTGAGACCCGTCACGCCGGCCATCCCGAAGGTTTGAAAGAGATAGCCGCCCAAAACGGCGCCGACGATTCCTAAAATAATGTCGAGGATAATTCCCTCGCCAGATTTATTCACAATTTTGCTCGCGATAAATCCGGCCACTAACCCCAAAACGATCCACGCAATGAATGACATACTGACCTCCTGGCGTAATTGAAGCTGATGAGCGGTGGTCTTCTGACTACCACATCTTAAAAATCAGTCGAGTGAGGATCGCAGCGCCCGAATCGCGGCGTACAGCACGACACCTGAGGCGGCCGCGATCGCCAATGCAGTCGCCGGATTTTTCTTCGTGTAACTCAGGATCGAATCGGCAGCGTAGGCGGCAGCATCGCGCGTTTGACCCGCGATGTCGTCAATTCCGCCCTGGACTTTGTCCGTTGCCTTATCGGCCAACGCCTGAGTGGTTCTCGCGAAGTTTCCTGCTACGGTGCTTTCCATGGTCATCCCCTCGAATGTAAAGAAACTTTGCTGAGTCTGCACATTGCACCGGTGACTTAGAAGTGTTGGCGCGATCGTGTCGCTGTCGGACAAAGTTGGTAGCGCCTGTCAGCGATGTCTACTCATGCCGTGGACGCGCTGGGTACAGACAAATTCTTGGAGCCGACTCCTCCATTGCCGAAGTGGGGGAAGGGCGAGTGGCCGCGAACACCCTCGCTGCGCTGCGGCGCGGGCGGATATCTGTCCCAGCGCCAAGCGTCAATTCTCGCCTCTTGATAGAGGCCTCCGGAGTCAGGTCCAGTTTCTAAGACGCGCGTCGCATTCTTCGACACCTTACCGCATTAAGTTATGAATTGTAGCGCCGTCATGATGATGGCGAAGTTGCTCGTTATCTGAAAGGCATGCGGAATTCGTTTATGGGAATCGTGTATCCAAGTGAGGCGGTAGCCCGCCGCTGGGATGGGGCGCTGCAGACCCGGCTGCAGCGCGCTCCGTTGGAAAGATTCTTAAGAGCGCGAGGGATAATTCCCGCGCCCCGGGGCATCTCCCAGGATAGCGACGATCTGGCGCGTGCCACGGTGATGATCATCGAGGGGGGACTCGCGCTTCACGTTGTCGATCGTGAGGTGGGACTCGCGTTTTGGCAGCGCGCGGTCGTGGGGCATGTGGCTTGCCTCGTCAGCCGTGCGCTAGCGATTCAGATTGCGCAGCCCGATGCTTGGCGGATCGCTGCGCTCGTCAGCACCGCGCGATTGTTGACTCCTTGGACCGGCCTCAATGCTGCGGCCATCGCCTCGGCATCTTCTGCGCGGCAATTTCAGAAAGAGGTCACGAAAGGAATTTCGCCATTGGATTGGCGAATCATGAAGAGCGCCAGTGATGCGGTTAGCGGCAACGGTGTGGACGCCATGGCCGCCGCTTCTGCGAATATTGCGGCGCGGCTGAAGGCGGAAACTCCCGCCGCGGAGGGTTGGGCTGCGCGAGCGCTGCAGGGATCAAATAAAAGTTTTCGGTCCGGTGCGTGACTTAGTTACCGCCGACATCGCCGCGCGCTTAAATCTCTCGCATTCATAGCGATTGTCCTACTCCAGTGCTTTTAGGGCGCGCGTACTCTTGCGCGCACACCGGCGGGCGACCCGTCACGTTTATCACTTCCTGGAGTCATCACATGAGCAGCAAAAATACCGCCGTATTTGGCCTTTATAGTTCAGCCGAACTCGCCGAACGCGCGGTCGATAGTCTAATTGCAGCCGGCTACGACAGCGCAGCCATTTCTGTTCTATTGCCCGACAGCCGAAGCACAAAGGAATTTGCTCATCAAAAGGATACCAAAGCGCCGGAGGGAGCGACCGCGGGGGTCACCGCCGGCGGCGTCATCGGCGGTAGTCTCGGAGTGCTCGCGGGAATCGGTGCCCTGGCGATACCGGGCGTCGGACCCTTGATCGCAGCCGGCCCCATCATGGCGGGCCTAGCAGGTCTGGGTGTGGGCGGCGCAGTCGGCGGCTTGGTCGGCGCGCTAGTTGGGATGGGCATCCCTGAATACGAAGCCAAACGCTATGAAGGGCAGGTGAAGGGTGGCGGGACCCTGCTCTCGGTACATTGCGATACGGCTGAGCAAATTTCTCGCGCCAAGGACCTTCTGAGAGGGACAGGCGCAACGGACATCGCGTCCACAGGGGAAGCGGGCAGCTCGAGCACTCGCGTCGCCTAGTTCCAGATATCTCCAAACGGTGTCGTGCGCTCGCCATCGAACGTACCCATTCAAAACTAAGAGGATTTTCTATGCATACCGAAACGAAACAAAGCACCGGTCGCATCCAGGCTCAAGACGCGATTGCCATGCTGACGGCGGATCACAAGAAGGTGAAGAGACTATTTGCTGATTTTGACAAGCTGAGGGATGCGGGCAGCAACGAGGACAAGGCCTCCCTCGTCGATCAAATTTGCAATGAACTTAAAATTCACACGGAATTGGAGGAGGAGAATTTCTATCCAGCCGTGCGAAAAGCGATCGATGATGGAGATTTGATGGACGAGGCACTGGTGGAACACGCGGGAGCGAAAGACCTGATTGCTCAGCTGGAAGACGCAAGTCCTGAAGATGACCTGTATGACGCCAAGGTGACGGTACTAGGCGAGCAGATTGACCATCACGTAAAGGAAGAAGAGGGAACCATGTTTCCCAAAGCCAAGAAGGCGAAGGTCGATACCGAGGCTCTCGGGGCAACGATGCTCAAACGCAAGATCACGTTGATGGAAAAAATGGGGATGAACGACGACGAAAATGCAAGAGACGACGCAAGAGCCGCCAAATAGACGGGCACCGCAAAACGCCAAAGAAGAGCAATGTCCGGCCCGCGATGGGTCGGACATTGCGCCGTGCCGCCTCAATGACAACCCAAAGGTCACTTTCGCTCCTTGAATCGCCGCATCGCGACTCTGTGCGGTAGCCCACTTAGTCGCCCGCTTCGCGGTAAATCGATGCGCGGTAACGTAAAAAAGAGCGGGAACTTTGGCCGATTTTCTAGCTAAAACAACTGTTTAGGTGCGATCGGACCGCCTCGTTCCGAGCGTTATTGGAGAACTCCCCCCGCCGGATTGCGCGGCGCAGGATGCGAGACGCCCTCTGGAGTTCGAGTCTCCGTAGCTTGCCGTCGCCTTATCAGCGATCGAGCGGGGATTTTGTCTCTCGCAACCTCAGCGAGCGAGGTCGGCAACTGGCGCACCTGAGTGAGGCGTGCATAGAGCTTCAAGTAGTTTTGAGCCATATGATGGGCCGTGAAGCGGTGCTCGAATTCGGCCCGAATCCGCGCCCGGTCGAGGGTGCGTAAGCGCCGCAACTTGTCAACGGCCTGATCCTCGCCATGTACGATGAAGCCGGTCAGCCCGTCTTCCAGCACTTCCGGAACCGAACCGTTCTCGAATGCAATGACAGGGGTTCCGCAGGCCATCGCCTCGATCATCACCAATCCGAACGGCTCACGCCACGCGATCGGGAAAACCAGCGCCGCGGCATTGCCCAGAAATTCCTGCTTCTGATCCTCGCGGATCTCACCGATGAACTCGACGTCGGCCAGCCTAAGCAGCGGCTCGATCGTGGTCTTGAAATATTCCTGATCGACACGGTCTACCTTGGCGGCGATCTTGAGCGGAATGCCGGCCCGCGCCGCGATGCGAATCGCGGCATCTGGTGCCTTTTCCGGGGAGATGCGTCCCAGGAACGCGAGGTATCCGCCGCGACCCTCGCCCTTGCTCAACAGATTCTGAGGCAGCCCGTGCAGCACCGTCGCAACAAAGTTCGCTTCCGGCAGCGGCACACGCTGTGAATTGGAAATCGAGACTACCGGGATGTCGTCGTACAGCTTGTAAAGTGGCGACAGTTCCGGCAGGTCGAGACGACCGTGCAGCGTCGTGACGGACGGGGTGGCGAGTCGGCGCAGCAGGGGATAGCCAAAGTAGTCGAGGTGACTGTGGATTACATCGAACTCGTGAGCCCGTCGCGCCACCGTCTCGAGCTGCATGAACATCGGCGCGAAATGATCCTTCACCTCAGGGTCGAGACGCAGCGAACGCGGCCAGACGGGCGATAGAGTCGCCTTTGTGGCGCTGTCACCGGAAGCGAACAGGGTGACCTCGTGCCCGAGCTCAACCAAAGCGTCCGTGAGGTAAGCCACCACACGTTCTGTGCCGCCATACAGTTTCGGAGGCACGGCCTCCGCGAGCGGTGCAAGTTGCGCTATCCTCATCTGATCCCCACAGGCTGATACAATCTATCGAAGGACGGATCGTATCCGCTCCCTTCGCCGTTGTCGGCTTGCAAATGGAACTGAGTGTTGTAAGAGAAACTCTCATGTTGCGGATGCCTCGGTGTACGCACCGAGTTCCTGGCTGAATGATTGATAGGCCGCGCCGATCGTCTTGTCTTGTTAGGGCAACCCATGAATACCTCCTCGATGTTCGAACCCACGACGCCCTCAAATTCGGTCGATGAGGCCCCGGCGCCGCAATTTGCCATCGCCGTCTCTGCGACGCTTCAGCAGCGGCGCACGCGTACGCTGAAGCATGGCGACACTTTCGCAGTGTTCGATCATCGCGGCGACATCGGCGGCGAGCCTGGCAACCCCGAGGGCCTGTATCATCGCGACACGCGCATGCTGTCGCAGCTGCAGCTGCTTCTCGAGGAAGAGCGGCCGCTGCTGCTCTCCTCGATGACGCAGGACGACAACGCGGTGTTCACTGCGGACCTCAGTAACCCGGATCTGCTTGAGGACGGCAAGATCGTCCTGCGGCGGGAAAACATTCATCTGAATCGCATGAAGTTCATCTGGAACGGCGCCTGCTACGAGCGCCTGGTCGTGAGAAATTTCAGCGACTCCCCGCTGTGCCTGCGCTTGACATATCGCTTTGCGTCGGACTTCGCGGATCTCTTCGAGGTGCGCGGCGAGCACCGCAGCGCCCGCGGCGAATCCCGCGCGGCGCTTGAGAGCGATCGCGGCGTCGCGCTTCGCTACAAGGGACTTGATCAGATCGAACGAGTCACGCAGATCGCATTCTTTCCCACGCCAAAAACGCTGACCACGGCGCGAGCCGGCTTCGAGATATCGCTGAGGCCTCGAGCCACACGTAGGATATTCGTGCGCATCGGCTGCACGAGCGAGGCGCAAGTCGAATGGACCGGCCGTACGTTCTACCGGCGGATGCGCGCCGCCCGCCGCGCCCTCAACGAGTCGAGCGCACGCGCTGCCAGCATCGACAGCTCAAATTCCGTATATAACGAAATTGTCAGGCGCTCCGTTTCGGATCTGTACATGCTCATTACCGACACGCCGCAGGGGCCCTACCCGTATGCCGGAATTCCCTGGTTCAGCACCCCGTTCGGGCGCGACGGAATCATTACCGCGCTGATGACTTTGTGGCTCGACCCCACCATTGCGCGCGGCGTGCTCGGATTTCTCGCCGCCACGCAGGCGACCGCGGTCGAGCCGGAACGCGACGCGGAGCCGGGAAAGATTTTGCACGAAATGCGCCATGGAGAAATGGCAAATCTGCGCGAGGTGCCGTTCGGCCGCTACTACGGGAGCATCGACGCCACGCCCCTCTTCTTGCTGCTGCTCGGGGAGTATTTCCGGCGCACGGGCGATCTTGAGACGGTGCGCTCGCTGTGGCCGAACGCCGAGGCAGCGCTCGCCTGGATCGATCATTACGGCGACCGCGACGGCGACGGTTTCGTCGAATATCATCGCCAGACCAAGGAGGGCCTCGCAAATCAGGGATGGAAGGATTCCTTCGACTCGATTTTCCATCATGATGGCCGGCTTGCGGAAGGGCCGATCGCCCTTTGCGAGGTCCAGGCGTACGTATACGGCGCCAAACGACACGCTGCGCTGCTCGCCGAGGCTCTCGGACATCCGCAGCGGGCCGCCGCTCTTGCCGGGCAGGCCGAGGCCATGAGACTGAGATTCGAATCGCAGTTCTGGTGCGAGGATCTCTCAACCTACGCCCTCGCGCTGGACGGCGCAAAGCAACCGTGTCGGGTGATCTCGTCGAACGCCGGACAGGTGCTATTCACAGGCATTCCCTCGACCGAACGCGCACAGCGTGTCGCCGCCACGCTCCTGTCGCCGGCAGCATTCGGCGGCTGGGGCATCCGGACGATTGGCTCGTCTGAATCCAAATACAACCCGATGTCGTATCACAATGGCTCGGTATGGCCGCATGACAATGGGCTGATCGCCATGGGCTTTGCGCGCTATGGACTGCAGAAATCGGCCGCTCAGGTGTTTGGCGCGCTCTTCGACGCGGCTGCCTACATGGACCTGCGCCGATTACCTGAGCTCTTCTGCGGCTTCGCCCGTCGCGAGCGCAACGCACCGACCCAATATCCTGTGGCTTGTTCGCCGCAAGCGTGGGCGAGCGCGACTCCGTTGTGCTTGCTGCAGGCCTCGCTTGGCTTGGAGCTGCTCGACAAGACCGGCGAGGTCAAGTTCTATCGCCCGATGCTGCCGGATTTTCTGGACCACGTGCGACTGCGCAACTTGCGCCTGAGCACAGGCTCGGTAGACCTGCAGCTTCATCGCCAGGACAACAACATCGCGGTAACTGTGACGCGCCGGGACGGCGACGTCGTGGTGGTCACACGGTACTAGTGTTTAGGCATTGCCTGCAGAAGGCCCTGGAGGACCCGTTGCAGCGGATTTTTCGCGAAAAAAGGGCTATGGACACGCGAGGCGTATTGAATGTCCCCTCGCCATCTCATTTTCTTCCGTACGTCGAGGGCCCGAAACAGGGCCTGAAAAGATATGGATTTCTCTGAACATCTCTGCACGCACCCGGATCGAAGGCTCGGGATCATTGAGGAGTGAATCGCGTCTCAAGACAAGGGGATTATCCAGCAATTTATTGTGATTTTCGACATTTTCCGACCGCCCTTTGATGGTATAATGGCCCCGTGTAGAAGGCCATTTGGCTCAAGGTGATAGTCCGATGGAATCCGCGTTTGTCTTAGCTGAAAAGCCCCTGTTGGAGATTCTTACTCAAATTCGCAACGGCTTGCCGGCGCACATGTTCGAGCAGGTTGCCTCAGCATTGGGTCTTTCCACCAGCACGTTGGCTGCAAAGTTGGGAATTGCGCGTCGCACTGTGACCCGCAAACGAGGCAACGGCGCACCCCTGTCCAGCGAGACTTCGGAGAAGCTGCTGCGGGCCGCGCGGGTACGCAATCTCGGCCGCGCACTGTTTACGACCGACGCAGCGGTATCGGAGTGGTTATCGAAGCCCGAGCAGGCCTTGGGCAATATGGCGCCCCTCGATTTATTGGATACCGACTTCGGCGCCCGTGAAGTGGAAAATCTGCTTCGCGCCTTGGCTTACGGCCAGTTCGTCTAACCTGCATGCGGGTCTTCCGCATCGGGGCGGCGGCCTTTACACGGACCCGGAAAGAGGCCTTCAGCGGTCAGGGCGGCGTGTACGCCTCGGCCCGCTGGCACAGCGCCGGCCGTCCGATCGTTTACACAGCACAATCTCTCTCCCTCGCCGCCTTAGAGATTCTCGTCCGCCTCAAACAGACCAATGACATTCAACCTTTCTACGCCTATTCCATTGAAATCCCTGACCACCTCATTCTGATGCCCAAGTCTTTGCCGGTACGCTGGAAGAGCAGGATTGCGATCAGTCGAGCATTTGGCGATGCATGGCTCAAGACGAACAATTTACCGGCACTGCGGGTGCCTACCGTGATCACTCCCGGCGAATGGAATGTCCTCCTGAATCCCCTCCATCGGCAGTTCTCACTGAAATGGGTCGTGACGGGTCCCGACGCCTACACATTCGACGCGCGACTGCTACCGGTCAAGAAAGGGATGCGCTCTCGAAGAACGCCGCGGGGCCAAGAACTATGACGTCCAATACACCGCGAGTCCCATTGATCGGGGGCTACCGATCCAAGCAAGTTTGATATGTCAAACAATCGTGCTGAAATGGGGAGGACTTGTGTCCCTGGCACTCAAGGATGCGGGCGCAGATCGGCGGACTTGGGCCAACTTCCCGTTGTGACCGCGCCGGCTGCAACTCACCGGCCTCCGAACCGTTTTTTTGCTGCGTCTGTCACGGGGGTATATATGCTCACGAGGCTGCCTTCCGGATCTCGGAACTGGGCTGCTCGGTTGCCCCAGGGCATCGTCTTCGGCTCGAGGACCACCTGCACTTCAGCTTTCAGTCTCGCGAACTCGGCATCGACGTCGTCCACCTGAAACTCCAGGATGGCGGTCCGATTGGCACCTGGTTCCGCGCTGCCCTCTTTAAAGAGCGCCACCGTCTCAGCGGTGTTGATTGCGAGCGTCGCCGCCGGCGTAACGATTTCGGCGAATGTGGGTACCAACCACTCTGCCTTCTTGTTCATGACCTTCTCGTAGAAGCCTACGAGGTTTTTGATGTCTCGGGCAACAAGTCGAGTGGAAGCAAACTTCATATGTTCTCCTTTGTCGTACAACAGGGCGCACTAGCCAACAACAATCGACTTATAGATACGCTACGGTAGCGTATCGTTTCTGTCAACTGATACCATCACTCATGGAAAAAAAACGTACGCGCGGTAAATCGGGGATGTCACTTTCGACCGAGCGTCAGGGTCATAATCTCGATAACCGAGTCCGCCGCTCGCGGGCGACAGTTCTAGGCGCCACGGCCGAACTATTGTTCGAGCGTGGCTTTGCGGGCACGAGCGTCGATGAGGTCTCGCGTCGCTCGGGGGTCGCGAAAACCACGATCTATCGACATTGGCCGACGCGGGCCGATCTCCTCCGAGATGCCTGTTCCAAT
>Ga0210398_10003209_pt1 | contig 15756 bp, 12 predicted proteins | sample IncBWC4OmetaG_FD_161047 | JGI IMG/M metagenome (GOLD analysis project Ga0210398, IMG submission 161047) | Forest soil microbial communities from Barre Woods Harvard Forest LTER site, Petersham, Massachusetts, United States - Inc-BW-C-4-O | ecosystem: Environmental > Terrestrial > Soil >...
GGGCACTTTCGGTGTCCGAATTGCCGATACTGAGCGAAGAGTGCGGTCTTATTGCGTCGCACCACAGGTCGAGTTTGCGGTTTATCGTCGACCCGCTCGACGGCACTTTCAATTATGTAAAGGGGCTGGGTCCGAGCGCGATCTGTGTCGCGCTGTGGGAAGACGAGCGCCCCGTGTTCGGCGTCATTTACAGTCTTCTTGAGCGGACGCTGACGTGGGGTGGACTCGGTCTCGGAGCCTTTGTCGACGGACGCCGCATCTCGGTATCCGATACCTCGGTGCGGGCTCTGGCTTCGATTTGCACGGGTTTTCCGGTCAGGGTGGATATGGACCACGAGCGCTCCATGCAGACTTTCTGGCACATGGTGAAGCCCTACGCGAAGGTCCGCATGTTCGGCTCCGCAGCCGCATCTCTGCTGCATGTGGCACGGGGCTCGGCAGATGCCTACTCGGAGAGCAGAATCATGCTTTGGGACGTCGCGGCGGGTATCGCCATCGTTCAGGGAGCGGGTGGGGCCTACGTGATGAAGCAGGCGGGTGACGAGGAGTGGTGCTACGAGGTGTTCGCCTCGAATCCCGCGCTCCTCGCAAGCTGCGCGGGCGAAGCTTGATGGCCGCGACATCGAGTCGCAGCGCCGATCGGGTGGCGGTTTGCTCCCGTTCCTTCTCGAAGAATCCGCTGCTGCGAGCGGAGTTGTTGGCGCGCTATCCGAATGCGACCTTCAACGACGCGGGGGTGCAGTTGGCGGGCGACGCTCTCGTGGCCTTTCTGACGGGCCACCAGAAAGCGATCACTGCGTTGGAGGTGCTCGACGAGCAGGTGTTGTCGCGTCTCCCCGAGCTCGAGGTGATTGGCAAGTATGGCGTCGGGCTGGATATGATCGATTTGCTCGCCATGCGCACCCATGGCAAGCGGTTGGGATGGACCGGGGGAGTCAATCGCCGCTCGGTGACGGAGCTGGTCATTGCGTTCGCGATAGCCATGCTGCGGCATGTACCGGCCGCGAACCGCGAAGTGTTGTCGGGTGTCTGGCGGCAGCATGTGGGCGGTTACCTCACGGGGCGAGCCGTGGGTATCGTCGGCTGCGGACACGTCGGTAAGGATCTCGTGCCGCTGCTGAATGCATTTGGTTGTCGCGTTTTGGCGAACGACATCCTGGAATTTTCGGATTTTTATTCGCGGCATGCGGTCGAGTCGGTCAGCCTGGAGGCGCTCCTGCGACGGTCCGACATCGTGACGCTCCATGTGCCGTTGAACGCAATGACTCGAGGGCTCTTGAGCGCCGACCGGCTTGGGCTGATGAAGCCCGGAGCGGTGTTGATCAATACCGCTCGCGGCGGATTGGTCGATGAGCGGGAGTTGAAGCGCTTGCTGCTCGAGAAGCGCATCGCGGCTGCGGCGTTCGATGTATTCGAAGAGGAGCCGCCGCAAGACCCAGAGCTTCTCGCGCTGCCCAATTTCTTGGCCACACCGCATATCGGCGGAAGCGCTGAGGAAGCCATGCTGGCGATGGGCCGAGCGGCCATCGAAGGCCTCGACGTCAATGAGATTCCCTGCCCGGAGAGTTTCCCCCAGATGATCAAGCGTGACATATGACCATACGTCCCAGACGCGCGCTGCTGAACCCGGATCTGAAGCGGCCGAGCGCGCTCGATTCCGTGCCGAGAGACGCCGGACACCTCTGGCTCGATAAGAATGAGAATCTCGATAGCGAGCTGATGGCGCTATCGAGGGACGTGCTGTCCTCGATTCCGCAGTTTGCGCTGGCCACCTATCCGGAAGCGGGCGAGCTGTATCGCAAGCTCGGGCGGTGGGTGGGCGTGAGTCCGCAGTCCTTGCTGCTGACGCCAGGCAGCGATGGTGCGATCCGGCTCGTATTCGAGGCGTTTGTCGAATCCGGTGATCTGGTCCTGTACACGAATCCTACATTCGCGATGTATCCCGTCTACTGCAGGATGTTCGGCGCTGCCGTGCACGAGCTCGAGTACGAGCGCGTCGCGGACGAGCCGTATTTGGATGTATCCAAGGCAATCGAGATCGTCAGGCAGAAGAGGCCTAAGCTCTTGTGCTTGCCGAACCCCGACAGCCCTACCGGGACAATCGTGCAGGCGGATGTGTTGCGCGGCGTGCTTGCGGCGTGCGAAGCGGCGGGCACGGTGTTACTGCTGGACGAGGCGTACCATCCGTTCCATCCCTGGTCGGCGGTGCCCTGGACGGCGGAGTCGCCCAATCTCGTGATCACGAGAACATTTGCCAAGGCGTGGGGTGCCGCGGGCCTTCGAATCGGATACGCGGTCGCCCATCCATCCACCATCGAGCTGCTGCACAAGATGCGTCCGATGTACGAGGTGAGCACTCTGGCGGTCGAGTTCATGTCGCGAATGATGGAGCACACGGCTGAGATGGCCGGCGCGGTCGATAGGATCAATGACGGCAAGGCATTTTTCGTGGCGCGCATGCGGGGGCTCGGATTCCATGTGCTGCCGACGCACGGCAACTTCATGCACGTCGCATTCGGCGAGAGCGGGCCGCGGATACATGCTGCGCTGTCCAGCCAAGTTCTCTATCGCAAAAACTTCGATCAGTCCTGCCTTGCGGGCTACAGCAGGTTCAGTGCCGCACCGAGGCCGGTTATGGCTCGGGTTGCCGATCTCATCGAGCATTCGCTGGCGGTGACCGCGTCATGAGTGCGGGAACGGGTCCCGTGAAGGTCGCCATCATCGGCTGCGGGCGAGTATCCGGCCATCATTGCAGGTCGATCGCTCAGACCAATGGCGCCCAACTCGTCGCGGTCTGCGATCTGCTACAGGCCAAAGCCGACCTCTACCGCGAGCAGTTCGGCGCGAAGGCGTACGACAACTACCATCGCATGCTCATCGAGAACCCCGAGATCGACACGGTGGCGATCGTTACGCCGTCCGGCATGCACTACGAGCACGCCCTTGACATCGTTTCCCGATACAAGAAGAACATCATCGTGGAGAAGCCGACCTTCATGAAGCCTTCGCAGGTCACGGAGGTCTATGCGCTGGCCGCGGCATCGGGCGTACGGGTCTTCGCGGTGTTCCAGAATCGGCATAATCTGGCCGTGAAGCGCGTGTTGCGCGGCCTGGCGGAGGGTGAGCTCGGCCGCGTCCGGGTGGCGGCTGTGCGGGTGCGCTGGTGCCGCCCGCAACGCTATTACGATCTGGCCGAGTGGCGGGGGACCTTTGCGATGGATGGCGGCTGCTTGACCAATCAAGGCATTCATCACATCGACTTGCTGAGGCACCTCGGAGGCGAAGTCGCCCGCGTCTGCTCCATTCAGGCCACGCTCGGAGCCGATATCGAGGTCGAGGATACGGCATCTGCTTCGATCGCATTCGAGAGTGGGGCGGTCGGTGCGCTTGAAATCACCACCGCGGCGCGTCCGATCGACTACGAGGCGAGCCTGTCACTGGTCTGCGAGAACGGCTTGGCGCAGATCGGCGGCATCGCCGTAAACGAGCTGCAGCTTTACACGCCCGATCCCGCGGCGTGCGCGGCGAGCTCGGAGGATTTTTCCGGGAACGTATATGGATTCGGGCATATGAAAATCTACGAGGACATCGTTGCGTGCGTGCGCGGAACGCGACCGTACCCGGTCACCTACGAGGACACCCTCGCCACCATCTCGCTGCTGAACTCCTTGTACGTGGCGCACGAGAGCCGCTCCTGGGTGGATGTCGCGGCGGCAGGGGATAGTGCGCGTCTCGGGCGCCCGGACGACGCATTGGCTAGCCTGTATCGCTCCGCGGCGCCCTCACGGTGATGGAAACATGAAAATCATCGGTATAGTCCCTGCGCGCATGGCAGCGAGCCGCTTTCCGGGCAAGCCTCTGAAACCTATTTTCGGGCGCCCGCTCATCGAGCATTGCTTTCTACGGGCGCGCATGTATCCAAGTTGGGACGCACTGTACCTGGCCACCTGCGATGAGGAGATTCGATCGTTCGCAGCAACCAAGGGCTTTCCCGTGCTGATGACCGGCTCGCACCACATCCGGGCACTCGATCGGGTTGCCGAGGCCGCGGCCAAGTCAGGCGTGCCCCTCGCTCCCGAGGACCTGGTCGTTTGCGTCCAGGGGGATGAGCCGCTTCTCGGGCCGGACGTTATCGAGGCGGTGGTGAAGCCTTTCCTCGAGAGCGCGGAGATCGAGGCCACCTTGCTCGCCGTTCCGATCGTCGATGAGGCGACTTTCTTGAATACCGACATCGTCAAACTGGTTCACGATGTTAAGGGGAACGTGCTCTACACCTCGCGCAGTCCCATACCTTACTGCAAGAAGTTTTCGGCTGACTTGGGCGCAATGCGTGTCGGGGGCATTTTCGGTTTTCGATGGAAGCTGCTGCAGTGGTTCACGCGCACGCCGGAATCGCCGCTCGAGCGCGCAGAGGCGTGCGACAGCAATCGCCTGGTCGACAACGGTGTGTTTCAGCGCATTGCTCCCATCCCATACCGGCCTTATGTATCCGTCGACAGTCCCCAGGACATTGCGCTGGTCGAGAAAAGCATGGTCACGGACCCGTATTGGGCGTTGTACAAATAGCCGAGCTCATGGAACGTAACATCCCTTATCAGACGGACCAGCTGGCGCGTCATTTCGTCCATAACCGCGTCGCGTGGGAGCAGTTCTACGAATCCGAGCGGGTCGTCATCGAGGGCCTGCAACTCGACTCCTCCCGAACGATTCTCGATATCGGCTGTGGCTGCGGCGGGCTCGGTCTCGCGCTTCGCGCTCGGTTCGGCGTGCAAACCTATACCGGAGTGGAGATAAATCCGTTGGCAGCGGATGCCGGCCGGAGTCTCAATCCGGGCGCACGTATTTTGTGCGGAGACATCCTCGACTTGAGGCAGGGGGAATTGCGCGAGCATCAATTCGATGTCGTATTCTCGCTGAGCTGCGTGGACTGGAACGTTCGATTCGACGAGACGTTGGCCGCGGCCTGGAGCTTCGTCGCTCCGGGAGGCTCTCTGGCGGCCACCTTCCGGCTCACGGAGGGCGAGGGCTGCGACGATATCGCTCGCTCCTATCAATACATCAACTTCGAGGGCAAATGCGAGGGAGAGCGGGCATCCTATGTGGTCAATGGCGCGCGCGAGCTGATGCAGAAGCTGGAGTCTTTCCGCCCCAGCGAGATCGCTGCTTACGGCTATTGGGGGGCTCCTTCGGCGACCGCCGTGACGCCCTACGAGCAGCTCTGTTTTGCGGCCTTTTCCATCCGCAAGCGGGTTGACTCCGCGACCTCCTGTCGGATCGAGTTGCGGCTGCCGGAGCGTATTCGAAAGCGCATGGAAGCCTAGTGGCGGAGAGCGCTGCTCTGCTGATCTGGGATCGAGAGGGCGAGCCGCCACCCGCAGCCGGCGCCATTTTTTGTTGGCGAAGCTACACGAACGAAGGCCGGCTCCGCTCGATTCCGCATTACCTCGAGTCTCATGCCGAGCGATTGAGAGGCAAGTATCTCGCGTTCATACACGATCTGGGCGAGCGCCGCATTGCCGGAAAACGCATCGTCGATCATCTCGAGGTCGTCGAAGGCTTCAGCCTCTGGTGGATGACTCAGCTGGCGGAAAAGAGCCCGTTCAAGTCACGCCGAATATACGGCTGTCTGCGACTCCTCGCCTTGGAAGAATTGCTTCTCGAATCGGGCGCGTCCGAAGTCACCTTGGCAAGTGACGACGCCATGCTGGTGCGTGCGGTCGGCCGATTGTGCGATAACCTTGGACTCGGCTTCCGCAGGCACACGATGCACAAGCCGCAGCGCCGATCGCCGCTGCGTCGACTTTACGAGGCGCTGCCATCGCCCTTCAAGGGATTGATCAGTCTCCGGCATTATCTTGCTCGGTGGCGTCTGCGGCGAACGCGAAATCCGGAGTGGTTTAGCGGCACGAACTCGGTCTTCTTCTGCTCCTACTTCATCCACCTGGAGCCCGCGTTGTGTGCGGGGGGGCGCTTTTTCTCCAGGCACTGGGAGAGCCTGCCGGAAATCCTCCGTGAGCGAGGCGCCAGGAGCAACTGGATCCAGCTGTTCATATTGAGCGCGGCCGTGCCGAATCTGACGACCGGGCTCGATTGGGTGCGCCGATTCAACGGCGATGCAGTCAATCAGGGATGCCACTCGTTTCTGGACGGCTATTTGTCTTTTGGCGCCGCATGGAGGGCCATGCGGATCTGGCTGCGGCTGAATGCCGTGAGCTGGAGGCTGCGGAATGTCGAGTCTGTCTTTCACGTGGCGGAATCGGCCGTTTGGCTCTGGCCGCTGTTGCAAGAGGACTGGCACGCCTCTGTGACCGGCCCGACGGCTATAGCCAACTGCCTGGCGTTGGAGCTATTCGATTCCGCGCTCGCCACGATGCCGCGGCAGGAGGCCGGCTTCTACCTTTACGAGAATCAGGCGTGGGAAAAGGCGCTGTTGCGCGCCTGGCGCAAGCATGGACACGGCAAACTCGTCGGCGTGCAGCACGCCACGGCGCCTTTCTGGCATCTATACTACTTTGATGATCCTCGCAGCCGCGATCCGGGTTGCGCTATGCCATCGCCGGACTTCTTTGCGGTCAACGGCCTCGCGGCGCGCCATGCGTTCCTCGACACCGGATATCCCGCGGAGAAGCTGGTCGACACCGAAGCACTTCGGTACCTGAACCTTTTGTCGCTGGTCAAGCAGGTGGGATGTCCGCACCCGCGCGGCGAGCAATCCGGGGGCGGTCCGCGTCCTACGCGGGTGCTCATTCTGGGCGATATGATCGCGGAGTCGACGCATAATTTTCTCCTGCTCGTGGCGGGCGCCGTGAAGCTGCTGCCGCAAGGATACGAGCTCACGTTCAAGCCGCATCCCGGCCACGCCGTCGACATACGCGAGTACCCGGGCTTGACCGCGCTCCAGACGACGGAGTCGCTGCACAAGATCCTGGACCGGTATGATGTGGCGATTGCGGCGAACAGCACCTCGGCGTCGCTCGATGCATTCCTCGGAGGCTTGCACGTGATCGTCGATCTCAGCGGGAATGATTTGAATTTGAGCGCCCTGAGAGGCCAATCCGGCGTTGCTTTCGTCAGTACGCCGGGGGAGCTGGCAAATGCGCTGATGGCGCTGCAACGGGGCGCACCGCCGTCCGCAAGCGATCGCGGGAACTTCTTCTTTCTGGACGCCGCTCTGCCGCGTTGGCGGGCGCTGCTGGCGGACCTCGGAGTCTTCGCTCCCGGGCTTCCTTTATGAGCGTACCCGCAAGAACCGCGATCGACATAAACACGGTCCTGACCGCGCTCAATCTTTTCGTCGCCGCCCTGATCGCCTACGCAATCCCGCACGCCGCGAACAATCCCTACGTAGACCAGGAGACGATGCAGCTGGGGCTGCTGTTGTCCCTGCAGACGCATGTTGCGCTGTTCTTCGAGAAGAGGCGCCGCGACCCGTTCGTCATACTGTTCGCTTTCACGACGATATTATATTTCTCTCTGCGGCTCTTCACGCTTGCGCTGTATCCGTATTCCGTAGTGTTCGAGAGGTACTCCTACGGGCCTGCCGACTCGAATTTTGGACTGATCTTCATCATTGTCGCGAACCTTTTCATGTATGCGGGATTCTTTGCGGTCAAGTTCAGAGGCAACGCCGCCGTCGATGCAAGCGGTTGGCGCGCGCGAACTCCGACCCGGGTTGCGCTGCTGATGCTGGTGTCGATTGTCTACTCGTACATGAGCGCCATCTACTGGTCGGCCGACGATCAGCCGCGCATTGCGAGTGTGCTCGGCATATTCATTTCCCCGCCGGTCATCTTCCTCATGGCGCTCTCTTACTTCACGCTGTTCAGAAAATCGTTGAGCCGGCCCGCAGCGTATTCCATAGCGGGCTTAATCGCCATCGAACTGGTAGCCCATACACTCGCCGGCAGCAGAAGCACCATCACAACCTTGCTGCAGAACATCATGCTCGTCATGCTCGCCATATCGGGCAGCATCAAGATCAAGAGAGGATGGTTCCTCCTGGGAAGCTTGCTGACTCCTGCGCTCCTCGTGCTTCTGATCGGCGCCTTTCTGCTGAGCACGTTTAACCGGTCGCACAAGGATCCGGAAGGTGGATCTTCTCTCAGCATCGGCCAAGCGCTGCAGCTGGCCGGCGAGGCAAGAAAGGAACTCGGAGCCGAGACCGAGCTCGATCTCATTCTTCCTCCGATTTTCGATCGTGCAGGCTTTTTCGATTACGCCACGGAAATCATCGCGCACCGCGACCAGTACAAAGAAGTGTTCAACCTGGCGGCATACGGCAGAAGCATCGTGGACAACCTGCTGACGCCGGGATTCGACGTTTACGATCAGCCGAAGATCGGCAACGCCCTGCAATTCATCTATGAGGATATGGGTACGCCGTCCAAGGAGCTGATCTCAGAGAACTATCAATCCGATCAGTTCGATATCCACGGGGAGCTGTACGCGCTGTTCGGCTATGCCTCGCTGCCCCTGTTTTTCCTGATCGCCTTCGGGCTGAAGCGAATCTACGTCCGGGTCAGCAGCCCCAGCCCCTTTGTCCTGGCAATGAAGAGGATCGTGATTTTGTCGGCTTTCATCAAGATCGTGGACAGCTACGGTATGGACTGGACGATCATCGAAATGGTGCCTTTCGTGGCCGCCATATTCCTCTACACGCTCTTTTTCCGTAGCCACCCGCAGCGGCGTTCTGCGGTCGCTCCGGCCCTTGATTCTTCCGCGTCCCTGGGAGTCGGGACGGCCGGATTTACTCAGTAGACAAAGTGAAACGCATAATTTGGCCCAGCGTACCGCGAATGCATGCGACCCAATACGGCGGCCCACCGGTAATGACGGTCAAAGACGGTCTTACGCCGGCGGATCAGCGTACCGAATTCCTGTAGTTGCTCTTGTGTCAAAACGCCACCGGCATCTTTGAGAAGATCAAGAAATTTCAGGGCCATGTCGAATCTCTCGTAGATCGTCAGTATGGCCAGGTACACCCGGGCCGTCCGGGTTGCGACCGGGGTGCCCTGCAACGACTTGATCAGGCTCTCGGGCGCTCTCAAGAACAAGGCATCGGCAAAAACCGTTTGCCCCAGCCCGTCGAACGCATCCCGGCCCCAGCGCAACAGCGTAACGAAATCGATGAACTCGATGCCTTGCGCTGCCAAGAATCCAGCGACATCCCCGAACAGCGGCTGGGTGTCACGAATCGGCTGAAAAGAAACCTCTATGTGCAGCCCCAAGCAAGAACCGAGCGTGGCGCGGGCTCCTTCGAGAACTGCCAGTTCCCCGCCCTCCAAATCGAGTTTTATGAAGTCGCACGGCTTCCCGGAGCCGCCCAGCAAATCGTCGAGCGTACGGCAGGCGCCATCGCTCGAGCCGACGACATCAAATCGCTCCGGATTGGGAAATCGCGACAGAAAGGGAATGTTTGGCTGGAAGTGCGACGAGCACATCGGCTTTCGTGTGAACGTAATGGGTACCGGGCCACTGCGGTTCCAGGCTCCGAATGGGACAATGTCGTAACTTTTGAATGCCTTGGCATCCGGCGAATTCAGCAACTCGGGAATCGAGCGCTCATCGGGCTCGATGCCGGTAAACGCCACATCGCCACGATACGGCTGCCATCGCGGAATGATGCCGCCGGAGGCACCCACGTCCAAGAACGAAATCGCGTTACCGCCGAGCAAGATTTTTGCATCGCTAGCCCACTTCTTCGCAAGCGCAGCCCTGCGGTGCTCGAGCAATCCACGAAATACCTTCCGCATCACTTATCGTCCACTCCGTTCCATGCGCACGTTGATAATTCCGGCAGACATTTGCCGGAATTTCACATGATAGATCACATGGCTCTTTTTGGCGAAGCGCCGGTAAGAATCCATCGGCGTTCAGCGGGGGCGCCGTGGTGACCTGAGCGCGGACACGCGCAGTCGCCGCCGTTCCCCGCGTAAACGGCACTGCGATAGTCCGTCATTGCAGAGATTCTCTACGGGCCAAACGCAAGGTTATACAGCGCCATGCCGCTTCCGGAGGCGATCGGTGAGCCGCTCATCTGCGTTAGTCCACCCGTCGTCTCATCGATGGCGAACAACGAGACCGTACCGTTACCGTTGCCTACATAGAGTACATCGCCGCGCACCGTAACGTCGCTAGGGCCTTGTGGCCCCGGCGGCAACGGATCCGATTCCGAGAAAAGAGGGGAACCAGGAAGAGCCGCGAGCGCTCCGGTGTTGGGGTCGATTGCAAATCCCCAGATGTAGTCGATGTTGTTGGTGAAGCTACCGCCAGCGCCACAGTTATTGATGACAAAAAGAAACGCACCGCTCGCATCGACGGCCAGCGAGTCCGCGGAGGCCAACGACGCCGCAGGGCAGGGGACCGTAAACGGCGAGCCAGGTGCCGGTGAGAGTGCGCCCGTGGCGGCGTCGATCTTGAAAACGGACACGTTTGATGAGAGAAGGTTGGCGACGAATACGAACCGGCTGGTCGGATCAACGGCGATGGCGGTGGGCGCGTCGCCGGCCGCAAACGGACTGCCTGGCATGGGGGTCAAGCTGCCGGTAGTTGCGTCAATCGCCAACGCAGATACGTTGTTCGTGGTCGTGTTCGCCGTGTACAGGAATTTGCCGGACGGGTCGATCGCAAGTCCGTTCGCGTATCCTCCTGCTGCCGCAAAGGGCGACCCTGGCAACGCCGTCAGGAGGCCCGTGGTCGCATCGATAGCGTATGCCGACACGCTGTCCGCGGCGCCGACGTAGACGAAGTGTCCGGTCGGATCGACAGAAATCGAAATCGGCCCCGCGGGGGTAGGCGGCTCTGCTCCAATTGCACTAAGGCGCACGAGCTGACCGGTCGCGGAGTCGATCCGGTACATACGGACGCTTCCGGCAGCGGCGATGCTTCCTGCAGGGGGCGACCCACTACTGTCCGTCGCGTAAACGAATCGGCCCACTGGGTCGATTGCAACCGCGACCAGCTCTCCGGAGTCACATTGTGGTTCAGCCAGCGGCACCAATGCGCTGCTGATCGCATTGACCGCAAAACAGTAGATCCCTACGTGGTTCCCCCCGTATGCAAACTGGATAGGCGCACTCGTGCACGTGACGACCACCGTGGTGATCGCTGAGCTTGCTACGGCTCCGGTGGCCCCATTCGAGGCAAGCGGCAGCCCCGCACCGCCGTTCAGCCGCAAAATGAGCCCGCCGCCGAGAATTCCGCTGGCAGTACCGCCGACGGTGTGGTTGCCAGTGGTTGAAGCGGGCGCACCGCTGCTGCCTCCAACGGTTCCGCTTTGCACAGAGCCGCCTGCGGCATTTACTGATGCTGAGACGTTCGGCCCGGGTGGCGTGGAATCACTCATGCCACCACAGCCGCTATGTGTCACGAGGACGGGAGCTAGAACGAGCGTGCGGATTACAGAGCTCATATGTCTCCCTGCAGTCCAACGTTGGCCACGATATCGTATTCAACGAGGAAGGGCGAATGCGGCGCCAGGCGCGTATACACGGCCAGTGGCCGGCGGAGCGCGATGCGCGCATACTCGAAAACGATACGGCACCGCGAGCTATTGACCCCCTGGATGCAAGGCTCAACAGAAAGGAGTATTCATCGTGAAGAACACCGCTATCGCCGGCCTTATTGCCACGGCAGTTTTCGCATCATCTACACTCGTCAGTGCGGACACACCGGTCCAGAATATCGATCCCGCTCGACACCCTAATCTCGCAGCGGCGCAGAACCTCTCGCGCCAGGCGTTCGACAAAATTGAAGATGCGCAACGGGCAAATGACTGGGACATGAGTGGTCACGCAGCGCACGCATTGAATCTGCTCATTGAGGTCAATAGAGAGCTAAAGGCCGCGGCTGAGGCTGCGAACAAGAAATAACTTCAGCCAACGCGAGCGCATTGCCAGCCGTAGCTCCTGAGAAGAACGCCGTCGAGCACCACGCCCGTCGGCGTCGATTGCCTACGAACGTGTTATCCAGGACAAATCCGAGTTCCTGAGGACATTACTTAATGAACCCGAATGCTAGGCTGTTCGCAGCGTGGGCGATCTACCACCCGGGGCCAGTTGCACCGGCCGCTAATGAATCAGAGAGTTAGAAGTAGGGGAGCCCGCCAAGATACGCTCCATACAGTTCTCTACGGTTGCGTGGGAAACAGTTGGGATACACTGACGTTGAGCGGAGTCGGAATTACTTGGCGTCTGACACGACCGATGGCGGCCGCAACCGGTACTCACGCTTGAACGTCTGATTACTTGCACCAGGGATGCGCAATGATCGGAAACAACGATATCAAGGGATGACTGAAATGCAGCAGATATTCAGAGGCGTCGGACCGACTCTTTTGCTGTTGTTGCTCGCCTCCTGCGGTGGAGGCGGTGGAAGCGGGACTGCTCCACCGGCAGAGTTCAGCTACCCGCAGCCCCCGGTGCTCGTCATAAACAAAGCCATGACGCCTTTGACGCCAATGGTCACAGGACAAGTGGCGAGTTACTCCGTGACTCCCGCTTTACCGAAAGGTTTGATTCTGAATGCCGCGAACGGCGTCATATCGGGCACGCCGACCGCCATCGCGGCCAAGACGACTTACACGGTCACCGCGGAGAACAGCGGCGGCAATGCGACCGCAGGCGTATCCATCGTCGTGAACGATGTTGCACCGCTGGTCGCATATCAAAGTCCCGCATATAGTTTTACCGCGGGCCTTGCAGCGCAGACTATCCAGCCCACCTCCACGGCGGGCGCGGTCGTGAATTGGAGCGTGAAGCCGGCGCTGCCCACGGGACTTACGCTCGATCCGACCGACGGCAGCATCAGCGGCACACCCGCCGCCGCAACCGCTGCGGCTAACTACCTAGTGACCGCCAACAATTCGGGCGGCCAATCGCAGTTTACGCTCACGCTTGCGGTTGGCCCCGCGCCACTGCTCGATCTCGTACACACGGAGAACATTTCGCTCATTCGCACCACCGGCTCTGCTGTTCTCAGCCTCGACTCCAACTCGAATGCCGGTTTCTTGTCTTCCATGGGTCACTGGACCCTGCAGAACTACATATCCGGAGCGACGCTCGCGAGTGGGGATCTCCCGGAATGTGTCAGCCCGCTGATCTGCACCCCCTTCACTTATCCCCTCGTCGATCTCGCCGGCGATACCATGATCGATCCGATTCCTGGCGGAGAATATACGGGCGGGAGCGGGGGGTTCACTGCGCCCAACGGGGTAGAGATTCGTTCTGCATCGACTGGAATGGTGCTCGGGACGATTTCAGGGCAGTTCTGGTGGTATCAGTTGGCCTCCGACGGAAGCTACGTCATCACGGCCAGCCTGACTTCGCTGACAGCGTACACGACCGCCGGCAAGGTGATCTTCTCCGTGCCGGGTGTATTTAGGACTGCCAACGTGTTTTCCACACCGAAAGCAGTCCAGCTCACTTTTCTTACCTGCCCGGGCGACCCGCCACATTGCCCGAGTCCCGGGGGGCAGAACGTGATCGAGACGATCCCCGTCGCGACTGGGACACCCACCGCCAGCGCTCCCTTTCAAGGTCAGTTCTATGGCTGGTTCGCGGATGGTGCTCGATTCCTAACAACCCTGGGTACTACGGTCTACATCTATTCCAGCGCGGGAGTCCAGCAGGACAGCAAGACACTGAGCGCCTTCAACCTATTGGGAGGCGCTCAAGGACCCTGGTTTTGGACCTGGGGCGAGGGCGACACGCAAGCTTTGAATATCTACCAAGTCGGAGCAAGCGCGACGCCGGCATTCAGCGCAACCATGTTTGAGCCGACCATTATCGCGTCCGGCCCCACGCTTGGGGCTTTTTCTGGGAACAGCGGCATCACCGTGATCGACCTGTCCGGCGCGGTCCCGGTGAGCGCTACCTATACGCCCTTCAACATCTTCGATAGCGGGCTGACCGCATACGCAGCTAGTTCAGCAACGGCTTGGATCGTGGGGGACAGTCAGGGGGTCGTATTCGACGGGGCGAGCATTGGCGGCCCACCGCGCTTCTTCGCGCTCGGACCGGCGCAGAGCATTGCCGGCGGCACCGGATACTTCAGCGTCGCGACCGCCTCGGGCCAGATTTATTACTTCAACTCGAGCACTGCGGCACTCGTGGGGACGATCGATCTCTCGAGCTCGATCCTCAGCATGTCGTCGGACGGGACCGTGCTGGCGGCTTGGTCCGAGAATCCGCCCAACTCGAGCGTGAACATCTACTCACTGCCGGCCGGGACTCTGATCAATAGCTTCCCTTACGGCAGCATTAACGGGGTGCGCGAGATTTCCCTATCGGGCTCGGGGACCGTCCTCGCGCAACTGCCTTCGAACACGTCCGGGTGCGATGCCGCCGCGGTCGCCGTGACGGGCGGCGCCCCCATCTGGTGCGATACGACGGGCAACGTCAACACTGTGCAGCTGTCGCCGGACGGGACGCTGGTGGCCGCGTCGACCGAACCTTATTCCGCTCCGAACCCGATCACCAGCATCTACAAAAACGGCGTGCTGACAACTTCAGTACCCGGCTGGGGCCTGGGCTGGCTGGACAACGCGCAGTTCCTGGCGAGTAACTATCAGGAAGAGGCGGCTCCGCCCCACGACACCGTATACCTCGGCAACTTCATATATAGCTCTCAAGGCGGCGTTCTGAGCGCTCCCACGCTACCGGAGATCTCAGCAATCGATGTGGTATCCGCCGATGCAGTGTACTCGCCCGCGCTCAACACGATACTTTCATTGACGACGAGCGCGCCGACTTGGCAGAGCGGCAATCCCTCGACGGGAATCGGCGCCGTCAGCGGATCCCGAGTCGTGTTCGCGTCCGGAGAATTCGTGCTGGCACAACCTTATTGAAGTTGGAGTGAGGGCAGGCTTTAGCTGCGCCGCGAATCGGCTCTAGCGTCGGGCCACCCTCGCCAAGAATCCGAAGGTCTCGCTGGCGCAGCGGCTCCAGGAGAACATCTGCACCCGATCGAAAGAGCGCCGCGCCAGTTCGGCGCGCAACGACGGCGAGTCGATCAGCTCGCGCAGCGCGCGGGCGATGTCGGCTGGGCTTTCGGGATCGAAATACACGCCGGCGTCCCCCAATACCTCCGGCATCGGCCCGCGGCGCGAGCAGGCGATCGGCAGACCCGATGCCATTCCTTCGAGCAGGATGTTCGGCATGTTCTCGCAGCTCGAAGCGAACACACAGATGTCGCTCCTGGCATATTTCTCGCGCAGCAACGCGTGGGACACGGCTCCGGAATACGTGACGAACTCGCCGCGGGGATCCCATCGATCGATCGCGCTCTCGAGCCTGCGCAACGCGGGTGCGTATGCCGGGCCGACCAGCTCTATCACCACCGGCAGCCCCTGCGCACGCAATTGCGCCACAGCCTCGATGACGTGCCATTGGTGCTTGTATACATCGATGATGGACACGTACAGCAATCGGAGCGGCTGCTCGGGCGAGTATCGACCGACAGGAGCTTGTGCACGCGGTGCGCAGCTGAAGCGGTCGTTGATCCCGTGCGGAATGATCACCGTTTCCCCTCTCGTCCTCTGCAGAATGGGCATGAGGACCCGACGGGCATAATCGGTAAGAAATATCACCCCGTCCGCACTGCGCAGCGTGCGGGTCTGAGAAAATCGTAACAAGCAGAGCTTCAAGGTCATGAGCGACCAGCCGAAGCGCCGCAGCTCGCGCCACTCGAACGGCAGCAAATTGCGGCTCATGGTCACGATCGGCCGAAACCCGCCGGAATACGAGCCGCCAGGTATAA
>Ga0210398_10003212_pt1 | contig 15748 bp, 13 predicted proteins | sample IncBWC4OmetaG_FD_161047 | JGI IMG/M metagenome (GOLD analysis project Ga0210398, IMG submission 161047) | Forest soil microbial communities from Barre Woods Harvard Forest LTER site, Petersham, Massachusetts, United States - Inc-BW-C-4-O | ecosystem: Environmental > Terrestrial > Soil >...
GTGATGCGTTCGCGTTGCAGACCGCGTTGCTTCAAATGCTCAGCGCCGAGATGCGCCGAGGCGATGTTGAAGCGAGCATTGCAATCGAGCAACGGTTGGCAACGGTAAGGACCAGTGATTTGGCGAGCCGATACCTTACGATCTTTCGCTCGGCTCGCTTGGCCTGGGAAGGGCGGTTCGGCGAGGCACATCAGTTGCTATCGTCGTGCTGGAGCCAGATGACGTTCAGTTTTGACCGTGTCTCCTGTGGAGGTGAATACGCGCTTTTCTTAGCGCTCGACGGAAAGCGCGAAGAGTCCGCAAGGCTCGTAAAGGAAATTCTCCAGATACTGGGTTCCCACGAGGCAACTGGGCTTTATCGAATTCGTGCCAATGCCATTACGACGGTACTTTGCGCGCTGACCGAAGCCATCAATGGCCGTGCGACGCGCGCCGATCGAATTCTAAGCCGGTTTCGTTCCCACAAAGATGGCGTCATCACGCTCGTAGTAAGAGTAGTCGAAAGTATCATGCTGAGAATGCGACACGGCAGTGAGAGCGGCGCGGACCGCGTAAAGGAAGGCGTTGCGGCCCTGAAGGACTTACACTACGCGGATATAGCGCGCCTGCTGGGAGCGGTCGACTCGATCGTCGCCAAGAAGTCGTGGGACCGGCCGCGCGTGGGTGGTCTTACTCCGTCTGAGCTTGAAGTGCTTCGCCTCCTTGCGCAGGGCCTGATCCCAAAAGAAATAGCCGAACGGACATCCCGCAGCGTGTACACGGTGCGAGTGCACATTGCAAATGCAATCGCGAAGTTGAACTGCCACGGGCATTCAGAGGCGATTCGAGCTGCGCGCCGCCTTCGCCTGATATAAGTGAAAACCTGACACACGGCCACCCAGGTGGCACTCGCCTATGCGAATATCGCCGCATGGACGAGTATTTTATCGGGGCAGGCGCGCTACTGACTGCTGGACCTACGGCGACGATTCGGGGGGCTACCCTGCACGCACAGCCCGGTGCGGCGCTGGCGCGGCAGATCTCCGCGGCCCTGATCGACTTCGAGTCCCCCGGCCCCGCCGAGCTTTCGCGCCTGCTGATCGTAGCGGCGGGCTGGAGCGGCTCTCGCTTCCACGCTGAGGTCGTAGTCCGGCTGCTTGCCCTGGGCGAATGTGGGCTCGACGACGTGATCGCGGCCCTCGCGGATGCCGTCCAAACCACGGAGGTCCATCTGTTTGCGCGCTGGTCGCCCGACCAAGCCGCCTTAGATTCGCTAGAAAAGGGCGGGATTAGAATAATCTCCCATCCCCTCGAGGCGTTGGGGCAGGCGGCGCTCGTTTCGGGGCAGCGGGTCGAGCGCTGGCGGGTGCCGGTGCGTGCAGCCTAATCTGCTCTTCAGGCGCCTCCAAGGGTGAGCAAGCACGATGCAGCGTAGATGCATAACATGCCCAATGCCCGCGTTGCGGTCATCGATGACGACCGTATGGTACGGGAGATGTTGGAACTTGGACTCTCCCGCGAAGGTTACGAGGTCCGGACCGCCATGGACGGCATGGCCGCGCTCGAGCTGGTCAAGGTCTTCGATCCCGAACTGATCGTCCTCGATATCATGATGCCGAAGATCGACGGCGTCACGCTTTTGCCGAGGCTTCGCGAGATCACTCAGGCGCCAATCGTGATGCTCACGGCCAAGGGTGGAACGGAAGACAAGGTGCGATCCCTAAGCTCGGGAGCCGACGACTACCTTGTAAAGCCGTTTGTTTTCGAGGAGCTGATCGCGCGGCTGCAAGCCAAACTTCGGCGCCCGCAACTCATTGAAGAGAATGTCCTCCGCTGGCACGACGTTTCGATCAATCCGGGAACGCGCGAAGCCTGGAGATCCAAAGAAGTCCTCGAGTTCACGCAGCGCGAGTTCGATCTGCTCGAAGTTTTTCTGCGCGAGCCGCGGCGCGTCTTCAGCAAGGATCACTTGCTCGAGATCGTCTGGGGCCACGACTTCGAGGGTGGCCCGAATATCGTCGAAACCTACATCTCGTATCTTCGTGCAAAGATCGACCGCGCCGGCGAGCCGGGCTCTTTCATTCGGACCGTCCGCGGCGTGGGCTATGGCCTATCGCTCTAGTCATCCTTGGTCCTTAGCGCCCGCACGAAGCGCAGTCCTGAGCAGGCGCGAAGCGCCGTGTCGAAGGGTCGGGATGACACGATAAGATGAAGCTGGCTGCGCGGCTTTCGGCGCTCTATGCGGGGCTTCTTGGCGTCACGGTTGTCATCGTCATTCTCGCTTCGTCCATTGCGCTCGTCTTCGAACTGTGGGGCTTTTCGCGCGACGTGACGGTCGCCAAGCACGAAGAGGCCCGCGTTCTCGTCGACCAGTACCGCCGCGAGGGCAGGACGCTGAAAGAAGCGGCGCCCGACATCGTCAACGCGCTCAGCGGCATCGGCATGCGCGTGACCGTGTTTGATTTGAAGGGTCGCTACCTCGCCGGCGACAAGACGCTGCATCCCCGGGCGCTTGCCGAAGTGCTGGCGGTCGGCGGAATGCAGCATTTCATCCCGTCGTCATTGCGCGGGCCTCCAGAACCCGGTCATGCCTTTCACGGACCGTCGCTGCTGCCCGATCCGATCGCGCCCGAGCCGCTCACCCTCACCCTTGTCGAAGGCGGCTATGTCGGCTTCGAGCCGTCATTTCCGCTGCTGGTTGTTTCGCTGATCCCTTATTGGCGAATCGTGTTGACGATCGCGGGGGCGGCGATGCTGCTTTCATGGTTTGTCGGCCGCCTCTTTGCGCAACAGGCGCTTCGCCCGGTGAACGAGGTTAGCGAGTCCCTGCGTGCGCTAGCCGACGGCGACTTTACGCAGCGGCGTTTTCTGATGGCGGGCGTCGACGAGGTCGCGGATCTGACGGCGGCCTTCAACGACGCCGTCGCCAGCGTCGCGACGGCGATCGAACACCGCAAGCATGCCGAGGAGCGCATGCGACAGTTTGCCGCCGACGCCGGCCACGAGCTGCGCACGCCGCTCACGGTCATCGCGGGCTACATCGACGTGCTCCGTCGCGGGGCGATCGAGGAGCCCCGCATCGCCCGCCAGATTTTGGCGACGATGTCGATCGAAAAAGAGCACATGCGCGGCTTGATCGATCGGCTGATGCGCCTGGCGCGCCTGGATTCCGAAGCGCCGCCGAACGTTGAATCGGTCGACGTCGCCGAGCTGCTCCGAGGCCAGTGCGAAGCGGCGCGGCGCTTGGACGACCGGCGCGCCATCGACTATAGCGTCGACGGCCTGCAGACCGTTGAGGCCGACCGAGGCGAACTTGGCGAAGCCGTTTGGAACGTCATCGAAAACGCGCTGAAGTATGCGCCCGACGCGCCGATACATCTGCGCGCTACCCGCAACAACGGTCACGCCATCATCACGATCAAAGATGAAGGGCCCGGCATGTCGGAGTCCGAGCGATTGCACGCCTTCGAGCGCTTTTATCGCGGCGACCAACGCGGCGAAATCACGGGCAGCGGCCTCGGCTTGGCGATCGCCAAACGCGCGGTCGAACGCGTCGGTGGCGGAATCGCGATCGACAGTGCGCCGGGCCACGGCACCGCCGTCACCATCACGCTCTAGCGTCGAGCGCCGCTACGGCGATGCGGGAAACGTCAGGGTATAGGTTGCGGGAAACGGCGTAGCGCAGTAACTCGCGAAGATCGACGCGCTGATCGCCGAGATGCACGCCTGGCCCGAGAACGGCAGATTCGTGAACGTCACCGTACCGAGCGCGCTAGTTTTTGTGGTAGTGATAACGCCCGTCGGCGCGTGATTGGCGATGCCGGTCGAGAGCGTCACGGGAAGGTACGCGATCGGGGCTCCGGTCGACGAGTTCACCGTAATCGTCGTCGAACTGGGATTGGGCAGGGGCGGGATGACCGACGAGTTCGACGAGTTGCAGGCGACGACCGAGCAGAGGACGCCGATCGTCCCCAAGACGCGAAGCATCCAAGACATATAACACCTCTTTCTCACACGAAGGGCGGGTGGCTATATTCCAACGCTATTGTAGCATTTCGGAGGCCTTTCCCAGACCTTTTTCAGGACCCGCCGCGGGAGCGCTCCGTATAATCGCCGAGACATGCTGAAGCGCGGCGCGGTCTTGGCGCTATCAATGCTGTGCATTTGGACGGCCGCGACGGCGGCCGTGCGGGCGCAATCGGATAGCGGTGAGATCGATATCGTGGTCGTCGATGCGACCACCAAGCATCCGCTCGAACTCGCCCGCGTGCTCTTGGACGGTCCGGTCATCACCTCGGAGATCACCGAAACCAACGGCAAGGTGACCTTCACCGACGTGCCCGACGGCATCTACCGCGCGCGGATCGTCAAACGCGGCTATAACAGCCTGACGTCGGCCTCGTTTGAAGTGCTCGACGGCCGCGTCGTGACCGTCAGCTTTGCACTTGCGTCGGAGACCGGCGGCCTCAAAGTGATCGGGCAAGTCACCGCCAAAGCGTCGGCGACGATCTCGGCGACCAGCATCGACCAGAACTCGGCGCAGCGCCGCCTCTCCACCGACCTTGCGGATGCGCTCAACAAGCTCTCGGGCGTGAGCGTTTCGACCTCGAGCGACGACAGCGATGCGACCCAAACGATCTCGTTGGAAGGCCACGACCCGACGCAGACTCAGCTCACGCTCGACGGCATTCCGCTCAATGCGCCCGGCTCGGCAGGGAATCTCGGCGGCTTTGCTACGGATCTTTTTCAAGGCGCATCGGTGCATATGGGACCGACGCTGGGCGGCTTGGGCGGCTCCGTCAACTTCAGTACGCTGCAGCCGACGCTGAGCTGGATCACGCAGATGCAGCTTTCGACGGGCAGCTACGGCCGCTGGAACTACTCTGTCGCGGAGACCGGCTCGGCCGGCAAGCTCGGCATCGCCGTGCAGAGCGTGCAGCGCCTCTACCCGAGCCTCGCCGACGGCGACTTGTTCGAGGACGCGAGCGGCCTCGACTACGTGCACGACGGCGACAGCACGATCTCCGGCAACGTGATGACCGCGCGTTATGAGTTCGGAGATTCCAACTCGGTGACCGGCCTCTTCATGAACTCGACGCGCAATACCAACGTGATCTGCCTGCGCTACAACGGCAACCCGCAGACGACGCTGCCATGCGGCTATGGACCAAACAACACCGACGGCAGCAACGTGCAGCTCTACTCGCTCACCGACAACGCGCTGCTGGGCGCGACGCAGTTGCAGACATCGGTCTTCTCCCTCGACAACTCGAGCCTGTACAACCAGTTGGCACGCTACGTCAACGGCGAGCCGTCGCCGAACGGCTACTCGAGCGACACCAAATCGACCGGCTACGTCGTGAACGCGACGTTGCCCGCGCAGGAGCGCCACACGATCTCCTTTCAGGCCTACGGAACGTCGTCGCAATTTGCGACGACGCCGCTGGTCCCGCAAGCGTTCGAGTTTTACAACGGCTCGCAGACGACGCAATACTCCGTGCTGCAAGCGACCGACACGATTCACTCCAACGATAAACTGACGCTCGCCGGATCGGCAGGTCTGAGCACCGCAACGGGCAACGCCGGGATCTCCGAGCTTGCCAGCGCGGCCGCAACGTGGAAGCCGACCACGCGCGACACGTATAGCGCGTCGTTCGCACTGGGCGGCGCGGCCGCGACGCAAGGGCGCCTGCAGATTCTTAGCGATCCGGCGTCGCTGCGCTTCGACTGCAACGGCAAGGTCGCGTTCGGCAGCGCTCCCGGCGAACAGCCAACGCGAGGCTCGTCGAACTCGGTGCGCGTAGGTTACACGCACGATCTGCACGGCGGCAACGTGTCGCTGACGCTCTACCGTCAATTGCAGCAGGGCGTGCTGCTGCCGGTCAACGTGAACGGCGTCGTGCTCGACCAGCTCGGGGAGTTGCCGCTGGGCTACCTTCAGCAAGTGCAGGAGATCTACAACTCGCCGGCCGGCTGCAACGCGCCGCTGCAGACGCCGTTTACCGCCCAGCAGCTCTACATGACGACGCCGATCTCCGGCGTGCAACGCGTCTACCAGGGCGCCGAGCTGACCGGATTCCTCACGCTCGGAAACCTGGTCGTCGAGCCGTACTACAATCTGACCGGCGCGGTCGCGAACTCGAGCAGCTACATCTTCACCAACGCCTATTCGATCACGATTCCCGGCCAGCAGCTTCCCAACGTGCCGCTGCAAAAGGCCGGCCTCGTGCTGGATTATAAGGCGCCGCATTCGATGTTCGAGTGGCTGGCCGACGCGCAGCACGTGAGTGCGAACAACCCAAACGACTTGCCCGCGTACACGACATACGACGCGGGCGTGACCGCGCAGCTCACACGCGGTACGCTGACCTTCGCCGCCACGAACATCAGCAATACCTACGCGGGCGTCTTCTCGAGTCCGGCCAACGCGGTGCCGTACACGACCGAAGGCGGCTACGTGATTCCGAACATCGCGCGGCCCTTGACGCCGCGCACCTACTCGCTGACGTATTCGGTGAAGTTCGGGCAAGGCACCGTGTCGCAGACTGCGACGGCATTTCACGCGCGCGGTCCGGGCGGGAGTGGGGGCTTCTTTGGCGGCGGCGGTCCGGGTGGACCAGGGGACGCCAACAGTCGCCCCGGCGGCGGCCAGGGCGGCGGTTTCCGTTCGCTCTTTTCACCGCTGCCGCAGACCCCGCCGGCCGATCCGTTCGCGGTCGGCGCGAATCCGCAGACGTGCAGCGCGGAGAACGTCGGGAAAGCGCGTCAGCTATCGGCGGAACTCAAAGCCTATCAGGCGCAGATCGAAGCGGCCCGCACGGCCGCGGGCTATCCGGCGACGATGCCGGCGCCGGCGCTCCCGGATGCGACGGTAACCTATCACGGACTCGGCACGACCTACGCGCTGGCCGTGACGCCCAAAGGGAGCGGCACGCTGCGAGTCGTCGCGGGCTGCATGTCGCTGCACATCGCGCGCGCCGACGACGTGACGCAACGCAAACTCTACGCCGCATCGAACCCGATATTCTTCGTGCCGCAGCTGAGCTTCATGCCGGCGGTCGGCATGTACATCGTGGCGCGCCAACCGCAAGCGGGACAGGAGATGTTCCGCGTGTACAAACTGCCGACGACGCCGCCAAAGGATCCGTTCGAACTGCGCGCCTCGACGTCGTGTACGGGCGCGGTGCGCAATCTGGCGACGCCGTCAATGGCCGAGCTGGCGAAGCATTTTTCCGCGAACGCGGCGACGCCCAGCTGGACGATCACAGCGCATGCCGCCAAAGGCGGCACATGGTACGAACTCGAGCCGGGCGATCCGACCGTCATTCCCGCGTTGATGCTCTGCGGTCGAATCGCTGCGACGACCGACGCCGAGTTGGCTTCGCACGGCTTCGCCGGAAAGGCCGTACCGGAGATCAACTACGCAGCGCCGCTGGGACTCTATCTCGTGCGGCCGGCGCCGCGTACATCGCCTTCGCCGTCGCCCTAAACCTCGGGCGAGCGTCCTTGGCTACGCGCCTGCTCGACCATTTCGCGCATGCGCGGATGCTCGCCGGGGATCGTCGTCACCCACGATTCAAAACGCGGCACCGGGCGATTTGCGCGAAAGAGAAAGTACCAGACGTTCATATCGCCCATGAACTTGAAGCGCTTCTTTAAATCTTTGGCTAGCGCTTCGTAGGAGTCGAACGAGGCGAGGTAGTTCGCAAAACCGCCGTAGTCGCGATCGGTTTGGAACAGTGCGCCGGCATTGGCGATCGTCGCGCGGATCTTGCGCGGCGTGCGCAGGATACTGGGCGTCGCAAGGACGCGTTCGACGTCGAGCTCGTCGAATGCCGCGACGCGGCTTGGATCGAAGCTCGCGAAGGCCTCGCGATATGCCTCCCATGGCTCCGCGATCTGCTTCCAGCGCACGCCCGCTTGGAAAACCGCGCGCGTCATCAGCTCGAGGTAGTCGGCCAGCGAGGCGGGTTCGATCACGTCGGGAATCGTAGCGGCCACGGCTGCGCGGCGGGTACGGCGGGACGCCGAAATCGACCTCCCGGGGCAGCAGGGACCGGGCGCGCAGAGGTCGCAAGAGCGGGCACCGATACTACCGCTCTCAGCCGGGCGCCGGCAGAGTTTAAGGAGTTCCCGTTCCGTGTACGTAGATGAAGAACTAACTTGTGTGGACTGCGGACGTCCGTTCGTCTTCAGCTCCGGCGAACAAGCCTTTTACCAACAAAAAGGCTTTCAGAATAAGCCCAACCGTTGCCCCGATTGCCGTCAGGCGCGCAAGCAGATGCGCGGCAGCGGGGGTGGCGGGGGGAACGGCGGCGAGCGCTCGGGCCGCCCGCGCGAGATGTTCACGGCAACGTGCAGTCAATGCGGCGGCGTGGCCGAGGTTCCGTTCAGTCCGCGCGGCGATAAGCCGGTCTATTGCCGGGACTGCTTCGCCTCGCGCCCATCCTATCGCTAACGTTTAGTTCGGCCGGGCGTAACGGTGCGTTCATAACGCACCGTTACGCTGCGGTTATGCAGATAACGTGGAAACCCGTCGCCCATAGCGGCGATGCGTCGCGCGCCAAACTTCCCGACAGCGCGTTTGCCTTTCCCGAGGAGCGTAAGGAGCCGCTGACCGACGCCGGTCACGTTCGCAGTGCAATCGCCCGCTTCGACTCAGTCGACGGCGTAAGTAATTCCGAGCGCGCGCAGGCGTTCGAAAACATCAAGGCAGCTGCCGAGTACTACGGGATCGCGCTCAAAGCGTCGAGCTGGCACGACATGAGAGTGGGAGAGCGCCAAGTATAGCTGCCGCCGAGCGAGCCGTACGAGGGCCCGTGGACGGCAACGTAGGGCCTCAGGATGGCTTCGGAGTTGAAGGCTGTTAATGCGGTGTTGGCGCATTAACGCATTTGTGCCAGAGTCGTCTGCGGCCAAAGAGGCTCACCGCCTACCGAGCCCTGTTGAACCTTCACCGTCACCGACGGAAGGTCGTCGGAGACGCTCCTCCAGTGCGTCGTCTCCTAGCGGCCCGGATTTGCCGTTGGCAAAGCAAACGGTCGTCGCGCAGGAGGTCGAGCCCCGACGCAGGGGAGTACGGCCGAAGCCGGGCACGCCCGATGCACTGGACCTCGGTTACAAGCAGCGTAAATAGCACTCCGCCGGGCTTACGCCATAGCTTCGCGCAGTGTAGCTTCGCGACGGCGCGGTTATCGACAGCAACCCTTCAAACGAAACGCGTATAACGTGCGACGTGCTCGCGCGCACGCAGGCCGTGGTCGCGTACAAGTTCTGTTCGACTAAAAACAACCTTCAAAGTTTATCTTTAGCGATCAGTCGCATCGGCGATGCGCGCGTTTCTCGTTGATACGTTAACGTTGTCAAACATCGTCGATAGCTCAAGTACAAGTTGATGCATTAACGTTTTCAAACATTTCCGATAAGCTCGTTTAGCAGGGGAAGCTGACTGATTTTTGCCGTAGTACTTCTGGCGGTTCTCCACCGCCACTGCGACGGTGGCATCGCACAGCAATGTAGCTGCGAAGGAGTTCAAGTTGCGTACCACATTACTCATTCTAACGGTTGCTGCGACACTTGGTCTTGCAGCATGTTCCAGTACTTCTCAAGTGGTGCCCGGCGGCTCGCAGGCAGTTCCTAGTGGTTCGAAGGCGGTCGCGCCGATGGGCCACACCCGTATCTATCTGGCAGTCGTCGGCCGGCAGAGGCACCTGCAGTCGTGCCCGTCAAAGTACCTTTGGTGCGAAGATGTACAGTGGGGCTCTGCCACCACTTACAAAACTTGCGTCATGATAGGCTTCTCGTGTTCGAAGGATGCGTGGTATTACAATCAGGCGATGTATACGTACAAGAATCATCGTCTATCCTATCGTGTCCTCGGCGCTCTCAATCCGGATCCGGGCAACCCGGTCAAAGGCTCACTCACCGAACGTTTCCAACTCCAGCCCTCGGGCGGGATCGTCAAGTACGATCAGCACGTCGTGGCGTGCAACTCTGCCTTCAATCCGTCCTGCGTCTCGGGTGACGTCGGCATCATCCCCATCTAGAGGCTTCCGGCTTCGCCGTCCACGTAGTTAGGAGGCCTGCATCGAGCGGGCCTCCCCATTACGACGACGTCCCCCGGGCTATTGCTCGAGTTCGTGAAGGCTGTTAGTGTTGGTGTCGGTGTAGAATAATGCCGCGTTGGTGTCGTTCGTTCCGATAGCGGCCAGCCCGAAGACCCCCTGCGTGTGACTCTTGTCCACGATCTTCGTAGCCAGTATCTGCCCTTGCGGCGTCAACTCGACGAGCTCGTTGGCCGTTCCCTTCGTGTTTGCGACGATCAGGTTTCCGTTGGGAAGCAGCGCCGATGCCAGCGGTGCGTCTAACGGCGAACCGCCGTAGATCAGTTTTCCGCAGGTCGTCTTGGCGTGCTTGCATTCGAATGTCTTCCCGCCGTGTTTGACGATGATCTCGTCCCGCTCGAGCAGATTGCTCGCATGCAAGAATGCGACGAGCGTATTTGTCGCGCCGTCGACGATGTAGAGTGAATCGACGTACGCATTGTACTGCAGGCCCGAAGGGCCCAGCTTGTCGCCGGCATCCGAGCCGCTCACGGCAAAGCCATTTGCAACCTGCATCGTTCTGCCGTTTCCGTAAAAGCCGACGCTGATGCTGTCGATCGAACCCGACTCGGCGTTGCCTACGTAGACGTACGCCGGCGAGTACGGCGCCAGCGGATCCGCGCTTACATCTGAGAACGGCACGTCGAATAGCGGACCCGAATAGGTTCGGATCTTGCTCGCCTGTTCACTGAACGCGACGACGGCGGCGGCGAAGCCCGCGCCGTACACTTCGTAAGAAGGCGTGATCGCATCTCCGTCGCAGCCCTTAATCGAGGAATCCGCAGCGAAGCGCGTCGGCTTCGACCCTGCAGTGGGGTCGAGCACTTCCATGGTCGTTCCCGCGCCGGCAGCGCCGGATTTGTCGCTGAAGTTGCAGATGAGCAACTGCCCTTTTTGGAGTACTCCATGGGTGGCGGGAACGACCGATACCGAGCGCGGTCCTTTATCGCCGTTGGTTGAATCGATTGTCGATCCGATGGCGATGTTCTTCGTGAGCCTCTTCAAAATAGACGTCCTGTCGGCCGGTGTTGCGGAGGCGCGGCGGGAGATGGTTTGCGATGCGAGGCTCTCCGATCCGCTGTCGGCGGGATTCAGGCGAGCGCCCCCGCAGGCAGTGCTCGCAAAGAGTACGGCGATCGCTGCGAACGCGGCGCGATTGTGGAATTTCGGCATGCTACACCCCTCAAAGCTGCACGTCACGGCGACACCTCGAACACGACGCCGCAACAAGAATAGTTGTCTTCCTTTTGACCGCCCCACGTCGTGTTGCCGTACAACACGCCGTTCACCGTCGTTAGTGCGGCCACGGGCCCAAACCCGCGAAGCTCCCCTTTGAACGCGTAGAGCACGGTTTGCGCGCCGGCCGTCGTGATCTTATAGGCGAGTCCGTAGTTGCCCGGGCCGCCGAAAGCCGTGGTACCGTATAGCGCGCCGTTTAACGAGATGAGTCCGGCATCCGGCGCCGCGCCATCCGCTCCGTCAAAACTATGCAGCACTTTTTCTTGCCCCGACGGGGCGATTTTAAAGACGGTCCCTTTATCGCTGGCGCCGCCCTTCCGGGTCGTGCCGTACAGCGTCCCTTTGAGCGCGAGCAGACGCGCTTGCGACCCTGCGCCGTCCGCACCGCCGGCGAAACGATGAAGCACGGTCTCCGTGCCCGACGGCGTAATCTTGAAGACGGTTCCTGCGCTGCTGGCGCCGCCGCCCGCGCTCGTCGTCCCGTAGAGGACGCCGTTCATCTCGACCAGGCTCGCGAATGGCTTCTCTCCGTCTTGGCCGCCCTTAAAGCTGTGAAGAACCTTTTCCGTGCCGGAGGTAGTGATCGAAAAAACGGTTCCCAAATCGTTGGCGCCGCCCATGTACGTGGTGCCATAAAGCGTACCGTTGACGTTTACGAGGTCCGCACGCGGGTAGCTGCCGTCGGACCTCGCGCACTTGAAGCTGTAGAGCGAGCTTTCTTTGCCCGATGGCGTAATCGCGAAGACTATCCCGCAGTCGTGCGTCCCGCCCTGCTGAGTGGTTCCGTAGAAGCTGTCGTTCAAGTACGCGAGGCCCCCGAACGGCCTGACGCCGTCCTTGCCGCCGGTGAATCGGTAGAGCACCGTTTCGTGGCCGGACGTCGACACTTTGAAGACGGTGCCGTAGTACGTCGGCGACCAGCCGGCATAGGTCGTGCCGTAGAGGGTCCCGTTCAGATCGACGAGGTCGGCAAAGGGTCCGCCGCCATTCGATCCGCCCTTCCACTTATAGAGAAGCCTGAAACGCGAGCCCGCCGCCGGCTGGTTGCGCAACGAAATACCGAAACGCTCCAACGGTGGACTTCCCGGAATCGCCGTGGAGCTTCCGGCTCGCGAGCAGCCCGCGAGGATCGCGGCGCATACGAACAACTTGACTATTCTCACTTTGCAAACTCTCATTCAAAAAGAAGCCGGCGGACTTACGGCGATGCCATACGCGCTCGTCAAACCGCTCTTGATGGTTCTGACCAGCGCGCCCGCGGGATAACTATATTCGTCGACAGACTTTTTGGCCGCGTTCGCGACGAAAATGTAGTGCCCACTCGCTTCGAAGGACAGGAAACGAGGGGAGTCTTGCGTCGCAAAGGTTTGCGTGGGTGTGCAGGAGAGTCCGTCGCATTTTCCGCCTTTGCCAAAAACCTGAACTCCCGGCAGCGTGGCGTTTGCTACGAGCAAGCCGCCCGAACTGCTGGACACGACTCCTCCGTCTTCCCAGAACGTCAGCCCGGACTGGAGGCCGAGATCGACTCCTTGGGTTTTTCCGCGAGGATATTCGTAGTAATACATGTACCAGTAGAGGTTCTCGTAGTTCACGTAGAGATTGCCGCCGGCATCGAGTGTTAGACCGGTGGGGTAGCAGGAACAAGGATTCCGAATCGTCACCGACGGCTCTGAGGAGCCCTTGGGGAACTCAACGATTGAGCGAGGGAACGAATAGAAGTTTGCAACGTAGAGCGTTCCGCTGTCGTCTACGGCCACGTCGACCGGACCGGTCAAGCCGCTGGAGAACGTCGTCGCCGCGTCGTATTGCCCTTCGGGATATTCCGTCACTGAGTTGCCGGCGGTGTTTGCCACGTAGAGGTTGCCCGATCCGTCAACGGCCAGGCCCGCGGGCGCGTCAATGCCGTTCTTGATGGTTCCGATCTCCTTCGGTCCGGAAGCGTCGATCTGGTAGACGTGTACGGCATTGGCGGCGGGGTCGGAAACGTACAGCTTCATGCGAGCCTTGGAGTGGCTTGCGTAATCGCGCGTCGAGCCGTTGACGGCTTGCGGAAGCGTCTGCGCATTATCCCTCGAGCAACCGCCAAGCGCTCCCAGCGCGAGGAGCAAACCGCATCCGAGTATCTGCGGTTTCATCTCATTGATTGTCCGGCGCCGTGTTCGTTGCGTGAGCCTCGACGTCGTCGACGTCGTAACGCGCCGCGATCGGACGAAACGCGCGAGGGCGCTGATGGAAATCGAAACAGTTCAAAGGTGCCGTCGCCCCGGCGTCGCTGCGTCCTAGTGCCGGCAGATCGAATCGTTGTTCTACGAGCTTCAAGATGCTCGCGAGCTCGTATGTGGTGTGGTCGACGTAACCGGATTTGGAAAATGGTGATATGCAGATCAAGGGCACCCTCATTCCGAGGCCATCGAAGCCATGCTGTTTAGGCCGAACGTCGTCGTACCATCCGCCCCAGTCATCCCACAGCACGAACACGACGGTGGACGGCCAGAATTTGCTCTTCCCGATAGCGTTTACCACCGACGCCACCCAGGACGGACCACGTTTGCTCTTGGAGCCGGGATGATCGGAAAGCTCGTTTGACGGTACGACCCAGGTTACGCCGGCGAGTTGGCCGTTCGCGACGTCGTGCAAAATCTTGGTTTCGGGAAAAGACATGTTCTTTTTCCAGTCCGGGCCATTGCGAATCTTCGTGATAGCGTCGAACGCGTTCCAAAGGAAACCGTCACCGGTCTCTGGCGAGTAATATCGCCAGGAAACGCTCTTTGCGTCCAGCGCGTCGGCGACCGTCGAATAGCTGAAACAGGGAGGCTCCAGACCAAACGGCTGGCCGAGCTCGTCGAGCACGCCGACGACGTTGCCGGAAGGGCCGTCGCAGCCCCAGGGAGGATTCGCGGGGTGATTGTACGTTCGCCCTGCCCAGCCGGCTATCAGGAACTGGTGCGCGACGAAGCTTCCGTCTAACTGGGAGAACATCTTATCGCTCAGCACGTACTGAGTCGCCATGTCCCAGTACGGCGTGATCTCGGATTTCGAAACGTACTTGTATTGCGGATACGGGTCGCCGCGGCTTTGACCGCTGCTGTATTCGTCTGCAAAGCCGTCCATCTTGCCGGAATCGTAGGCCGTCTTCGCATCTTGAAGGCCGTGAGAGATGTCGTAGGGAGCCGCCAGAGAGACGGGCGTCAGCTTCGTCGTCTTTCCGTTGGGAAGTTTTCCCGTCGAAGACGAGTGCGCACCCGGAAAATCGTGGAAGAGATTATCGAAACTACGATTCTCCTGCACGATTATCACGATGTGATCGATTTGCGATAGGCCGGTTGGCCGGGGTAAGCTCGCATTTGCGGAGCTTGCCGTAAATAGGAGAATGGCGACGGCCATTGAGACGCTTTTGATTTGCCGCATCAGTTCGTTATGGCGACACCTCGTAGACAACTCCGCAGCAGTTCGGTCCGTTCTTGCGGGCGTTACCGCCGCCCCACGCAGTGGTTCCGTAAAGCTCACCATGGGCATACGCCAAACTCCCAATCGGACCGCGGCCGTGCATCTCGTTGAACCGATGGAGGACGACCTCGGCGCCGCTCGCGCTTATCTCATAGACGGTCCCGTAGTCGTGGGCGCCGCCCGCGCTCGTCGTCCCAAAAAGCTCGCCGCCGACGTTGATTAGTTGCGAAAAAGGTTTCGCGCCATCCGGGCTTCCCGTGAAATTATAGAGTACCGTCTTCACGCCCGAGGTCGTGATCGCAAAGACCGTTCCGTAACCGTGGGAGCCTCCAAGGCGGGTCGTGCCGTACAGTTTCTTGCCGACGCGCGTCAAGCCGGCGATCGGCTCGGCGCCGTCGGCGCCGCCTTTGAAACGGTAGAGCACGCTTTCGCGACCGGACGTCGTAATCTCAAAGACCGTTCCGTAGTTTCCGGCTCCGCCGCCTTCAGAGGTCGTGCCGAAAAGCACGCCATGCACGTCGGTGAGACGCGAGTACGGATGTGCTCCGTCCGCGCCGGCTTTGAAGCGATAGAGTACCGTCTCCGGTTCCGACGGTCCGATCTCGAAGACGGTGCCGTCCTGGCTGGAACCGCCGAGATAGGTTGTGCCATAGAGCATCCCGCCGACGTTGGCGAGTTCGGAACGCGGATATTCTCCGTCTCTACCGCCCGTAAAACTGTGGAGCACGGTTTCCGTTCCTGAGGTGGTAATGGAGAAAACGGTTCCGTCGCCCTTCGTACCGCCTTCTTGGGTCGTGCCATACAGCGTGCCGTTTAAATCGGTCAGTCCGGCGAACGGCTTCGCGCCGTCCACACCGCGCTTGAAGTCGTAGAGGACGTTTTCCGCGCCGGATGCCGCCACGGTGAAGACAGCACCAACTTCCAAGCCCCCGCTGTACGCCGTGCCATAAAACGTGCCGCCGACCTCGGTTAGGCCGTCG
>Ga0210398_10003213_pt1 | contig 15746 bp, 8 predicted proteins | sample IncBWC4OmetaG_FD_161047 | JGI IMG/M metagenome (GOLD analysis project Ga0210398, IMG submission 161047) | Forest soil microbial communities from Barre Woods Harvard Forest LTER site, Petersham, Massachusetts, United States - Inc-BW-C-4-O | ecosystem: Environmental > Terrestrial > Soil >...
CACACAGGCATCCCACCAATCTGCCCTTTCGAAGCGACTGAGCCCTCCAGTAAGGTGGTCCTATCTGAAGGTCGGGTCTTGGTCCGTCTTGGCGTTTCTGTGCGTCGGCTGGCTGGTCTTTTACGTCAACACGGTGACGACGAATTCCTCAACGGTGTCGTCCCCTGCGCTGACATTCTTCTTTTTGATTTTCGCCGCCATCTTCGCTCTTCTGTTGTTCCTCGTCTGGAAGCACAATCACTCTACGTACCAGACGCGATTTGCTGAGTGGGACCGCTCTTTCATCTGCCGGCAGTGCGGCACGGTCAGTGACGGCTTCGCAGTCACCTCCGCTTTTTGTAGAATGGCGTGATCTCCACCTGGATGTAGGGTTCGAAGTGGTTACTACGAACCAGGGCGATGTGAGGGGCCTGGTTTAGGATCAGCTGCCGGGCTATATCCCGCTCCTGTCTGTCAACCAAACCCAGGTTTTCTGCCATGACCTTTGCGTCGTCGCCTTCCAACTGGAGCGCTATCTTAGTGCCGACCATGTCGAAGACGATGCGGTCGAAGTCTTTAACACTTTGCGATGCTAGCAGGATCCCCACACCATATTTGCGAGCTTCGCGCATCAGTTCTGTGAGCGTTTCTTCATAGGATAGTTTGTGAGCCTCATCTACAACTGCAAACACACGCATAGAGTGTGTCGGACCCTTAGCGAGCATGTCCGTGTAAATCTTTTGAAGGACGAATCGGCTAACGGCAACCATGAGCTCTGGAGTTGCCAAGTTTGAGAGTCGCAACACATGCGGCTCGGCCAGGACAGCCTCGAAACCACTTGGGTCGGCATTGTCCCGGAAGACGCCAGTTTCAAATAGTGGCTGTATTCGCAAATTGAGGTTTCGGACGTTTCCTCCGATCTCTTTCTCCATATGTTTCAGGATGGTCCAGACCTCCGAGAAATTCGGGGCCGGCCTTAACCAACTTTCTTTATTGTTGGGCATGAAACCTGCGGCGACGAATGTCTGACCGATGGCGTCACGCAGAATTGCATGCTGGATATCTCCGAGGCCAAAAATCTTAGCTAAGCTGTAGGAAACTTGGTACACCACCTTGATGTAGCTCTGTTTCCTTCCGCTGTGCGGATCGAGAGGTAACTCTAATGGGTTGACATTGATGCCATCGGCGGCGTCCAGGACTTTCGCAGCGGTGCAATCGAGAAAGGATATGCCGTCAGCGTTCGTGAGCTTTCCCGACATGTATTCGCCTTGGAAATCAAATATTATTGATGGTACGTTCGCCTTCGTCAGTTCCCACAAGAACGCACTTGCGGTCTGAGTCTTGCCCGCTCCACTTTTCCCGACAATCAAGATATGTTGGTTAGTTAGCTTCTTCGGGTTGTCTGTTAGGGGGTCCCAGAAGACGGGTTTGCCCGTATCGGTGTTCTTCCCCAGAGGCAAGCGGAGTTGGTAAGGCTCCGCTGGAGCCTGCTGTCTCGCTGCGGCGGAAACAAGTTCAGCGGTGAGCGGCTCAGTTTGTGGACCAGCTACCACTCGTGGCGCGGCAGGAGGTTCTTGCGGTTTCACACGCGAAAGTTCGGCAGAATCAGTGACAGTGGGCTTGGGAGCTGGGACCGCTGATCCAGACTTCGACGGTGGCCCGGGCGGCACATCAGGAGTTGCTGGCGGAACCGAAGGGGGCTCCTCTCTAATCCCAAGCAGCTCAAGTATACGATCGCGGCCTATGATAAAGACTTGGTTCTCCTTGTACTCCTCCATCGGCTTGCTCAACCCCTCGGTGTGGAAGATGTATCCAGCCTTTTCGAAAACCACGTCGCATTTGCCGTCTTCAATCTTTGGAATGGCCTCTAGGAGCCCCTCTGTGCCAGCAGGAGATTCTTCCAACAGGCCGTGACGCCGGCTGCGATCAACATAGAAGTGAACAAGGTTTGCAAGCTCTTTGTTCTGCAGTTCGCGGTCGAGGCGGTCATTCTCGCTCTTAGGCACAAATCGTGTATCGAACACTTTGCGGGTGTCAGAATTCTTACTGGCGATCGCTTCTTTGAGGATCATGTCCTCCCCAGCGCCGCCGACATTGCTGCGATACTTCACTTCGATAAGGCGGAAGACGAGTTTTCCATCCCGCGCTCGAACGTGAATCAGGTCACTTCTCTGCAAACGGATGTCGGAAACGTTCTCAGTGCGTTTGTGCTCCGCAAACAAGTCGATGTGAGAATCGACGGGGATGAGGACGCCTGTCTTAAGGTCCCCGTTTTCCTGAAGGAGCAAGCGCGTAAGGGCGAGTCCGATGATTTCCTTGGCGTCCTTTGGATTATTGATGAGTTTGAGTGCTAACCGGCCAGAGATGGATTTCAATACATCAAGAATCTGTGCTGATTGAAATCCGGTTCCCGGAATGCTCATCTTTCTTAGGCCGTCGGAAATGATGCCCTCGATCTCCGAAAGCCAAAACGTAGAAATGATAAGGCGATGGCCAACGCCGTCTAGGAACTCAGGGCTGTAGTCAATCAGGTAACTCCTGACCGCTCCGCCCCCCGTTCGCGGGTTGTCGAAGTACTCGATACCAAAGTTTCGGTCGATTGTAAAAACCCAGTCGGAATGTTCGTGGATGTGGTTTATAAGGTGTTTGTCTGTATCGGAGAGTTCCAACTGGATCGCAGGCACACGGTCGAGCGAATTCCCCCAGTCGTAATACGAGGCAGAGAGGCGTGTGATCATGTCCACTGCTTCGAAGAGGGCCTGCGCGCAAGTGTCGCCAGAAAAGAGCTCGCTGTTCTTATTAGGAACAACCTTGCGCGACCAGGTAGCAGAGTCTCCCTTTACGTCGAAATCCGCGCGGTATTCAGCCAATAAGTTATGCATGCAGAAGCTACCCGGAGGCGGATGCGAACGGCGCGTGAGAACCTTGGTTGAAAAACGGTCGATCAGGATCGTGATGTGAGCCTCTCGAAGCTCTGTCTCTCGCCATTGCGTCTCGGAGACTTTGAGCTTTGAGAATGTGAGCTTAGGGAAGAGTGGATTCTTGTTCGGTCGCAACAGTTCTTCGTCAACTTCCGGCGGGCTTCCTTCAGCGAGGTTCCCACCTTCAGTCATTTCGTCGAAGGCGCTTCCCATGATTTCGTAACGCTGGTCGGCGTAGAAGGCGACATCGTAATTCAACTGTTTGAACTCCTCGCCCTTCTGGATTTCGCGGATCGCATTTAGCACGAGCAGGCCGTCGCCAGGATTAATAACGTCTATGCGGAGAGTTGTGACGTATGGATGGTGTTTCAAGTAGCGCCAGATGCGGTCAGCGATCTGGGCAGGAGTGATGACGGTGATCTCTCCCTCATTAAGCTTAGAGCCGAGAAGACGCAGCATTGTGCTGATAGCTTTTCGCACGTCAGTTGTGCCGCCGTGCGGAAATAGGCTCCAGTAGAGATCAAGATTATCTGAGTTGACATAAATCTCGCCGTTTTTGAACGCGAGCGCAGGTGGAACATTTAGTGATGTTATCCGCTCGTGAGCCTCGCGGCTGACCAGTGCGGCCGCTTCGCTTTCGGAGACACCCTCCAGTTTCTCAGCCCAGTGGAAGAGGAGCCGCTGGTATTGGAAAAGCCATAGCAGCTTGATCGGGTGGGTAGGCGCGAGGACAACAATTTGGTCGATACCATCAGAGTCCCCGATTTTCAGATGAACTGTATCCAACCGACTGATCTTGTGTGAGGAATTGAGAATATTGTTTATCTGACCGTCGCTGGTCGCAGAGAGTAACTTGGAGCGAATCTCGTCCAATACGGCGATATAAGTCTGTGCGTAGGCCATAACTTCGGTTTGAAAGTCACGTAAATCAAACACTTCCACCACGCCGTTGGGATCTTTTTCGTGGAACCTGTTAAACAAATTCTTTCGAGCATGGACGAAAGAGTCGAATGTGGATAATCCAGAAACCGTTATTGGCACGTGTGACAGATCGGTCTGCTCCAGGCTGCCTCGATTAGTCAAATTCCCTTCCCACGCACCAAGTGTCAGAGGATCGGAGATATTCCTCAACTCGATAGCATGGAGTACTGGACTCATTGCGATATGGTAGATGTCGCGATTCTTTAGCTTCAGCCGGTAGAGGAACTGGTGGCGTCCTTCCTCCCAACCTTCGCTATCTACTTCCATTTTTTTGCGCGAGCGATGGGCACTTATAAAGAAAGCTTCTGCACGATTGCGAACCTTATTGATCTTCTTCCTGCCGATGTCATCAGCTTGTTGCCCGCCCTCAATCCAAAAAGATTCACTTTCGTCGGAACTCAGAATGACACCGGAGCGATCACGAGCCTGAACGATCGCCTTCACTGCACACGTTTCTCCTTCAGCCAGTTCGATATCCTTTAGGCTGACCTTGGCCCTGGTCTCGATGCGTTTGTTATTTTTGACCGTCTTGCGGAGCAGCTCGGCGCCCAGTTCTTCTTCGTTATCACGCACAATGAGCACAACAAAATGACCCAGATTAGGGGCGTTGCCCGGGTAGGTCTTCCACTTGAGCTTTACAGGAGTGCTCGTACCGGCAACAAGGTTTTCCCCTTCCACGCGGAACCCATCGGCGACCGCCCCGGTCTTTGGATCACGCAGCGCGTCTAGATGAACTTCAACTCTACCTTCGTCAGGACTGTCCTTAAACTTCCACTTAGCAAAGTTCAATTTCGAACGCGCATCGTCGTCAGCGAGGATATCTCGGAGCCAGCCTTGAGTGTCCGCTACGTTGCGTGGTCGGAGGAAGGAAACCAAATTCTCGCGAAGGTTGTTCTCCTGCGGCTCCAACTGGATGTCCTCAGCGAGCTTATCCAATGCTGAAAGCGTGCTCTGGCTCTCATCTGTCAGAGCTGCAACGCATTTCGAGTTGCGGTCGAGCCGCGTTTCCACGGTCTTTTCCGAAAGGTCTAGGTCGGGGATCAGATCGAGATGGAATAGGTAGGCACCGGCCTCTTCCCATCCCGAGCCATCGTTTCTCAGCGCCAAGAGGTACTTTATGTGCTGGTCGACGGGCAGTCGACGAATACTCGCCTGACTTAGAATCTTCTTAGCTATCTCTTGGCCCTCTGCCGGCAGAGAGCTCGCCATATGGCGGGCGTGTGCGCGGAGCACGTTTCCCAGGTCATAAGTTTTGAATGTTTGGATGTCGTATGAGTCCTCCGCAGGTAGTCGAAGTCCTTGGGGAATGAAAGCAACCAAGACGCCAAATTTCTCACGGTTACGCTTTTCAATGAGGGCGCCGCTTTCGATTTCAAGTCCGTTGCCGGCAACCTCTGTCAGTACGTAAGCTTCGACGCCGTGCTTTATGAGGTCGTGATCCTCTGATGTCCGCTCACAAATGATTCGCATTACCTCAACAGGGAGGAATTCAACGCGCTGACAATGGTTGGCCCCCATTTCCAGCAGGAAGGCACGTAAATGGCCGAATACGGCTTCAGCCATTTCCTGGTGAAACATATCGCGGATGACCTCAAACATTGGCTATTTCTCCACAGCTGCGGTGCCGTTGAGTTCGCCCATTAGTAGCTCTTGCGCCTCGTCTTCAAGCCTGAGAGCGTCGGCGCGTTTTTCGTATGCGCTGCGCACTTTGTCGCCAATTTCCCTTTGCTTGCTTATTTCCGGCAGAGGGATGACAACCTTCTCGACTTGCTCTGGTGTTACGTGATCGATTACTGAACCATATTTGAATCGGTCCATTTGCTCATAGCCATATGGCGACGAAAGAAATGCGTAGAGGTAGCCCTGGTCAATTCTGCCTGTATCGGCAACTACGCGAATCAAGTCGTGGCTGGCAACGCTTTCTTCAAGATTCTTCCAAACGAAACATGTGCGGCCGATTGTTCCTGAGCACGTGATGAGTATCCAGCCACGCCGAAGTCGATAACTCGTAAGATCCTCAGTTTGAGCAGTAGAGAGGTAATTTTCGGCACGGGGCCTTATCTGAACGATATTTTTGCCGGCGATATAGGGGATCCCATGTGTCGCCTCAACAAAGGTTCTGGTGAATCGGTTACAAAAGAACGTCCGCTCAGCTACTTCCTTTAGAGTACAACTCTCGGGAGTATGCTTTTGGATGTTCGTGATAGCCATTCGCGCCCGGGGGTTATGAAAATGCGCTTCCAGACGCAGTTCGAGTTCCAAGTCTTGAATTGCGGATTGGGATACAGCGTAGCAGTCGAGTTCTTCCTCCTCATGTGTCGGCAAAGCCGGAAGCTGGTTTGCTTGTAAGACCGCGGTACGAGCTTGCTGAAGCAACTGTCGGCATCTGTTTCTGTGCTGGAATGAAGAAACAATCATTTCATGAATTTGCTGCTCACATTTAGGATCCAGACGAGGGAGAGGCAAGCTAGCAAGATGTTCCGTGTAAAGGGTGACAATGACCGAGCCAGCCGACTGGTTCGTAACCATCGCGAGGGCAATCGGACTGGATAAATACGCGTAGATGTAACCCGGTAGAGCTGCGACTTCGTTAGACCGAATCCTGATGATGTGCTGACTTGCTAGCCTTCCCTCGTGGTTGTCCCAGACGAAATCAAAAAATCCAACTGTTCCCGCGCTGGAGACGAGGACATCCCCTTGCTTTAATGTTTCGCGATCGATCCCCCTGGTGAGCACACGCGATACGTACTTCAGGTCGCGGTCGTCGTCGGTATCGAGGTTATGGCCTGCAAGGAGAGCTACTCCGTTATCGGGAGCAACGAATGTTCGTTCGCGAAGGTTGGAACAATACACCTCAGTGACTTCCGAGAGTCTTTGAAGAGTCAATCCAGACCGGGCAAGTGTGCGCTGCGCTTCCAGAGTCTGCGGGTCGTAAAAGGAAGCGTCGAGGCGGTAAGACCCAGTGGAGAGCAAGTCCCGTTGGATAGTACTGAACGACAGGTCGTCGAATATGTCGAGGATGCTTGGGCTCATTTGTCGCGTTCCTCTTTTGAACGCCATTCCGTGTAGAGCGAAGCGATCTTGGGGAGATGGTCGTCGACGATGCGGCCAGAGGGTTCTACAATTGGCGCGAAATCGAGTATGGTGGTATCTCGGTAATGTTCATACAGGTCCCGATGAAGAACTTCTCTTCCGTCGGGGTCACGCCGATAGATGATGTTGCCCCTTCGGTCTTTACCGACTTTCTTTGCAATGGCCATAAACACTTCTCGGTTGGTTGACTCACCCGAGAGGCTCTCCGCTAGTTTCTCTTGTTCGGCCTTGCGACGAAGGGCGAGGACGCTAGTTTGCGTACCAGTTCGTGGAAGAAATGTTTCCACTGGCAGGTCGACGCTGGCCAAAACCTGACAGTTCCTGAGAATCCAGTAGCGGACATATTCGTAATCCGGATTGCCGAGAATGCCATCGGGAACAACGATGCCGAGCCTCCCAGTGCCGGGTTTCAGGAACTGGACACATCGCTCGATGAATAAGACCTCCGGTGGCATCGCGGTTCGAAGAGTGCTTTCCATTACCCACTTATTGCCCCGTTTCGTCCAAGAGTGAGCGAGGTCAAACTGCTCCAAGATCTCCTGACCTTCCACCTTGATTTTAGTTCCGAAGGGCGGATTAGCCATCACAAGGTCCATTGTTCCCAACTCAATGAGGTCTCTGGCATCCTTCACTGGCCAGTGCGCAGGCTTCCAGAGGGCATTCAGTGCGAACAATCCGCCCCGGCCGTCGTTGTTCATGACCATGTTCATCTGTGCTGTTTTTACAAGATTTGAATTGAAATCCAAGCCGAAGATTGTCTTGCTCGCCTTGTGAATCTCGCTGTAAAGAGCCTTTTCCTCTTGTGAAGTCGGTTTGTCCGGGCTCCTCCAACCTTTGCGGGCTCTCTGGCGGAGCTTTTCGGAAACGAAGTTGAAAGCCACAACTAAGAAGCCGCCCGTACCGCAGGCAGGGTCCAGGATGCGCAGGCCTGGTTCTGGATCGAGCATTTTGACGGCCAGCTTCACGACGTTCCGCGGCGTAAAGAACTCGCCTTTTGTCCCTTCCAGTGTTGGGCCTACGATAGTTTCGTAGGCGACGCCTTTCACGTCGATTGACGAATGAAGGAAATCGTATTTCTCCAATTGCGCAACGATGAAGGTGACAACGTCTGGATTAAAGACGATACCTTGAGCCGTATCGGCGAAGAGAGCATGGAACTCTTTGCGTTCTTTCACCTCCCGAAAGAGCAGCTCGATGCGGTCCTTCACTTCCTTCTGGCCTGAGGGGGTGTTCCGTTCATCCGAGTTACGAATTGCAAATCGGGGTCGTCCGTCGTGTTGTTCATCCTCAATCTTAGCGAATAGGATCTTGAGGAATTCCCAAAAAATCTGCTCCTTAGAGCCGCCTTGATTGGCATGAATGAAGTCGTGACAGCGCTTGAAAGCGATCAGCAGATTGTTGCCAGTTGCCGCACGCAAACGTGACCGATCGGTGGTGAAAATGGAACTAGCGTCCTCGCCTTTGCGTGGGAAGTCGTTTACTGTAAGGATGTCCGTATCGAACTTCTTCTTCTTTTTCTGGAAATAGATAGTTTCAACGCCATTTGTCCAGCAGGCAAACTCGGCATTAGTGCATGCAATGAGGGCCTTTTCGATATCGTTCGCTCCATTCTTAGTATCGGTAGGCTGAACGGCAGGCTTCGCAATCTGAATCAAGATTTGAATGTCATCCTGGTCGTGAACTTTTGAACCCTCGCGGAATACGGCCAGCGGCAATTTGCGAGGCACAACACGAGAGCCATCTTGCACTTTGATCCGCACATCGACACCGATTTCGCTCTTGTGGAACCGGTATTCTTCGACGAGCGTTCGCTCGAAGTTCTGACGGGTCTGTTCGACGTCGCTGTCCGGACGCAGTTTACCGTCGATGAAATCGATGATTTTTCCTTCTTGAATGTCGGCTTCGATAAGTTCTTTGGCCATAGCTCAATCCAACGCCGCGCTAATCGGAAACCGTGGTTTGATGACCTGCGAGATTGAAGCGTCAGACAGATCAGTGAAGAAACCAAGTTGGCGCAGTCGACCTTTAAGCGCGGTGTAATTTGATTCAAGTGCGCGCGCAACTTCGGGGCTATCGTTCTGCTCGCCTGTAGTGTCAATGAGGATTCCGTATCGGTCACGCAGCCATTTGACGAAATCAGCAACGGTGATGGGTTCAGTCACGAATTGTTTTTTCCGAAAACCGACGACAGCAAGTTGGACTAGCAGCTCAAGGAGTTGGTTTCCAAGGACGTACTTGCGCCGTTTCCCGCGCCCGCCATGTAAGAACCCGTCTTCGCGGTTTAGGCCACAAAGAGAGGCCATGAGAGCTTTATGGTTGCGTGACCTGCTTTTGAATGTCTTTTGGTACAGGATTTCGACGAAGGCGTCCAGTGGCGGAAGTTTTAGATCCAGGATGGCTTTTATCTCGGGATCTTGCTCAGCGTCCTCCTCAACTTGCGTAGCCTCTCCGAGCTTGGTTCGGAAGTAGCCATCAAGGTCCTTGTGGTTCATGAAGGAAACCGCTTCTTCAATCGTGCTCTTATAACCGGGAAATGTTTGCGCAAATTCGTCCAGCTTTTTCAGGAGATAATGAGCCCTGAAGTATCGGAACATGCTGCCATAGTGTTTGGCTACCCTTTGTTTGGCGAGTTCATCGCACATTCTGTCTTGCCCGTTAGTCAGATCTACGAAGATGTCCGGATGATGCTCGCACTCGCACAAACTCTGTAGCGTGTCCTGCTTGATGCCTTTGCATTTTGTACATCGGAATTTCTTCGTGTCGGCGAGTTTTTGGATAATTGAAAAGGACCGCAGACAGTAGAGGGCAGCATGGAACGAAAAGAGGGAGATTAGATACTGAATCAACTCTCGGCGCGGGATGATGTCCTTGTAAACGAGAAGCCGAGCGGTGTCATTAATGAGGAGCTGCTGCTGTGCAGGGCAAAGGAACGCGTGAGGGGGAACCTTCTTACGATTGTCTGGCAGATCGGTCTTAAAGTGTTCGAGTAATCGCAAAAGAAACAGGGTTTCGACGTCGAGTTTGCCAGCCTGGGCTTCGCTCAACTTCAAGTCGTGATCGCCAAAAGGAGTCGTTCCCTTTGTGAGATAGGGCAGGAGTAAGCTGCTCTCGCCGATGATGAGGTCGGTGTCGCGAAAGGTGTTGTAGAGGAACACGCTCAAGTCGCGGTCTTGGCTGCGAATTCGCGGATCGAGCAACTTGATGGTACTCATGTGGATTGGCTTTAGATTAGCGATGCGCTCCTTGCCAGCATGACCCATCCCGGCCTTAATACAAGTAGTGAAATCAGTGGCGAGCCAATGTTCGAGGAGGCGTTGGCGCCGAGACTCCACGTTGATTCCCTCAAAATGGTTTGTGTCGGTTCGAATGATTTCGATAAGGTTCTCTGGGTGCAAAGTGGCCTTTGTAGTTGAGGTAATCGGTCTGCCCTTGGTGCGAATGAGGACAAGGAAACGCGCGAAGGCCTGTTCGAGAAGAATGTTATTGGCATCAATCGGCATCGCGGTTGCCCAGCGAAAGGCTTTGTGATTCTTGGTAATGGGCATCTCTTAGCCTCCCAGCTTGGTCATTGCGATTTTTGCATCTGGGTGCGTTTGATCTCGTAAAGATTTGTGTCGTCATCGGTGAGCAATATGCGGTCGGAGGGACGAGACGCAAGGCGGCGCTTGAACATGTCGAGATTCAAGAAGAACGTTTGTATTTCACTGGCAGTAGGGACGTAACCTTCGTAGATGCGACATAAGACTTCGAAAAGGTCGAGGGGGATCTCCAACGAGGCTGACTTGTCGTGCGCGCGGTAGCAGATGAAGTTAGGCACGTATTCGAGGTATTCGGCCTGTCTCCCGATGCCTTCGACTTCGACTTTGAAATGGGACGCGGGGAACGCGTAAAACGCTTTAGTTTGGACTCGCCTCGACCCTCCGGAGCGTATGCAAAGACTCTCGCGCCCGACTGTTTCATTGTAGATTCGTTCGGACTTGCTGATCGCCAGCGTGAGTTGGCTGCGTAGCGCGTCCTGCGAGTCAGTCTTAGTGATGATGAAATCCAGAAAACGATCGAACTGCCGATAAGGTAGCAAGTCTTTCCAAATGGGCAACCCTCGAGCTCTAAGCTTTGCCTCGTCACCTTCAAAATAGAGCTTGCGGCGAGTTGAGGCGTGATACTTGCGAGCGTTGAGCTGCCGTTGCTCGTCACCATCCTGGGTCCCCTCGGGGCGATTCTTAAACATGATGTCGAGGTGAGGTACGTCAGCAGGAACAACCTGCTCAGAATGGACAAATAGTGCTCGATGATCTAAGTCATCTGGACCGCGGAAATTAATGAAATTGTCCAGTTTTGGACTGCTCGTGCCGGCCACATCAAGTTGGGACAAAAGTTGGGTCAGGCGATCGTTTTCTTCGTCATTAAAAACGGCATTGTAGTAAAACCTATCCACCACGGATTTGCTGCCTTGCAAATCTTCTTGGAGCTGCTGGCAAGTAGATTTGTTAAATAAAATGAACGAAAGCACGGATCGCAGGTCCCGCATTGTAATATGACGCGTCTTACGAAAGTGAACGGCCAAAAGCAGTCGCTTCAGACGCTCACGAATGATCGGACCCTTTTTCGAATCACGCAGGCTATCGACGTTGTACTTAATGTAACAGCGTTCAGCGAAAGCACAATTTGTCGGAGCACAGTGCGTCCACAATCCCGCGCTGTCCGTCATATCGAGAAGGCGGTCGAGCAGCTTATCGAGGATGCTGGACGAACCCTCAGGTTCGACAACAGAGCGCGAATTGAGGTTTACGAAAATTAGCGACTCGTGAGGTGCATACCCCTCGAAGTTTAGGTAGTGGTGAATCTGTTTTCCCAACCATTTGTACTGGGGATTGAACAGAACGAAGTCGCGTAGCTTACCCTCGTTAATGGCAATTATTTTCGTGAAGGAACCAGTGGGCGCCTTGTCCCCTTCGAACTCTGTAAAGAATGCGGTCAGGACGTCATCGTTCTTGGCACCCTCAAAATCTTGACTACCGTCATAAAGAGTCTCGAACGTTATGCCACCTATTTGGAAGGATGAGCCATTGTCCGTCTGCCGAAAGTTCACAGCTTCTTGGATCTTGGCTTGGGCTTCGATCCGTTGAATGTACGCTGTCTTGCCGTCGCCGGCGTTTCCACTCAGTATCACCAGTTTCGTCTTGGGATCAAAAATCGCAGGAGTAAGATTTGTATCTAGCTTGGTCTCGACGTACGTCTTAGCATCGTAGCCCCGCGTCCCGCCTGTACTGCGCTCGCTTTGGCTGTAAAATCGCAGGAAGTCGTCGATATTAGGGTTGTAGTTGTTCACCCGTGGCACTCCTGTCCTACGCTTGGACTTCGGGGTCAAAAAGGCTAGGTGACCCGAATTGCCAGCTCAAATTGCCCGAACAGACGACATGAATTGTCGGAAGACAATAAAAGTCAGTGGCATTGTACAATTGGTTGTGATTGATGAGAAGTGTATTAAAGGCATAAATTTCGGCTTGGGGATGGTCGATGACCGGCGGCGGAAGCCTGTTCGCTGATGATTTTGTGGCAGGCGTTGATGGCTGCAGGTCAGGCTGGATTTGTTTTGCCCTTGCGGGAAGAACCCGAGAGGCTCGGGTACTACTTTCGAATGACTTCGTGAGTCTGCTGGAAGAATTGGGGCAACCTCAAATTGTGGCCATGGATATTCCAATTGGCCTCGTGGAAAAAGGGAGTAGGCAGTGCGATCTCGCCGCGAGGAAAATCCTGGGCAAGAAGAGGGGAAGCAGCGTGTTTCCAGCACCAATTAGATCCGCGCTTTCGGCCCATTCGTATTCGGAGGCTTGCAATCTGTCGCGGCGAATATCAGGGAAGGCTGTTTCGAAACAGTCGTACGCAATCCTTCCGAAGATTCGAGAGATTGATTCCTGGGTCACGATAGAGCGACAGGAGTGGCTGCACGAGGTACACCCGGAGGTTTGCTTCTGGGCTCTAAATGGATGTGAACCTATGAAATATAAGAAATCTTCGGCGGAAGGCATGCGGGATCGACTCATGCAACTCTCGCCTATTTATCCCGACCTGAAGTCTAGACTCGCTTTGTTGAATCGAAAAGCAGCCGCTCCTGATGACCTGCTGGATGCAGCTGTCGCTTGTTGGACAGCCGAGCGAATTCTAAGTGGGACAGCTGGGTCAGTGTGCGGTCTAGAAGTCGACACTCATGGGCTTCGGATGGGCATAACTTACTGAAGATATGTCACAACGCGGTTCGAACTCGGCCAAATCTGGGTACAATACGGGGACGATAAGAAGTGACATCCGGTACCATGTGGTATCAAAAGATGTCCGCCGACACCGTTTGATATCAATCAGTTACATTACTGTCACGGCAGAGGTCGCGAGTTCGAGTCTCGTCGTCCCCGCCATTCCTAATCAAGCACTTACGCCTGTGGAAGAGTTTTCGCGTGGGCACAAAAAGGTACAAATTCCGCGCGAGGCGTCAAATTCCGCGCACAGCTCCCCTATAATAGTTCTTGAGTTCAACCCCGGCCCAGGGGACTGATCGCTCCCCTTGGTGGCGTAGACCGCTTCTATTCGCGATTTCCAACAATCAGCGAGACTACCGCGGTGTGGGCTGTACGCTTGGCGGCTGTCACCGCCTGGGTGTAAGTATCCAAGGTCACACGGATCGTGGAGTGTCGCAGCAGTTCCTGCATTACTTTCAGATCCGCTCCCACGGCCCGAAGCAATGTGGAGTACGTGTGCCGGAAGGTATGCCATCCGATGCGCTTGGTGATCCCCAGCTTCTCGGCAACCGGGCGGATATCCCGGCGCATCAGCTGTTGTCCCCAATACGGATTTTTTCCACCGCTACTCGGGCTGGCAAACACCCAATGCTGCGCTTCCTTGTAGGGGTTCTGCTGGCGCCAGCCCTTCAGGGCCTCGATCAGGTCCTCGTGAAGTGGAATGGCCTTTTGCGAGGCCTCGGTCTTGCAGGTGCCGACCACCTGTCCTACCACCGATCGCGTCACTCTGAGCTCTCCGATTTCGAAATCAATATCCTGCCATTGCAGACCGAACAGTTCGCTCTGTCGCAATCCGGTGCTTACGTCCAAGAACACCAGGATTCTTTCTCGCGGCGGTAGCGCTGCCAATAAATGCCGTACCTCTTCAATCGTAAGTACATTGGGAGCACTACGGCGTTTGGCGCTTTGGCGCACCCATTGGATAGGATTGCCATCGAAGAGATCGTACCGGCGTGCATGGTTGAATAGGACACTCATCACATTGCGGATTTTCGCGCGCGTGGCTCGTGCGCGTTGCACACTCGCCAGCCACAACTCCACTTCTCTGGCCTTGATGTGTTGCAGTGCATTCTGTCCCCAGCGCGGCACAATCCATTTCGTCAAGTAGCCGGCACACGCTTTTTTGGTGGAGTAGGTAATCCGCATGTTGCTGTCGAGCAACTCCCGTTGACGAAAATGGTCCGCCAACTCTGCCACGGTCATCAACGTCGTCTTCGTGCGGATGTCGTGCGAGTTGATTTCCCTTCGTAGCCCCACCGTCGCCTGGTTCGCCGCTCGTTTGTCATGAAGTTGCTCTACCGTACCGAGAATGATTCGACGGTGTATCCTCCTGCCGGTTGGACCCGACTCCCACCATCGGTAGCACCAAACATCCGAGCTCCGTTTCCGTTGCTCTCTGCTAAGGCTGCCGTTTTGCATGACGCCGTCCTTTCTTGCCTGAATAGGCTGTGCTGCGGTCTTGAACCGGCGATTGAGAACTGGGGCGGACAGGATACGCTGGGAGAGGGTATCGAGAGGGTGGCTACTGCCGCGGCAAAGCAGTGACACAAATCGTTGGAGACAGACATCGCGAATCGCCCAATCACGTTCTACAAGCCAGCCGGATTTCAGGAAAGGGCCTCAGCTCATCAGAAACCCGTCGCTTCGGCCCGGCGCGTCGTAGACTTGGAACATGGCTGAAATCGCCATCTCGGAACGTACGGCTGTCGTGCGCCGTGGACGAAGGCTTGAATATTTCACTATCGCCTGGAATGGCTTAGAAGGTTTGGTGGCCGTCGTCGCAGGCGCAATTGCCGGTAGCATTTCCCTCGTAGGTTTTGGAATCGATAGCTTCATCGAAGTGACGTCCGGTTCGGTTTTGTTGTGGAGGATGTCGGTTGATGCCGATGTCCACCGCCGCGACCGGAACGAGCGACGAGCCTTGCAGATTGTCGGTGTATGTTTCTTGTGTCTTGCCGCCTACATCGCGTACGAATCCGCGACTGACTTGTGGTTCATGCGAGCTCCCGAGCACAGCATTCCCGGCATCGTTCTGGCGTGCGTCTCCCTTGTCGTGATGCCACTGCTGTCGCGTGCGAAACGAAGAGTGGGACGCGCCCTCGGCAGTGCAGCGATGAACGCGGACGCGAAGCAAACTGAGTTCTGCACTTATCTTTCGGCCGTACTGCTGGCGGGTCTTCTTCTGAACGCGATCTTCGGGCTGTGGTGGGCCGATCCTGTCACCGCGCTCATCATGGTTCCCATCATCGCCAAAGAGGGCATCGAAAGCGTCCAGGGCAAGGCGTGCGACGATTGCACGTCCGCTTAACCCCCTTGCTGTAGGTGGCAGCCGATGCAACAATATCGCTCATGCTCGGTCGGCAAAGGTCGCCCTACTCGCGCGGTGTTGGCATTGTTCTGGTGACTGTTTTTACCCTTACTTGCGTAACTGCTTCGATCTGTCCTGTTTGCCTTGCAAGGGACTTTCTTCCCACCCAGC
>Ga0210398_10003214_pt1 | contig 15740 bp, 15 predicted proteins | sample IncBWC4OmetaG_FD_161047 | JGI IMG/M metagenome (GOLD analysis project Ga0210398, IMG submission 161047) | Forest soil microbial communities from Barre Woods Harvard Forest LTER site, Petersham, Massachusetts, United States - Inc-BW-C-4-O | ecosystem: Environmental > Terrestrial > Soil >...
TGCTTCGGCGATCTTGATGACCGCGGCCAGTCCGGCGAGCCCGCCGCCTACAACGATGATGCGTGGAGTTGCCATTCTTTTACTTTCCCTCCGGGGCCAAAGCCCCGTCTGTGGCGAAACTTTTCAGTGGGCTGAAGCCCACTGCTTAAATCCGGCTACTGCGGTAGAGCAGGCGCGGCCGGGGTGGTTGCGGGAGCGCTTACGGCTGGCATCACATCATCCGGCGCATTGGGATACTTGTATACAACCGCGTAGATACTCGCTAAACCCATTGCACAGAGCAGAACGCCGATCGTCGCGCAGACGTAGCCGAACTTGCGGCGCGCGTCGTTGCCCGGCGTGATGCCCCACTTCGCGGCGAAGAGCCATATGCCGTAGGCGAAGTGCCATGTGGTCGCGATCATCGCCACGATGTAAATAATCAGGATGAGGGGATGCGAGAGCTCGGCCTGCACTTTGTGGAACGCCGCGCCCGGATGCTCCGGCAGGCTGACGCCGTGGAAGCGCTGGCTCCAGACGTGATATGCAATATAGGCCAGAGCGATCATGCCGGTCACGCGCTGCATCAGATACATGAAGTTCCCGGCCCACGGATAGACGTTCACATTGGACCGCCCGCGCAAGGCGATGACGACGCCATAGAGCGCGTGGAAGGCGAGTGGGATGAAGATGAACGCCCACTCCAGCACGCGCACCAGCGGCAGCGAGTTCAGAAAGAGTACCTGCTTCGCGTAGGCGAGCGGGCCGTTCCAGGTCTCGAAGTTGGAGACGATGTGCTCGATCAGGAACGCGCCGATGGGAATGATGCCGGAGAGCGAGTGCAGCTTGCGCCACATAAAGGAGTGGCCTTCGCCGGCGCGGAGCGGCTGAACGCCGCGAAGTTTGGGGGTGGATTCTGTGGCTACTGCCATCGTGCGGTCTGCTCCTGATCTTTGCGGCACTTTTAGGGGTGCGAGTTATTATTTCGTCTGTCAGAACCACCGTCAAGGAAGGGGTGCGAATTACGGCACATCCGGGCGATTATCGATGTTTTGAGCCAGCAGCGCGCGGAACGCCCGTCCCCGGTGGCTCAGCTGATGCTTGGTCTCAAGCGATATCTCGGCCATCGTTTGATTGAGTTCTGGGATGAGGAACAGCGGGTCATAACCAAAGCCGCCTTCACCACGCGGTGCGAGCAGAATGCGGCCTTCGACTGTGCCTTCGGCGGTGTGCGTCACCACGCCGTCTCGCGCGGCGGCGAGTACGCAGCAGTAGCGCGCGCGACGGCGATTCTCCGGAACAGCATCCAGCGCGTAGAGCAGGCAGGCATTGTTGCGCGTGTCGGTAGAGTCGGGAGAGCGCAGGGCAAAGTGCTTGTCCTCCGCATAGCGAGCTGAACGGACACCGGGTGCGCCGTCGAGAGCAGCTACTTCTAATCCGGAGTCGTCGGCGATCACGATCTCTCCCGGCGCGAACTGTGAGTAGTAGATCGCCTTCAGACGCGCGTTACCTTCGAAGGTCAGCTCATTCTCGGGCGGCGCGGGAATCTCCGTCAGACCGGGCACAGGCTCCACGGTAATGCCGTGCGCCGCGGCAGCCGTGGCGAAGTCGCGCAGCTTGCCCGCGTTTGAAGTCGCCGCGTAGAGAATCATGGCTTGCCCGCTCGCAGCTCATGCTTCCAGCCGAGGATCTTCGCCTTTGCCGAGGCCGCCTCTGCCTCCGGCACCTTACCGGCGTGCTGGTAGAGGATAGAGAGGCTGGTGTAGGCGAGCACGTCGTCCGGCTCGTCGGCGATAAGCTGCAGCGCCGCCGCAATACCTTCGTCGACTCTCCCGGCGGCGTCCAGCGCCAGGATGAGTCCGTGGCGCGCGTCCAGAAAATCCGGGCGCGCAGCGAGCGCCGCGCGGAAAGCTGCAACGGCCTCCAGCGCGCGGGATTCAGCAAGGTGCTCAATCGCGTCATAATAGAGGTCGTCAGCGGTACGCGGATTGTTCATCGTAGGCACTGCAAACATCATAGAAGACACGGGAGAGATTCATGAAAGTCCACACCGAATATCTGACCATCGAGACGAAAGACCGCTACGAGATGGTTTATCTGACGCCGCGCATCGAAGAGATCGTGCGCAAGAGCAAGGTGGACGACGGCCTCTGCTTCGTCTCGCCGATGCACATTACCGCGGCCGTCTACGTGAACGACAACGAGAGCGGCCTGATCGAGGACATAGCCGTCTGGCTGGAGAAGCTGGCTCCGCGCTGGCCCGGCTACAAGCACCACCAGACCGGCGAGGACAATGCCGACGCTCACCTGAAGGCACTCCTGCTGCACCATGAGACCACGCTGCCGGTTACCGGCGGCCGGCTCGATCTCGGCCAGTGGCAGCGCATCTTCTACGCGGAGTTCGACGGCCAGCGCAAGAAGCGCGTCATCGTGAAGGTGATGGGTGTGGAAGCGTAGTTAGATCAAAAATTAGCCGGCGACGGCAATCTCTTCTTCCAGCCGCTGCTTCTCAAAGAGGCTGGTGTAGTAGCCGTTGCGTGTGAGCAGCTCATCGTGTGTGCCGATCTCCGCAATGCGTCCGGCGACAAGTACAGCGATGCGGTCTGCATTGCGCACGGTCGAGACGCGGTGCGAGATGAAGATCGTCGTTCGTCCCTGCATGATGCGCTGCAGCTCATCGAGGATCTGCTCCTCGGTATAGGTATCCACGCTGGCGAGCGCGTCGTCCAGGATCAGGATGCGTGGATTGCGGATGACGGCGCGTGCGATGGCGGTGCGCTGCTTCTGCCCGCCGGAGAGCGTGATGCCGCGTTCGCCGACCAGCGTGTCGAAGCCGCGGGGGAACTCGAGGATCTCGTCGGCGATGTGCGCGGCTGTGGCGGCCTGAAGAATATCTTCTTCCGTCGCACCGGGCGCGCCGAAGGAGATGTTCTCGCGGATGCTGTCCGAAAAGAGAAACGTCTCCTGCGGCACAAAGCCAATACCTCTGCGTAAAACAGATAACGGATAGTCGCGGATGCTGCGGCCGTCGATATAGATCGAATCTGCCGCGGCCTCGTGCAAGCGCGGAATCAGGCCGACGAGCGTGGACTTACCCGATCCGGTCGGTCCGACGATCGCCAGGCTGCTGCCGGCGGGAATGCGCAGGTTGAGGTCGTGCAGGACCTCAGCGCGGTTAGCACCCTCTTCGGCATAGGAGAAGTTCAGATGGCGGAATTCGATCTCGCCGGTGAGCGTGGCATCGGCTGCGATGCTGGGGTCGGTCTCGTTGTCCCAGATGGCAGGCTGCTGCTTCAGCAGATCGTCGATGCGTACCATGGACGCCGTGCCGCGCTGGAAGAGGTTGATGACCCAGCCAAGCGCGATCATCGGCCAGGTGAGCTGCACCATGTAGGTGTTGAAGGCGACGAAGTCGCCGGTACGGATGTGGCCGAGGATCACCTCGCGGCCGCCGACAAAGAGCGACAGAACAAGCGATAGCCCCAGCATGAACTCCAGCGTAGGCCATAGCATGCCCATCAGCCGGACGAGGTGCAGCGAGCGGCCGATGTACTCGACGTTGGCGCGCTCGAAGGAGTCGATCTCGGCCTCTTCCTGCGCGAAGGCGCGGATCAGGCGCGCGCCGGAGAAGTTCTCCTGCGCCTTGGCGGAGATGTCAGAGAACATCGCCTGGATGCGCTCGAAGCGGTGATGGATGCGGCTGCCGAAGTACTGCACCAGGACAGAGGTGATCGGCAGAGGGACAAAGGCGCACAGCGTCAGCCATGGGCTGATGCGCAGCATGAAGAAGAGCGCGCCGATGGTGAACGCGACGGTATTGGCGCTGTACATGATCGCCGGCCCCAGCAGCTGGCGCACGGCGTTCAGGTCGTTGGTGGTGCGCGCCATGATATCGCCGGTACGGTGCGTGTGGTAGAAGCTCTGCGGCTGACGCTCGAGATTGGCGAAGATGTCGTTGCGGAGATCGAACTCGATGTCGCGCGAGACGCCGATCAGGATCCAGCGCGTGAGAAAGAGGAAGACGCCCTTCAGCGCGGCGATGGCCAGCAGCAGAAGAGCATAGTGCAGGATCTTGGAGCGCGTGACCCCGTGCTGCATATCGTCCACGGCGCGGCCGATGATGAGCGGAAAGAGAATCCAGAAGCCGTTGGAGAGCAGGACGGAGACTCCTCCCCAGAACAGGCCCATGCGATACCGCTTCAGGTAGGGAACGAGCGGACGCAGGCGGCGAGGAAACATAGGCAGGCTCACTGTTAAAAAAGAATAGCGGAATCTGAAATAAAATCAGACAGCGGGTTAAAAAGATAGAGGAGGCCGAAGCCTCCTCTATCCGATGCAGGCAGAGACTACTTTGTTGCAGGTTTTGCAGGAGCAGCTGCAGGTGCTGCTGCCGGAGCGGGGGTAGCCGCTGGAGCAGGAGTTGCCGGCTTGGCGGGTGCGGCTGCAGGGGCTGCCGGAGCAGGTGCAGCGCTCGTCTTGCCGGCACCAGCAGGAGGAGTGGGCGGTGCCGGCGGATGGTCTGCGACGCCGATCAGCTCCACATCGAAGATCAGGTCTGCCTTCGCGGGAATGACCGGGGGACGGCCATTGGGGCCGTAGGCAAGCTGGTAGGGAATGAAGATACGGCGCTTTCCGCCTACGTGCATACCTTCAAAGCCGGTATCCCAGCCTGGAATGACCTTGCCTATGCCGTAGGGAAAGGTGATCGGGGTTCCGCGATCCACCGAGGAGTCGAACTTGGTGCCGTCCTTGGCCAGCCAGCCGGTATAGTGCACCGTGTACCACATGATCTTGGAGTCGGCCTGGCTCTTGCCTAGCGTACTCGACTCGGCCAGAGGGCCGCTGCCGATAAGGGTGTCGATGTAGGTGAGCGAGTAGAGCGGCTTCTTGATGCCATGGACGATGGGGATGTTCGATGGGCCGTTCGGCGTGGCATGGACTGCGGCAGTTGCCGGCTTGGCGGTGGTTGCGGACTTCGCAGCCGGTGCCGCGGTCTTGGTTGCGGGAGCGGCCGGCGTCTGTGCGCTGGCGGAGACGGCAAGTGTGAGTGCAAGTAGTGTTGCGGTGAGTTTCAAGAGTGGTTCTCCTTATGGGGTTACAACAAAATCTGCCTGAGTGGTCAGTGCAAGAATAGCCTACGTTGGCATCCGTAGCAGAAGATAGCTGCCAATAAATGTAAAAAGCAAGTCCGGCGACCAAGCCGCGACCATAACCGGCAGAGTATTGACGTTGCCCATGGCCTCAAAGGTGCCAGAGACCACCCAGAATGCGATGGCGACGCCGATGGCCACCGCAATCCCGGTCAACGACCCGCGCTTGCCCATGGAGAGTGCAAACGGCACGCCCAGCACGGCCATCACCAGTGCGATCAGCGGGTCAGCCAGCTTCAGATTCAGCTGGACGCGCAGGCGGATGGTGTCAAAGCCGCTCTGCCGCAGGTCGCTGATGTAGTGGCTCAGCTCGCCGTAGTTCATCTCCTGCGCCGGGCGCACCTCTTTCTTGAAGTAGCTGGGCGGCTGGCGGATATCGGGGAAGCTGCTCACGGCAAAGGGTTGGTAGCTCGCCGTCGTCTCGCCGCTGAAGGTGCGCTGCCATCCATGTTCGAAGATCCACTGGTTACTGCTCGCGTCCCAGTGCGCGCTGGAGGCGAAGATACGGCGCTGCAGCACAAAGCTGTCCGGCTGGAACTCGAAGACGGTCAGGTTGGCGAAGACGTCGTGATCGGGATCGAAGAACTGGTAATAGAAGATGCGCCCCGGCTCCCCGGCAGCCTGGTCGCCGAAGATCCATTTGCGATCGGGACGCAGGAAGGTCTGCGCCGGCTTGCCTTTGATCACAGAGCGCAGCGCCTCCTGCCGCCGGTTCGCGCCGGGCAGATAGAACTGGTCGAAGGCGAAGAGTGAGAGCGCAATGAGTGCCGCGACGACCAGCACCGGGGTGACGATGCGATAGATACTCGTGCCGGTGGCCTTCATCGCCGTTAGTTCGCTGGAGCGGTTGAGCACGCCGAAGGTGATCAGCACCGCGATAAGTACGCAGAGCGGCGCAAGCTGGTAGATCATGTACGGGATCAGATTCAGTAAATAGTCGCCCACTGTGACCAGAGCGGTGCGGTTGCGGATGATGTCGCCGAGCAGCTCAAAGAAGCTGAAGACAAGCGAGAGCATCACAAAGCAGAGCAGGACAACGGCGAAGTTGGTCAGGAACTCGCGCATCACGTAGTCGTCCAGGATGAGCGGGAAGCGGCTGTTCAGGGCGCGGCGAGCGCGCATCACCGCTGAACTGTGGAGGGCATGAAGGTCGTGCGCGGGATCCTTGCGGCTGAAGCGGTTCACGACCTTGCTGATGCCCATGCCGATGCTGGAAAAGACGTGCAGCGTCACGCCGCCGCGCGCCATCTGCCGCAGCAGCATCCAGCCGGCGAGTGCAAAGATAATGTTCGCGCCCCACACGCCGAGAATCACGGGAACCTTCTGCTGCCGCGTCAACGCCACGCCGATCGAGGAAAAGGTGTAGTAGACGAAGACGAGCACGATGGTAAGCACGAAACCTGTACTCTTGCCGCCGCGCTTGGAGGAAAGCCCGAGCGGCACCGCGACCAGCATCAGCACAAGACACGCTGCCGGATAGGAGAGACGCTTGTTCAGCTCGATGAGCGCGGCGCGGCTGTCTGCCCCATTGTTGCCCGGGCCGGCCATGCGCGAGCGTACAAGCAGATCGCGGTTGGATGCGGCAAGGATGGGCGAGTCGCTGCGCCCCAGGTGGATATCGTCCTGCGTGCTGATCTGGATGGGCAGATCCATCTCGCCGAAGGTGGAGATGTTGTACTGATCCGGATCATTGGCCGCGATCTGGTGCTGCTGTCCGTCGCGCAGCCGCATGTGCAGCGACTGGTTGCCACCGTTGATGACGACGGCCTGTTCGGCGGTGGTGATCAGCGGCGAGGCGGGCTGCGTCAGGTCGGCAAGAAAGACGCGATGCCAGAGCGAGGCCGTCGATCCGGCGCGAACATCCTGCACGTAGAGCACGTAGTTGCGAAAGTCCTCGTAGAAGACGCGCGGTTGCACTTCGAAGGAGGCCTGCGAATCCTTGAGCGAATCTTCAAGCTGCAGCAGCGCGGCCGTCGCCTTCGGCGCAACGTACATCGTGTTGACCAGGCCAAGCATCCAGCCCGCCGCCGCCATGATGGCGACGATGCGTACAAAGCTCAGCACCCCCACGCCGCAGGCACGCATCGCCGTCACCTCGCTGTCGGATGCGAGACGGCTGAGACCCAGCAGAATGCCGACCAGCACCGCCATGGGAATCGTCACGGTGAGCACGTTCGGCAGCATATAGAGGAATATCTTTGCGACGTCGGCGAGAGAGGCGCTGTTGCGCACCACGAGCTCGAGGATCGGCCCCATGTCGCGCATGAAGATCACGAAGGTGAAGAGAGCGCCGCCGATCAGGGCGTGCGAGGTGACTTCTCCGAGGATGTAGCGTGTGAAGATGCGCAAGTTTGCAGGCCCTGCCGTTACAGCATTAGTCTATCGCGCCGTATCTAACGTGCCAAAGGCCGCCCGATGGGCCGTATGCGCGGCAGCACCGGAGTATAGCCACGCAACCGCAGGCTGTTCATGAGTACCGAGGTGGAGCTGAGCGCCATGGCCGCGCTGGCCACGACCGGGCTGAGCAGTATGCCGAAGGCCGGGTAGAGCACGCCGGCGGCGATGGGCAGGCCCAGCAGGTTGTATCCGGCGGCCCAGCCCAGGTTCTCCTTCATGATGCGCGTCGTCTGCCGCGCCAGCAGGATCGCCGGAGCCAGCGAGCTCAGGCCGTTGTGCGCTTCGTTGCTGAGCAGCACAATGCCGCCGGCCGCGCGGGCTATATCGGTGCCTGTGCCCATGGCAATGCCGACGTTGGCCTGCGCCAGCGCCGCCGCGTCGTTCACTCCGTCGCCCACCATGGCCACGGAGTGTCCATAGTCCTGTAGGCTCTGCAACGCCGCGACCTTATCGGCCGGCATCAGGCTGGAGCGCACGTCGTCGATACCTGCCTGCTCCGCGATGGAGTGGGCCGCCGCCAGCGTGTCGCCGGTCAGCATTACCACGACTATATCGAGCGCCATCAGCTGGGCCACCGCTGCGGCAGCCTCGGGTCGCAACGTATCTTCCGCCTCGAAGGTGGCCACGTGCGCACCGTCGATCGCCATGTGCAGCGGCGTGTACTTGGTTGGAGCAATGGGAGCAGGCGCGGCATCGGCTTCCGCCAGCAGCGACGATGTTCCCAGCAGAATGGCGTGACCGTCCATCGTTCCGCTCACGCCGCGGCCGGGCAGAGCGAGAAAGTTCCGCGGCGCGGGAAAGCTCTCGCCGGTCAGCAGCTGTACGCGTGTGTACTGCACAACCGCCTTTGCCAGCGGATGCTCCGACCGAGCTTCGAGCGATGCCGCGTAGCGCAGGATCTGTTCGCGCGAGAAGCTCGTCTCCTCAAGATAAAGCCCGGTGATCTGCGGATGTCCCATGGTGAGCGTGCCGGTCTTGTCGAAGGCAATGGTGTCGATGTTCGCCAGACGCTCCAGCGCCTCGCCGCTCTTGATCAGGATGCCGAGCTGCGCGGCTCGTCCCACGGCGACCGTGAGCGCGGCGGGCACGGCGAGTCCCATCGCGCATGGACACGCGATCACCAGCACGGCGATGGCGACAGCAATGGCGCGGCCGGGCGTGTCGAAGATCATCCACAGCAGAAACGTGACCACGGCGAGCGCGAGAACCGTAGGCACAAAGATGGCGCTGGCACGGTCGGCGAGCCGCTGCATCGGTGCCTTGGCGGACTGCGCCTGCTCCATCAGCCGCATCATCTGCGCCAGTGTGCTTGCAGCTCCGACGGTGGTGGCGCGAACCTCGATGGCGCCGTCGAGGTTCATGCTGCCGCCGATGACGATGGAATCCTCCTTCTTCGGAACGGGCAGCGATTCGCCCGTGAGCAGAGATTCATCCACGCTGGTCGTTCCGTTGATTACGATGCCGTCGACGGGTAGCCGTTCGCCGGGTTTGACCAGCAGAATGTCGCCGGTGATGACGGCGTGCAGCGGTATCTCCGTCTCCGTGCCGTCGCGCAGAACTCGTGCCGTAGGCGGCTGCAACGCAGCAAAGCCTCTGAGCGCGTCAGTGGTGCCGTGGCGTGCGCGCTCGTCCAGCAGGTTGCCGAAGAGCAGAAACGCGAGGATCAGAATGACGGATTCAAAGTAGACGTCGGCGGAGAGTCCGCGCTGCTCGAAGAATCCCGGCGCAATCGTCGCCATGGCCGAGTAGAGAAAGGCCGCGCCGGTGCCGAGCGCGACCAGTGTGTTCATGTTGGTGCTGCGGTGGAGCGCGGCCTGCCAGGCGCGGCGGTAGATCTCCGAGCCGGCCCAGGCCATCACCGCGAGCGTGAGCGCAAGCAGGAACCAGCGCAGCGGCGTGGCGGAAAGATGCATCAGCCACGGCGTGAAGCGCATCATCGGCGGATCGAGCGTACTGCGCACCCAGCCCAGCAAAGGATCGTTGCCGTTGGCGATGTTCGTGTCGAGCGGGCCGTTGTACGTCATGCGCAGCGGCGCGCCAGCAGACATAAGCGGCATGGAGAGGATCATCGCTAGTGCGCCCGCCACAAAAGCGAAGACGGCCTTGCGCGGCAGCATTGCATCTCCATGCTCGTGTTCGGGCATCCCGGAATCCGGCAGCGAGGCGTCATAGCCTGCGCTGCGCACGGCGGCAATGAGGTGATCAGAATCGGCATTGCCGGTCACGCGCGCGGTATGCGTCAGCAGATTGACGTTCGCCTCGGTAACGCCGGCAGTTTCGCGCAGCGCCTTCTCCACGTGGATCTGGCATGCGGCGCAGGACATGCCGGCGATCTGGAGCTGCATCTCCTGCGGGCTCGTCTCAGTCATGATTACTCTTCCAGGTGTGCGCGAAAGCCCGCGGCCGCGAGCGCCGCGATGACGGCATCGGCCGCGGACTCCGTGGTGACGCGCGCCGCGCCGACCACCACCTCATCCGCCGTGGTCTGCGGAACGGAGTTCACCGTCTGCGTGACACGGCGCACACAGGAGCCGCAGTGCATGCCCTCGATACGAAGATGAAGTGTTGCCATCAAGTCTCCCGTTGGTCTCCTTTACTTTAGATTGCGGCGAAGCGTATGGCGATGCAAATCTGCGATTATTCGTCTGCCGGCTCCGGCAGAAAGCGGTAGCCCACGCCGCGCACCGTCACCAGGTGTTCCGGCCGCGACGGATCCTGCTCGATATAACGCCGCAGGCGGACGATGAAGTTGTCGATGGCGCGGGTATCGGTATCCTCATGCACGCGCCAGACCTTCTCCAGGATCTCCTTGCGCGCGATGACGCGGTTGGGATGCTCGACGAGATAACGCAGCAGGCCCATCTCCATCAGCGTCAGCCGGGCAGTCTTGCCGAGTGCGTGGATCTCCAGGTTGGCGAAGTCGATGGTGCGTCCGGCGAAGCTGTAGCTTCCGCCCGCAGATATATAGACCTCGGCATTGCCGTCGGTGTCAGGCGTCGCGGTCTCCGGTTGACTCGTCTGCCACCGCATGCGGCGCAGCAGGCTCTTGATGCGGGCTAACAAAATTGAAAGCTCAAAGGGTTTGGTCAGGTAGTCATCCACGCCTGCATTGAAGCCGCGTAGAATGTCCTCCGGGCGGCCGCGAGCTGTAAGCATCAGGATGGGAACAAAGTTTCCTGCGGCGCGCAGCTCCTGCGCTACAGCAAAGCCGTCCTTACCCGGCAGCATCACATCCAGCAGAACGGCGTCCACCTTGTGATCGCCAGCTTGCAGCCACGCCAGCGCGGTCACTCCATCCATGGCATGATGCACCTCGTATCCTTCGGCCTGCAGGTTGAAAATGAGACCCTGCGCCAGATGCTCCTCATCTTCGACCAGCAGCAGCGCGCTCATGCTCCACCGCCTGGCCAGCCGCTCGGATATACTGCCGGCGACGCGTTCCAGTCAGCGAGTGCGGCCGGTGCCAGCGGAAGCTGCAGTGTGATGGTGCTGCCCTTGCCCGGTCCTTCGCTGGCGGCCATAGCGTCACCGCCGTGCTGCCGCGCAATCGCACGCACGATAAAGAGTCCAAGCCCGGTTCCGTGGATCTTAGTGCCGCCGCGCGAGACGCGGTAGAAGCGCTTGAAGATGCGCTTCAGGTTCTCCGGCGCGATGCCGATGCCGGCGTCTTCGATGTCGAGCATTACCCACACGCTGCGCTCGATGCGCAGCCGCGCGCGGATACGCACATTGCCGCCGGAGTACTTTACGGCGTTGTCCAGCACATTCAGGATGGCGGAGTGCAGCTCCACTTCATTTGCGATCACTGGGAACTCCGCGCCTGCCTCAGGCAGTTCGAGAGAGATGGCATCCTCTGTCAAATGCATCCGTTCGCGCGCGATGGCGATGCATTCGGCTACAAGCGCGGTCATCTCTAGCCGCTTGCGCCCGCGGTCGCGGCGGTTGTGCGTGGTCTCGGCCGCCTTCAGGATGGTGTTCACCGTCCCCAACAGGCGTTCGCTGTCCGAGAGCATGATGCGGTAGAACTCCTGCCGCTTCGCGTCGTCGACCGGATGCCGCTGCAGCGTCTCCAGGTAAAGCCGGATGGAGGCGATGGGCGTCTTCAGTTCATGGGTAACAGCGTTTAGAAAGCTGTCCTGCGCAGCGCTATGGCGGATCTCGCGCACCAGGAAGATGGTGTAGATCACCATGCCGGCGATCAGCACAAGGCCGAAGAGGAAGCCCAGGATGTCCGCGACCAGGCCGCGCCAGTGGAAGACCACCCAGCCGACGTTGAGCGCGATCGCCACGCCCACCAGGCAGACGCCGAGGGTGATGAAGAACGCGATGGCACCGCGGCGGCGTGTGATGTTCATAGGCGTTTGCGCTGGGCGGTTAAATACAGAACGCCCTTGAAAAGTATATCTACCTTTTCAAGGGCGTTCTGCTTACTGGAAGAAGTGGTGCAGCGGTAACTAGTTGAGTCCGGCAGGCTTCGGGTTCTTCGGGTCGAACTTCGCGACCTGGACCTTCTTCGCGATGCCGAGTTTTTCCAGCAGCCAGATGCCGTAGTAGTTCACGTCAAACTCATACCACGTCAGTCCATGACGGGCGGAGACGGGGTGAGCATGGTGATTGTTATGCCAGCCTTCGCCGCCGGTCAGCAGCGCGACCCACCAGCTGTTGCGCGAATCGTCACGTGTCTCAAAACGGCGGCTCCCAAAGAGGTGCGTGGCCGAGTTCACCAGCCAGGTGGCATGCAGACCAAGCACGACGCGCAGGAAGATGCCCCACAGAACCATGCTCAGAGCCAGATGAACGCCGCCGAAGATATAGCCGCCGATCATCAGGCCGATGCCGGTGACGGTGAGCGGGACCCAGTGGTACTTGCTCAGCCACATGTGGAAGCGGTCGCGAGTAAGGTCCGGCGCGTAGCGGCCCAGCAGGGCAGTCTCAGAGTGCAGAGCGCGGCCGGAGATGATCCAGCCCATGTGCGCCCACCAGGTACCGTCATGCGGAGTGTGCGGGTCGCCGTCATGGTCGCTGTGCTGGTGATGCACGCGGTGCGTGGCCACCCAGAAGATCGGTCCGCCTTCCAGGGCAAGTGTGCCGCAGACGGCAAGAGCGTACTCGACCAGCTTCGGCACCTTGTAGCCGCGGTGCGTGAGCAGGCGGTGATAGCACATGCCGATGCCGATGTTGATGGCGATCGTGTAGAGAACGACGGCGGCGATCAGCGCCGGCCAGGTGAAGAAGAAGAGCGCCACGATGGCCAGAACATGAAACACACCCATAAAGCTGGCGGTGATCACGTTCAAGTTGGTCTCGTTGTGCTCGCGACCCATGCGCACGTCCCTGCGCGGGTCAATGCGAGCGTCTTTGCCGGGGATGAAATCGGATGTGGGAACTACCAGGGGAGCTTCGGAGACTTCAATCGCTTCAGCAGTGCTTGTCATTACGGGTGTCATGCGTCCTCGTTCCAGTCGGGTGACTACTTCATCTTCGACAGTACAAGGAAGCGCCGACGCCGGGTGTAAGAGTTTTGTAAGGGAAAGATGACACTCCGCTTACACGCGAAAAACCGCGTAAAACAGCCAAATTCGCATGAAATGGATCTCCGGCCTGGAGTGATCCAGGATACTAACTTGATACCCCGGCAAGCGAAAGGCATTCCACGGATCAAAGATCAGGAACACGGATTGAGAGCCTCGAAGTCTTTAATCCGTGTCGTTTTTAAAATCCGTGGTGATCTTTTGTTTGTTCTAACCGATGAAGTCGATCTTCGCCCTGTTTGGAATGATGCCGGCCTCATAGCCGCGCTCAAGCAGCAGGTGGATGGCCTTGCGTCCGTCATCGCCGTAGTCCAGCGTTCGTTCGTTCACGTACATGCCCACGAACTTGTTGGCCAGCGCCGGGTCCAGGTCGCGCGCGAACTGCATGGCATATTCCAGCGCCGCCTCGCGGTGGTCCAGCGCGTGCTGGATGCTGTCGCGCAGCGCCTTGGTAGTGGTCTCCATGACCTTCTGGCCCAAAGACCGTTTGATGGCGTTGCAGCCCAGCGGCAGCGGCAGACCGGTCTCTTCCAGCCACCACTGGCCGAGGTCGAGGATCTTGTGCAGCCCGGCGCCGGCATACGTGAGCTGCCCCTCGTGGATGATCAGCCCGGCGTCATACTCGCCCGCGACGACCGCGGGGATAATGCTGTCAAAGGGCACGGCCACCGTCTGCACATCCGGCGCGACCAGCTTCAGCGTCAGAAAGGCCGAGGTCAGCACGCCCGGCACCGCGATGCGCAGCTTCTTCACCTCGTCCAGGGTGTATTTTTTCGGTGCGATGATCATGGGGCCGTAGCCGTCGCCCATGCTGCCGCCGCAGGCCATAATGGCGTACTTCTCCTGCACATACGGGTAGGCGTGGAAGGAGATGGCGGTCACATCGTAGAAGGCGTCCGCCATGGCGCGATGGTTCAGCGTCTCAATGTCGGTCAGCACATGGTTGAAGTGGTAGCCGGGAACGCGGATCTTGTTCGTCGCGAGGCCATAGAACATGAACGCATCGTCCGAGTCGGGACTGTGGGCAATGTTGATCTCGCGAACGGCTGGGGCGGTGCGTGGACTCATGTGAATCTCGAATCTCTTTCAAAACTTTGGGATTTATCCATCATACGTCGCGGCGATGTGGAAGAGTTTGCACTAAAAGACGCACGCGCACACCCTGTGTGATGCGCATTATGGCGCGATGGCTTGATGGGTTGGGAGAGAAAATTATGCGGATTGTTTGCGGAGACGCGTCCACGCCGATGCGATGCCTGCAGCAGCGGCGATCTTGACGGCCTCACCCGGCAGGAAGGGAAGAACCGCCATCATGGCGACGTGCGCGGCGCTGGCATGCGTGAACACTCCCAGCCAGCCCGCGCCAAATGTAAGCACGATCACTATGGCGCAGATGCCCGCGACAACATACGCGGCCATGCGCGGCATTACGCGCGCGAGCCGTATAGCGACGAAGCCTGCGCACACAGCGGCCACGGGATAGGCCAGCAGGTAGCCGCCGGTGGGGCCCATGAGCTGTGCCATGCCGCCCGGTCCCGTCGGAGCAAAGACCGGCAGGCCGCAGACGCCCTCTGCCAGGTAGAGCGCGAGCGTGGTGCCGGCCATCGCCGGCGGAAAGGTAAGTGCGATGAGCAGAACGGCGAAGGTCTGCAGCGTGAGCGGCACCGGCGAAAAGGGCAGCGGGAACGCAATATGCGCGCAGACGGCCAGGAACGCCGTGCCCAGAACAACCGTACCCGTGCGCAGCGCCATGCGCAGCAGCGTCCTCTGATAACTGCTCTCTGGAAGGGTCTGTTCGGAGTGTGCGGTCGCGGTGTGCATCGTTGTATCCTCGTTTCGATTAGCTTCGGTTGCGCGCGGTGGCGCGGGGAATCTGATAGGGATCGCTCAGGTCGCCCATATCCTTGTTGAAGTGGGCCAGGTCCAGCCGTTCGAACTTCCCATCATGGATAGAGACGGGCGGTTTGCGGAATTCGTTGACAGCCGGGGCCTCATTTATTTGCACAGAAGTGTGCCCGGCGGACTCTGCTGCCGGTTCGCGAAACCTGGCTGCTTGTACTGCCTCCAGCGCCGCAGGCTCAAATATGGGTATAGCGGTCACGGCCGCCCGTATCGCAGATTCACGGACTGCCGGACGCGTACGGCTGCTGTAGCGGCTGGGCTGCGGGTCAGAGAGGCTGCCGAAGAAGCCTTTCTCCGCCTGCGCCGTGCGCAACTCGTGCTTCAGCTCCACCTCGATCAAGGACTTGGCCGACGGACGCTGGTGCTCTGCGCGTTCGCGCGCCGCGGAGCGAATATGCCGCCGGATGGCGAGTCCTGCCCAAAGCAGCACGAGCAGACAGAGCGCGGTGATGGCAAAAAGTATCCGCATGGGGCACAGCAAGGATACCAGCGCTGCCCTTGTGGGAGTATTAAATCAGCTCAACCGGCCCCAACCCGTCCCGTAACCAGGCCAGGTAGGCCGCCCCGCCGCCCGCAACGGGAATCAGCAGAAACTCCGGCAAATCATAGCTATGCAACTCACGCAGGGCAGCGTCCACAGCCGCTGCCTGGCCGCGGCTGGTCTTGATGACCAGCATCGCCTCCTCCACATTCTCTACCTTGCCCTTCCAGCGGTAGACGGAGCGCACACCGGGCAGGATGTTGACGCAGGCGGCCAGTTGGCGCTCAACGAGCAGGTGGG
>Ga0210398_10003215_pt1 | contig 15738 bp, 10 predicted proteins | sample IncBWC4OmetaG_FD_161047 | JGI IMG/M metagenome (GOLD analysis project Ga0210398, IMG submission 161047) | Forest soil microbial communities from Barre Woods Harvard Forest LTER site, Petersham, Massachusetts, United States - Inc-BW-C-4-O | ecosystem: Environmental > Terrestrial > Soil >...
CCGGCCGGAATCCCGTTGCCGCTGATTGTGCCATTGCTTTCAGTAGTTCCATTGCCGATGGTAGTTCCGGTGGCGATCGGCTGGCCGGTTAAATTCGCCCACCCCATTTCATCCCAGTTGGTTGGCCATACGAGGCCCATGTACACGCTGGCCGGGAATCCCGTGGACCAGCGTGCCGTCCCCCCTAACTGCCACCCGCCAATGACGGCGTCGACGCCCTTTCCGACACGGCCGCCGAATTCCCGACCTCGGCCAAAGGGCAGTTGCTCAACCCAATAGCCGTTTAGTTGATGCCGCAGATCGTAATCGCTCGGCCCATACATCTCGGCGGGGGACCATGAGTTGATGATGCTGTCGGTAAGATACTGGACGCCGCGTTCCGCCTCCGATTCCAGATCCAGGGACTTGCTGTAAGTATAGTTCAGCCCGAACAGGAGCCCATGGGACGCCTGCTTGTGCAGACCGACCTGCAGAGCGTTATAGTTCGAGTAGCCGATCGAGCGCCAGTCCCATAGCGACGAATACTGACTGTTGAAGTAGCTATTCGACCCCGTTACAGGCGCGGTTAGCACGCCGAGAACGTCCAGTGCGTAAAGCGCGGACGTCTCGTTGTACAAGTTGCCGCAGCCGGGGCCGAAAAGGTCGTAGACAGCGGTCAAAAGACTTGGCGTCGTGGCGCCGGTCGAGCAAAGAGTGTAGCCAGCGGACTGTGGCGTCAGGATATTCTGCCAGTACTGTGCTGTTGGCCCGATGGTTGCAGCACTGATGCTGCTCTCGGGAGTCTTGGCTCGCCACAGAGTGGAGAGCTGCCTCGCCGCGGAGAAATAGTCGATCCCGGATTTCCGATCAGTCAGGTCCAGCGGTTCGGCGACGTCCTCGAGGGCGAGCAGGCGGTGAGCAAAGTGCCCGACGTAGGCCACATCCAGAGTCATCCGACCCGGCAGTTGCCGCTGCAGCGAAAGGTCCACGGCGTAGGAGTAGGGGGTCCTGAGAGATTGATCGATGCCGTTCCCGATCGCCTCGGAGCCCTGCGGATACACGACCGGAAAGGTTGAGGGCGGGGGTGCCTGGATCAGGCCGGCTGGGATGGTGTTGATCCCGGTAAGGCGAGGGGCTGTAGCAGCCGTCAACACTCCCACGGGATTCTCGAGCGTTGTGGAAAGACCAAACGTGCCGGTTGCGTCATAGTTCATAGCCAGCGCTGGCCCGAAGTTATCGTAGTACAAACCGGCGCCGGCCCGAACTACCGTCTTGTCATCGCCCAAAAGCCCTTTCAGCCAGCCCGAATCAGCATGCGGCGTCCAGGCCAGTCCCAGGCGCGGGGCAAAGTTCTTTTTCTGCGCAGAATACAAACCGGACTTGTCATAGAACGAACCGGACGGCTGGAATGAAATCACTGCGTCTTGGTTAGAGGGAATCCCATTGCTTGCGTCGACGGCGCGCTGGTGGAACCACTGACCCATGTTGACCGAGGGCGTCACTTCCTGCCCGTTGGTTTCAGTGATGGGCGTCATCAGTTGATAGTTCAGACCATAGGTGAGCGAAACGTTGGGTCGCACCCGCCAGGTGTCTTGGAAGAAAATGCTGTAAGTGTCGGTTGCCCAGTGGCGCGCGATAGGCGCTCCTTGGCCGAGCGGAGTAGCAGCGGTGGTATTGGTGATTTTGTAGTTGTATTGGGAGAACCCTTCGCTGACCATGCCCATCAAGGCCATGATGGGCCAGTTGTAGCCTTGCTCGAAACCAGCGGACACGGCAGGAAAGCAGGGACCGGAGGTGGCGCAGCCGTAGGCGGGATTGAAAGGAGTGTTCTCATTGGCGAAGCCGCTGTATTGGATCCAATTCGAGTTCGTCAGGGCGCTGCTAAAAGAGCTCGTCTGATTATCGCTGCTCCGGCGTATGAACAGTATGTTGGTGCCGAACTGCAGGTTATGCGATCCTTTTTGCCAAGTGGCGGTGTCCGCCAGATTGTGTACCGGAGCGGTAAACGAAGTTGAATAGACGATCGGCTGCGATAGTCCTTGGAAGACAACCCACGGCTGGTTAGTATCGCCCACACTTGCGACGCTCTGGTGGGTGATGCCATAGTGAAAATTATTCACCAGGAGAGGGCTGAAAACGGCCGTGTAGCCCCCGACCCATCCCTTGCTGACGTCAATCGTCGTGGATTCCGGCGGCGTCCCGGGAAGGAATGGCGGGTTCGCAGTGGGATCGTTGCGGGCAGCACCACGCAGAAAAAGGGTGTGACTTCCATTGGCAGTCAGCTTGTAGTCCAGCCGGCCAATGTACCAGTTCTCGGATACTAGCTGTCGCCCAGGAAACCGGTATCCGGCGAAGTTGACCAGATTCCCCACCGTGAAATCGTTGGGTGCGGGATAGCCTTTGAAATACTTGAGCGCTACCTGACTCGGCCCGATGCCGAGAGGATCCATCTGGGCGAGATTGTTCGGACTCAGGCCGTAGTAGCCGGCCTGAACCGGGTAGGTCGTGCCGCTTTCGCCCGTGACATTGCTGGCCGGACATTGACTGGCCACGCTGCATTGATACTCGATAATTCCGTCGTCCAGCGTTGTAGTCGGGACATTCTCTAGCACACTCTCCTTATACGATTGACGTTCGCCCTGATAGTTGAAGAAGAAGAATAGGCGATTTCTTAAAATCGGGCCGCCGATGGCTCCGCCGAAGAGGTTCCTCACCAGGTGTTGCGGCTGATTAGGCTGACCGCCTGCCAACTGCGTTAATTTCAGAAAGTAATCGTTGGCCTCGCCAATCGTGTTCCGGTTGTACTCATACAGCGCGCCGTGAAAAGCGTTGGTGCCGCCTTTCGTGACCATGGCAATCTGAGCTCCCGCGGATCGTCCCTCGCTGGCGCCGTAGTTGGAAGTGGTTACGCGAAACTCTTCCACGGAATATGGAGTGGACGGCAAAACGCCTTGAAATGCGTAGCCGTTGAATTCATCGTTGACGCTCACGCCGTCGAGCGTGATGTTGTTCTGATCGCTGTGCTCGCCGTTCACCGAGCCGGCGCGGGTGTCATAACTGTCGGTCAGGATATTTAGGCCGTTGTAAATGACGCCAGGCTGCAAGCTGAGCAGAAGCGGCACTTGTTCCGCTTCCATCGGCAAGTTCTCGATCTCACTCGTACCCATCGTGTGTCCCAGACTGGGGTCCGTTGTATTGAGCGGCGGCGCTTCGGCCGTCACGGAAACGACCTCGGTCGGACTGCCAACTTTCATTTGAATATTTACGGTCGCTGGAAGCTCCACGCGGAGAACCACGTCGGTCTCTTCATATTTTTTGAACCCGCTGGCTTCCACGCTCAAGCGGTAAACTCCGGGAAGCAGTTCCACGAAAACGTATGCCCCGCCAGCGCCGCTTGTCGCCGTGCGGGCAAAGCCCGTACTGGAATTCACAACTGTTACTTGTGCCCCGTGAAGCGCCGAGCCGGAAGGGTCAGTCACCGCGCCGCGAAGGGAGGTCGTAGCCTGTCCCCATGCCGTGGTGGCGGACATGCTCAGAGACAAACACGCAATCGCCCCCAAAAGTTTTTTCATGAAGCCCTCCTTCATTTCTCTAAGGCTGTCGTCGATAGAGCCAGCGCCCGGTCGGAAATTAGAAACAGTCTTCTCTAGGTATTCTCAGCAACGCCTATATAGCAAGGGGCTCGCGCCTGTCAAGAATTAATGCCACGGATTGAAACATTTGTTTCTTGTCGAGATTTGTAAAATACTGGATCACGCAGGAAGTGGTCCCAGGCCACGGAAGGCGACCTTGGTTGCTCTTGCCGCTTGTCACGACAGGGAGGTTGGCCAGTCCGCATCGCCTCAGCCGCGATACCAACGGAATCCGTAGCGCTGCTCCTGATCCACTTTCTTCAGGATGCGGACAGTCCGTGACCGGCGGTAGTGAGCGCAAACGGTGAGCAGGACGTTTATAAAGCTAATGGGTGCCGTATAGGAGTTGCTCAAATGAGCTTCCACCGGCATAAGGAAGCATTCATCAGCAAATCGGGCGATGGGCGAGACAAACGTGTCAGTGATGCCCACGCAATGGGCTCCATTCGCATGAGCCTGCTGCAATGCCTCAACGGTTTGCCGCAGGCCACGACGGAAACTGATGGCGATGATCAGATCCCGTTTCCCGCAGTGGCGTGCTGCGTTGGAACTAATGCCCGGTGTAGTGGCCGAAGAAACAGGGAAGCCGAGCACGATTAAACGATACTCAAGGAAATACACCAGGCTGATCGCCAAGTCGCCGCCCAGAATCAGAATTCGTCGGGCTTCGTGGATTCTTTTGGCTAAGCTCGCGACTCGCTTCATGTCGAGAGTATTACGCAGGGCATGGAGATTACGAATATCTTGCTCCAGCGCCTTGTGTCCGTGCGAGAGAATGCTGGAACCCGTATCTCCATGGGCTCGCATGCCCTCCAGAGACGTTGCACTGGCGATCGACAACTCATGCAGGTACGATTTGAAATCGCGATAGCTGTCGAAACCAAGCCCGCGGACAATCCGCAAGACGGTTGCAGGATCCGTCTTCAATTTGCTCGCCACGTCGCGGATCGGCAGCAAGACGTACTCGCTGGGATGTTCGTGAATCGGCAGGATTAGTTGCCGCCGTTTCTTGCTCAGCTGATTGAGCCGTTCTGCGAAACTCGGGATGTGATCACCAGCGCCATCTCTGGAATACGTGCTTTCCATGTTGGTACCTGCGTTTCTTATTTGACAGCCTGGAATCTCCGGACGTCGTTCTCTGAAGGTCGGCTGCAACACAGACGGGTATCCGCACTCAGTCCATAACGCAACAAAAGTAACAGATGAAGTATGAATCACAAAGCGCACTCGACCGACGCACACATTTTCATTCTCGTGGTGGATCGATAAGGCTGAGCGCTTCACAGCGGAATCGTTCAGTCGTCTTTTTCCACCATCTCTGAGCCGGAGTGGTTAGTCCAGGCGTTCTCTCCGAAACCCTGAACAGATAAGGCTGGTAATTTTCGAGATCGGATTATCAAACTGGGTGAACGGCGGTGGAATCAGTGCCTGGAAAACGATGCTGCGGTTTATAGGTGAGTCGCAGGCCCACCGAGAGGTTGTTCCGATTAGCTCATCACACATCCAGCGCAGAGGTGAAATGTCGAGAGTGACCAGAGGTGCTGCTGCCATGCAACGATTGCCCTCCGATGCCGTGGTCCGCTACTACCGTCGCCGTGGCTGACGGCGCAGAACTCGACCTATGCGAAACATAGCCGACACGCTCGCCTGATTGCGCGAAAAAGTAATTCGCGGGCGCCGCGGCAGAGGCGATCTGTTTAACGATGTTTCTGCTATTCCTTATGATTGGTGGTCTCTCCAGGAGCCATCGCTGGGCTGGATTTGCGGATGGTCGGTGGTTCTCGCGTTGGGGTCCGTCGCCGAAGATCATCGCTTCGTGTCCAAACGATGGCTACCGGCAATCCGAATCGCATGGATCCCGAAATCACGAGCAGCTGAGCGTATCCCAAAGAAAGGGCGAAGCCATCATTATCGATCCGCCGGTGGCTTCGCCCCGCTCTTCAACTTCCTCACTTCATCCTGGCGGTTTGGGAGTGGACGACCATCCATTTGCCTCCGCGCTTCTCAAAGACATCCATCCAAACCGACTCGTGGCTGCTCTCTTTACCGCCAGCCATGCTGGTTTCGCTGACCCTGCCCTGGACCACCGCAACATTGCCCAATACCTTCACGTACATAGGTCCAATTTGAAAGGACTCAAGTTTGTACCCGCCGATGTCAGATCGCTCAGAAAGCTCTGCTTAGTTAAAATCTCGCCAGTCTGCCCGAGGTTTGTCCAATCGCCGGCAAGGATCTGATTGAGCTTGCCCGTGTCGGCCACATGGATGGAATTTCCAGAATCCTATTCGGGTTGCCTGACCGTGTCGTCAACGCCTGGGACTTTGAAATGCGCATTGCCTAGCTGGGCAAAAACCAGACCAACGCATACGCAGGCTACCAGGACCGCTCCTATGTGCCTTTTCATCTTGTTGTTGCTCCCAATCGATTCGTCGGGATCAGTATCTAAGGGACGAAGAACTCGGCCCATGACCTCCGAGGTTATGGAAAGAGGGGCCCGCATCTGAGAGAATGAGTGCTCGTCACCTTCAAAATTTTGGTCGAATTACACGATGTTCAGCTTCTTGCGCAAACGAACCACCGCCATTGACATAGTTCAGGGAATCATCGCGGGGGGAGTGCTGGCGTTTTTCACGGCAATTCTTGTCATGGCCGCTGAGGACCGTGCCATCAACACACGCCTCAATGGCTGGAACACCACGCTGCAGTGCGGCAAGGCAAGGAACGGCATCCTTCTCCGGGCCGCCTGCGCCATGGACATCGCCGCCCTCAACTTGCCGGAAGAGGAAGTGTATTGGCAGACGTTCGTGGACGGCGCGGGTCATAAGCTGAACGGGCAGCACGGATACGTGCTGCATTTCCCACCGGGAGGACTCCCGCCAAATAACGCGGCCTGGTCGGTGACCATGGGCGACTCCCGGCGTCGCATGGTAGACAATCCGATTCACCGCTATAGCGTGGGAGGCACGTCAGGACTCGTGCCGAATACCGATGGCTCCATCGACATCTACATCCAGAACACGGTTCCAGCCGTTCACGAGTCCAACTGGCTGCCCGCCCCGTGTGGTCGCTTCATGTTGTGGCTGCGCATCTACCAACCGGGGGCGGCCATCCTGAACGGCACCTACCGGGCGCCGCCTGTCGTAGAGGTGGAGGGGGGCCGCAAGTGAAGCACAATCATCTTTTCACCTTCTGCACGGCTGCGACTGTCGCGTGGGCTCTGGGGACCTGTGCTTTCGTTTATTTCTGGCCGCATATGTTCTATAACACGGCAAGGAGGGCCGTAGTCCAGCGTGGCCTCGGGATCAAGCCAGGTGGGATCCCAGTCAATACACTCTACGCGATGCCGGCTCTCGCTTCGCCGTCCCTCTCGAAATCAGTCTGGGTTCGGACCGGTAACCGCGACACACTCTACACGGTTGGTGCGCTTGATCTCGGCAAAGGACCGGAGATTTTGCATGTTCCGGATATGGCTGGCCGATATTACAGCATAGAATTTGTCGATCCCCGGCTCGACATCTTTGCCGATATCGGCCGACGTACCACGGGGACTCGCGCCGGCGACTACCTAATCAGCGGTCCGTACTGGAAAGGGGTAGCGCCAGAGGGGGTGACAAAAATAGTCTCTCCGAGCAACTCGGTCTTGCTCATCGGACGAGTGCTCGTGGAAGGAGATAGCGACCTCGCGACCGCCTACGAACTTGAGAAGCAGGTACGGTTGACGTCTCAGAACAATTGACGATCTCTACAACTCAGAATTTGTTTCCCGATGTCAGGTCATCCGAAAACAGGGGGTTTGGGCTGCATGCCTGAATTGTTGCAGGGAACTCATTTGCGTCGGCTATTCGGAGATATCCACCCAGGCCGGGTTCGACCATGGGGATGGCTGTTCGCTGCCAGTCATTCGAATGCGATAGGTGACATGTGATGCTCGTGGCAAATGCTCCTCATACGTGCTTTGAGTGGTTGGCAATTCGGTGACCTTCTCCCAAGGCCCCGAATCGCGGGAGCGTTCCAGTTCAAACGCGAGACCATTCTGACCGCCTTTCCAAGTGAGCTGAACGTCGTGTTGAGACAGCGTGGCGGTCAATTCTGCAGGCGCTTCAGGCGCTACCTTCCAAACCACGTAGGAAGAATCTGTTACTGCGACGACGCTATCTTTTAATGGGATTCGCAAGGTTCGCTTCTCGCGATCAGTCCATGCTGCGGGAGTGATATGGCCGGTTCGCACATCGATAATTACCGGATTCGTGATACTGCTGTTGGGAATTTCAACCTCAGTGTCAACGGGCACGAAATTGTCGACTGAGTTTGAACCTAGAGCCAACCAGAACGCATAAATTGGTTTTCCCGATGGGCGGTCGCGAAAAGCATATTTGCGCAATTGCCCGTGGCTGTAGGGCTCTGGCGGATCAACAATGATGTCCATCAGGGGATCGATCTCGGCCTGTCCGAAAAGCGCCGACGTAACTTCGAAGCCGCGATATGCCGGGCGCGCTTGAAACGCATTCTTGTCGAAACTCTCGCCATGCCATAGGCCAAATTCGTCGTCTTCGTTGCCGTCCGTGCCGGGAATAAATTCCCAGAAAAATGGCTTCACGCCTTGTGAAAGAGCTTGGAGAAGAAAGCGTGGCACGTATTTGGCCTGCACAGATTCGCTGGAATTTTTCCAGGAAGGAATAGTGTTCCATTCGTTCTCCCAGAACTCAATGTCTTTGCGCACTCCCGGCATGCGCAGCACAGCCTCGCGAAACAAATCTGCACCTTCTAGCGCGTCCTCCTGCTCCGGAGGCTCGTTGCGGCCGTATCCGGGATACGTGTGATACGCCATGACATCGATTTTCGCAGGACACTCTGCCAGTGCGGCCAGAGCGAATGCTGAGTCGATCTCGCTGATTCCACCGAAGATCACTTTGGATTGCGGATCAGTTTGGTGGACTATATCTGCAACCCGACACAACGCACGGCCGTAGTCGCGTCCCTTGGCGGCGCGGTCTTTGTGCGATTCGACGTTCGGTTGCCAGTAGCCGATGTTCGGCTCGTTCCAAAATTCCCAGTATTTAATTCTGTCTTTGTAGCGGTTGACCATGAACCGCGTGTAATTCAGAAATCCTTGAATTTCCTCTTCTGTCTTCAGGCCGTGGAAAATCGCGGGGGCAGGATTATCCTGGTCCCCAATTCCCGGCGGAGCCGGTTCCGTATGCTTCCGCCTCGAGGCGGGCGGTCCCTCATAGAGCGCATTGCCGTAACAGAGTTGCAACTCGATCGAGACGCCATTGTCGACCAGGGAACGAATTGCCTCGTCCACCTCGGGACGCACAGTGTAGACGCCCCGAGTTTGTTCCACCCAATCCCAGCTCGTCTTCTCGGAGCTGTTCTCGTATTGACCCAGCCGAACCCATTTCACGCCGGAATCGAAAACGCTGGTCCACCAATGCTTCGTCCAGGGCAGACGCGGATCGCGCGGCAAGGGAAGGTTCATGCCGAAACCATCGGATAGTTGTGTGGAGCGCCGCGGAGGCACTTGCGGCGGAGTAGCCTGGCCGGCAGCAGGAATCAGTCCACACAGGCATAACGCCAGTAGAACCGTGCCCTGAAATAAAGCGGCCGGACAGAATGCCAGCCGCCAAAGGATGAATCGATGTCCATCGGATGGCAATTCAAGTTCACAGCGCTTTGTCAGATTCATGATTTGACGGTGCTTCCCTCTGCGAAGGCAGCCACACTCGTCCACGACTTGCTCCGGGCTGAGCTTTCGACGGCATCCAGCAGCTTCTGCACCTCTGCCGCATCGGCGAAATTGGGATGGAAGGAATCTCCCTTGGCGAGCGACTCGAGGAAGTCCACCAGCGTGGCGATAAAGGTATGTTCGTAGCCGATGATGTGCCCCGGTGGCCAGAAATGGCTCGTGTAGGGATGATCCGCGCCCGTCACAAGCACGTTGTGCGAACCTTGGATTTCTGCAGCATCGTTGCAGTCGAAAACTTCCAGCCGATTCATGTCTTCGAGGTTGAAGCGCAGTGCGCCGCGCGATCCGTGAATTTCGAAGTAGTTGCGATTCAGGCATCCAGTGGCGAAGCGAGTCGCCTCGAAGGTGCCGACGCTGCCGCTGGCAAAACGTGCCAGCAGCAAAACAGCGTCATCGACTTCGCGGTTGGGCACGAAAGTCCGTTGCAGGCTGCTGATTTCTGCGATGGGGCCATTCAGCAGCAGGGCAAGATCCAGGGAGTGGGAAAGAAGATCTCCCAGGGCGCCGGAACCGGCTTCTGCCTGGCGGAATCTCCAGGCATTTGCGACAGCGGGGTCGGCGCCCCAACTTTGAAGATAGGTCGCCCTATAGTGATAAGGCTGGCCGACCTTACCTCGATCCACAAGCTGCTTTGCAAAGGCGATCGCGGGCACGCGGCGATAGTTGAACCAGACCCCGTTCGGCACATTGCGGGCGGCTTCCGCCATGCCTACCGCCTCGGCGAAATTCATGGCCAGCGGCTTTTCGCATAAAACCATCTTTCCGGCCTGCGCAGCCGCGATCGCGATGGGAGCATGCATGTGATTGGGCGTGCAAATATCGACGACATCGATGTCTTTTCGGGCAACCACGGATTGCCACTCGGTCTGCGCTTCTTCCCATCCCCACTGAGCAGCAAAATTCTCCACGGCTTCCAGATTGCGGGCGCAGAGGACCTTGAGTTTGAGCTCGTAAGGGATATCGAAGAAACATCCGGCCTGGCGGAGGGCGTTCGAATGCGCGCGGCCCATAAAGCCGGAGCCAATCATTGCGAAATTTAATCGTTTTTTGTGCTGAGCCATTGAGTTTTTGAGGATATGAAGCTTACGCTTTCGGAAAATCAGCGAGCAAACACCTTGCGGAATGCGTGAATGATGTCATTCTCGTCTCCCTCGCTGAGGCAAGAAGGAATTGCAAACAGAATGCTGCGCTCAAACAAGTCATCCGCTACGGAGCACGTTCCCTTAGCGTATTGGGTTTTGGAATCGCGATTTTCGGCGAGCTTCCAGGGAAAGCCTTTCCCATCCACGCTGGTTTTGTTCACCAGGCTCACAATATTCGAATAAATATGCAGGCCCCAATCGGTCATCACGACATTGTTCACGCCTTGCGGAGACGTGGCAATTCCTTCCGCCCGCAGAGCTTGACTCACGCGCTTCGCTTCTTCCATGCTTTTCAAGGTCACAATCAAGAATGGACCAGTGTCGCCGTCGGCGTCGATGATGCGCCGCAACCGAACCTGCGGAAATGCCTCAAGGGCGTGGCGAATGCGATACTTACTCTGCCGCATGTGGGCAATGATCTTGGGCAGCTTCTTCAACTGGACGCGAAGAATTGCGCCGCGCATTTCGTCCAGGCGGCAACCGCGGCCCCAAAGGCAGAGATCGAGGTCGTCATAAATCGCGCGGCCGCCCTCGTCGCGGGCGTAGCCGTTGTCGTGTGCGGCAATGGCACGCTGATACAAACGCCGGTCGTTCGTAACTACGCAGCCGCCTTCGCCGCTGCTCATGTTCTTATTCATCTGGAAGCTGAAAATTCCCATATCGCCAAAGCTGCCCACCTTCTTGGCGCCGACGCTGCCTCCGGCGCACTGAGCGCAGTCCTCGAGCAGAAAGAGTCTGTGCTGGCGCGCGATTTGCAACAGTGCAGGAGCGTTGGCTGGTGCTCCACTCATGTGCACCACGATCATACCGGTGGTGCGCGGGGTAATGTGGCGCGCAAGCTGTGCCGGATCCAGCGTGAAGGTATCGTCGATGTCAGCCAGCACAGGAATCGCACCCAGGTTGACAACCGCTGCGATCACTGCAACCCACATGTAGGCGGGCACAATCACTTCCTGGCCGGGTCCAACTCCTAGCGCGGAAAGCGCGGTCTGCAGCGCTCCACTGCCGCTCGTGACTGCCAACGCGTGGTTGACGCCGATGAATTCGGCGAATTCCCTCTCGAATGCATCTACTTCACTCTGCAAGTCAATGCCGTAATAACGGAATGGAGAGCGGCTCTTTAGCACGCGAACGGCCGCTTCCACTTCTTCGTCATCAAAAAAATGCATTCCGGGAAATTCGAGAGGCAGCGGTTTCGTTCGGGCCGGAGTTCCTCCATCAATAGCCAACTGTTCGATCTCGATTGTGTCCTGTTTTTCTTTTGATATCATTTCAACTCCATTTGTGTCTGACAAGCAGATTTTACAGATGCGCAGCCCGACTATTGGACAGACTGCAAGTGCGATTCGACAAAGGTTCCGTAATCGGGCCACGCCGTAAAGCTGGCTGGCGGATTCGGACCCTCGAGCAGATCAGGTCCGTTGGTGCAATTTTTCCAATCGACAGAAGTGAACGCCCAAAACCAGTAGCCAACCTCGGGAGATTGGGTGTCTGCCCATGAGGTCAAGGTCTCTTCCCTGCCGGACCCGCAGCCCGTATCACCCTTTGCTGGCGTATTCTTGACGCCATCCAGTTCGCCAGTTTCGTCAATCACGATGGGATAACCCGCCGCCTGGATGCCTCCAAACACGCTCGACCAACACGAGGCATCTTCGCAATCGAGACCATCAAAATAAATGTGAATTCCGGCGACGATCTGACCATGCGGGCTGCTTTGGGTCGCGAGGGGATCGCTCGGGACATATTCCAGCCAGTCATCAAGCTGATTTGAATAATCCAGACCTGCGATGATAATCGGATTCGTCGCCCCGGTCGCCCGGATCGTGTTCACGACGCTCTGTGTGCCCAGCACGGTCCAATACTCAGACTTGCCGCTTGCCGAATTTGAATTTGGAAGTCCCTTCGTCGAACAGCCTCCGTTCAGGTAGCACGACCAATCGGAATCCGAATTAAACTCCGGCTCGTTGGTAAGGTTGAAAATCACCGAGGGATTGTTTTTGAAAGTGGTCGCAACAGACTGCCAGAAAGATCCCGAATAATTCGTGTCCATCGCGGGGAAGCTATCGACGTTGTTGCCATTCTTGGCCAGATAAGGACCACCGCCCACGTGGAGATCGACCTCCACGATCAGTCCTGAAGCAGTGGCGAGATTTACGAAAGTGCTGATCGGTCCGATGTAGTTCGCCCCACTCGTTGCGGCAGGGGGCGGATTGGAACTGGGCACATCAAGCCAGCAATCTTCATTGAGCGGAATGCGGACCACGTTGGCATGCCAGGCAAGGATTGCGTTGATCAGAGCCTGGTTGAGCGGAATCGTGTCGTAGACATAGTCGCCGACAAGGCACTCGTATTCGGTTCCGGTGATGTTCACTCCGCGCAGGATAACCTGCTGTCCGGCAGCGACAGTTTTGACCCCCAGCGTTCCTGCCGTGGTGGTTGCAAAATAGTTGTCTTGTACCGCGATGCCGGGCGCTGCTCCTGCGTATGCCTGGACGCAGGTGAATGCCAGAAGGATGCAAAGAGCGCCAACGCAGCTCGATGCTCGTCTTGAATATTCAATACGCGCTTCAAACATTGGCCGTCTCCTTTGTAAATGGATTTGCTACCGTTCCCATCCGCCCTCTCCGCTACCTACGAATACAGCTTCGACTTGCCGACGTAATAGCCTTCAGGGCGCCTAAAAGTTGAACTTCAGAGCAACCTGGCCGATACGGGGGTCGCGAGCGACGGTGATGATTCCAAAACTTGAGCCCGGAACTCCCGCACAGCTCTGCCCGGGCCCGCTGGTCACGCAGGTACCCGTACCCGGAGACCCCAATCCGCTCGTAGCAATAAATTGGGTGTGATTGAGTACGTTGAAAAACTCGGCACGAAACTCGACGTGCATGCGGTCTCGCACCGCGAAATCCTTCAACAACGCCATATCCCAGTTATTAATCCCCGGACCACGAAAAAAGCGCCGTCGTGCGTTGCCCAGCTGACCTAGTTGCTCTGAAGTGAATAACGAAGTGTTGAAATACGGTTGGCCGCTTCTCGGGTTGGTGAAGTTCAGCGGACCGGGAATAAAGCTCGGAGTGTCAATGCCGTTATTGTTTGGCCCAGCGGAAGTGGTACCTGTCAGTGAATTATCATCGAGTTCCAGCAGTGTCACCGGCAAGCCGGTTGAAAATCGGGTAATGCCGGAAAGCTTCCAGCCGCGGGTCAGATTGGGGTTCTTGCCGAACGCTCGATCGAAGGGCAGTTCGTAGGTGTAGCTGACCACAAAATTGTTTCGTAGATCGAACGCCGCTAACTCTCTGGTCCCTCCGGGGTCAAATGGATTCACTTGATCGCCCAGCCCGGAAGCTTGATCCAGTGTCTTGCTGTAGGTGTATCCCGCCAACATTTCCAGACGCCCGCTGCGATGGCGAAAGGTAGCTTCCAGCGAGTTGTAATTCGCGTTGCCGATATTTTCGTAGAGGCCGGTGCTGCCGAAATCAACTCCCAGCGGCTGGCGGGGAACTACTATTTGACCGCTCGCGGTCACAAAGCTTCCCGTTTCAGCCTGCGGCCCGCACGTCGCAGTGCCTGGCGCAACCTGGTTTGTCTGGCTTACAGAAAGGCAAATCCCTGGAACGGAAGGATTCGCATTGACCAGCACCAGCAGCCTGTGACTTTGAGTTCCCACATAGCTAACGTTCAACATCGAATTGCTTCCGAGTTGCCGCTCAAACGACATCTCGTAGTGTTCCGCGTATGGAAGACGGTTTTTATACCAGTAGCCGGGCGAACTTGAAATGGGCTCGAACTGTGCCCAGTTCACATTGGGATCAGGATTGGATGCCGATACCTTCGCGGGAGGAAATACGACCGGATAGCGCTGGCCTTCGCTGTTTCCTGTAGCACGATCAATGAATGGAGTGGCAAACAAAGGAGGATTCGGGCTCGAATAAAACAATCCGTAAGGGGGATCACCAACCTCCAGCGCGTCGGTGAGATCTTCGATTGCGGTGTAAAAGATGCCGTATCCAGCCCGAATGCTGCTCCGGCCGGCGCCGCCGAGCAACCAGTGCAGCGGCCCGGTATCGCTCGAAGGCGAATATGCCAGGCCCACTCGCGGCGCGAAATTGTTGTAATGAGTCGGAGCTAGCGTGGAGGGCACATTGGGATCGCCAGGAAACACCCAGCCGGTGGGGGCGGTGGGAAATACCCGCGATTGCTCTCCCGGAATTATGGTTTCCAACTGGTTCTTCGCTTCCCACCACGAGGTGCTGACGTCCCAGCGGAGGCCATAATTCAAAGTAAGCGATGGCGTAACACGCCAGCTATCCTGCGCATACAGTCCGAAATAGCGGCTGCGAGAGTGCAGCGGCGCCTGCTGGCCCTGCTCGTAGTAGACGGGAGCGCCGATCAAGAAATCGGCGAAGTCAAGTCCGGTCTCCGATCCGTCGAATGCGTAGCTGCCATTATTGGCGCCGTAGGGAACCTGAGTGATCTGATCGAAATGAACGTTTCCGCCGAACTTGATGGAATGAGTGCCGACAACTTTCGAATAATTGTCGAGCAGTTGGTAAGTATTGTTATATTGAGCTAACGGATAGGCGTTTACGCCGAAGCTGAAATTGTTGAACGAAATATTTGGTACGCCTTCATACTGCGGCGCAATCGGAACGATACCGGGAGTGTTCGCGCCGGTCACAAACCCCAAAGAAGAGAGCGATGGGCCCACGCCTCCCTCCGGTTCCCCGCTAAAGGTTGCGAAGCGCATGTAGTGCAGACGCAACTCGTTCACTGCGGTCGCACTTTGCGTCTTGATATCGCTCAGGTTGACCATCTGTGCCCTGCCGACGTTCAGGACATTGAATCCCGGCAGAGACACGAAACAATAGGGGCACTGCTGGTTGTAGTCGTCGATAAAGTAGTAAGCGGAGAGCATGCCGGCACGGCTGTTACCATCAACGCGAGCGCCTCCCTTGTCATCGCGCAGCACGTTGTTATATGCGCCCGTCTCATAAAATGGCTCGCCATCCTCACTCGTGTTTGGAGGCGGAATGTATTTCACGAGCGCCTTTGCCGGAGGGGAGATCGCTGACGCCGGAATGATGGCATTCGGAAAAACGCAAGCGCTCGAAGTGGCGCACCCCGGCGCGTAATAGCTCTCCCCGTTCGTGACTGGATAGCCCAGCTCCGAAGACAGCACTCCAGCCCAATATGATCCGTTTACTGCACCACTGAGTGCGCTGGATACATCGGTCAGGTT
>Ga0210398_10003216_pt1 | contig 15732 bp, 12 predicted proteins | sample IncBWC4OmetaG_FD_161047 | JGI IMG/M metagenome (GOLD analysis project Ga0210398, IMG submission 161047) | Forest soil microbial communities from Barre Woods Harvard Forest LTER site, Petersham, Massachusetts, United States - Inc-BW-C-4-O | ecosystem: Environmental > Terrestrial > Soil >...
CAAAACACACGGCTCGTAGTATCTACGTTCAACCCTCTTCTACCCATAACTCTGCGTCCTCTTAACCAATCCTCAAGTGTTACCCATGTCCCCGTACACCCGTTACCCTTGTCTCCGGCCCAAACAGACCCCAACGCGCTCGAGCGTCTTGAGGTCAAGCCGCTCCACCTATATAATTAGCATTATGTGAAACCCAGCGCCGGACAAGCCTTGACGGTGGCGCGCGCGGGCAGGCATCTTGCGATTAATGGAGCCCACCCAACGTCGTTTCAAAACATCCCTGCTGGTCATGCTTGGTGCGCTGGCGGTGATCGCGGCGGTGGCCGGGTATTTTATTTTGCGGGGAATGGATTTGCGGGGGCTCTTCAACGGGGCGATGGGCCACGTGCGCGCGGCGGGGCCGCTGGTGTTTTTCGCGGCGATGGGCGTTTTGCCGGCGCTGGGCGCGCCGGTCCTGGCGTTTATTTTGATGGCGGGGCCGGTGTTTGGGCCGCGGTTCGGGCTCGGTGGCGTGCTGGCGGCCTGCGCGGTGAGCCATTTGCTGAGCCTTTCCATCGGCTACTGGCTCGCGCGGCGCTGGCTGCGGCCGTGGCTGCAGAAATTCGTGGCGCGCTCCGGGCACAAGGTGCCGCAGGTGGTGCCGGAAGATCAGTTCGAAGTGACGCTGCTCTTGCGCATCACTCCCGGCCCGCCGTTTTTTTTGCAGAATTTTTTGCTGGGGCTGGCGGAGATTCCTTTCCCGCGCTACCTGGCCATATCGTGGACGATCATCATGCTGAACACGGCTGGGCTGGTGATTTTCGGCGCGAAGCTGGAGAGCGGTGAGGGCAGGGAGGCGTTGCTGGGTGGAAGTTTGTTTGTCGCCGCGCTGTTAATTATCCACCTTTTGCGGCGACACTATGCAAAACGATGAGGCTGAGCTTTTCGACCGCGGCGAACCGGTGGGTTCGACAGGCTCACCACAGGCGGGCTCAGGGCAGGCGGCCCGCGTGGAAAGTGTGAGCGAGTTCACGCGGCGGGTGAAGGCTTTGCTCGAAAGCAGCGTGCGGCCGGGCTGGGTGCGGGGCGAGGTATCGAACTTGCGCGCCCAGGCGAGCGGCCATGTTTATTTTTCGCTCAAGGATGCCGGCGCCCAACTGGCCTGCGTCTTGTTCCGCGGCGACGCGGCGCGGCAGGGAGTGGCGCTGCGCGATGGCGTGCAGGTCGTGGTGTTCGGGGAAATCAGTATTTATGAAGTGCGCGGACAGTATCAGCTCATCGTGCGCATGGTGGTGGATGACGGAGTAGGGCGGTTGCAAAAGGAATTCGAAGCGTTGAAGCGGCGGCTGGCGGACGAGGGGTTGTTCGACGCGGCGCGCAAGCAGCCCATTCCGTCCATGCCGGCCACGATCGGCTTCATCACGTCGCCCACGGGCGCGGCGGTGCGCGACTTCATCCGCATCCTGCAGCGGCGCGGCTGGTGCGGACGCCTGGTGGTGTTGCCGACGAAAGTGCAGGGCGAGGGCGCGGCGGCGGAGATGGCGGAGATGATCGCGCAGGCGGAGCAACTGGAAATTTTTGAATTGCTGGTGATCGGGCGCGGCGGCGGGAGCCTGGAGGATTTGTGGGCGTTCAACGAGGAGTTGCTGGTGCGCGCGGTGGCGGCGTGCGCGGTGCCGGTCATCTCGGCGGTGGGGCACGAGATCGACGTCACCCTGTGCGATTTCGCGGCGGATGTGCGGGCGGAGACGCCGAGTGCGGCGGCGGAATTGATTTCGAGCCAGTTTTTGGATGGCGTTCAGCGCGCAGCGCAGGCGCATGAGGTGATGCACAAAAGCGCGGAGCGCGCGGCCGGGCGGGCGCGCGAGCGGCTGGAACACGCGCGCAGCCGGCTGCGGCAGATGGCGCCGGCGGCGCAGGTGGAGCGGGGTTATTTGCGGCTGGATGATTTGACGAACCGCTTGGCGGCGGCATTGCGGTCGGCGGCCGAAATGAAGCGTGCCCGGCTGGCCGAGATGCGGTCCCGGCTGGCGCAACGTTCGCCCGAGGCGCGCGTGCAGCTCGAGTCGCAGCGGTTGTTGTCGCTGTGGAAACGCCTGCAGGCGGCGAGCCCAAAGTCGGTGCTGAAGAGGGGTTTTGTGATTTTGCGCGATGAGCACGGCCGGCCGATCCCGCAGCGGGCGGGGGTGCGGAGCGGCCAGCGATTGACCGCCGAGTTCGGCGATGGCGAGGCCGGGCTGAAGGCAGAGTGAGGCTGGGCCTGGATCGAAACCCGCGGCAAAGGAAGTGAACCCGCGAGCCAACCAATAGCGGGGCGTGTGCCAGCTACATTTAAAAATAAAAAAGCACCAGACCAAGCTTCTCATCGCAGAGGCTGTTGGGCTTGCGACTTACCATCCGAACGTTTCAACCAAAGGCCCCGCCCCTCCATCGGCTGTTACTCGGCAACCCTGCTAGCGCCATCCACATTCAAGGGACAACATTCGCAACGAACCGGCTAAGAAACGCGACCCAGGCTGGCTATGTGCGGGAGATGCAGTTCGTGGGGTTGGTCGTTGGCAAGTGGTAATTCATTTTGATTGCTGGCAGCCGGCTGTGTGCTGGCTGGACAAAATCAATCTCACGAAAAAGACTGAAAGGCGTGAAATTGCCCAATGCCCATTTGGCGGTAGTCGAGCGCGAAAAAGTCCTGAATTATCTCTTAAATTCACAGCACCATTATGGCGCGAGTAAAGCGCACTTCTTTGCCCAATTTGATTTTCTTCCGGAAAAATGGGAACTGCTGGCCCAAGCTCTGCGAGAGCATGGCCAAAAGCACGACATTGCAAAAGTAACGGAAACCGGGTTTGGCCCTCGCTATCTGATTGAGGGTGAGCTGCCAGCGCCGGACGGCCGTACGCCACGCGTTTCCACTGTCTGGCAATTGGATAAAGGACAGCTTGCTCCAAGGCTGATAACTGCTTACCCTTCCAAATCATGATCAAAGAACACGATTGCGTGGTGCTCACCCGAGATCTGATGGCCGAAGGCTTAAAAGCTGGTGACATCGGAACGGTCGTGCACGTCCATCCGGATGGAGCAGGCTATGAGGTGGAGTTTATGACGCTGGCAGGGGAAACCGTCAGCGTGGTTACGCTGTTGCCGGAGCAACTTCGATCCATCGCCCGACGCGACATTGCTCATGTGCGGGAATTGCAGACCGCCTGAAAAATGCTGGGCAGGGCCGAAAGCCGCGAGCCTGTCGAACGGGCTATATCGGATACAGGTATCAGGCTAGAAGCTAGCGACGAGAGGAAAACCGTTTTAGCCACAATAGATCACACAGAACACAGAGAGATTTCTTTGTGATTCTTCGTGGCCAAATTGCCTAAGTGAGTGGAATAATTTCCCAGCATGGTTACTCTTACCCGACGATGAAACCCTGTCTGTCGGTTCTCTTGTTTGCGCTGGCCCTATCCGCCTGCGCCCAAACTGAAATGAAAACTTCCCCATCCTCCCCGTCCGCCGCCCAGAGCGGCCCTGCCTGCAAAATCGATGGCCCGAAATCTGCCTGCGGCTTGCCGTCCAACGTGGTCATTGACATGGCCCAGGCCAAAGTGCAGCACACCGATGCCGAATGGCAAAAGCTCCTCACGTCCGCGCAATACCGCGTGACCCGCCGGCAGGGGACCGAGCCGCCTTTTGACAACGAATATTGGGACAACCATGCCGATGGCGTTTACTTTTCCGTGTGCAGCGACACGCCGTTGTTCGACAGCCGCGACAAGTTCGACAGCGGCACCGGCTGGCCCAGCTTCACCAAGCCCATCGACCCGGCCTTTGTGGGCGAGACCACCGACACGAGCTACGGCATGGAGCGCACGGAGGTGCACAGCAACGTCGATGGTGCGCACCTTGGCCACGTCTTCGACGACGGTCCGGGGCCGACCGGCTTGCGCTATTGCATTAATTCCGCCTCGCTGCGTTTTCTCCCGCGCAAGGAATATGAGATGTGGGTGGCGCAACACAGCGGCCCACCCGCAGCAAAATAAAGGCGGGAGAAAATGACGAATAGCGAATTCCGAATGACGAATGACGAATGCAGGATAAACAGCGCCCACGGACTTGAAGGGTTTAAACTTGAGCTTCTGATTCCCGATTCTTTGGCGTTTGCGATTTGCGCGCAGGGCGGTGCTGAAGCTTGCGTTTGTAGTTTGCGTGCGCCGCGCGGCGGCGCCACGTTTCGGGATGTCTTATGTCCAGGCATTTTCCACGCTGGGTTGCCCGGATCTTACGCTGGAGGAATCGCTGGCACTGGCGGAACGACACGGGATCGCGGCCGTCGAGCTGCGCGCGCTTGGCGGCAGCATGGAGCTGCCGGCGTATTTGAAAAAGCAGTACGGAACGCCGGCCGCATTGGCTGGAAAACTGCGCGGGCAGCAGGTGAGCATCATCAGCCTGGGCACGTCGTGGCATATCACCGATGCCGGGGCGGCCGAACGCGAAAAATTCCTCGAGTTCGTGCCCTGGGCCGAGGCGCTGGGCGTGCGCTGGCTGCGGGTTTTTGACAGTGAGAAGGCGCTGGGCGCGGATGGATTTTCGCAGGTCGTGGAAACGATGCAGCGGTGGAGCGAACAACGGAAAATAAACGGGTGGCAGGCGGAGGTGATGATCGAGACGCACGGGGGCATGACGACAACCGGGGAGATCCAGCGTTTTTTGAAGGCGGTGCCCGGCGCGGCGATTTTATGGGATGCGCACCACACTTGGAAAAAAGGCGGGGAGGATCCGCTCGCGACATGGCGCGCGATTCGCGCGAGCGTCGTGCATGTGCACGTGAAGGACAGCATCAGCGTGCCGAGCGCCCGGCATCCTTTCACCTATGTCCTGCCGGGCGATGGCGAATTTCCGATGGCGCCGCTGGCGGCCGTGCTGCGGAACGAGTTCAACGGTGCCGTGAGCCTGGAGTGGGAAAAAGCCTGGCATCCCTCCCTGCCGTCGCTGGATGAGGCGCTCCGGGTTGCTGCGGCCCGGGCCTGGTGGTGAGGGGGAAGAACAAGTAACAAGTAACAGGTGGCAAGTAACAGGAAACGGAGGCGGCCAATGAGCCAAATACGGTGGAGCGGCCCATTCGACTTGCTCAGGGACGCTCGAGCGCGTTGGGGTCAACGCGCTCCACCCCATGCGGCTACAGTATTTTTTAAACCGCGCTTAAGCGGGCCGTTCACTCGCCCGGGGGAAGGAACAGCCGCCAGCGGGCCGTGCGTTGCGCGGGAGAGGCCTCGCCAAATTTTTCCAGCAAGGCACGAAACTGGATATTGTCTCCGGCCAGGCCGCCACACTTGTCGTCATGCCGGAGCGCCTCGGCCAGGATGGGAAACAACTCGGTGCGATCGCCCGCGACCAAGTCGGTTTCGATCCATGCTTTGTTGGGGTCGGCGTAAGGGGCGAGGTAGCGCAGGGCGGCGCGCAAACTTCTCCCGTCTTTTGTCGTGTAGCACCACCAGTCCACATTCACATGCTGGGCGAGGGTGGCGAGGTTGCAAAGGGCCTCAAGGTTGAAGAGCGAATAGCCGAGCGATTTGGTGCGGACGAGCTCAAGGGGTTGCCGGCCGTCGGGCTCGATCTGGCGGGCGATGCGCTTTTCCAGTCCGTCCGACAGGATTTTTTTGGCAAAATCCGTTTTGCCGAGCACCAGGGCGAGGTGGGCGGCTTGCACATCATACCATGTGCCATGGTTGTTGGCCGCTGCGGCTTCGTCGTGGCCGTTGGAGCTGGTTGTGAGCCAGTCGAAATAGGTGGCGAGCCAGTGGTGGAACGCGCGGCGGTCCGCTTCGGTCCAGGCCGGGGAATCCGCGATGAGGGCGAGGGAGTCACATATCCGTGTGAGGTGGTGCATCTCGAGGATGCCGGTGCCACGTCCTTCGTTCAGGCCGGGAACGTATTGGGCAAAGCGAAGGTTTGGATTCATGCAGGTCGCCGGGTTGAGAAACCAGGTGCGCACGAGCAGGGCGGCGTGTTGGGCGTAGGGTTCGTGATGCGTGAAATAGTAGGCGAGGCTCAGGGTCTCGACGGTCGAGGCCACGTTTTCCCACGGACGGGCATCCGTGTCTTCCTTGCTCGGAGGGTAAATGGCCCCGTCGTGCTTGATGAAAGGCAGGCCGTTTGGCTTTGAAGGATCGGGCCACCAATAAGGCGCCTGGCTGAGGTAGTCGTGCTTGTCCCCACTGGGCGGCAGGCGCGTCTTGTCCATCACGGAGGCAGGCTTGGATTGCATGGCATGGTCGGCGTTCTCGCGCAGATGGGCGAGGATGGGCGCGAGTTCCGGGTCGCCATGGGCAATCCGGTCGCGGGCGGCGGCGAGTGCAGCCGCGGGCAGCGAGTAAACCCCGGCCGGCGTGGACGGATCAAGGGGTGGAATCGTTGTGGCGGCGTGGGCGGCCACGACCACGATAAAGGCGAAGGCAAGGCGGGCAGTTTTCATTGATGCGTGTCGCTGGTTTTACTGATAAATCTGACGCGGTTCCGACGAATAATCATAAATCTCCGGTGTGATCATCGCCTCGAGCGGACGGCCTTCGGCATAAGCGCGGAGATTTCTCAGGGCGAAGGCGCCGGCATCGCGTCGCCGGTCGATGGTAGGCCCGGCGATATGGGGAGTGAGGATCACATTCGTCAGGCCGCGCAGGGGATGGTCGGGCGGCAAGGGCTCGACGGAGAAAACATCGAGCCCGATGAAAATATTGCCTTCGCGTGCGACCCGCACGAGGGCATCTTCGTCCACCACCTGGCCGCGGCCCACGTTGACAAACACCCCGCCGGGACGAATGAGCCGCAAGTGGCGCTCGGTCACACAACGCACGGTGGCCGGGATCAGCGGGGCGAGTTCCACGACGATGTCGTTGTCGGCAAAGAGCGCATCTAACTAGCGGATGCGGGTGATGCCAAATTCTTTCTCGGTCGCGTCCGTGATATCCGGCGCATAGGAGGAAATCGTCACGCCGAAGGGCCGGAGCAGCCGGACGAGTTCGCGCGCCACCGAGCCGAAGCCGTGCAGGCCGACGCGGCGGCCAAAAAGGGAGGTGGTCTGGGTATTGCCGTCTTTCCACCCACGTTCATGATGGATGGTGGTTATCCAGTAGCAGGTGCGCCGCAGGCAGGAGAGGATATGGAGCAGGGCGCACTCGGCCACGACGCGGCTGATGGAGTTGCCCCAATTGGTGACCAGCAACCCGTGTTCGATGTGCGCCCGCGTGACGATTTTTTTCGGCGAACCGGCGAGATAGCAAACATAGCGCAAGCGCGGCGGGAGCACGTCGGGCAGCGGGGGTGTCTTCCAACAGGCGAGCAGAATTTCCGGATTGGCCGCCGCCAGCTGACGATAAAAATCCACCGGGCTCGTTTTCTCGGTGTCGAGCTCGCGGAAATGCGCGGCGGTCCCGCACATTTCGGCGAAGAGCGACCCAGGCAGAAATTCCTCCTGTTCGGCGGGCGTAATCGCGGCGAGCAGGGAAACGGGGCGGGGCAGGTTGTAGGGCCGGATGGTTGAGGGAGTCTTTTGGGAATGACGGACGAGGGCGGCGCCGACGAGCCCGACCACGCCGCCGCAAAAAATAAAGGCGAGCCGCCCGGTCAGTGGGTTGGGGATGAACGCGAGCAGAGAGACCAGCGCTCCGTAGGGGATGCACAGCCAGCCAATGAGCCAGGCCTGCTTGCTATCGGTGGCGGCGCTCACCTCCTCCTTGTCGTAATTGACGGGCGTCTCGATGTTGCGCGAAAATTCCTCGATCGCCGCGTGATACGAGGCGGATTCCCGGCGGTAGAAAAACCGGGTGAAACAGAACCATGCCGTGCAAACCCCCATGATCATAAGGGCGGCAATGGCTTGGCGCCAGTTGCGTTGTTCCCAGATGTTGGGATAAAGGTGGTGCGGATTAAACATTCGCACGGCCCACGGCAGCGTAAAATACTGGTGGGTCTCATAGCCGGTGAGCACACCGATCAGCCATGTGCTCCAGCCCGACCAGGCTGGCGTCCGCCGGATGAAAATTCCCAGCACCAGCGGCATCGCCTGGGGCAGGGTGATCAGGATGCCGAAATCGAGGTAGAGTTCAAACAGCGAGAGCGTGGGGTGCTGGCTCAGGAACACGGCCAGGGCAATGATGAGCAGGCCCAGCACGAGGGTCGTGATTTTCCCGGCGAAGAGCATCTCGCGGTCGGTGGCACGCGGGCGCAGGATGATTTGGTAAAAGCTCTTGATGAAGAAACCCGAATTGCTGTTCAGTCCCGCATCCATGGCCGACATCGTGACGGCAAACATGCAGGTGACCAACAGGCCCACCATGCCAACCGGAAGTACCGCGGTGGCGATGGCGAGGTAGGCTCCCTCGTCCGGGTACTGCAACTTGGGATAAACGCTGGCCATATTCGGATGAGTGATGGATGCCGCCATCGGCGGCAGGAACCAGGCAATGGTGCCCATCAACATCAAGGCCGCGGCGAGCAAGGCCGCCCGGCGGGCATGGCGGCTGTCCTTCACGCAGAGATAGCGCGGCGCTTCCGTCAGATTATTGGTCGAGACGAACTGGCGCAAGAACATGGCCACACCCCAGAGCACCAGAAAATCGTCGGAAAAAAGTTTATGGGGATCCAGCCGGGTGGCGGAGAGCTTGTGTACCAGCTCCATCGGTCCGCCCAGCTTTGCCACCGTGAACACCAGGATCATGAGGGACACGGGCATGAGAATCAGCACCTGGATGAAATCGCTGGCCACCACGGCCCAGTTTCCGCTGAGCAGCGAAACCACCATGACGGTGGCACCGGCGAGCAAAATGGTCGTAACGACATCCTGGTCGAATGCGGCGGAAAAGAATACCGCCAGCGAGTAAAGCCAAATGCTCGCATAGCCGACGCGGATCAACATCGTCAGCCAGGTGAAAAACTGCTCGTTGCGCGCGCCGAAGCGCGCGCGCACCGCCTGCATCGCGGTGACGACGCGCAACTGGCGAAAGCGCGGCGCAAAATAGAGCGCGTTCATCAAGAACCCGATAATGTTGGCGAGGTAAATCAACATGATCGGCCAGCCATCGCTATAAGCCCGGCTGGCCGCGCCGGTGAACGTATACGCGCTGAACGACAGCATGAAGGCCGAGCCGCCCGCCATCCACCAGACCACCTGCCCGCCACTGCGGAAGTAGTCGCCGACATTATGCACGAACTTTCGGCAAACCCAGCTGATGGCCAGCAAGTAGACAAAGTAGAAACCGAACACCGCGTAGTCGATGGGCGTCATCAGGGGTGGAGCTAGGAACTAATAAGAATCAATCTCCGCGTTGTGTGCGTCAAGGACAAGCAGCCCGATGACGATCCGCGTACCGCTTTCTAACCCAAATAATTTGCAGAAATAAAACAGAGCGGGCCGAAACACACAGTATCTTTGTGATCTTTTGTGGCCAAAGCATCTGCCACGAAGATATTTTTTAGCCACGAAAGATCACAAGGAGCACAAGGAGATTTCTGCTATCATGCATTGTGGTAGGACGTGTTGTCCTCAACGGGCGGACTTGTCCGTACTAGCCCGCCGCCGCGCCGGTCGTCTCGCCGAGGGAAAATTGCGCGGGCAAAATCAAGTCGGTGAAACTCTCGTCTGCGGTGCCGATGCTCGCCAGGATCAGGCGCGCGGCGGCCTCGCCCAGTTTGACGGGATCGGTGCCTGCGCCGGTGATTTTGGGCACATCGTTAAAGGGCAGCTGCGGCGGCGCATCGGCGCCGGCCAGGTTGATATTGTGCGGCACGCGCCAGCCTTCGCGGACGAAGGCGCGCACCGCGCCGGCGGCCATCAGGCAGTTGTAACAGACAAAAGCCGTGGGAAAATCGTCCCGCTTGGCCTGCGGCAGCATCATATGTGCGGCTTCCGTGCCCTCCGCGCGGTCGGCTTGTTGAAGCTTGACGACGTAGCGTTCGTCGAGGGAAAGGCCGACCTGGGTGAGCGCGGTTTGGAATGCGCTGAAACGCGATTCATGCCGGCCGAGGCCGATATTGCCGCCCAGCCAGCCGATGCGCCGGTGCCCCAGCTCGTGCAAATGCCGCACGACCATATCGAGCGCCTGCGGCTCATTGCCCACCACCGAGTGGCAAATGCCCGGGTGGCGGGCGGAGACGGCCACAATGCGGCGTTCCAGTGCGCGCAGTTCGTCCAAAAATGACGGCGACACCTCGCCGAGCACCACCACGCCCCGGAACAGATGTCCCGACTGGAAGAACCGCTGCAATTTTGCTGTTTCAAGGTTGCCCTCCGAACCGAGGTAGACGGTCGTGAATCCCTGCAGCTCAAGCGCCGTATGCAGTCCCTGCTGCACATGGCCGAAGTACATGCTCGGCGTGCTCAACTGCAGGGGTGCGCGCATGATGACTCCCACCTGGCTCTGCTGCGTTGCTTGCGACAAGTTCATGCCTTTCGGCTGATAACCGCGTTTCAACGCATGCTGCCAAATGCGGGCGTAAGTCTTTTCGTTGATGCCCTGCTTGTGGCCATTGAGCACGAGCGAAACCAAGGCCTGCGATATGCCCAGTTCGCTGGCAAGCTGTTGTTGCGACACCTTGACGGCGGGGCGGGGCATTCCGCGCATGTTTAATAATTAATGACTGAGTGCAATAATTATTAAAAAGGCCTTTAAGTCGCTGACCAAGGAATGGGCGCGATGATTGCAGGCATTTTCTGCCTGGTGAAAGGCAGGCGCGGAGTTACCAGTTCGGCTTTTCCGGGAGCGAGGCGTCGAATTCCTGGATCAACTTGGCCTCGTAGGCGCCGGCATAAGTGCCGCCCAGGAATCGATCCAAGCCTTCCTTTAGCAGTTTTTCCCATGAGGCTTCTTCATGGCCGGGTACGATCGGATAGAACAGGGCCTGGTTGCTGCGGGCGGCTTTCAAATCTCCCGGTGCGTCGCCGATCATCAGGATGCGCTCGGTCGGATACTTGCCCCCGGCGGCGAGCCGGATGTGTTCGTCTTTGGTGCCCAGTTCCTGCCCGGCGAGGACCCGCACGTACTGGTCGAGGCCGTGTTCCTTCCATTCATGCGCCAGCGTTTCGCATGGCGCCTGGGAGACGACGAGGACGTCGGCGTGCTGAACCATCTTTTGCAAACTTTCGCGGACGAAAGGGAAGGGGGGGACGCTGGCGTCGAGCTCTTCGACCATCTGGTTGAGTCCTTGCGACCAGGCCAGCGCGGGTGCGAGCGCCTGGTTGCCAGCTTCGACTTCCTTTTTGAGCGAGGCATTGCTCAGATTTTTCGACCGGGCCATCCATGCTTCCAACTCCACGGTGTCGGGCACCACGACCCCACGGGCGATGACTTCCTTGCGTGCGCGGAGGAGGTTCAGGGCGCGCGCCAGGGCCTGAAACCGGTTGGCGCCGCGCGTTTTCGAGTACAAATTGACGAAGTCCCAGACTTCGCGGGCGTATTTGTTGACCGTCTGGAGGCGGAAATGTTTGATGAACATCGGCGCGAAGCATTCCTTGTGCTTGAGTTCCATCACGTCGAAGACGCAGCCGTCCGAGTCGATGCCGATGAAAAATTCCTTCGCCGGTTTCAGGTTTTTGAGGATTTGGGGATCGTTCATAATAAAAATTAGAAATACGGGCGGCAAATAGGCACCGAACCGCAACGACAATCAAATGAAATCTGGATTCGCTGGTTGCCAGTCAAGCGGGGTTAAATGCGATGCTGCGGGAAAGAGTTCATTATGCAGACTTCACGCAAGCTACTTACGAATGTGCGCATCTCAGCGCGCAAGCTTGACGCCGACTTTTGGGAATGCATAAATGTCCGCTTTTCTAGAAAACTACCCCTGTCGTCCTGTTCCCCGAAGACAAAGTGTAAATCTAAACAAAACAGCGGCCCGCCATTTTATTTATAATTATGAAAAAAGAGTCCTGGATTGAAAACATTCTGAGCGGCATGTCGCTCGAACAAAAAATTGGCCAATGCGTCGTCGTCGGCATGTCGGGAACCATCATCACGAACGACCTTCGCGAAGCCATCACGCGCTACCATTGCAGCGGTATCCGGCTCTCGCCGTTCACGCGGATGTTCAGCTATTTCAGTGACGAGAAAGCCAAGAAACAGGAACTCGACGCCGGCTTCGTGCCGTCGATGCAAAAGATCTCCACCGGCGGCCTGCCGCCCTCTCTCACCCCGGAACAATATGCAGCCATGCTCAATGAGCTGCGCCAGCTCGCCGCGCAACGTTCCCCGGCGATCCCACTGCACATGGTCATCGACCAGGAAGGCGACACGAGCCGGGATTTCACCCGCGGCGGAGTCGTCCAGTACGCCTCCAACATGGGAATGGTGGCCAGCCAGAGTCCGGAAACGGCCTACCAGATTGCCTGCTGCATCGCCAAGCAGATGAAAGCGTCCGGCCTCGACATGATCCACTCACCGGTCGTGGACGTGAACATCAATCCCAATAATCCCGAGATCGGCTACCGCGCCTTCAGCGACGATCCCGAAGTCGTGGCGGAGTACGCCATCGCCATGCTCAAGGGTTTCAAGGAAAACGGCATCATCGCCGCCGCAAAACATTTCCCCGGCCGCGGCGACTCCGCGACGGACGCGCACCATGCCTGCCCCATGCTCAAGGTGGACAGTGAGCGCTTCAACAAGATCGAGTTGCATCCTTACAAGCGCCTGATCGAGGCGGGCATCGACTCCATCATGGTGGCCCATTGTATTTATCCGCACATTGACCCCGACCAGATTTCGACCGTCTCGCGCAAAGTCGTCACTGGCATCCTGCGCGACCAGCTCGGATTCGAAGGCATGATCACGACGGACAGCATCACGATGGGCGCGCTCATCGACCGTTACGGAATCGGCGAAGCCTGCGCCCGCGCGCTCGACGCCGGGGCCGACGTCATCCTGATGAAAGCCGAGAACCAGTGGCGCGGCGAAATGTTCTACACCATCAAAAAATGGGTTGAAGAAGGAAAAATCAAGTCGGAGGAGCTCGACGACAAAGTCCGTCGCATTTTGAAGATCAAGAAACAATACGGCATGTTCGACAAGATGGGCATGGTGGACGCATCCAAGGCTGCGGTGCCGTTCTCGGACCCGATCGTCATCGAGACATCGAAGAAATCCGCGCAGAAAGCCATTATCGTCGTCAAGGACGAACTCGGCGCGCTGCCGTTGGACAAGAAAAAGAAAGTGCTGCTCATCAACCAGCAGTATTCGATCAAGACGCCCAACGACGCTTACGACCATCCCGCGCTGTTTTCCCAATTGATGGAGCAGGACTGGCCTTCGCTCCAGACCTACGAGACCAAATTCGGCCTCGACGCCAAGGATGAGGAAGGTGTCTTGAAATTCGTCAAAGCGAACAAATTCGACCTCATCCTCTGCACCAATTACTATGACCGGCAGGAAAAGCCGAACACCTACGTCAAGGCGCTGATCGACCAGGGGTACCCCGTGGTGTTGATCACCAACACGCCGTATTGCATCAAGGACAACGCCGGACTCATCCCCTCGGCCAAAACCATCGTGCTCAACATGAATCTCACGCCCGACGGCATGCGGACGACCAAGGCGGTTTTACTGGGAGAAATCAAAGCTGGAGGTTCCTGGCCGTTGTCCAATTACGATCCATTCAAGCTCAGGAAGTAAGGTCTCATGAAAAAGCTGATCCTCAAAACCCCCTTCAATCGCACGGTTTCTCCCATCACGGGTTGGACCCGCAATCATTGGGAGGAAACGTTCTATGCGCTGATGAAAGGGATCGTGGACAGCGCATCGCCGGCGGGTGCGCGCCAGCGGATTCCCGGGCCGCGCAGCCATCACGGGCTCCTGGCCGACGAGCTGGAAGGGTTCAGCCGTTCGATGATCATGGCCGGCCCCTGGCTGAACAGCTCGAAAAGCGGCGCCTATTTGTGGAAGGGATCCAAGGTGGATGTCGCCGGCTTCTATCGCAGAGGCATCCTCGCCGGCACGGATCCCAAGCATCCCGAATACTGGGGCGACATTGTCGATTTTGCCCAGCACCTGGTCGAGATGGCGGCGCTGGCCTGGGGCCTCTATCTCTCCAAGAGCCTGGTTTGGGACAAGTTTTCCGCGGCGGAGCAGAAGCAAGTCGCGGACTACATGTACCAGTGCACGAAGGTGAAATATCACAACAACAACTGGATGCTCTTCGGCGTTGTGACCAATGCCGTCCTGAAGAAACTGGGCATGCCGTATTCGCAGGAACAGATCGACCGGTACCTGCTCGCCTGCGACCACATGTATATCGGCGACGGCTGGTATCGCGACGGCCACATCAACCGCATCGATTACTACAACCCCTGGGGTTTTCTCTACTACTACCTGATCTGGGTCATCCTCGATGGTGACTCGAAGCCGGACCTCGCGGAAAAGCACAAGGAACGCGCGCGCCTCTTTGCCCGCGACCTGCGTTATTTCTACGCCGGCGACGGCAGTGTGCCCTGCTTTGGCCGCTCGATGATTTATCGGTTCGGCTTTCTCTCACCGCTGGCGCTGGGCCAGCACCTCGGCTGCCTCGACATCCCGGCCGGCGAGATCAAGACGCTCTGCAACGGCGTGATGAAGTTCTTTTTCTCGAACGAAATCCTGACCGAACAAAACCATCTCTCGATGGGTTTCCTGCGACCCTGCGCGGAGATATTGGAGAATTATTCGTGTGGCGGATCGCCCTACTGGGCGGCCAAGGCGTTCAACCTGTTGATGATCCAGCCGGAAGATCCGTTCTGGAAGGTCAAAGAGGAGAAACTGCCGATCCATCGCGAAAGCTTCTCCGTCCCGCTGCACAGCGCGGGATTGTTGATGGTCGGGGACAAGAAAACCGGCCACGTGCAGCTGATCAACCAGAAGTCCTACCACGACAAACCGGAGTACAACGCCAAGTACACCAAGTTCGCCTACTCCTCGATCTTCAGTTACGAGTCCCGGCTGATCTACAAGAATTACAACTGCGACAACGTGCTGCAGTTCTCCGCCGACGGCATCAACTTCCGCCAGCGTTGGGAGATGACGCCCCTTTACTGCGAAAAGAATTTCGCCGCTTCAAAGTATCCGCTCTACGACGTGGACAAGGACGGCACCATCCACACCTCCATCCTGGTGAAGGACGATTTCATGATCAACCTGCACCAGGTTGAAACGAAGAAGCAGTCCGTCGTGTTCCAGGAAGGCGGCTATCCGCTCGGGTTCGACGACGGGAAGGCCAAGACCGTTTCGATCAAGGGCGCCGAAGCCGCCTATAAAGATGGCAAGCTGACCTTTATCCGGAATCTGCATGGCTACACCAAGCAGGTGCATGCCCTCCCGTTTGCCGACGACATCAACGGATCCAACGTGCGCTATCGCCAGAGCGTGGTCCCGGTGCTCGGTTTCGAAAACGGCGCGCAGGAGAAGTTCTACCTCGCGTCCATGGTCTGCGGCCGGGTCGGAAAAGACTCCATCAAGAAACTCGCAGGGCTGGTCAAGAGCTTCAAACTCAAGGGCAACACGGCGGAGATTGTTTTCTCCGACCATGAACGCGTGTTCCTGCAGATCGGCGACATCCAGGACGTGAACGTTTCACTCAACGGCAAAAAATTCTCCGGCCCCATCGTGGTGGCGCGGGTGTCCAAGGATGGAAAGAAATGGTTTGTCCTCGAAAGTTCGGGGAAAATCCAGACTGAAGGGCCCCAATGAGCCATTATGACTATGCCGTAATTGCGATCTACCTCTGTTTCATCGCATGTCTCGGGCCGGT